>ENA-OWNT01001083-OWNT01001083.1-seawater-metagenome-genome-assembly--contig:-NODE-1083-length-40210-cov-6.335958_pt1 | contig 40210 bp, 30 predicted proteins | sample MGYA00238136_ERZ651165 | MGnify/ENA primary metagenome ERZ651165 (study PRJEB26861, sample SAMN08777766) | seawater metagenome | isolation source: coastal seawater | place: USA: Florida | collected...
AGCCCGGCGTACGCGGGCGCGTTCTTCACGAAGATGGACGTGTTGATGATGCGCGCCATCTTGTGGAGGTTGTCGATGTTCTTGGACCACATCGTGGCCGTGTGGCCGAAGCCGTGCTCGGCCTGGACGGCGCGCGCGATGCCCTCGTCCACGTCCTTGACGCGGGTGATCGACAGGATCGACGTGAGCATCTCCACCTGCACGAACGGGTGATCCCAAGGGACCTCGCAGATGACGAGCCGGGGGTCGCCGTCGTACGGGATGCCGAGCGCGTCCAGGAAGACGTGGGCGCTCTGGCCGACGTACTTCTTGTGGATGTGCGCGCGGTCGTCCGTGAGGATGAGCTGCTCGAGCCGGCGGACCTGGTGGCCCTTGAGGAGCACCGCGCCGTTCTTCTGCATCTCGCTGATCAGGCGGTCCGCGACGCTGTCGACGACGAAGACCTCCTTCTCGACGATGCAGACGATGTTGTTGTCGAAGCTCGCGCCGGCGACGATGCCGCGCCCCGCGTCGACGATGTCGGCCGTCTCGTCCACCACGCACGGGGGATTCCCCGGACCGGCCGCGATGACCTTCTTGCCGCTGTTCATGGCGACCTTGACCACCGCCGGGCCGCCGGTGACGCAGAGCAGCCGCACGTTCGGGTGCGTCATCAGCGCCTGGGCGGAGGGAATGCTCGGCTCGGCCACCGCCGTCAGCGTGTTCTCCGGCCCGCCGGCTTCCACGATCGCGTCGTTGATCAGCGAGATGCAGAGCGCGCTGACCTTCTTGGCGGACGGGTGGAAGTTGAACACCGCCGTGTTGCCGGCGCTGAGCATCCCGATGCCGTTGTTGATGACGGTCTCGGTCGGGTTGGTGCAGGGCGTGATGACGCCGAACGTGCCGTAGGGCGCGAACTCCGTCAGCGCGAGCCCGTGGTCGCCCGTGTAGACCTTCGGCTCCAGGATCTCGGGACCCGGGGTCTTGTTGATGACCAGCAGGTTCTTCGTGATCTTGTCCGGGACGCGGCCCAGGCCCGTCTCTTCGACGGCCATGCGGGACATGAGGTCCACGGCCTCGGTGCAGCGGCGCCGCACGTTGGCGATCATCCGCTTGCGGGTCTCCAGCGGGACGGTGCTGAAGACCTCGAAGGCGTGCCGCGCCGCCGCGACCGCGCTGTCCACGTCGGCGAACAGCCCGCGGCCGCTCATGCGCGTGCCCTCGAGCGTACTCTTCGGGACTCCGCCCTTGGGCGCGCCCGAGCCGCCGATCCGGCGCACGACCTTGTCGACGATCGACTGGATGTCCGTCTGGCTCAGATCCGCCATGCGTTACTCCGCGGCCTTGTCGTACAGGCGGGTGCCGTCGACGAGGTCGATGGCGTCGATGATCGCCATGACGGTCGCGTCGCAGGGACGGTTGTTCGTCTGCGTGGTCTGCCGCGCGGAGCTGCCGGACGCGTACAGAACGACCTCGCCGACCCCGCATCCCACGGAGTCCGCGGCGATCACGATGGACTCCTTGAGCTCCATCTTCGGCCCCAGATCCTGGAGCACGAAGAACTTGAGCCCCTCGAGCTTCTCGTCCTTGCGGGTCGAGACGACCGTCCCGACGACCTTCGCCAGCTTCACGGGGAGGCCCCGCTACTTCTTCTTGTTCTGGCGACCCAGCGGCAGCGCGCTGTCCACGTTCGCGTGCGGACGCGGGATCACGTGCACCGACACGAGCTCGCCGACGCGCTGGGCGCCCCGGGCGCCGGCCTCGGTCGCGGCCTTCACCGCCGCGACGTCGCCGCGGACGATGGCGGTGACGTAGCCGCCGCCGATCTTCTCGTAGCCGATGAGCTCCACGCGCGCGGCCTTCACCATCGCGTCCGCGGCCTCGATCATGGCGGCGAAGCCGCGGGTCTCGATCAGTCCAAGTGCGTCAGACATTGCGTCCCCTGTCTTCCCGCTGCTGCGGGGCATTGAAATCGTTGAGTCTCTACTTCCGCTCGACGCCGCTCACCGACTCGAGAGCGGCGATGGCCGCGTCCCGCGCCGAGTCGATCTCCGCTTCCGACCCACCCATGTACAGGCGGCCGAAGGCGCCGATCGAGCGCATCTCCACGAGGTTCACGTTCGCGTTCTTCTCCGCCTCGTTGGCGGCCAGCGTGATGTAACAGGCCGGCTCGCACTCCAGGATGAAGAGCGACTCGCCGGGCAGGATCATCTGGCCGTAGCGGAAGCGGTTGATGAGCTGGGTCTGGTACGGCTCGACGGAGCGCAGGATCTGGTCCGAGATGACCCGCGGCTTCGTCCGCTGATCCACCGTGATGCCGATGTGGTCGAGGATCGCCTGGCCGGCGGCCTCCACCTGGCCCTTGTCCGTGTGGTGCAGCTCCAGGGCGCCGTAGCGCCGCTCCACCAGCTGGATGGCCGGCTGACAGTCCGTCGCCTTGAGGGCCACGTCCGTCAGGGAGTTGATGATCATCCCGGGCGCCGTCTCGATCCAGAGCGACGCCTGACCGGGCACCGGCAGGAAGCCCTTGGCCGTGGTGCCGATGAACGATGCGAGGTGGGGCTGCAGACTGTCGAGGTAGCAGTAGCCGCGCAGGGTCAGCATGAAGCGGTGTCCTCTGGGTGCGTCGGCGACGGTCCCTGGTCGCCGAGTCGGGCGCCTATTTCACGCGCACGGGACCCACGAGTCAAGCCGGGCACACCCGGATGCGCACTGGACGCCAGCCGGGCCTCGCCTCAGCCCGGCAGCGGACGCACCATGCGGAAGCCGAGGTTCATCCCGCCCAGGAACGGCTCCACGCCGTAGCGCCCCGCGACGCGCGCCCAGCGCGCGTCACGGCGCCAGCTTCCACCGCGCATCGCCCGCCGCGACGGGTCGCCGTCGAAGTCCTCCTCCGCCGTGAAGTCCGACACCAGGCCGGCCATGTGCCGAACCCCGTAGACGCTGACGTCCGTGGGGAATGCGTCGATCGTCTCCAGCAGCGGCCGGCCGGCCCGACTGATGATGGTCTTGCACAGGTTCGGATCGAACTCGTTCCCCCACGGGAAGTAGCGGCCGTCGGTGCCGCGCGCCGCCTTCTCCCACTGGGCCTCGGTCGGCAGCGTCAGCGCGACGCCGTCCTGCGCGCTCCTCCAGGCGCAATAGGCGATGGCGTCCGGCCACATGATCAGGACGACCGGCCAGTCCGGCTCCCAGCGGTCCCCGTCCCGATCGCGCTCCGGGACCTGGTAGCTGCCGCCGGGCCCGGGTCGCTCCCAGTACTGCCCCCCGCTCTTGTCCATCCCGATGCCCTGCCGGGGGGAGAGCGCCCAGGCGCGGTCTGGGTCCTCGGCGTGCACGGCCGTCAGGAACTCCGCGTACTCGGCCATGGTCACCGGGTTGCGGCGGATCAGGTACCCAGGCTCGACGACGACTCTCCGGGGCCGCGGCGCGGGTGCCTCGGCGTCGCCACCGAACACGAACGGGCCACCCGGCACGTAGACCCAGTCGGCGCCGAGCTCCGCCTCGGAGAACAGCGGGATCGGCGCCGCGCCGGAGCTCCAGCGGCGCCCCCGCGCGATCCGGATGGGGTACCGGGTGGGCCGCTTGCCCGGCGCGTTGAGGGTCAGCAGGTAGCTGCCCATGGGCAACGGCACATCCACCAGTGGCGTCCGCCCGAGCACCTGCCGCTCCACCGTGCGGAAGATCAGGCCCTCCTCGTCGAACCGCTCGCAGACCACCTCGGCGCCGGGCGGTTCGGTGTGGAGCGTGAGGCTCCCGTCCCCGTCCAGCCAGGTCACGTGGTGGCCGTCGTCGTAGCTGCGAACCCGGTGCTCGAACCAGGCGAGCTGCTCGCGATCTCCTGCGTCCTCGGCCTCGCGGAACCGCTGCATCCAGGCGTCCGCGAGCAGCGATCGCGCGTCGTCCGAGCCCGGGTCGTGGCCCAACGCCTTCTCCCCGGCCTCGACGACCTGGGCGAACACCTCGGCGCGCGCGGAACCCAGGGCCTTCAGGCGCCGTCGGGCGTCCAGCAGCGTGGTCTTCTCCTCCAGCGGCGCCCAGGGCAGCAGCGCCTGCTCCTGGGTGCGGATCGTGGTCTTGAGCGCCTCCCGCTCGTGCTCCAGATCGGCGAGCCGGAACCAGGCCGCGCGTGCTTCCGAGAGGAACTGCCGCGCCCGCGCCCGCCGCTCCGAGCCATCGAGATACGCGCGCACGGCCGCCGACAGCAGCTCCACGCCGGGGTAGCGATCGCCAGGCTCCGGCGCCAGGGCACGGAGCGCGATCTCCGCGAGCGCATCGGGCACCCGTCGGTCGGCCACTGCGCGGGGATCCGGCGGCGGGCCGCTCATGACCTTGAACATCACCTCGTGGAGATCGCGGCCGGGATACGGCGAGCGCAAGGTCAGCATGCGGTAGAGGATCGCGCCGAGGCTCCACAGGTCCGAGCGGTCATCCAGCGGATCGTTCCGCGCCTGCTCGGGGCTCATGTACCCGGGCGTCCCGACGGTCTCCGCGGCGTCCCCGAACGCCGTCACCTCGGTCTCCAGCACGAGCGCGACGCCCCAGTCGAGCACCAGGGTCTCGCCGAAGCGCCCCAGCATGATGTTCGCCGGCTTCAGGTCCCGATGCAGGACGCCGCGCGAGTGCGCGTACGCGACCGCGTCGCACACCTGGAGGAAGACGGACAGCAGGCGGTGCTCGGTCCACTCCTTCAGATCATCGGGGTCCTCGGACCGCAGCCCGGCCAGGACCGACGCCAGGGAGCGGCCCTTGACCCGCTTCATCACGAAGAAGAGCTGTCCGTCCTCGGTGGACCCCATGTCGTGCACCGGGACGATGCCCGGGTGCTCCAGCTGGGACGTGATCTGCGCCTCGGCCACGAAGCGGTCCAGCAGCGCCGCGTTCACCTCGCTGGGGTCGACGACGACCTTGACCGCCACGACCCGGCCGAGCTCCGGGTCCCGCGCTGCGAGCACCCGCCCCATGCCGCCACGACCCAGCTCCCGGAGCGGGACGAACCGACCCAGGGACGCCGGCAGCTCGTCGTCGGGGTCCTCGAGGGTCTGGGCGGCCGGGTCCCGACTCAGGGCGACGGTGTCGGGTCCCCGGCGCCCCGGAACGGTCGACGACGGCGCGATCCGATGGGTCGGCAGGTCTCCGATGTCGTCGCTCACTCGTTCGCCGCCCCCGGAGTCGGGCTGGCGTCCGTCTCCCAGTCCAGCGCGCCGTCGGGCATGCGCGCGATGGACAGATCGGGATCCTGCGGACCGAACTCCCCGGCGTCGATGCGCACCCCGCCGCCGTCGAGGGGCCCGAACAGGCCGACCTCCTCGCCCCCGGAGGACAGCTTGAAGGACGCGTGCAGCGGCCCGTCGTCCTCCCCGTCCGCCCACACGAGCAGGTAGCCGCCCGCGGGGATGGTCGTGTCGTCGGGGAAGGCCCACTTGCGGGGGGCGCCGAGGTCGTCGGTGAGGCTGTGGCCCGTGAGGTCTGCCTCCATGGGGCCGGTGTTGTGCAGCTCGATCCAGTCGTCGAACCCGCCCGCTTCATCAGCCAGCGTGGTGACGTTGTCGGCCTGGATCTCGTTGATCACCACGTCGAGCGCGCCCCGATCGGGCTCCTCGACCACGGGAACGCAGCCCGTGCAGAGGAGGACGCAGAGGACACCGGCGCGCATCACCGAAGGGTACTAGGATCGATGGGATGCCCCAGGCTCCCCAGGGACTGCCGTTGCTCGCGCTTGCCCTCGTGGTGGGCTGCGTAGCGCCGGAGCCACCGCCCTTCGTAGAGGATCTGGTGGAGCAGATCCCCGCCACCGAGGCCCCCTTGCGGCCCCATCCCGTCTACTTCCCGTGCGCCCTGCCGGACACGCTCGCGGACGTCGTCGTTCCGGATGTGGACCTGGACGACGTGGAGGCCGTGTTCGGCGACGGAGGCATGCCGCTGGTGGAGATCCACTTCCCCGACGGCGCCTGGGACCAGGCTTGCGAGAACGCCTTCGCCGTGGCCCTGTGGATGGACGCGCGGCGGCGCGGCCAGGAGGTGTCCCCGATCGACCGCCCCCTGGTGCGCGTGGACCTCGTGATCCAGGACCGGGCGCTGTACGACGTGGGCTTCCGGTTCCGCGGACAATCCAACCTGTACGCGATGTTCTTCGACCAGTGGAACCGGCCCATCGAGGGCGGGCTCGACATCTGCAAGGCCGACCGCATGCGGAAGAAGGCCAGCTACCGCCTGGATCTGGACGCCTTCGTGCCCGGGCGCCGCATCGCCGGCCAGCGGGCCCTGGACCTCGCCGGCCGCGAGGGCAGCGACGCCGCGTACCTCCGCGAAGCCACCGCCCAGCACGTCGCCCGGCAGTTCGGTCTGGACGCGCCCCTCGTCGGGCACGCGCGCGTCTGCCGGGACGGGGAGTACGACGGCCTGTTCACGCTCGCGGAGGAGTCGGACTTCCGGGCGATCGTCGAGCGGCTGTACGGGAGCCAGGGGGACAGCGGGTACTGGGAGGTGATCGCGCCGTCGAGCCAGGCCTGGGACGCCAACTGGACCGCCACCGAGGGGTGGCAGAGGGTCTACGACGCCGTGCCGCCAACCTCGGAGGACGACATCGGCCGCCTGGGCCGGCTGCTCGACGCCGGCTCCGCCGTGAAGGCCGGGGAGGACCCGGGGGACCTGCAGGACCTGATCGACGTGGACGCCTGGCTCCGCAACATCGCGCTGGACATGGTCATCCCGGACTACGACGGGATGATGGGCAACCACAAGAACCACGCCCTGTACGACCACCCGACCCGCGGGATCCTGCCCATCTCGTATGACAAGGACCTGGCGTTCGTGGACCTCGGCAACTACCGGTTCGGGCTGTGCTCGGGGTCCATCTGGGGCGGCAACCCCTGCTGGAGCTCGCGGCGGTCGCCGCCGATCCTCGCCGAGTACCTGCTGGCGCGGTATCCAGAGCCCTACCTGGCGCGGATCCGGGAGCTGATCGACGGCCCGCTCGCACCGGAGACGCTGCTGCCGTGGGTGGAGGAGCGCGCGGAGGCCCTGCGCCCCTGGGTCGCCGCCGACCGCTACTACCAGCCCGACGGCCCCGCCTGCGACTTCGATCCCGAGTTCTGCCAGTGGTACACGCCGGGCGCGTGGGAGTACGAGATCCTGAGCATCGGCTTCAACGTCGAGGCCCGCATCGAGGAGGTCGAGCGGCAGCTCAACGGGGAGTTCCTGTGCAGCAAGTCCTGCCGGGACCCGCCGCACCCCTGGGTGGACGAGGGACTGTGAGCTACTGGGCCTGGTCCAGACCCAGTGCGTAGCTGCACTCCCGGCCCCCCGGCGCGCTGAAGGTGCCGTCGCCGTCCGCGTCGACGTAGATCGGGTTGACGATGGCGCGAGGCGCGCGGGCGCCGTTGTACTGCGGGAGCCCGTCGGGCAGCGCGTTGGCGCCGAACGCCGCGACCACCACCGCGCTGTCGCCGCTGATGGGCACCGCGACCGTGCCATCGAACTTGGTGAGGGCGTCCGGCGCCGTGGCCAGCACCGAGGCCACCTGGTCGCAGTTCACGAAGACCACGAAGTGGGTGACGTCGATCTCCGGCAGCGCGTCGATGCGCAGGTTCAGCGTGACCTCGCCGTCCGTGTCGGTGACCTGGCCGCCGGGCCCGGTGCCGTCGATGTCCGCGGTGGCGAACGCGCCGGCGCTGACGGTGGCGACGCCGCCCCGGAAGCTCGCGGTCAGCGCGTCGACGTCCAGCTCGGCGGGCGCGTCGCTCGGCGCCGCCACGTACGTCCGGGGGAAGCCGACGCCGCCGTTGCCGTGGGCGTCCGAGCACCCGACGGCGATCTTCTTGTGGCCCGCGTTGAGCATGCTCATCCAGTTGTCGAAGCGCCCGTTGCCGTCGTTGAAGATGTTGCCGTGTCCGTTCATCACCTCGAGGCCGTCGAAGTCCCAGGACCAGAGCGCGTCGGCGTCCGTGAAGCCGAGCAGCTCCGGGTCGCGGGTGGGTGACGCGGTGATGCGATCCCACTGGATGTCGTTCATCCAGCCCGGGTGGTTCAGGAGGTTCACGCCGCCATCGGAGCGGGTGCGCATCGCCGCGAACAGCTCCTCCATGTCCAGGCCGTACCACTCCACGTACCCACCGCGCGGGCTGCCGTCGGGCACCGCCGGGAACATCGTCATGTGCTCCACCGCGACGCTCGTCACCTCCTCGCCCGTGACGTTGTTCACGTAGTCGGCGAGGCCGATGTCCGTGGGGACGGACGAGCGGTCGACGATGTTCTCGTGGTCGGTCTGGATCACGACGTCGAGCCCCTGCGCCGCCGCCTGGAGCAACCGCTCTGCCGGCGGCACGTTGCTGTCCGGGCTGTCGGAGTTGTGCACGTGGGTGTCCACGGAGATCCAGCCCGTGGTGTCCACGGTGCGGACCAGGTCGGCGGACAACGTGCCCTCCCCCTCTTCGGGGATCACCACCGTCCCGACGACGGGTGCGTATTCGTAGCCGCGCGTCGCCGTCCAGTCCCAGGTGCCCGGCGGGATCAGCAGCGTGCCTTCGCCGCTCAGCCAGTGCGTCCGCGTCCCGCCCGACTGACGGCGGAGCACGAGCTTCGCGGGGCCGGCGACGCCGTCGTTGCTCAGCGCGTACGCGAGCGCCCCGGCGGGCTCGAGCGTCAGGTCGACCTCGTCGCCGATCTGCACCACCACCGGCGTCGCCGTGTCCCGGCCGTCGCCCGCGGCGGCGAGGGCGAACTCCCAGTCCGTCGCGAAGTCCGGAACCACGACGCGGAAGCTGCCGTCCGTCCCCGACAGGGCCTGGTAGAGCGGGCTCAGGCCGTCGGGCCCCTGGGCCAGGACCTGGATTGCGCCCGCCGTCGGTCCGTCCGCCCCCAGCAGGCGCCCCGTGATCACGCCCGGAGTCGCGGGCTCGTCGGCGATGGGCTCCGGGACGGCGCCCAGCAGGGGCTCCACCACCGCGCTGCCGTCGCCCGCGCCGACGGCGAAGTACCTGGTCAGGATCGCGCTGTCCCCGGGGCCCAGGGAGAAGCCTCCGGCGAGGCCGTTGAGGTCCACGGCGACGCGCACCCCCGAGAACTGGACGGTGGCGAGGTTCGCGCTCTGCACGCCGAAGCCGTACGACGTCGCTCCGTCGGAGGCGAGCAGCCACGGCAGTCCGGCGTCCAGGTTCAGCCCTGCGACGCCGACGCTCTCGCTGGAGAACGTGTACTGGTCGAGCGTCTCACCCCACTGGAAAAGCGCCGCGTCCGCGAGCTGGAACGCCGTGTCGCCGGAGTTCCGCACCGTGATGTCGATGCGCAGCACGGGCGAGTCCGGCTCCAGCACGTAGTCGAGGATGATCTGGGCGTCGTACGGCTCGCTGAAAGGCCGCCCGCCCGAGTCCGCGGCCTCCTTGATGAGCGTGTGCTCCACGAGCCAGTGGATCGCGTCCGAGCCGCGCGCCCGCACGTGGGCCGCGCCGCCCCCCGCGCCGTCGCTGATGACCTCCACGGTGTCGGCCCGGAACGCGCGCAGGATCGACTGCTCGAACTCGAAGATGTCCGGCACCACGAACACGAAGCCGAGCTCGTCGAGCTTGTCTTCGCCGGGCGCGCAGCCGTCCATGGGCGACGCGTCCGCGAGGGCCCCGCCGTAGTACCAGTAGGTGGACTGGCCCTCGGTGTCGGTGATGACGAACGCGGCGTGCTCGTTGGCCAGCAGCACATCGCCCGTGGTGCCGACCGCGGCCTTGCCGGGCAGCTTCGCGCCGTTGGTGATGACCCGCGCGAGGGACTTGCCGGACTCGGGGCATCCCTCGGCGAACAGGCCTTCGCCGGTTGGCTCCGCGGGCGTCGGGGCCGGGTCCGGATCCGGCGTGGGGCAGGCAGTCAGGAGGAGGGCGGGGAGGAGGCACAGGGCGCGCGTCATCCGCGCAACCTATCAGCGAAGCAGCGTCCGATCGGCCTTGAGGAGCTCCCGCTGCGGAGCCAGGGCGTCGGCCGCTTCGAGGAGCCGCTCCCCGCCTACCGGCCACCGCAGGAGCCGATCCTCGCCTGCGGTCAGGAACCACTCGCCGCGCGGGTCGAGGCAGCCCGGCGTCATGTCGCCGCCGGCGAACTCCAGCACCTGCTGGCCGTCCCCTGACCACAGCGACCAGCGCGGCCCCGCCGACCTCACCACCATCCAGGCGCCGTCGTCGGTCCAGGAGCCCTCCCACGCCCAGTGCGGTGTGGGGATGGGGCGGATGACGGCCTCCGTGGCGGCGTCCACGAGGAACGCCTCCTTCTTGCGCGAGACCAGCCAGTGGCCCTCCGGCGACCAGGCGCTCAGGACGACGCCGTCGGTGGTGCGGAGCTCGTTGCCGTCGCGGTCGTAGACCGTCCCGAAGGACTCCCAGGGCGAGGCGGACACCTGGAACCGGTCGTTCGAGGGATGCCAGTACGCGGCCACGTTGCGCCCCCGCTCGAACTCCTTCAGGAGCTCCCCGTCACCCGAGAACAGCCAGGCGCTGCCTTCGTCGCGCGCGACCAGCAGCCGCTCCCCGTCCGGGCTCCAGACCACCAGGGGCGGGCCGCGTGACCCCACTCCCGCGGCGATCGCCTCCAGGGGGCGCGCCTCTCGCTTGGTGGTGTCCACCAGCAGCGCGGCGCTGCCTCCGACCACGGCGAGACGCGTCGCGGATGGGTTCCAGGCCACATTGCTCCGGATGCCGACCTCCATCGGGATCTCGACGCGGTCTCCGGAGTCGAGCTCGACCAGGCGCAGGGCGCTCGCGCCGACCTGGGCGAAGCGCCGGCCCGTGGGGTCCCAGTCCGAGGCGCTCGTGTCCTCGAGCCGGTGCTCGAGCACGCCGGCGCGGGTGAAGATGTTCGCGGTGCCGTCGCGTCCACGGCTGGCGACCCACGCGCCGTCCGGGCTGAACCAGCACCCGCCGGGCTCGTCGACCGAGAAGGGAGGCGCCGCGTCCGTCGTCGTCCAGACGCCGAGGCTGCCGGCGTGATCGACGGTGGCGAACCGGGACCCGTCCGGGCTCCAGTCGGCGGCGTGCACCCCCCGGGCGTTCTCCTCGCGGCCCGTCCCGGTGGGGTTCGTGTTGCGCGTCGACAGCACCTCCCCGGTGATCGAGACGACCGACACGATGTCCGTGTACTCGCAGGTGACGACGAACCGATCGCCGCGCGGGTGCCAGGAAAAGGAGTCCACCAGCCGGCAGAGGTCTTCGGGGAGGGGGATCTCCACGCCGGCGCGGCTGGCGAGGACGAGGTCGTTGTTGCGCTTGACCAGGAGGTGATCCGCCTCGGAATTCCACCCCATCTTGCTGACGCCGGGAGCTCCAGCCATGTCCAGCTGCGCGATGGGTCCCGTCGGACCCCAGATCCGCAGGGCCGGGCCGTCGCAGTGATTCGAGCCGTACGAGGCCACGGTCTGGCCATCCTCCGACAGCTCGACGGTGGAGACACAGCCCGGGGCGCCGGCGCTGGCCAGGACGGCGCCGGACGGGTCCCGGAGCTGCAGCGGCGCGTCGTCCGTGAGGGTCACCGTGACGCCCGTCTTCGAGCTCGCCATCCGGCGGGGCGCGGATGCATCCACCGACTCGACCCGCCCGTCCGTGTGGACGCGAAGCAGGGACTCGCCGTCCGCCGCGCGAACGGTCAACAGGCTCGAGTCCGCGCGCCAGGCGATGTTCTGGCGCTTCGCCGGCGTGTCCACCACGGGCACCCCGTCGGCCGTCCACAGGTGCAGCTGGTCTCCGTTCCAGCCGGCGAGCCAGCGGCCGTCGTGGCTCCAGCGGGCGATCCGCCAGCGCGACGAGTCGGCGTCGATCCGGGCGATCAGCTCGCCCTTCGCGCCCCGGATGACGGTCTCGGGCTCGTGCACCACGAACCGATCCATCTGCTTGTTCCAAGGGGGCCACTGGTCGGAGGTGGTCTGGAGCCGGAGCGCCGCCGTCTCCGGGACCACCATCGCGCCGAGCACCGTGCGCGCCGCGGTGGCGGTCGGGTCACGGTTCAGCACGTCCCGCGCGAGCCGGAGGGCGTTGAGCCCGTTGCCCGTGATGCGCTCCCGATCCGCGACGGCGATCTGGTGCTGGTTGCGCGCGTCGGCCGCCGAGAGCTCTGCGGCCTGCGCCGCGTCTTCCGCCCGCTGCCACAGGACCAACGCGCCGACGGCGCCGACGATCACGGTCAGGAAGGCAGCCGCCACGATCGCGCGACGACGTCGGATTCGGCTGCGGTGCGCCCGCTCGCTGGCCTCGACGAACGCGTCCTCGAGGCGGGTGAGGCGAGGCTCGGTGCGTCGCCGCCAGCGCCTCAGTTCCGCGAGCACCTCGCCGCGCCACAGCAGGTCCGGGCTGCGTCCCCGACGCTCCCAGGATCCGACCGCTGCGGCCAGAGCGCGCCGCGTCCGGTGTCCTTCGCGGTCCTCCTGCAGCCATCCGGCGAGCTGATCCCAGTGGCGGATCAGGGCCTCGTGGACGATCTCGACCACCGCCCCGCCATCGGCCGACTCCGCCGTGGCGAGGAGCCGGGAGCGCACCAGCTGGTCGAGCACAGCCTGCGCGGCCTCCGGATCGGGCGCAGACTCCACGAGGTCGCTGCGGGGGCGCGGCTCCCGGGTGAGGTCTTCGGTGATGAGCCGCAGCAGGATCCGACGGGCCTCGCGCCGCTGCACGGGCGTGAAGCCTGCGACGACCTCGTCGGCGTGTCCCGCCAGGGCTCCCTCCACGCCACCGATGGCGTCGTAGGCGGCGCGCGTCAGCACGAGGCCGTCCCGCCCGGTCCACAGGCGACTGGCGCAGAACTGCAGGAGCGCCAGCGCCGACGGCTCCCCCTCCACGGCCGCCACCATCGCATCCACCAGGGCGTCGTCCTCGTACAGCGCGCCGAACCGGGCGAGCGGCTGGACGAGGATCTCGCGCAGCGCACCGGGTCCCGGCGTCACCACCACCTCGACAGTGCGGGAGTAGCGGCCCCGCAGCGACTCCAGCTCGGCGAGGCGGGCGAAGAAGTCGCCGCGGACGGAGAGCACGACGGTGAAGCGACCCGCGTCCGCGAGCGCGACCAGGCGCGCCCCGAAGTGCTGCCGGTGCTCGAGGGCCGTGATGGTGACGAGCTCCTCGGCCTGGTCCACCACGAGGACCGCGGGGCCAGCGGGCGCGGTGTCGAGGACCCGCTCCAGGGCCGACAGCGGCTCGACGCCGGGGCGCATCGTCAGGATCGGCCGTCCGGGCAGGAAGCGCCGGACACCGGCCTGGAGCAGCGACGACTTGCCCGCGCCGCTGGGTCCCGTGACCGTCAGGAGCGGGGTGTCGAGCATCCGCTCCGCGAGGGATCGGGCCTCCGCGTCCCGCCCGAAGAACAGGTCTGCGTCCTCGGCGCGGAAGGACTCGAGGCCTCGGTAGGGGCCGTCCCCCAGGCCGACTCCCCGACTGGCGCGGGCGGCCCGCTCGATGGGCCCCGGCTGGCCGCCAAGCACGTCCATGAGGCGCGCGACGTGAGCGGGCGCACCTGCCCCCTCCCGCGCGGCATACAGGGCCGCGGATTCCTCGGGCGTGAGCGGGTCCAGCGGGACGACCCGCCCCCGACTGTCGGGGCGCGCGACCCGCCGCGTCACCAGGACCGCGGTGTGTTCGAGGCCGGCGGGGGGCGGTCCGTCCGCCGCATCGAGGATCACCAGCGCGTCCCGGAGATCGGGGGGGAGCTCCTCTCCCGGGCGCACGAGCCAGGTGCCGCCAGGGAAGTCGCCGGCCCAGGAGCGTGCGAACCGCGTCGCCAGCCGCGTCTTCCCGATGCCGGGCGGGCCCGTGAGCGTCACCACCGTGCCGGTCTGGACCGCGGCGGCCAGCTGGTGGAGGTGTTCCCGTCGCGGCACGAACACATCGGTCGCGGGAGGCAGGTTCGACGGCAGCTCGCGCACCGGGCGGAATCCCGCGCCATCGGCCACCACGCGGTAGACCTTCGCTGAGTCCGGCGGCGGCTCCCAGGGCGCGTCGGGTCCGCCGATCTCGAAGAGCTCGACCGGCTCGTCGAGCCCCTTCATCCGCCAGAACCCGTGGCTCTGGATGCGCAGCGTGGTGGCGTCCGTGAGCGCGGCCGCCGCCGCCGCCGACAACAGGGTCTGCCGTCCGCGGGCGAGCGACATCACGCGGGCGGCGGTGGGCTTCGCGATGCCCTCCACCTCCAGGGGCTTCGCGCCGCGGGCCACCTGGTCCGCCGGGTTCTCCCGCAGCAGGACGTCGCCGACGTGCAGGCCCACCCGGGCGGTGAGGGGCACGCCGAGCTCCTCGCCCACGGTCTCCAGCGCCCGGTGGTACGCCTCGGCGTAGGCGACCGCCTGGTCGGCGTCGAAGAACAGCATCAGGAAGCCGTCGGTCTTGTCGATCTCGCGGCCGCCGTGAGGCGCCAGGAGCTCACGGGCAAGGGAGTCGTGGCGGGCCCAGAGCTGCGCCGCGCGCTGGTCGCCCAGGGTGCGGACGAGCTGCGTGCTGTCGACGACGTCGGTCAGCAGCAGGGCGGCGCGGGTGGTCTCCACGGCCTCATGAGACCATAGGCGTCCGGGGCCCCAGAGGACGACCGCCATCGACCGGGGGTGCGACGGGGTGTGGACCGATCGTCCACTTGCGGAATCTGCAAGGCGGCGACCGGCGCGCGCAGGGTTTCGAGGGCACTCGTCCACTTGCGGAATCTGCAAGTGGACCAGTCTCCGTTCAGCCTCCGCTCAGCCTCCGCTCAGCCCTCGTCCCTGTCAGCGCTCCCCGTCCCACTCGGCGTAGTCGGAGTACTTCTTCATCGAGCCGTGCACCCGGTCGACGGGGTACTTCTTCGCTGCGGACGCGAGCTTCTTCAGCACCGCGGCGCCCAGGTCGATGCCCGTGCGGTTGCAGAAGTTGACGAGGCAGATGGCGATGTCGGCGGCCTCGGCCTCGATCTGGTCGCGCTTGTCGTCCGCCAGGTCGTCCGGGGTGCGCCACAGGTAGATCTCCTGCAGCTCCGCGGCCTCGACGGCGATGGCGGCGGCCACGTTCTTGGGCGTGTGGTACGGGTCCCAGCCCCGCTCCGTCATGAACTCCGCGACCACCGCCGACAGGGCGCGGAGGTCGTTGGGGTCGACACCCTCAGAGGTCACGCGTCCGCTCCAGCTCGATGAGGTGCTCCCGCCGCGGCCGGCCCTCGAACAGCCAGGCGGTGGGCTCGTGGAAGTGGGGCCGCTCCTGCGACACGGCGGCCACGAAGCGCAGCGGCATGCTCTGCTCGGCCAGCAAGGCGCCGAGCTGATCGTCGATGAACACGGGCTCGTCGGTCTCGACGCCGTCGCCGATCACCAGGAACAGCCGGCCGCCCGGACGCACGATGCGCGACAGCCCGCGCAACACGGGGCCCATGGCGCCGATCCAGCTGCCCGGTCGGGCGCCGCGACGGCCCATCTCCTTCGTCCACGCCTTCTTCAGGACGTCCCGCGAGAGCCCCGCCGGAGCCATCCACCGCGCCGCGAGCCGCTGCTCCAGCGCGTAGTGGTAGACGCCCGGGTAGGGCGGCGAGGTGATGACCGCGTCCGCGATCCCCCGCGGCCACTGCAGGTTGCGGGCGTCCATCTCCTTGATCTCGGGATCCGGGAGGTGCTCGGGCACCGCGTTGGCGAAGTCGGCGAGGGCCAGCACGACCTTCTCGGACCGCATCAGGAAGTGGTCGCGCACCGCGTGGCGGGACACCTCCGGCGCCGTCTTGTTGGGCTTGCTGCCGAACTTGCCGAGCAGCGGCGTGAGGCAGAGCAGCAGCACCTCGCGGACGTCGGGATCACGCACGTGCGCGATGGCGTCCCGCAGGTTGATGAGCTGCGTCATCACGTGCGGCGCAAAGGCCTTGTTGTCGACGGCGAGCGCGCCGAAGGGCGAGTCCCGGTGCTGGGCGGCCTGCTCGAAGACGCGCAGCGCGGTGCGGGCGACGTCCTCGAGGAACTCCTCGTCCCGCCGGGTGGTGCGCATGCGGGCGATGCGGACCGCGACGCCGTTCACGTCCGCGCCGTAGCTCTGGCGGCCGCTCAGCGAGGCCTCGGCGAGCACGGTCCCGGATCCGCAGAACGGATCGAGCACCACGGCGTCCGGCGACAGCTCGTTCAGCAGCGCCTTCGCCCAGGCGGGGTGGAAGCGCGCGGGGTACGGATGCACCGCGTGGATGCCCTCGGTGGGCAGGTCGCGATCCTCGGGCAGCACCCGGAAGGCCTTGGCCAGCGTCTCGGCCGAGCGGGGGTCTCCGTCGTGCCGCTCGGCCCCCTTGATGTGGCTCAGGGGGCGGCGGTTCGACGCGTACCGCTTCGGGCGCTCGGGCTCCGGCTGGCGCGGGTACTTCGGCCCCTTGCCGACGCGGCGCTTCTTGGCCTTGCCGCGGCTGGGCTTGCGGACGATGCCGACGTTGGTCTTGGGCTTCTTCGGAGACACGGGGCGGGCTTCTACCAGACGTCCCGGCCGAGCGTGCGCCAGAGATACAACCAGGTCGTCATCTCTTCGAGGCGGGTGTCCCAGTCCTCCAGCGGCTTCACGGCGCGCGACGCTCGGGCCACGGCGCAGATGCGGATCAGCTGGATCAGCGCCGGGCGCAGCGCGGGCTCCTCCAACAGCGAGTGGCCGTGCATCAGCAGCGCCGTGACGAGCGCAGCCCGGCGCGACCAGTCCGCCCGGCGTCCGCGTCCCCCGCCCATCCTCCGGGAGTGGCCGTCGAGCAAGCCCCTCACGCAGAGCTGCGCCCACTCCAGGGCGAGGCGCGCCGGCGATCGCTGGGCGTGCACCGCCTGGGCCGTCCCCACCGCCTCCGCGAGCCAGGCGTCCGCCCGCTGCAGCCAGGCGTCGTCGAGCAGATCGTCGCCGCGCTCGGGCAGACCCTGGTCCACCGGGAGCTCCGCGAGCATGTCCAGGTCGTGCAGGCCGGCGAACAGGGTCTCCACCGGGTCGAACGTGGTGGACAGGCCGGCCACCTGCTCCTCCATCCACCGGCGGTAGGTGGTGCGGGTGATCTTCCGCCCGCGGTCCACCAGCACCAGGTTCGGCACCGTCCAGACGGCGAGCATCGAGCTGCGCAGCTGGGCCCAGACGACGGGCTCCTCGCTGAGCTTCGGGCCCTCCAGCGCCGTCCGCGCGGAGCACGCGCACTCGGGCCGCAGCGAGCCGTACCAGCGCTCGCCGCACACCACGAGCCGCGCCGGGAACGACAGACACGTCTGCGGCTTCGCCTGGGCCCCGGCGGTTTTGTGGATCGCGCACAGCCCGTCGCCGTCGCGGAACGCGCAGCTGCCGTCGATCGCCACGATGTTGAGCGGATCCTCGGGGTGGGCGTCGAAGGCGGGGTGGAAGATGTCGTCGATGGGGACCGGGCGGTTCCAGCCCTCGCGCATGAGCGGGACGATGCGGTCGCGGTCCTCGGAGGTGCAGGGGATGTGGTGGTACGTCCCGCAGCAGGAGCCCGATCCGTTGCACGACGAGCGCAGCAGCGGCAGCGCGAGCGGGCGGGAGTAGTCGCCGGGCTGCACGTTGCGCCCGATCAGCTGGCCCCAGGTGTAGCCCTCCTTCGGGTGCTCGACGGGGCCGGACTCCACGGGCGGGACGACCGTGCCCACGGTGCGCTCGACGGGGCGCGCGCCGTCCGGGTCGTGCACGAACTCGCGGAGCACCCCGTCGGCGTAGACGCGGCGGACGATCGACAGCTTGGGGCCGGGGCGCATGGGCGGAGCCTACCGGGGTGCGCGGCCGCCCGAACCCGTGTAGACCACGGTCCGTGGCCGACTCCATCGATCCCATCCTGCTGCAGCTCAAGACCGGCGCCGGGCGCCGCGTGCTCGGAGGACACCCCTGGGTGTTCAGCAACGAGCTGCTCGCCGTTCCCAAGAAGGACGCGATGCCTCCGGGCTCCCCCATCGAGCTGCGGGACAACCGCGGACGGTTCGTGGGGCGCGGATACGGCCACCCCGGGACGCTCATCACCGCGCGGATCCTGACGCGGCGGGAGGGCCAGGACCTCGACGCCGACTGGCTCGCCGCCCGCCTGCACCGCGCGCTCGAGCTGCGGGCGGTGACCTGCGCGGGGCGCTCCGCGTTCCGCTGGGTGCACGCCTCGGGCGACGGGCTGCCGGGCCTGATCATCGACCGCTTCGGCGATCCCGACGGCGGCGCCGGCGTGGTCATCCAGGTGAACACCGCCGGGATGGAGCGGCTGCGGCCGCTGATCGAAGAGGTCCTGCGGGAGCGGTTCAACGTGGAGCGCGCTGTCTGGAAGTGCTCCGGACGCGGCCGCCAGCTCGAGGGCCTGCCCGACGACGTCGCCGTGGCGTGGGGCGATCCGTCCATCCCCTGGACCATCGACGACGAAGGCGCGCGCGTGTCCTTCGACCCCATCGGCGGCCAGAAGACGGGCCTCTTCCTGGACATGTGGATGAACCGGCGCCGGTTCGCCCCGGTGCTCGGGCGCGGACGGGTCGCGGACCTCTTCAGCTACGTGGGCCAGTGGGGGCTCGCGGCCGCGCGCGCCGGCGCCGACGAGGTCGTCTGCGTCGATCGCAGCAAGGACGCCCTGGGCTTCGTGGAGCGCAACTTCGCCGCCAACGGGTTCGCGGTGGAGACGGCACGGAGCGACGTCGGCAAGTGGCTCGAGTCCCAGAAGGACCGCTCGTTCGACGCCGTGATCTGCGACCCGCCCGCGTTCATCCAGGGCAGGAAGTACGTCGCCAAGGGCCTGCGCGCCTACCGGGCGCTCTTCGCGCTCGCGCTGCGCAAGGTGAAGCCGGGCGGCCACGCGGTCCTCGCGTCGTGCTCGGGGCTGCTCTTCGACGACGCCTTCGCTGACGTCGTGTCGGAAGCCGCGCGCAAGGCCGGGCGCATCGTCACGGTGCTCATGCGGGGCGAGCAGGCGCCGTGCCATCCGGTGCCGGTGCAGGTGACCGAGGCGCGCTACCTGAAGTGCTGGCTCGTCTCCGTCAGCTGACGGAGCTAGATCTGTGGCGATGCTGCGCCTCCTCCTCCTCGGCGGAACGGGCCGTCTCGGCTCCGCGGTGCTGCGGGAGGCGGGGACGTGGGCCTCGCTCGCCGTCCGGGCCCCCACCCGGGACGAAGCCGATCTGGCGCGCCTGACCGCAGACGGGGCGCGGGCGCTGGTGGATCCCGAGCTGATCGACGTGGTGCTGAACTGCGCGGCCGCCGCGCACGTGGACCGCTGTGAGTCCGAGCGGCACGAGGCCCACGCCGTGAACGCGGTCGCGCCGGGGCTGCTCGCGGAGGCGTGCGCGCGGGTCGGCCTCCCCTTCCTGCACATCAGCACCGACTACGTCTTCGGCGGCGGCGCGGGGCCCTACGCCGAGGACGCCGCGCCCTGCCCCGTCCAGCACTACGGCGTCACCAAGGCCGAGGGCGAGCGACGGGTCCTCGCCGCGGGGGGACGCGGGACGATCGCGCGGGTCTCGTGGCTGTTCGGCCCCGGGGCGACCCCCTTCGCGGACTGGGTGCTCGGGCAGGTGGATCGAGCGGAGGCGGCGGTGTTCGCGGAGCAGCAGAGCCGGCCCACCTGGATCCCCGGGCTGGCCTCCTGGCTGCTGGACGTGTGCTCCGTCCTCGAGCACGGCTCGTTCGCGCCCCGGATCCTGCACCCGGCCGGAGGACCTCACGCCAGCCGCGCCGAGTGGGCGCGCGCGATCCTCGACGCCCGCGGCCACCACGACGTGCGCGTGGTCTCCCAGTCCTCCCCGCCCCCCGCGCCACGCCCGAGCGACAGCCGCCTCGACTCCACGAGGACGGACGACTGGGTGCTCGCGACGTTCGCCGATCCCTTCGGCACCTCGCCGCTGCCGCGCATCCCCGACTGGCGCGACCATGTCTGAGCTTCGTCCCCTGCAGGGACCCGACGACCCGCGGCTCGCCGAGCTCGCGGACCTGCACCCGGTGGTGGATCCCGAGGCGCTTGATGCGTTCGCGGGGGATGAGTCGGTGGTCGCGCCCGTCCGCCCCGGCGCCGCCGTCGAGGCGCGGAGCGTCGCGCAGATCCAGCAGGCGCTGGCCTGGGCGTCCCGCCACGGCGTCCCCGTCACGCCCCGCGGCGCGGCCACCGGCAAGGCGGGCGGCTGCGTGCCGTCGCCAGGCGGCCTCGTGCTGGCCCTCGGGGGCATGAACCGCATCACCGCCGTCCACCCCGAGCACGGGTACGCCGAGGTGGAGCCCGGCGTCGTGACGGGGGCGTTCCGGGACGCCATGGAGCAGGAGCACCGCCTGTTCTATCCGCCGGATCCTGCGTCCCTGGACACGTGCACCCTCGGAGGCAACGTCGCCACCAACGCCGGCGGCCCCGTGGCCCTCAAGTACGGCGTGACCGGACGGTTCGTCATGGGCCTCACCGCGGTGCTGCCGGACGGATCGGTGATCGAGACGGGGCGCCGCCAGCCCAAGGACGTGGCGGGCTACGACCTCACGTCGCTGCTGGTGGGGAGCGAAGGGACACTCGCCGTCCTCGCGGGGGTGCGGCTCGGCCTCCTCCCCGTCCCCCGGGAGATCGTCACGGTCCTGCTGGAGTTCGCGCGCATCGACCACGCCGCGCGCGCCGTCGTGGACGCGCGAGGCGGCGGCGTCCTGCCCCGCGCGATGGAGTTCGTGGGCCCCACCGCCCTGGCCCGGGCCCGGGTGGCGCGCCCCGGCGCGTTCGGGATCGGCGACCGGTGCGGCGCCCTGCTGCTCGTGGAGCTCGACGGGCCCGAGGGCACGACGGCGGCCCTGCTCGACCGGTTCCTCGATGGGCTCAGCCATCCGCCGCTGGCCGTCCGACACGCGAGGACGCCGGCCGAGCGCTCCACCCTGTGGGAGACGCGGCGGCAGATGAGCAAGCTCGTGAAGCAGGGCGCCGCCGGCTGGGTGTCCGAGGACGTGGCGGTGCCGCTGGGGACCATCCCGTCCGTCATCGCGCGCCTGCAGGAGATCGCGGAGGGCCACGACGTCGCCATCGCCACCTACGGCCACGCCGGCGACGGCAACCTGCACGTCAACGTGATCTGGGACGCGCCCGAGCACGCCCCCCGCGGCCACGCCGCCACCGAGGACGTCATGGCTCACGCCGTCTCCGTGGGCGGCACGATCACCGGCGAGCACGGCGTGGGGATCGCGAAGCGCGCGTGGCTGCCGGGTCAGCTGGGGGCGCCGATGATCGCGCTCCAGCGCGCCATCAAGCGCCAGTGGGATCCTGCGGGGATCCTGAACCCCGGCAAGGTGCTCTGACCGAGGTCAGGAGCCCTGCTGGGCCGGCAGATCCGCCGTCAGCGCGATCAGCCCCTTGAAGCCGCGCGCCCACGAGACCACGCCGGCCACCACGTGCGCGCTGACTGCCGCCACCAGGAACAGCGTGGCCGTCTCTTCGACCGCCACCGCCTGCGCGGCGGGGACGGTCTGGGCCGCCTGCAGGAACGCGATGACGTTGAGCCACAGGAACGCCGTTGTGAGCGCCGTCAGGACGCCCACGGCGTAGGCGCCGAGGTAGCCGTCGCCGAGGCCGGGCACCAGGAACGAGCGCAGCCCGGCCTTCCAGGGCGCCCGGAACCGCGTGCCGCACTTCCAGCAGCGGGGCGTCGCGCCGTCGTGGGCCACGAAGCACGCCGGGCACAGCGGGCGCGGCTTGCCCGTGGGCTTCGCGTCCGGGTCGTGGTCCTTCGTGAGAGACCGCTTGCCGGGGCCCGGGACGCCGAGCAGCCGGACCGTCCCGCCGGTGGTGAACAGCGACATGATCGGCACCGGGAACGCCGCCATCACCGCGCTCCGCGGGATCTCGTTCACGTAGCCGCGCGGCTCCAGATCCCGCCCGGCGCAGCGGATGAGCAGCAGGCGCTGATCCGTCCCGATGACGAGGGTGCGGTTCGAGAGGATCGTGGGGATGCCGAGGAACACGTCGTCCACGAACGTGCTGCGCCAGCCGGTGGTCACGAGGTTGATCTTCTCGCCGTCCCGCAGCAGCGCCCGCATCAGCGCCGCGGCCTTGGGGTAGCGGTGCTCGAAGGCAGCGATCTTCAGGCCGCTCGGCGCCTCGGGTGATCCGGGATCCACGTCCCCGATGATGCCTGCTACAAACCCTGGATGCTCGACCCGCGCGTCCTCGCCAGCTGCCTGCTCGTCCCCCTGCTGGGCTGTCCGGGTGCCCCCCGCCCGCCGGACGACTGCCGCCCGGGCACCGTGGCGGACCTGCGGTTCGAGGACGTCTCGGAGGAGTGGGGCCTGCGCGGGCTCCAGGCCGACGGCAACCGCCTCTCCGCGGCGGATGTCGACGGCGACACGTGGCCGGATCTGGCGATCTCGCGGGGCAGCGGTTCGGGCGAGCGCGACGACTTCACCGACGGCGAGGCCTTGCGGCGGCGCTTCCTGCTGCGCAACACCGGCGGCGGCTTCGAGGACATCACCCGGTCCAGCGGGTTCGCGGCCGTGCGGACGGACGACAGCGGCGCGGCGAACACCGACGCCGGGCGGGCATACAGCTACGCGCTCTTCGCCGATCTGGACAACGACGGGGACGTAGACGGCGTGACCATCACGGAGACGTGGGAGGTGGACGCCGACCACCCGGACACCGGCGACCGCAGCGAAGTGCTGCTCAACAACGGCGACGGCACGTTCTCGCTCGTGGACATCGCCAGCGAGCGCTCGGACCTCAGCGCCGAGTGGACGCACAGCACCGCCGCGAGCCTGCTCGACGCGGACCGGGACGGCCGCCTGGACGTGTTCGTGGGCAACCAGTACGGCGTCTTCGGCAACCACGCGACGAACGAGCAGGACCGCCTGTTCCTGGGGCGTGACGGCGGGCGCCTGTCGGACAAGACGCGGGACTCCGGCCTGGAGACGGTCAACGGCGGCGGGCGCAACGCCGCGAACAGCAGCGACTACACCGACGCAGACGGCGGCAACGTCAGCTGGCAGACCTTCGGCACCACCGCCTGCGACATCGATCGCGACGGCGACACGGACCTGATCACCCAGACGTACGGCCGCGGGCTCAACCAGCTCTGGCTCAACGACGGCAGCGGCGTGTTCACGAACGCCACGGCGGGCTCCAACTGGTCACGCGACGACGGCGACGACTACTCCACCGACGAGCGGTTCCGGTGCTACTGCGCGAACGAGGGGGCCGGCGCGGCGGACTGTGCGGGCGTGCCCGGACCGCGCATCGGCTGCTCCGCGGGCGGCTGGCTCCCGGGCTGGGACGACCAGGCCCACCGGCTCGGCGGCAACACGTTCTCCGCGGTGTGCGCCGACCTCGACAACGACGGCGACAACGACCTCGCCACTGGGGAGATCCGCCACTGGTGGACGCCCGGGGCGTCGGACAGCTCGACCATCGCGTGGAACGACGGGGGCTCGCCGCCCGTCTTCAGCCGCCAGCCGCACGAGGACGTGGGCATCCGGCAGGACCACGACACGGACGACTGGAACGAGGGCGATCTGACGCTGGGTGCCTTCGACTTCGACAACGACGGCCACCTCGACCTGCTCCGCCCGCAGAGCGACTACGCGGACACGCGGATGTACCTGTATCGGAACCGCGGCGACGGCACGTTCGAGGAGGTGGCGCGGGACGCGCGCATCGACTTCCCGCGGGCGGCGGGGATGGCCGTGGCGGACTTCGACCTGGACGGCGACCTGGACGTCGCCACGGCGTTCTCGCGCATGCGCTGCGATGCCGAGTGTGAGTACGCGACCCCGGAGGTCCACCTCTACCGCAACGAGCGCGGCAACGACGCGAACGCCCTGCAGATTCGCTTGAGGGGGCGCGGCCGCGACGGCACGAACGTGAGCGGGATCGGCGCCGAGGTGCGGGTCACGGCCGGAGGCGTCACCCAGGTGCGCGAGCTCAGCGCGGGCATCGGGCACCAGGGCGTGCAGAACACGCTGATGCTGCACGTCGGCCTGGCGGGCGAGTGCAAGGCGGAGACGGTGGAGGTGCGCTGGAACGACGCGGCCGGCACCGTCCAGACCTTCGAGGACATCCCCGCCAACTACCCGGTCACGTTCGTCGAAGGCTCCGAGCAGCCCGAGTGGCCCACCTGGGACGGCGGGGAGTAGGCCCTACTGGGGCGGCTGGATGAGCTCGGGCTGATCCGTCGGCGCGGCGAGCTCCATCTTCAGCCGGATGCGATCGACGGGGCCCGTCCAGGTCCCGTCGTCCTTCTTCGCCATCGACTTGCGGTCGATGCGCAGGTTCAGCTGGTGGTCCGGCCAGTCGTGGATGACCTTGATCCGGGTGGAGTTCTCCTCCCGGTCCTGGATCCCGGTGCCGATGCGCCGCAGCAGCAGCGCCTTCATCCACTTGCTCGTCTTCTCGCGCGGGCGGTCGAAGACGAGCCGCATCTCCTCCAGGCGGTAGCCCCGGTAGGTGCAGACGAGCTCACCGCGGCTGCCCAGCAGCTCCCACTCCTGCTCCTTCTTGCCCCCGGGGAATGCGCTGTCCTGCTGCGGGCAGATGGTGCCGGCGAAGGGACAGCCGGTGGTCATGGGGAGCAGCGAGCACAGCAGGGCGTCCGCGCGGGTCCACTCCTCGCGGACCTCCTGGCTGAAGTCGACGCGCTGGTAGCGCAGGCGCCCGTCCTCCTGCACGGAGCGGATCTCGACGCCCTCCCACGGCCACGCCCAGGTCTTCTTCTTGCGCCCCTGCTTGCGTTCGGTGGTGGTGAGCGGCTCACCCCAGTGGGGCTCGTACCAGCCGACGAGCTTCTCGACGTTGCCCTCGGCGGGCTTGCGGTACTGCAGGCGGATGATGGAGAGGCCGGACTTGTCGAAGTAGAGCGCGACCTCGAGCCGCTCCCCGAACATCTCGACGTCCTTGGTGAGCAGGAGGCGGCCGGGCACGGTGCCGTCCGGCTGCGACTTCGGCGCCTTCTCGTACTTCGTGGCGTGGGCCGCCTTCACTTCGTCGGGGCCCATCCCCCACACCAGCCCGAGGGACTCGAGGCCGCTGACCGCGGACGCCGTGGCCGGCAGGAACGTGGCCAGAGCCAGGACCAGGAGACACAGGAGCCGGGCGACAGTCGAAGCCATTGGGTGCGCGATTCCTCCTCCGGGGCCGGCCTGCAAGCCTAGCACCCAGCCCGGAGGGACCGGCCGCGCGCGGTTCCCGGGTCCGCTCAGCAGCAGCCGGCGGCGCTGTCGGCGGGGGCGTCGGCGCAGCGGATCGCGCGGTAGGTCAGCGACGCGAGGACAGCGCCCACCACCGGGCCCACGACGTAGAGCCAGAGGACCCCGAGGTTCGCGGTGAACAGGGCCGGGCCCAGGGTGCGCGCGGGGTTCATGGACGCCCCGGTGAAGGGGCCTCCGAACAGGGCGCACAGCGCCACTGTTCCGCCGATCGCGACGCCCGCCATGGTGCCCTCGGCGCGGTGATCGGTGGCCACCGCGGAGATGACGAACATCAAGAAGAACGAGAGCACGACCTCCATCGCCAGAGCCTGCCCCGTCCCCACGGACGCGACGGTGGCGCCGAGGTGCTCAGCCTCTCCGGTGACCAGGCGCAGCATCCCGATGGCGACGATGGCGGCGAGGCACTGGGAGGCGATGTACGCCGGCACCTCCCGCCACGGGAAGCGCCCTGCGGCGGCGAAGCCAACGGACACAGCGGGGTTGAAGTGGGCGCCGGAGAGGTGGCCCGTCGCGTAGATCATCACGCACACCGCGAGGCCGAAGGTCAGGGCGATGCCGACGTGGGTCACGGCGCCGCCGGTGTGGGCGTCTGCGACCACGGCCCCGCAGCCCGCGAAGACCAGCGTGAAGGTCCCCACGAACTCGGCGACCAGCTTGTTCGACTCCGTACCCAGCAGCTTCATGGCACCTCCTGCAGTGCGAGCGGGATCGTGCGGCGAGAGTGTGACAACGCCGCGACACGCTCAATCGCGAAGCAGGTCCCTCCAGCCGAAGCGGAGGCGCGGAACCGGGACCCGGGCCTCCCGCCGGAGCGCCTCCCGAGCGCCCGCGCGGGCCGCCACCGGGTCTGCATCGAGGGCGCCCCGGCGGTCTCCGGTCCCGATCCGCGCCAGGGCGTCCGGCAGGACGTGGACGGGTCGGCCGCCAGCGGTGAAGCGCAGCCAGAGCGCGTAGTCCTCCGCGTTGCGCAGGTCCTCCGGCATGCCGGATCCCCAGTCCGCGCGGCGCATCGTGACCGTGCTCGTCGCGACGAAGCAGTCACCGACGAGGTCCGCGTGGGTGTGATCCCCAGGCGCGACCGCGCGGCGGCGGCCGGACCGGGTGGGGCTGAGGAAGAGGCCGCCGGGGGCCAGCACCGCGTCCCCGCTGACGAGCACGACCTCGGGTCGCTGCTTCAGGATCCGAAGCGCCTCCGTCAGGCGACCCGGGAGCCAGCGGTCGTCGTCGTCCAGCAGCGCGAGGATCGGCGCGTCCCCCTGGGCGACGGCGCGGTTGCGGGCCCAGCCGGGACCTCGCCTGGCGGCGTCCTCCACCACCTGGAACTGCAGCGCGATCCCGGGCGCGGCGCGGCGCGCGGACTCCAGCGCGGCCTCCAGCGCGGCGGGGCCACGGGTCGTCGGGACGATGACGTCGACCGCGGGGGTGTCGGGCACGGCGGGCTCCCGCGTCAGCGCGCGACGTCGGTGGCGGCCCAGGAGGCCGTGCGCGCCATCCCGTCCGCCAGGCTGACCATCGGCCGCCAGCCCAGGAGCTGTTCGGCGCGCGCGATGTCCGCGCGCATGTGGCGCTGGTCGCCGGGCCGGCCGTCCTCGTAGGACACGGGCCAGCTGCCGGGGTCCTGCCCCGCGGCGCGCACCGCGTGACGCCACAGCTGGTTGATGCTCGTCTTCGTGTTCGTGCCCAGGTTCAGCGCGACGGGGTCGCTCGGGGGCGCGTGCAGCGCCATCGCCCAGGCGCGGGCGACGTCCCCGACGTAGACGAAGTCCCGGCTCTGCTCCCCATCCCCGAAGATGCGGATGGGCTCCCCGCGCAGCACGTTGCCCAGGAAGATGCCGAGCACGCCCTGGTACGGGTTCGTCAGCGACTGGCGGGGTCCGTAGACGTTGAACATGCGGAACGCCACCGCCCGCAGGTCCGTCCCGGGCTGCTGCGCGCTGATGATCACGGCCCGCTCGGCCGCCCACTTCGTGATCCCGTAGAAGCTGACCGGCGCGCAGGCGGCGTCCTCGTGGACGGGCAGGGTCGACGGGTGGCCGTAGGCCGTCATGGACGAGGCGTACAGGAAGGTGTGCGCCCGGTGGCGGCGCGCGCCCTCGAGCATCCGCGCCGTGCCGACGCCGTTCACGTCCATGTCCCACGCCGGCTCGTCGAAGCTCTTGAAGGTCGAGGCCTGGCCGGCGAGGTGGCAGACGGCTTCGCACGGGGCATCCAGCGCCGTGAAGGCGCGATCGACCGCGTCGGGGTCCCGCACGTCGCCCTCCACGAAGGCCGCGCCGGGCGGGACGTTCTCCGGCACGCCGTTGGAGAGGTCATCCAGCACGACGACGGCGTCGCCCCGCGCCATCAGCGCGTCCGCGACGTGGCTCCCGATGAAGCCCGCTCCGCCCGTCACCAGCACCCTCATGAGGACTCCTCGAAGGGGACGCGCAGCTGCGCTTCCCGGCGGTCGATCCAGCGCGACAGGCCCGCCGCCGCGCGGAGCCGCAGCGCCCGTCCCGCGCCTCCCGACAGCTCCTGCAGCCGCTGTTCCGACTGCCTGAGTACCCGGCCGATGGCCTCGTCGTCCACCCGGCGTCCGCCGAGCGCGGCCCCCCGGGCTCCGACCGCGGATCGCGACTCGGCCAGACCCGCCGCCAGCCCCCGGGCCGCCGCCACGGGATGGCGCCCGGTGACCGTCCGCCACGCCACCTCGCCCACCGCGGCCACGGCGGCCGGCACGAGCGCGGCGCGGAGCGCGTTGCGGGGCATGGTCTTGAGGAGAAGACGCACGCGGTTGCGGGCCAGGAGGCGCTCGGCGGTGCCGTCGCCGCGGCCCCAGCCGTAGCTCGCCGATCCCCGGTGGAACACGCGCGCGTCGGGCACGAACAGGCAGGAGAAGCCCATGAGCTGGGCGCGCAGCGAGAGATCCACGTCCTCCAGGTACGCCTCGTAGGCCGCGTCGAACGCGCCGCAGTCCCGCAGCAGCTCCCAGCGGTAGACGGCGGCGCAGGCGGGCGCACCGAACACGGGACGTTCCTCGTGGAACGCGGGCCCGTCGGGCTCGCCGTGACCGATGGCGAAGGCCTCGCCCCAGCGGGTGAGGCCGTGGCCGGCGGAGTCGATGGTGGACGTGGCGTCCGCGCGGAGGACGCGGGAGGCGAAGGAGCCGACGTCGGGGTGCCGGTCCGCTGCGGACGCCATGGCCTCGAGCCAGTCCGGCTGGGGCACGGCGTCGTCGTTCAGGATGGCCACGAGTCCGCCCCGCGCTGCTCGGAGTCCAGCGCTCGCCGCCGCCGCGAAGCCCCGCTGCTGCTTGAACGGGAGCTGCCGTGCGCCCGGGAGGATCCGGCGCGTGATCGCCTGGCACTCCTCCGCCGGGCCGTCGAAGACGACGATGACCTTCGGGCGGTGCGTGCGCTGGGCCGCGATGCCGGCGAGGCACTCCGCGAGCCAGGGAGCGGCTCCGTGCCACGTGGGCACGACGATCGTGAAGTCGGTCACGCCGTCAGCGTAGTCGGCCCGCTCACTCGCCGGTGGGCAGCGGGTCCAGCGACTGCAGGTAGGTCGCCAGCGCCTCCAGCTCCGTGTCCGTCATCTTCGCCAGCATGGGCCAGGGCATCGACGGGTCGAGCGCGGTCCCGTCGGGGCGCACGCCTTCGCGCATGGCCTTCACGAAGTCCGCGGTGGACCAGCCTGCGAGCCCGTCCTCGTGGGGCGTGAGGTTCGCGGCCGGCGCCCAGCTCGGATCGCCGCCGGCGATGGGACCGCCGCGCAGATCGGCCCGGTGGCATCCGACGCAGACCCGAGAGAGGTGCCGGCCGAACTCCACCGACACCTCCTCCTTCGGCGGCTCCGCCCGGTGCAGACGGTCGTGGTCCACCTCGTAGACGGACGGGACGATGAGGCCGCGGGCGATGAGCATCGTGCCGATGGGTCCACGCTCCGACAGCTCCACCGTGCGGTCGACGGGCGGCTGGGACCGCACGTAGGCGATCACGTCGGACAGCTCCCGATCGGACAGCTCCTGGTAGTCGACGGCCGGCATGATCGCGGTCTTCCCGTCGCGCTTGACGCCGTGGCGGACGATGCGGTCCCAGTCCTTCACCCCGAAGGTGTCGGGCAGGCCGCCGGGCCCCGTCGTGATGTTCGGGGCCCGGAGCACGAACACGGGGCCCGCGTCGGCGTAGAGCTTCCCGCCGAAGTCGGTGTCGTGGCACTCGGTGCAGCCGAGGCGCGCCTGCACGAGGTGCTCGCCGCGCTCGATGGCGCGCTTCAGCGCGATCGCGTCGAGGTCCACCGAGGAGATGGGGTCGTCCGGATCGTCCTCGGGCCAGGTGGCCCCCAGCTCGTCGCGCAGCGCCTGGATCTCGGCCTCGTTCAGCGGCCAGGGCACCGGCACGTCCTTGCCGGTGATGTCGTCCCAGCTCGCGTCCATGATCGCGTCGGCCGCGGACCCGAGGTAGATGGCAGCGCAGGTGACCGTCACCGCTCCGAGCACGAGCGCGGCGAGGATGATGAGCAGCAGCTTCTTCATGACGTCCTCCGCGCGGGAGGATACGCCTCACTCCACCAGGGCCGCGAACCAGTCCGGCGTGCGCCGCGCGACCTGAAGGGCTGCGCGCTCGGGCCGCGTCAGGCTGCGCAAGCGCTCCGCCATCGCCTGGTTGTCCTGCAGGTTGTCGCAGCCGCGCTCGCAGCCGCACGCCGCCGCGTCGTCGTTGCCGATGCTGGCGAAGAACGCGCCGTCCTTGCGCACAGCCCGCGTCGCGTCGCGGAAGGCCGCCTGCTTCGCTCCGGTCCAGATCTCCGTGAACGACTTGCCGTGCAGCGTCCCGCTCGGGATCCGGTGCGCCTTGAGGCAGGGGATCACGCGGCCGTCGGCCATGACCCGCGCGTACGTCCACCCGGCGAAGCACGGCATCGCGTGCACCAGGTCGGAGTCCGGCGGCCGGCCCGACGCGAGCGCCCGCAGCCGCGTCACGGCTTCGCGGATCCCGAGCACCCGGGGCGTGCGCCACACCGCGCGGTCGAGCAGGGGCTCGAGCACGGCGAGGATCTGCTTCGCGGCATCCACCTCCACCCCCAGGTGGTCCGTGTGCCCGGGCACCAGGTCCGCCACGGCGAACTCCACGGCGTCGCAGCCCAGGTCCTCCGCCAGCGCCACCATCGCGCCCACGTCGTCCACGTTCTGCGCCGTCAGCACGTGATAGAGCTTCGTGATCGGCCGATCCACGCGCCGCGCGTTCAAGGTGCGCAGGCGCTCGGTGACCTGGTCGAAGGTCGCCGGATCCGTGCCGGGATGCGTCGCGGCGTAGGCCTCCCGCGTCCCCGCCCAGAGGCTGACCGTCACGTAGTGCACGCCGATGTCGAGCAGCCGCTGGACGTCGTCGGGCCCCACGAGCGAGAAGTTCGTGTGGAGCGACGCCGTGAAGCCTCGGCGCACCGTCTCGGCCAGCGCGTCCCAGGCCCGCTTGTGCACCAGGGGCTCGCCGCCCCCCGCGAAGTAGATCTCGGAGGTGCCCAGCGCGGACAGGTCGTCCAGCAGCGCCGTGAACACCTCCCAGGGCAGGGACGCGTCCCGCTCGATGCGGGCCTTGTTCCGCTCCTTCAGCGTCGGCGCGTGCAGCCAGCAGACCAGGCAGCTCTGGTTGCAGGCGTCCGTCAGATCGACCTGGACGGTGGTGGGCCCCGTGAAGGCGCGCCGCCCGTGGGCGTAGCCGGCGAGCTGGAGCGCGCTGCGGGGGACCTTGCCGCCGAGCAGGCTCACCGCCTGCGCCCGAGCAGCGTGCCCGCGAGGATCCGCAGGTCGAGCCCCGGCGACCAGCGCAGCAGGTAGAGCAGGTCCGACGTGATCATCTGCTCCAGCCGCCACCGACGCAGGCGGTCGAGCTGCCACATCCCCGTGATGCCCGGACGCACGGCGCAGCGGGCGCGCTCCCACGGCGCCAGCCCGGCGTAGACGTCCGCCGTGACGGGGCGGGGACCGACCAGGCTCATCTGGCCGGCGAGCACGTTGAGGAGCTGCGGGATCTCGTCGAGGTGCAGACGCCGGAGGAGGCCGCCGAGCCAACCGCCGTCGACGTCGCCGGCGGGACCGGACCGCAGCCGCCACATCCCGAAGGCCACGCCGTCCCGCCCGATCCGCGGGGTGCGGATCAGCGAGGAGCCCCGGAAGGCCGCGGCCACCAGGGCCAGGAGCGGCGCCATCGGCAGGGCCAGGAGGACCAGGAGGAGCGCGGCCGCCACCCGCTCGGCGGCTCCGCGGATGCCCTCCAGCGCCCGCGCGTCGGGGCCGGCCCCCAGCGGGAGCACCGGCAGACCCGCCAGCGTCGGGGGCGCGTCGGCCTGGAGGAGCTCGGTGCTGCCCGACAGGACGAACGCGGCATCGACGCCCGCGCGCCGCAGCGCCACCACGCCGCCGGCCATGCGGGCCAGCTCGTCGGGGGAGCCCGTGAGCAGCACCGCGTCCGCCCGCAGGTCTTCAGCCGCGGTCGCGACGGACTCCCAGCTCCGCACGCGCGGCGTGGGTCCATCGGTGGCCAGCGGATCCAGGGGAACCCAGCCGAGGACGCCGAGCCCCTCCTCCGGCCGCTCCCGGAGCGCCTCCGCGACGGTCTTGGCGGGGCCGGCGGGCCCGGCGATGAGCACGGCCCGGTGGAAGAACCCGTGGCGGCGCCCCAATCGGACGGTCCCGCGGGTCAGGAGTCCCCCGAGCTCCAGCGCCACCGTGGCGACGAGCGCCCAGGCGAGGACGGCGGGGAAGGGGATCCCCACCCCGATCACCGAGGCGACGCCGAGGGACGCGAGGCCCGCGACGACGAGGCCCAGCGCGGTGCGAGCCACACTCGGGCGCGGCGCCTCCCCCACCGCCGGCGCCCGACGGCTGGGCAGACACATCAGTCCGAGGACGGCGAGGAGCAGCAGCAGGACCGGGGGGACGGCGATCCCCACGGATCCCCCGAGCAGCGCGACCGCGGCCAGGAGGCCGGCCCGTCCCGCCGCGCGACCGACCCGCACGACCGCCGCGCGCCACCAGCGGGCGTGCCACCAGGCGGCGCTCCAGCGGCTCGCATACAGCAGCCCGGAGCGCACGTGGTGCCACAGCAGCGGGTTGGTCAGGCGATGGGCGCGGGATCCGCGGCGGTGGCGATGCGCGACGACCGCGTCCGGGACGTAGCGCACACGCCGGTCCATGGCGGCCAGGCGCCGACACAGGTCCACGTCCTCGAAGTACAGGAAGAAGCGCTCGTCGAACGGCCCGACGGCGCCGATGGCGTCGCGATCGAGCAGCATCGCCGCGCCGGTGACCCAGTCCACGTCGCTGGGCGTCGATCGATCCAGATCGTCCATGACGTGCCGGGCGCGGGCGGCGCGTCCAGCCCCCATCGCGCCCCAGGGCGTGCGCTGCGCGGCCACCGCGGCCAGGTCGTAGAAGCGACGGGGCGACTCCTGCCGCGATCCGTCCAGGTGCTGGAGCGTCGGCGCGGCGAGCGCGACGCCCGGCTCGTCCAGCGCATCCATCAGCTTGCGCAGCGATCCGGCCTGCAGGCGCGCGTCCGGGTTGATGACCAGCACCCGCTCCCCGGTCGCCTGACGGAAGCCCTGGTTCACGGCGGCCCCGAAGCCGCGGTTGGTGGCGTTGCGGATGACGGTGAGACCGTCCGCGTCGAGCTGATCGACGGCTCCGTCGGTGCTCGCGTTGTCGATGACCAGAAGCTCGGCCGTGATACGCTCCCGGCGCGCTTCTCGGCGTACGGAATCCAGGCACGTAGCCAGATCCGGCCCGCTGTCGAAGGCCACGACGATCGCGCTCAGTTCGGGCGCCTGGTTCATCGGTCGACTCATCCGCCGGCATTGTCCCCGGCGCCTCGGGCGACCCGCAAGCGAGGAACGGTGCGCGTCCTCCAGATCATCGACGACCTGCCTACTCCACCGCGCGGCGGCGTGGACCTGCACGTGCGCGAGCTGAACCGCGCGCTGCGCGAGTTCGACGTGGAGTCCATCATCCTCAAGCTGGCCGTGGGCGAAGCAGCCCGACGCGCCGCGTTGGACGAGCCGTTCGACCCGGCGAACCCCGGCGACGCCGGCCGCGAACGCCCGGTGGTGGTCGAGTTCGGGGACGTCGCCCGCACCGACGGGCTGGTGGGGCAGATCCTGGACTCGCCGGTGATCGACGCGTTCGAAGAAGCGCTGGACCGCCTCGCGCCGGACGCCGTGCACATCCACAGCCTGCAGCACCTCAGTCACCGCCTGGTGGACGTGGCCCGGCGCCGCGGCATCCAGGTCGTGTGGACGATGCACGACTTCTTCGCCCTCTGTCAGCGCACCCACCTGCGCCGCGGCGACGGCAGCTCCTGCGACGGCCCCCAGGGCGGCATCGCGTGCGGGCCCTGCCACGGCGGGCTGCGCGGCCTGCTGGCGACCCCCGTGTTCGCGCTGCGCAACGCGGGCTTCGCCGTGGCCATGCGCACCGCCCACGTGATCGTCGCGCCCTCGCAGTTCGTGAAGGACATCCTCGTGGAGCACGGCGCCCCCGAGCACCACGTGCACGTCCTGCCGCCCGCGGTGCCCACCGCCGCCCGCCCGGCGGACCTGCCGAGCGACCCGACGCGGGCGCGCATCGTCTACGCCGGCGACCTGCGGGAAGCGAAGGGGGCGGACCTGTGCGTCGAGGCCCTGCGGCAGCTCGAGCGGTCGGACATCGCGCTGGAGCTGCACGGCGGCTCCCCGGCGCCACCGGCGAAGCCCGAGGCGGAGTTCGAGGCGAAGCTGAAGACGCTCGCCGAGGGCACGAACACCAGCTTCCACGGCCGCTACGACGACGCTGATCTGATGTACGTCCTGGACGGCGCCACCGCGCTCGTCGTGCCGTCCCGGGTCCGCGAGACCTTCGGTCGCACCGCCAACCGCGCCCTCCAGCTGGGCGTGCCCGTCCTCGCGGCGGATCACGGCGCCCTGCCGGAGCACGTGATTGACGGCGTCAACGGGCTCCTCTTTGCCCCGGGCGACGCGTCCGCGCTGGCCGCCGCCATGAGCCGGATCGCCGACGAGGGCGTCACCATGCAGAGCGAGAGCCACACCTGGCCCGAGCCGCCGGATCTGGCGGGTCACGTCGAGGCCCTGCTACCGCTGTACGTGTGGCGCCCCTGAGCTCCGAGCCGCGCGTCCCCGCGCACCGCATCGCCGTCTGCGTTCCCTGCTTTCAGGAAGAGGCGCGGATCCCTGCCCTGCTGGACGCCCTTCGGGCGCTGGATCCGGCCCCCGGCGTCGTGATCGTGGTGGACGACGGCAGCACCGACCGCACGGCGGCGCTGCTCGCCGAGGCGGACGTCGAGCTCCTGCGGCACTCCACCAACCAGGGGTTGGGCGCCGCCCGGAACACGCTGTGGAGGCGCGCCCGCGCCCTGGGGTTCCCCATCGTCAGCTTCCTCGACGCAGACGTCACCCCGCCGACCGACTGGCTCCGCCGCGTGGGCGCGCTGCTCGCGGAGGATCCGCACGTCGCTGCGGTGGGCGGGCGCAACGTCGATCCGCTCGCTCCCGAGGGGCGCCGGCCGGACCAGTGGCGCGCGCGGTTCTGGACGCAGGACGTCGGCCCGCGTCCGTTGGCGGATGCGCCGATGCTCGTGGGGGCGTGCGCGACCTACCGGATCGAGGCGCTGCACGACGTGTGCGGATTCCAGGAGTCCTTCCGCACGAACGGGGAGGACGTGGACGTCGGGCGGCGCCTGCGCGCAGCCGGTCATCGCCTCCGGTACGACCCGGCGCTGACCGTCGAGCACCGGCGCCGCGACGACGCCCGCTCCCTGGTGGAGCTCTGCTACCGCCACTGCCGCGACGGCATGCGGGCCACGGTGCGGACGCCCACCGAGAGCCCCGGGCCGCTGGCGCTGGTGCTGGGCATGGGGCGCAAGGCCGTGAGGGCGCCGGCGGCGGCGCTGGTGAAGCGGCGGGATCCCCTGGAGGCGGCGCTGGGAGCAGCGGCCTGCAGCGCGGGCCTTGTCGGCTACGCGGTCGGGTGGGCAGACCGATGATCTCGATCGTCGTCTTCACCCGCGACGACGCGGAGTGGCTGGAGCGCTGCCTCGGCTCGCTGACGGCCGAGCCGCCGGCAGAGGACTACGAGGTCATCGTCTTCGACAACTGCTCCCGGGACGACTCGGCGGAGCGCGTGCGCGCCTGGCGCGGCGCTGGGGGAGAGCGCGCGTCGCTCATCCAGGCCCAGCGCGACACATCGTTCTCGGAGGGGAACAACCTCGGCCTGCGCGCCGCCGCGGGGGACCTGGTGCTGTTCCTCAACCCGGACACCGAGCCCAGGGGCCACATCCTCGATGCGTGCGCGTCGACCCTGCGGGAGCAGGGCGACGTGGGGCTCGTGGGCCCTTGCCTGCGGTTCCCGAGCGGCGCAGGGCAGGCCAACGGGTGGGCCTTGCCGACCGTGCGCCAGCTCCTGGCCGAGAAGCTCGGCCGCGCCGCCCGTCATGCGCGTCCGACGGGTGAGCAGACCGACGTGGGCTGGCTCATGGGGTGCTTCCTCATGGGCCGGCGGGCGGATCTGCGCGCCATCGGTGGCTTCGACGAGCGATTCTGGTTCCACGGCACGGACCTGGAGCTGTGTGCCCGGGTGGCTGACGAGGGCTGGCGGGTGACGCGGCTGGAGGGCGTGGAGCTCGTGCACCGCGGCCACCTCGACTGGTCGCTCGCGCGGCGCCGCGCGTCCTGGCGGGCCACGGCGCAGTGGCTCTGGAGTCGACGATGAGAGCGATCCTCCTCGGACGCCCCAACGCCCACGCCGTGCCCGGCGGCGACGCCCTGCAGATCGAGGAGACGGCCACGGTGCTGCGCAGCGCCGGCGTCGAGGTCCTGCTGCCGCGCACGGCCGACGAAGCCCGCGCGCAGCTCCGCGCGGGGGACACCCTCAACCTCTGGAACGTGCAGCGGGCGCCGGACTGGGCGGACCTGCCGGAGCGTGCCCGCGCAGTGGGAGCGCGGCTCCTGATCACGCCGCTGTTCCACCCCGTGGAGCGCTACCACGCCGAGGGCCGGCACGGCGTCGCCTCCGTCGCGCGGATGCTCCTCGACGCGGACCGGTTCGCGGCGCTGCGGTTCGGCGGAAAGGATCTGCTGGCCCGTGCTGCCGAGGTCCTGTCGGCGGCAGACGCGGTGCTGCTGGCCCACCCGGACGAAGAGTCCCTCCTGCGCGCATGGTGTGGGGCCGAGCTGCGGGCCACCGCGGTGGTGCCGCCGGCGATCCCCGCGATCCCCGCGGCCACCGTGGAGCGGCCCTTCGAGGGCGACTTCGTGCTGTCCGTCGGCCGGATCGAGCCGCTGAAGAACCCGCTGCTGAGCCTGGCTGCGGCCCGCCGGGCGAAGCTGCCCATCGCGTTCGTCGGCTCCCTGCCACCGCTCGGCAAGCACCTGCTGCACAGCCGCCGCTTCAAGCGCGAGATCGGCGCGGCCGGTCGCCGCCACGCGCGGTGGCTGGGATCCATGTCGGCCTCCGCGGTCCGCGGGCTGATGGAGCAGGCCCGCGTGCACGTGCTGGCGTCCTGGACGGAGGTGCTCGGGCGCTCCACGGTGGAGGCCGCGCTGCACGGCGCCGCCGTCGTCCTGAGCGACGTGGGGCACGCGCCCGCGTACCTGGGCTCCGATCCGCGCGTCGTGACGGTGGATCCGGGCGACGAGGCCGCTCTGGAGCGGGGGCTGCGCGCGGCCTGGCGCGTCGGCCGGGCGGAGGACTCCCCGGTCGCCGCGCGTGTGAGGGAGACGCTCACCTGGCCGGCCGTCGCGCCGGCCCTCCTGGCCGCCTGGAGCGTCGGGTGAGAGCTGCGCGGGCGCTGTTCGCGCTCGGCGTGATCGGGACGTGGGCGACGACGGGCCTCGCCCGGACCGTCGCGATCCACCTGCGCGCCAACGACGTGTTGGCCGTCGCCGTGGCCCTCGCGGTCGTCGGGGTGGCGGCGTTCCTGGGCGAGCGGCTGGCCACCGGCCGCTCCGGCGCCGATCCCGTGGGTCCCGGGCTGCTCGTCACCACCGCGCTCGCCGCCGTGGTCCTGTACTTCCGCTGGGACCTGCCGGAAGAGCGGTTCCACCTCGCCCTGTACCCGGCGCTGGGCTACCTCGGCTGGCTCGCCGTGGGGGATCGTCGCGGACGGGCCCTGATCGCCATCGTCCTCGTGGGGATGGCGGGATTGGGCGACGAGCTGATCCAGGGACTGCACCCCGAGCGGCGCTTCGACTGGATGGACGTGCTCGCGAACGCGGTGGGTGGCGCCGTCGTGCCGCTCCTGACCTTGCCCGGGCGTCGTGCCTGGGCCGCGCCCGGCCTGCTGCTGGGCTTCGCGGCTGCGTTCGCGCCGCTGCAGGGCCTCATCGGGGTCTCGGCTCCGGCGACTCCGGCTGCCGAGGACCTCGATCCGGCCTGGCTCGTCCCGACGTTCCCTCCCCAGGAAGCTGCTGTCGCCTCGGCTCAGATCCCGGACGCCGCAGCCCCGTACGCAGGCCACGACGTGCTGCTCATCAGCATCGACGCGCTGCGCGCCGATCACGTGCCGCCGTACGGCCACGCCCCGGTGGCCACCCCACGGCTGGACGCGCTGGCCCAGGAGTCCGTCGCGGTGCGCACGATGTGGTCGCCGAGCACGTGGACGACGCCGGCCATGGTGTCCCTCTTCACGGGACTGCACCCCGCGGTGCACGGCGTCGACAGCCGCGGCCTCGAGTTCGCCCCGGGGCCCGTCGTCCCGCTGGAGACCCTCGCCGCGGCGGGCTGGCGGATCCGCGGCCACGCCGGCGACGACGAGGAGACCTACCGGAACCTCGGGATCCCGCCGAAGCAGGGCGTGCTCGAGGACTGGCTCGCGGACCCGTCGCCGCTGTTCGCCTGGGTCCACCTCCGGGACGTGCACGCTCCCTACGACGCCCCGCCCGAGCGGCTCGCCGAGCTGGGGCTCGAGGTGGAGCTCCCGGCGGCGCCGATCCTCGATCGTGCGCGCAGCCACTACCGCGTCGAGCGGGCGGCGTACCCCGGACGGCACGACTGGCTGAAGCCGGCGATCCAGGCGCTGTACGCCGTGGAGGTCGCGGACGCGGATGTGGCGTTGGGGATCGTGCTCGACGCCCTGGAGGCCAGCGGGCGCACCGACCGCACGATCGTGGTCCTGACCGCCGATCACGGCGAGGAGCTGCTGGAGAACGACGGGATCGGGCACGCCTCCACGACGCTGGACTCGGTGCCCCGCCCCGAGCTCGTGCAGGTGCCGCTGTTGATCCGCTTTCCGGAGCGGCGGGACGCCGGCGCGCGACGAGCAGAGGACCTGCGGCACGAGGACCTACTGCCGTCGTTGCTTCCGTTGCTGGGCGTCCGACACCGCCCGCTGAGTCCCGACTCCCCGCTCCACGGACAGGACCGGAGCGCGCTGCTGCTCGGCCAGCCGATGGACCCCGTGCCCCGCTGGTTCGTCGGCTCTCCGTGCGGCTGGCAGTGCTCGGTGGAGCGCCGCCACGAGCGAGTGGCCGCGCTGATCGACGAAGACGACACCTGGACGTGGTGCCGTTTCTCCGCTGCCGACGCCCAGTGGAACCGTGGCTGCGCCGATGCGCGGCTCGGCCAGTACCTCTTCGGCGCCGCGACGCTGGGGGCCCAGCTCCACACGCCCGTCGCGTCGCCCGCGGCCCCGTAGACTCGCTCCGTGGCTCGCACCCTCCCCGTCCGGCTCCGCGCCAGCGCGCTCGCTCCGCTCCGCCGGGTGGAGGGAGTCCTGGTGCGCCGACTGCTCGACCGCGCGCGGTCCGCGGGGCTCGAGCCGCTGGTTCTGTCCCGCGCGGGCGCCACGTCCTGGGCTGGCGCTCCTGAATACGTGGTCGTCCACCAGCCGGCTTCGCCCGAGGCGCGCGCCGTGTTCCTCAGCGGGGATGGGCCAGCGACGCTCGCTCTGACTCCGCGCGAGTTCGACATCTGGACCGCGAGCAGCCTGGGCCGCGCGACCGCGTCGGGGGACCCGCTCTGGGGGGACCGGCTGCCCGTCGCCGAGGAAGACGACGTGGAGGGGCGGCGGCGTCGCCTGCGCAGCGCGAGCAGGCTGTGGTGGCACGCGGTGCCGAACGCGCTGGGCCGTGATGGCCACGGCGCCGAGGCCGAGGCGAACGCCCTCCGAGCGATCTGCGAGCGGGAGACCCTGCCCTCCCGGTTCCCGCCGATCCCGCCCCCGGGCGCGGACGCGGACACCCTCCACGCCGCGACCCTCGGCGTGGTGCACGCGACCTTCGCCGGCGAGGTCGCCCCGGACACCGGCGCGCAGATCGACCCGGACGCAACCGCCGCTGCACCGCGCACCCTCGCGCCCCTGCTGGAGCTGCTCCGGCCTCTCGTGGCCGACCTGCCGCGCCACGTCCACGCGGACCTGCTCTCGCTGCACCTGGTGCCCGGCCCCTGGGGCACGCGCCACGCATGGCAGCTCCTGGCGGTGGTGGCCGACGACGCGCCGCTGCACCGCGCCGCGGCGTTGCGTCGTCGCCTCGACGCCCACCTCGGGATGATCGGGGACGGATGGCGGGGGACGCTGCGCGACGGCCCGGTGGTGCTGACCCGCGCCGCGCTGCATGGCCAGCTGACCCGTCGGCTGTTCCACCGTCCGCTGCGGCGCCTGGGGTTGCGTCTGCACGCCAGTCTGCTCATTGGTGAGGACACGATCGCGGATGGGTTGCGGGGCGCGGACTGGACGCCGCTGGACCTGCGCGCCGAGATCGCCGCGCTGCTGACGGCGACCGGGGCCGCCTTCCGCCCCGGGACCACCGACGTCGCGATGCGGGACCTGTTGCTGGGGGCGTGGCCGGCGCTGCTGCACCTCTGTGGCGGTGGATCTCCGCTGGACTCGCTGGCCTCGATCCACGCCGCGCTGGCGGGCCGCACCGATCCGGCGCTCGCACGCGTAGGATCGGTGGCCCTCAAGCAACCGTGGGGGCGGCCCGAGGCAGTCGACCGCGGCCGCGCCACAGAGGGGCTGCGCGATTGGGGACCAATCCTCGTCCGCATGCAGGAAGCAGCACTGGAGGTGCTCGGATGATGGGGCCGTTCGGCGACGACACGCACGTGCAGCTGATCGCGGTGGACCACTCGGGTCTGTTCGAGACCGTGCTGTGGGCCTACC
>ENA-OWNT01001085-OWNT01001085.1-seawater-metagenome-genome-assembly--contig:-NODE-1085-length-40008-cov-6.184243_pt1 | contig 40008 bp, 31 predicted proteins | sample MGYA00238136_ERZ651165 | MGnify/ENA primary metagenome ERZ651165 (study PRJEB26861, sample SAMN08777766) | seawater metagenome | isolation source: coastal seawater | place: USA: Florida | collected...
GCCCCCTGTCGCAGCACCTGCCCCGGCGCCTGCACCTGCCCCGGTCGCGGCGCCGATGCCCACGCCGATGGCACCGCCTCCCCAGGCTCCGCCAGCCCGCATCCGAGCAGTGTCGCAGCCCCCGCCGCCTCCCCGCAGCCGGGGGGGCCTCACCATCCTCGTTGCGGTGGCGGGCTTCTTCATCGTTGCGCTCGGTGGCGCTGCGGTGGTGGGTGGCCTCCTCTACTGGAAATACGGCGGCGTGAACCTCTCCGCTGCACCCACACCCCCGGGGGTCGGTGAGGCCTACAGTCCCACCCCGGGCACCGAGGCCGAGGTCTCCCGCCTGCTGGCCCACGGCGCGCAGCATGCCGGCCAGGGGCGCTACCTCGAAGCGGCCAGCAAGTACTACAAGATCCACAAGATCGACAACGGTCATCCCGAAGCGCGCTGGCGCGGGTATCTCGCCTGCGAGCTCGTTGCCTTCGACGTCCTCTCCCGCGACCTCACCAGCCGCGATGTAGACGAGCGCGCGCTCCGCAAGGAGGTCCGCGCCGCACTGGTCCAGGGACAGAAGGCCATCGAGGGCGACGGTGACCTTGCCGTCGCCTACGACGTCGTGCTCGACCTCATGCGCAAGCTGCCCGACAACACCGAGCTGTCCCAGATGGCCCGTCGTCTGCAGTCGGCTGCGGCGGAGTTCGTTCGGTCCGATGAAGGCAAGAAGCTCCAGAAGAGTCTGGCCAAAGACATCGAGCGGGGCTTCGAGGCCATCGACGCCGGCGACCTCGATGCCGCGCGGTCCAGCTTCGAGGAAGTGGTCGACGCCGACAGCAAGCGGCAGACACCCCAGTACTACCGGGCGCAGGAGGGCCTGCGGCTGGTCGAGGTCCGGCAGCACCTGGGTGGCTGAGTCCAGGTGCCTTCGTCGGCCTTCCCCCTGTCTCGCCACCCCAATGGCACCCATCGGCAGGTTGGTTGTCTGAGGCGACTGCGCGTGGCTGCACGCGTCGTCTCCGATCGATGAGGTGGCCGGTGAACAGGTTGTTGCTACGAGTCCCACCGGTCGCTGCTGCTGTCGTGCTGTCCGCATGCGCAGCCCGCCGGGCGCCGATGGTCGACCTCGAACAGACGCTCGAGTCCCCATCTCTGCGTGCAGGCATTCCCCAGGCTGCCGAGCAGGTGCTGGCCACCTACGCCGCGGATGTCGACCCGGAGCTCCGAGGGCACGCACTGTCGGTGGCTGTGCTGGCGGACCCCGCCGCGGGTGGTGGGTCCTGGGGCACAGCAGGCGTCTGGGATCCCGACCCATGGGTACAGGCGCAGGTTGTGGGCGCCCTCGTTCTGCGACTGGATGAGGCGGAGACGGTCGGACTGCTCAGCGAGCTGGCCGCCCGGTCGGAGGTCGAGCCCTACACCCGGTGCCGTGCCGCGCGCTTCGTGCCTGAGCCGGTGCCCGCGGATGTCGTGGATGCCACCACCGCTGGGTGGCGGTCCGCGCCGCTCTGGAAGGCCGCCCCGTGTGCGCTCACGGCCTCCGCTTGGGGGGATGGGGATGCCTCTCTGCGGGTGACGCAGGCGGTGGCCGAGGGAGCTGTGGCACTCGATGGTCCCTTCCTCGACGACCTCTCGGCGCTGGCGAGCCCGGCGCTGGTCGACGCGATGAAGACGGGACTCACCCAGGCCGACGAGCTCCTGCGTCCCGCCTACGCCAAGGCTCTGCTCCGGCAGGGCGATGGGGCCGGCCTCGACGAGTTCCGTGCCAACCTGCAGGACGACGACCCACTGGTGCGGATGGAGACCGTCCTGATGCTCGCCGACGCGCCGGCCGCTGCGGATGGGCTGCTCGGCCGGGCCGCCCAGCAGGTCGACACGCCCGAGGGAGTCGTTGCCGCGCTCACCTTGGATGCCCGTCGCGGTGTCGCAGGCATCAAGTCATTCGAGCTCGCCTTCGCCAGCGACAACCGGGATGTCCGCGCCGTCTCAGTCGCGCAGCTCGGCGTCTGGGCCGCCCTTGTGCGCTCGCAAGGACGGGGCCTGCCGATGCGACGCGTAGAGAAGTTCCTGGCTGAGGCTGTCGTCGACCCCGAGCCAGCAGTGCAACGCGCAGCTGTCGAGCAGATCGGCCGGTTGGGTGCGGCCGGGCTGCACCCCTTGCTGGAGGCCTTGCTGGCCGATGCCGATGCCGACCCCCGGGTCCGCATCGCTGCGGCGGAAGCGGCCATTCTCCACGGCGATATGCGCGCCCAGAAGGAGTCCTCCCCGCAATGAGTCGCGTGTTGGTGATCTCCGTGCCGATGGATGCAGCTGGCGAAGACGACGTGCAGGTGCGTATCTTCGCGTCCCGCCGGGGCCCCGTGGTGCTTTGGGAGGACACGGTCCATCCGCACCGCCTCGGTCGAACGGAGTGGTGCCGCCTGGTGCTCGGGCGAAGCGTGCCCCTGCCCGACTCCCTTCTGGCGGAGCCGGTGCGCTACTTGTCCACCCGCCCCTCCTCGCAGGCCAAGTGGAGCCCGAGGGTGCCGGTCGACCTCGGCATGCTTCGCCTGGACCAGCGCGTGGCCCACCTGGAGAGCCGAATGGGCGCGCTCGAAGCCTCGCGTGCCTCCGACCATGTGCTCGGCGTGGTGCGCGATGCCCTCGATGAGCACGAGCGTCGCCTGGGTCGGCTTGAGCGCAGCAACCGAATGAGGGTGGGTCGACTGTCTGCCCTGGCCCGCTCGCTCGCCCTGCGCCTGGATCGGCTCGACCAGGACGACGGACGGGTGGTACGTCTCGAAGATGAGCTGGAAGACCTCGTGGGTCCCGACGGCGATGTCGTGGATCTCGAAGACCGCCTCGCGGAGCTGGAGCGGGCGGTGGCCCATCGGCTACGGGGGGCCGTGCGTGATTCAGAACAGACGAAAGACGCCAGCGACCCATGACGTAGCGGCCGCCTGCACGCCGGAGGTCTCATGCATTCCATGCCCACGGCTCCCTGGGAGGTCGCGCTTCGCACGGCCTACCTCGAGGGGCGCGCCAACGTCTTCCTTCTCCACGGCGCCATCGCCGACTTCCAGTGGGTGACCGGGGTCGACGGTCCCTGCTTCGGCACGCTTGCCGAGGCGGTGGTCGACCTCTTCGGTCGGTCGCGGGATCTGCTCTTCCACATCGATGGTGCGGGTCGTGGACAGCTCGTCGGGCGGGCGGGGCGGGATGCCGTGCGGACGGCACTCGTCTGGGCCCGACCGGGCACGCGGGACGTTGCCGCAGTGGTCGACGGTGGACCCGAGGTCCTCCTGCCCACGTTGGGTCGACTGATGCTCGCCCCGGCACATCCGTGCGGTGTGGTGCTGGAAAACGCCGATCTGTTGCTTTCCGACACCTCCGACGCCACCACCCGCGCCCGGGTCGCCACGGTGCGTCGTTGGCTGGACAGCCCTGCCATCCGGGCCACCAACAACGCCGCTGTTCTGCTCGTCGACGACCCTGCACGCTTGGCCCCTGCGCTGTCCGAGCACCCGCGCCTGTTCGCCATCGAAGTAGGCTCCCCACCTGCTGAACTGCGGGTCGCTGCCCTTCGCGGCGAGCGCGGAATGGCGCTGTCCGGCCTGAACGACGAGCTCCTCGCGCGTCTCACCCGCTCGATGTCGCTGATGCAGGTGGCTGCGCTGAGCAGCCGGCTGTCTGCGGTATCGGGTCCCATCACCGCAGAGCTGCTCGCCCTCGACCCCGACGCCCCCGCAGATCTCGTCCCGGCCGACCTCACCGACCTTCCCGAGGTCGAGCCCTCCTTCCCAGTCGAGCCCCCCTCCCCGGAGCCCCTTGATGTCTGAGATGACCCTGCCCTCTTGGGCCGACGAGCTGCGCACCCGCTACCAGGCCGGTGCCGCCTCGATCTTCCTGGTCCATGGGGCCATCGACGACCTGCAGCCCTTCGAAGCTGGGGATGGCCCGGAGTGGCTGGAGCCGCGCACCTTCCTGCGCACATTCCTGGGACGCACCCGCCCGGCCGTTGTCTATGACGTCGAGGCGGGCATTCTCGAGTTCTCCTCTCCGGAGGGCGAAGCCGAGCTCCGCGGTCGCGTCGATGTGCGTCGCAAGGCCCGGGGGCTCGACCCCCTCGGTGCATGGCCCTCGGGCCCTCGCGACGTTCTTCCGCTGCTCAAGGAACTTCTGACCGATCGTGCCTACCGCGTGGCCGTGGTCATCCACGGTGTGGAGCAGCTCGCACCCGCAGGGGAGGGGACAGCCGACGCCGAGTTGGTCCGCGGCCGCGTGTACGACCTCGTCTACGACCCGCCGGCAGGTGTGGTCGATGGGGATGGCCTTCTGGTCTTCACGGCGGGAGATGCCGACAGCGTGGATCCCCGCGTACGCGGGGCCTCGCGGGTTGCCGGGGTGGCGGTGCCGGGGCCCGACTTCCGTGGCCTCCGTGCCTTTGTCGATGCCCGCCTGGGCGATACCGAGGCCGATGCTGGCAAGGTCGCAGCGGGCCTCGTCGGACGCTCCCTGCGCGACGCCGAGCGGGCCATCCAGCGACTTCAGCAAGGTGCCGACCCGGATGAGGCGGTCGCCGACGACGGGCCGGGACTGCCGGGTTGGGCTGCCGACCTTCGGGAGCGCTACCTCGCTGGTGAAGCCAGCATGTTCCTGGTGAATGGCAACGTGCGCGACGTCTACCCCTGGGAAGACGGCGACGGCAACGTCAGCTACGTCACTCTGCGCCAGTTCCTCGAGCGTTTCCTGTGCCGCGCCAAGGAGCTGGTTGCCTACTACAACGTGTCTGAAGGCATCGAGTTCCCAGTGCCGGGAATGCGCCAGCGCTTTCTCGAGGTGGTCAACGAGCGCCGCCGCCACCTGGGCCGCGCGGCCCGGTCGAGCCTCGCTCAGGTGGGCGATGACGTGCTCAGCACCTTCGAGGAGGTCATCACCGGCGGCGACGACTCCGCTGGTGCCGCAATCATCCTCGACTATGTCGAGATGATCGTGCCCATGGGCGATCTGAGCTTCATGGGTGACCGTGACAAGTCCAACCTGGTCTCTTTGCAGCGCTGGTCGAGCGACCCCGCCTTCCTCGACAGCGACAATGTCGTGGTGCTGTGCACCGAGAACCTCTCCGACGTCCACCGTCGCCTCGTCGCCAGCCCCCAGCTCGCCGCCATCCAGGTCCCCCTGCCGTCCGAGGCCGAGCGCCTTGCCTACATCCAGAGCCTCGACCACGATGGGGTCGACATGGAGATGACCTCGGAGGCCCTGGCCAAGGTCACCGCTGGCCTGAGCCTCGTGCAGGTGCGCAGCCTGTTCCGCCGGGCGCGTCGCTCCAAGGCCACCATCACCTTCCGCACGGTCAGCCGACGGAAGAAGTCCATTATCGAGCAGGAGTGCCACGGCCTCGTCGAGTTCGTCGACCCCAACCACGACTTCAGCCATGTCGGCGGAATGGAGCGTCTCAAGGGCGACCTCATGCGCGTTGCAAGGGCCATCAAGAACGGCCACCGCAACCGCGTTCCCATGGGGATCATCTTCGTCGGTCCGATGGGCACCGGGAAAACCTTCATGGCAGAGGCGTTCGCGGCGGAGAGCGGGCTCACCTGCCTCAAGTTCAAGAATTTCCGAGAGAAGTGGGTGGGCTCCACCGAAGGCAACCTCGAGAAGATCCTCCAGGTTGTCGAGGGGCTCGGCTACGTGCTGCTCATCGTCGACGAGGCGGACCGCTCGATGGGGTCCTCGACCGACGGCGATGGTGGCACCTCCAGCCGTGTCATCGCCCGTCTCAAGGAGTTCATGAGCGACACCGGACACCGGGGCCGCATCGTGGTGCTGATGATGACGAACCGGCCGGACAAGCTCGACGCCGACCTCAAGCGTCCCGGGCGCTTCGACCTCAAGATTCCATTCTTCTTTCCGGAAGACGACGCAGAGCGCCGCGCTGTGCTCGAAGCCCTGGCCCGCAAGAACGGCCTCGCACTGGCGGAGGATGCCGACCTCGACGCGGCTGCCGCCGGCACCGAGGGCTACTCGGGTGCGGAGCTGGAGAGCGTCCTGCTGGCGGCCGGGGGCAATGCTGCGGATGCCGACAGCGAGTCCATTCGAGCCGACGACCTGGCCAAGGCCGTCGAAGACGTCATTCCCAGCCGGGACACCCGGATGCTCGAGTTCATGGAGATGCTGGCCGTCTTCGAGTCCACCAACCGCCGGATGCTGCCCCAGCGCTATCAGGACCTCGACACCGACACGGTTCACCAGCGCCTTGATGCGCTGCGGATGCAGCTCGGTCGGCGCGCGTAGGGCACAAATGCCGGATCGAGCGACTTGACGCGATGCTCCGGACCGCGTACATGCGCACCGCTCGGAAGAGGCGGACACCTGACGAGCGCTCTCCTTTGGTGCATGTGCGTCGGTTCACTCGATGCCGGCCACACCAGGACAACGCTCCGCATCCTGCCTCTTCTTCACTCGTTGCTTGAGCTTCGAGATAGCTTTCCCGGCGTTCGCCGGGACTGATTCTGCCGACCCTGGGTCGGTTCCCGCATCCGCCGGCCTCGGAGCCGGCCAAGGTCCAGCCTCGCTGGACGCAGTTGGAGTCCATGATGTACGCCGTGGTCCGAACCGGAGGCCAGCAGTACAAGGTGTCCGAGGGCGACACCATCACCGTCAAGCGGCTCGACGCCGAGGTCGGTGCTGAGGTCGACCTGAGCGATGTCCTTCTCGTTGCCGGCGGCGACGAGGGTGCCCGCATCGGCGCGCCCGTCGTCGAAGGTGCCAGCGTCCTCGCCGAGGTCGTGTCCCACCAGAAGGGCGCCAAGCGCGAAACCTTCAAGTACATCCGCCGGCACCGCTCTCGCGTGCGCCGGGGCTTCCGTCCCTCCGAGACCACCCTCGCCATCAAGGCCGTCAAGGCCTGAGGAGCAGCACCCATGGCTCATAAGAAAGGTCAGGGCAGTACACGGAACGGTCGCGACTCCAACCCGAATTACTACGGGTTGAAGCGTCACGACGGTCAGATCGTCAGCGCTGGCAGCATCATCGTGCGGCAGACCGGCACTCGCTTCCACCCCGGTGAGGGTGTGGGCCTGGGCCGTGACTACACTCTCTTCGCCCTGCGCGAGGGCGTCGTTCGCTTCGAGCGTCGTCGCAATCGCCGTCGGGTCTCGGTGTATCCGGCCGAGGCCTGAGCGCTTCCCCGGCGGATGCTGGGAGCGAGCTGAGCGCAGCATCTGGAGCAATCCGGGAGCAGACGGGGCCCACGAACAGCCCTGCCTGGTCCCGTTCTGCGTTTCAGTGCCGCTGCGGTGGCCGGGCGCTTGACACGGATCGAGGCCCGAGACGACCATGCGGTTTGTAGATGAAGCCCGAATTCGGGTGGTGAGCGGCAGCGGCGGCAACGGCGCTGTGTCGTTCCGTCGTGAGAAGTACGTCCCATTCGGAGGACCGGATGGGGGCGATGGCGGTCGCGGTGGCGATGTCGTCGTGAAGGCCACCACGCGCCGAAACTCCCTGATGGAGCTGCGCGGAAAGACCCAGATCGTGGCCTCCAACGGTGAGCGCGGCGGCACCCGCCAGATGACGGGGGCTGGTGCCGACAATGCCGTTCTCGAGGTGCCCGTGGGCACGCGCCTGCTCAACGACCACACGGGAGAGCTCATCGCCGACCTGGTGGAGGACGGCGCCCAGGTCGTGGTGGCGCGAGGTGGAGCCGGCGGCAAGGGCAATATGCGCTTCAAGTCCAGCACCAACCGGGCCCCGCGCGAGTGTACGCCCGGCGAGGAAGGCGAGGAGGTGATGCTCCGGCTGGAGCTGCTTCTCATGGCCGATGTCGGCCTGCTGGGCTTTCCCAACGCAGGCAAGTCCACTCTCATCCGCTGCATCTCCTCGGCTCGACCGCGGGTGGCTGACTACCCCTTCACCACCCTCGTCCCCAACCTGGGCGTGGTGGACATGGGGCTGGAAGGCACATTCGTCGTCGCCGACATTCCGGGCCTCATCCGTGGTGCCGCAGATGGGGTCGGCCTCGGACACCGCTTCCTGCGTCATGTCTCTCGCAACCGGCTGCTCCTCCACCTCATCAGCCTCGGTCCCGATGAAGCGGAGTCCCCTGCCAAGCGGTATCATGACATCCGAGGCGAGCTGGAGCGCTACGACCCGGTGCTGCTCGACCGTCCGGAGGTGGTCGTCCTCACGAAGATCGACACGGTGCCCCCCGAGATCCGAGACGAGATCGTGGCTGAGGTGCAGGCCTCGGTGCCCGGCCAGCGCGTGCATGTCATCTCGGCGCCCACCCACCAGGGCATCGATGCGCTCGTGCAGGCCATCTGGCGCATGTTGGAGCAGCTGCCGGCCATTCCCGCGCCCTTGGTCGAGGAGCCCGCTTGAGCCCCCGGTCCTGGGCTGTACTGGCGCTGTCCGCCGGCGTGGCGTGCACTCCAGAAGGTCCACCGGCAGCCGATCTCGCCGACGCCTCGGTCGAGGTGCAGTTCGAGTCCGTCGACCGGCTCGGTCCCCATCGCTACCTCGCGAGCATCAAGCACCGCACCGTGCGAGATGACGGTGGCGTGAGTCGCACCGATGAGGCGGTCGAGATTCGCTGGCAGGACTGGGACACCTTCGAGTACCGCCGCGTCGTCGACGCTGAGCTCCAAAGCGCTGTGGTCACCGTGGATGGCAAGCCCTGGACGCTCCGGTCGAGGGGCCGCTGGGAAGCCCGCGAGGATGCAGAGCCCTACCGGCTCGACCTTCGGCAGTCCTGGAACGCCTGGGACCAGGCACTGGAGCCCTTCGGCGACCGTGTCCAACTCGAAGAGGCGGGCCAGGAGCTGTTTGAGGGCCGTCCCGTGCGGCGCTACCGGGTGTCGCTCGCTCCCGAAGCGGAGCGTACGGCGTCCACCAAGAAGGGAAAGCGTCGCCGCAAGGTTCACGTCCCCCGACACGACGATGGCCCCGTGTCCCTTTCCGGGGTGGTGTGGGTCGACGAGGGCACCGCGGTGCGCCTCCAGGCCGAGGTCACCGGTGAGCTCACCCAGCGGGGTCGCCAGCGCACCATCGACTTGCAACTCACCCGGTCTGGCATCGGCCTCGACCAGGGTGTCTCCCCGCCGAAGGGCGCCCGTCACCGGGCCACCCCTGCCAGTCTTCCAGATCCCCCCACCGAACCCGAGCGCTCCGATGGCGACGCGCCCCCCTCGAGGACCCCATGAGTGAAGAGACGAACAACCCGGACACCACCGCCCATCTCGAGTCAGAGGATGGGGTGGACCTCGGGGCCGAGCAGGAGGCTTCGTCCGTCGACGCCATGGCGCCCGCCGACCCCGACCTGGTCGATGAAGAAGAAGACTCGGCCGAGGTCTACGATTTCGGTCCCCTCGACGACGCATTGGTGAAGCTGGTGCAGCTCGCCGTCACCACCGTGAGCGAGGTCAAGGCCGAAGACATCGTCATCATCGACGTTCGCGGGCGCACCTCCTACTGCGATGTTCTGGTGCTGTGCACCGGCATCACGGGGCGTCAGGTTCGGGCCATCGCCAACCAGCTGCTGTCCTCGCACAAGCGCGCAGGCCGCGGCCGGCCTCTGGGAGCGGAAGGTCTCGATGCCGGTCGATGGGCGCTGGTCGACATGGGCGATGTGGTGGTGCACGTCTTCGACGACCCGTGGCGAGGCTACTACGACCTTGATGGCCTCTGGATGGATGCGCCCCGCGTGTCGATGGACGAGGTCGGGCTCACCGAGGAAGGCCTGATGCCCCGCGTCGACGAGCCTGTCGAAGCGTGAAGGCGCTGCTCATCCGGGTGGGGCGGGGCAAGTCGGGCTGGGCTGACACCGCGGTGGCCGACTACAGCAAGAGGCTCCGCGCAAAGCTTCCCCTGGAGGAGCTCCGGCTGCCGACCACCCGCTTTCGGGGCGACATCGAGGCCGTCCGATCGGACGAAGCCCAGCGCATCCTGGCCAAGGTCCGGCCCCGCGACCGGCTCATCGCCCTCGACGAGCGCGGTGACGCCCCCACCAGCGAGGGCTTTGCCGGTTGGATCGACGCTGCTGCAAAGGCCGGCGTCCCCCGACTCGTGTTCGCGATTGGCGGGCCCTACGGCCACGGCGCCCAGGTTCGACAGGCCGCCTGGCGCAGCCTCGCCATCTCGTCGATGGTCACCAACCACGAGCTGGCTCGGGTTTTTCTGGTCGAGCAACTGTACCGGGCGTCCACTCTGTTGTGGGGCGGCAACTACCACCACTGAGCCGCGACCCTGTCCCTCAGGATGACAGCCGGAGACAATCAGAGACCCGGTCACGACAGGCATTGACTGGCTTGGCGCTGCCCTCCAGGTGACGTCGAGGCCATGAAGTGGCTCGACCTCACGCTGGACCTTTTCCTCCCCGATGTGTGCGCCTGCTGTGGAGCGCCCCCCGCCCGCACCCTCGCGGTCCCGCTCTGCCCGCCTTGTACCGACGCCTTGTGGCGCTTTCCCCGTCCGCTGCAGATCCTCCCGGGACAACGCTCGGCGTGGTGTGTCGGCACCTACCGTGGCCCGCTGGGGAGATGTCTGCTGCGGGCGAAGACCCGCGCACTGCCCCGCGAGCTGCGCGCAGTGGGGGAGCTGGTGGCGGCTCGGCTCCATCGGCGCATTCCCTTGGCCGACGCTGTGGTGCCGGTGCCTTCCTCGCGCAGACGCGGTGTCGACGCCTCCCACCTCGTGGGCGAACGGGTCGCGAAGCGGCTGGGGGTGCCGTTGCGCCGGCTGCTGAGTCGGGTGGACTGGTCTGGCCAGCGCGGACAGTCCATCCATGCCCGTCGACGCAAGGCATCGCGCGCCTACCGAGCGTCGGCCTCCCCAGCCGACGGTCGACCTCTGCCCCGCCGAGTGCTGCTGCTGGACGACGTCCACACCACGGGCGCCACACTCGACGCCTGCACCCAGGAGCTGCTGGGGGCTGGCGTCGAGGTGGTGCATGTCGTCGCGGTGGTGGCGTCGATGCGCGACCTGCCGCAGTCAAGTCGGCTGCCTCAGGGGCAGTCTTCGTTGTCGCTGCCCGGGGAGCCGTAGTCGCCCGTGTCCCACTGCGTGGTGGGGTTGCACCAGGCGGCGGCGTCTTCGTTGTCGGGTGTGTCGCCGTGGGCCGGGTACCCATCGGTGGAGTCGTTGTCGAGCTGGATGGAGTAGCCGGTGTTCACGTTCCAGGTCGAGTTGTTGTAGCCGACGTAGTCGACCAACACGGCGGTGGCGTCGTCCTCGGTGTCGGTCGCGGGGTCTTCGGGGTCGAAGTACAGTGCGTTCAGCTCGTCATTTCCAGTGTTGTTGAACTGGAAGGCCGTGTAGACGTAGTCGACCGCAACGTTGCCGTTGAGCGAGGTGTCCGTGCTGCGGCCGAACACGACCGCCTCGCCTGCGGGGATGTCCACTTCGCTGCTGAGCGTGAAGCCCGTCGCGGTGGCGTCGATGAACTTCCAGTCTTCGTCCAGAGTGATGTCGAAGGCGTTGGGGTTGTAGATCTCGAACCACTCGGCGTTGCTGTCCGTGAAGCCGGTGGGGTCGATCATCAGCTCGGTGATGAGCACGTACTCACTGTCGGCGGTGATGAGCCCCTCGTCGTAGTCGTCGTCGCAGTCGTTGTCGATGCCGTCGGTGGTGGCCCCTTCGGTGGCAGCCGGGCTGATGGCGATATCGGTGTCGTCGCAGTCGGTGTTGTCCTGCACCGCGTCCGTGGGGAAGCCAACCTCGCCGCTGGGGTCGTCGCAAGCCAGGTAGGTGCCTTCCGCTTCGTTTTCATCGCCGTAGCCGTCGCCATCACCGTCGGTGTACCAGCTGTCGGTGGCGCTGACGTAGCTGATGCCTGCGTCGTCGTCGTCGATGTCGCTGTTGCAGTCGTTGTCGACGCCGTCGCAGACCTCGGTGGCGCTGGTGTTCACCGCCCCATCGGTGTCGTCGCAGTCGCTCATGTCGGCGACGTAGCCAGTGGGGGCGACACAGGCGGAGGTGGTCGACAATGCGTCGCCTTCGCCATCGCTGTCGGTGTCGGCGTAGAAGGTGCTGGTGCCGGTGACCGAGCCGTCGTCATCGTCGTACAACCCGTCGCAGTCCTCGTCGTTGACGCTGCCGTCGCAGATCTCGGTGCCGCCGGGGTTGATGGACGCGGAGGTGTCGTCGCAGTCGCCGTCCACGAGCAGGTGGGTGGTGCCGAGCGTGCTGCTCGGGTTGTCGCAGTAGTCGACGCCGGCGCCGTTTTCGCCGTAGCTGTCGCCGTCTGCGTCGGGATACCAGGTGGACTTGGTGGACGCCAGGGCGCTGGCGTCGTCGTCATCGCTGTCGCCGTCGCAGTCCTCGTCGACATCCGAGGCGTCGCAGACCTCCTGGGCTCCGCCGTTGATGGCTGGATCGGCGTCGTTGCAGTCGTGGGTGAGCGCGCTGCCCGTGCCCGCCACCTCGAAGGGCGACAGGTGGAAGGTGCTCGTGTAGGTCTTCTCGCCGCTGTAGGCAGAGTCCACGTAGCCATCGAGGTCGGCGTCGTAGTCGTCGTCGCCCGCGCAGTCGTGGTCGTTGCCGTCGTACCAGCTGTCGGCGGCACCTGGGTTGAAGGCGCTCAAGCTGTCGTTGCAGTCGCCGTCCGGCAGCGACCCGGTTCCGGACACCGCGGTGCTGCCCACGTAGGTGACCTCGCCACTGTCGGCATCACGCACGTAGCTGTCGGTGTCGGCGTCGAAGTCGTCGTCCTCGGCGCAGTCGGTGTCCTGCCCGTCGTACCAGTCGTCGGTGGCGGCCGGGTTGTAGTCGGACGGGGTGTAGGTGGCGGTGAGGTCCTCATCCATGCAGTCGCCGCCCGAGAGCGTGCCGCTGCCGGCCACCAGGAAGGTCGAGCTGGTGGACACGAAGCTCTGGTAGGTGAGCTCGCCCACGTCTGCATCGTCGACGTAGGTGTCGCCATCGGCGTCGTAGTCGTCGTCTTCGGCGCAGTCTGCATCGACGCCGTCGTACCAGGCGTCGGTCTCGCCCGGGTTGACGTCGTCTTCGGTGTCGTTGCACTCACCGCCGAGCGCGCTGGCCGCGTACACGATGGTGGTGCCCACGTAGGTGTCGTCGCCCACATAGGCGTCATCGACATAGCCGTCGCCGTCGGCATCGTAGTCATCGTCGGACTGACAGTCCGTGTCGAAGCCGTCGTACCAGGTGTCGGACAGGCCGGGGCTGTAGGACGCGCCCGTGGAGGGGTCGTCGTCGCAGTCGCCGGCAGGCAGAGCCGTGTTGAAGTCGCTGGTGCCGGCCCCGTGGTCGGTCAGCTCGCCGTCGTAGATGTCGAGCACGTAGCCATCGCCGTCGGCGTCGTAGTCGTCATCGTCGGCACAGTCGGCGTCGATGCCGTCGTACCAGGTGTCCGATGCGCCATCGTAGATGGTGGCCACGGCGTCGTTGCAGTCGGTGGTGGACAGGGAGCCGGTGCCGGACACCGCCCAGGTGGACGCGGTGGAGTCGTAGCTCTGGTAGGTGGTGGCGTAGCTGGCGGACTCGTCTTCGGAGGCCTGCCCGTCGAGGTCGGCGTCGAAGTCGTCGTCTTCGCCACAGTCGGAGTCGACGCCGTCGTACCAGACGTCGGCGGCGCTCGGGTTGACGTCGTCTTCGGTGTCGTTGCAGTCGTCCACCGTCAGGCTGCCCGTGCCGGAGACCACCGTGCCGTTCTGCTTGGTGGTGGTGTAGCTCGCCGTGTAGTCCTCGTTGGCGTGACCATCGGCGTCGGCGTCCCAGTCGTCGTCGTCCTGACAGTCGTGGTCGTTGCCGTCGTACCAGGTGTCCGTGGCGCCCGGGTTGTAGGCGGCCAGCGTGTCGACGCAGTCGTCGCCGGGAAGGCTACCGGTGCCCGACACGAGGTAGGCGGCGTCCAGGCCGGAGTCCTGGTAGGTGGCCGAGCCCACATAGGCGGTGGGCACATAGCCGTCGGCATCGGCGTCATAGTCGTCGTTGTCGCCGCAGTCGGCGTCCACCCCGTCGTACCAGACGTCGGTGACCGTGGTGTTCACGTCGGCGTCGGTGTCGTTGCAGTCGTCGGCCGTGAGGGAGCCCGTGCCGGGAACAGCCACCAGGCTGGAGCCGTAGTAGGTCGCAGCGTAGGTGACGCTGTCGCTCGCCCGGCCGTCGCCATCGGCATCGAAGTCGTCGTTGTCGCCGCAGTCGCTGTCCACGCCGTCGTACCAGACGTCGGTCTCGCCCGGGTTGGAGGCGTCGTCGAAGTCGTCGCAGTCCGTGGTGGCCAGGCCGCCCGTGCCCGACACCGCAGTGCCGGCGTGGGTGGTGGTGGTGTAGCTGCTGGCCTCGTCCTCGCTCGCGTAACCATCGGCGTCGGCGTCGAAGTCGTCGTCGTCGGCGCAGTCGTAGTCGAAGCCGTCGTACCAGATCTCGGTCGCGCCGGGGTTGTAGGACGCACCGCCGGAGGGGTCGTCGACACAGTCATCGCCGGGGAGGCTGCCGGTGCCGGACACCAGGTAGGCGCTGTCGAGGCTGGAGTCCTGGTAGGTGAGCTCACCCACATAGGCGGTGGGCACGTAGCCGTCGGCATCGGCGTCGAAGTCGTCGTCGCCGGCGCAGTCGCTGTCGACGTTGTCGTACCAGACCTCGGTCTCGCCCGTGTTGACATCGGCATCGGTGTCGTTGCAGTCGGTGTCGCTCAGGGCGCCCGAGCTGGTGATGGTGACACCACTGGAGCCATAGTAGGTGTCGCCGTAGGTCTCGGAGCTGGAGGCGAAGCCGTCGTCATCGGCGTCGAAGTCGTCGTTGTCGCCACAATCGCGGTCGAAGCCGTCGTACCAGGTGTCGGTCTCGCCCGGGTTGGTCCCGTCGTCGAAGTCGTCGCAGTCGGTGGTGTCCAGCGAGCCGGTGCCCGCCACCGAAGTGCTGCCGTGCCGCGTGGTCGTGTAGCTGCTGGCCTCGTCGAGGCTGGCGTAGCCATCGTCGTCGGCGTCGAAGTCGTCGTTGTCGGCACAGTCGTGGTCGAGGCCGTCGTACCAGGTGTCGGTGGCCCCCGGGTTGTAGGCCGACCCACCCACGACGGTGTCGAGGCAGTCGTCGTCGGGGAGGCTGCCGGTGGAGGAAAGCAGGTAGTCGCTGTCGCCGGTGGCCGACTGGTAGGTCTGCAGGCCCGAATAGGCGGTGGGCACATAGCCGTCGCCATCGCGGTCGTAGTCGTCGACCTCGTCGCAGTCGTGGTCGATGCCGTCGTACCAGGAGTCCGAGGCGCCCGGGTTGATGACGTCCTCTTCGTCGTTGCAGTCGGTGTCGGCCAGCGAGCCCGTGCCGGAGACGAGGTAGGCGCTGGTCTTTGCGGCGTCCTGGTAGGTGGAGCCGTAGGTGTGGGCGTCGGAGGCGTAGGTGTCCTCGTCGGCGTCGAAGTCGTCGCGCTCGTCGCAGTCGTGGTCGAGACCGTCGTACCAGTCGTCGTCTTCGTCGGGGTTGAAGTCGGCGTCGGTGTCGTTGCAGTCGTCGGCATCGAAGGTGCCGGTGCCCGCGATGTTGCCCGCCTCGTTTGTGGTGGGACCATAGGTCGACGAGAAGTTCTCGTTGGCGTGGCCATCGGAGTCTGCGTCGTAGTCGTCGGCCTCGTCGCAGTTGTCGTCGTCGCCGTCGTACCAGATCTCGGTGGCCCCGGGGTTCACCAATGGCAGCGTGTCGTCGCAATCGTCGGTGGTGAGGCTGCCTGTGCCGGCCACCGCGACCGTGTCGTGCAGCGTGGTGCTGTAGCTGCTCGCGTGGATCTCGGAGGCGTAGTTGTCGGCATCGGCGTCGTAGTCGTCGTTGTCATCGCAGTCGTGGTCGAGGCCGTCGTACCAAGCATCGGTGGCGCCCGGATGGTAGTCGGTGCCGTTGGTGGCGGGGTCGTCGACGCAGTCGTCGTCGGGAGCGCTATCGGTGCCGGCCACCAGGTAGACGGAGCGCTTGGCGGTGTCCTGGTAGGTGCCAAGTCCCGAGCCCATGTCGTCGACATAGCCGTCGTAGTCCTGGTCGTAGTCGTTGTTGCCCGCACAGTCGGAGTCGACGCCATCGTACCAGGGGTCGTTGGCGCCGGTCATCCCCGGGTTGACGTTGGTGTCGTCGTCGTTGCAGTCGACGTCGCTGCGGTAGAGCGCGCCGATGACGGACCACTGGTAGTATGGGTCGCGGGCCTCACCCTGGGCGATGGCGGCAGCCGGGTCGGTCGCGTAGTAGTCGCCGTCGCTGTCGTAGTCGATGTCGCGCTGGCAGTTCTGGTCGGTGCCGTCGCCGTAGATGTCGGGGGCGTCGGGGTTGACGTTGGCGGACGAGAAGCCACCGGGGTTCACGACCACATCGGAGCCGGTGACGATGAAGTAGTCGTCGTTGTCGCAGAGGACCTCGCACAGTGCCGTGAGCGCGGGGTCGGCGCCGGGGTCGGCCGCGGCGGCCTCGCAGTCATCGCTGCAGTCCATGCAGTCTTCGCCAGACTGCAGACCCGAGCCGTTGTCGTACCACTGGTACATCGACAGGTGGCCGTCGCCGTCCCAGTCGAACTCCACCTCGGGGGTGTTGTCGCCTTGGCAGTCCTGGTCCACCCCATCGTAGGGACGGTCGAGGGCCGCTGGGTTGACGTCGGAGGCGGTGAGGCTGTCGCCCGCGAAGGCCACGCTCCAGCCCGACTCGTCGTCGGGGTCGCCTGCGGGGTCGAAGACGTAGGCATCCACACCGGGGAAGTCGAGCTGGGGGTCGTCCTGCACGTCCCAACAGTCGGTGAACTCCACGCCATCGAGGTCGAGACCGGGGTCGAGCTCGGCGGTGAGGCGGTCGTAGTAGTCGGTGGCCCAGTAGCCGTCGTGGTCGGCATCGCCGTCGCCGTCGGGAATGCCGTCGAGGGCGGGGGCGCAGTTGTCGTCGACGCCATTGAAGGGGACCTCTTCCTTCGTGGGGTCGGGGACTGCGTTGGCGTCCTGGTCGTTGCAGTCGCGGGTGACGGTGGCGTATTCCTCGCTGCAGAAGCTGCCGGCGGGGGACTCGGGAATGTCGGGGACCGGCGCACCGTCGGCGTCCTGGTCGCAGTCGAGCAACAGACCGGACACGTCGAGGCCTTCGTGGTCGACGCCCTGGCAGTCCTGGTCGGTGCCGTCGTAGTAGACCTCGTCCATGTTGGAGTTGATCTGGTCGAGGGGCAGGCCGGCCAGGTTCACCCGGGGATCCTCGCCGTCGGCGCCTTCCGCACAGTCCCCGCCAACGGCACCGGTCTGGTCGGCGAAGAACATCGTCTGGTCGCCGTCTTCGTCCTGGTCGAAGTCGTTGTTGCCGCCGCAGTCCTGGTCGGGGCCGTCGTACCAGATGTCCTCGATGTCGGGATGCACGTCAGCCGCCGCGACCTGTTCGCCCATCACGTTCGTGAAGTTGCGGCCGTCGGCGTGGCCCTCGTCGTCGGGGAGCAGGTCGGGATCATCCCAGCAGTCCCCGGCGCCGATGTGGTTCGAACCGGAGTTCTCGATGCCGAGCGTCTCGAGGCCCACATGGTCGGGGTCCACGACGTAGCCGTCGCCGTCGAGGTCGTAGTCGTCGTTGCCCGCACAGTCGGCGTCGATGCCGTCGTAGGGGGTGTCGGGCATGCCCGGGCCGATGTCGGATCCCTTCAGGCCCGAGCCTGGGGGTCCTTCGGCGGAGTCCCAGCAATCGCCGTCGGCTACGGAAATGCCGTCGCCGTCGTCATCAAGGCCCTTCCAGGTCTCGATGCAGCCCGACGAGAGCAGAGCGACCAGGAGGGAGGAGGGAACAAAACGGCCGGCCATGGGGGTCTCCTCGGCCACGGGGTCCCGCAGGACTCCGGGGAAGCGGGAGGGTACCCGTCCCGAGGGCCAGGATCAACCGGGCGCCCCCTTGCACGGCATTTCATTCAAGATGGCCTCTCAGCGGCCATTCTCATGCCCTTGCATTTCTTGCGCCCGCCGTTCATCTGCGGGACCACGGGGCGCCGGATGCTCAGTTGCCGCGCCCCATCACGAGGTAGGCCGCGCCATTCGTGCTGCGCGTGTCATCGCTTGCACCAAATCCGCCGATGAGGACGTCGGGGTAGCCGTCGTTCGTGACGTCCTGACCGCCTGCGACCGAGATGCCGGCGAACTCGGTGGTGCCCATGCCGGTGAACATGGCGTCGGTGCTGGTGGACAGGGTGATGCCGCCCGAGAAGGGACCGTAGACCACCCAGGCGGCGCCGGAGTTGTTGGCGGTGGTGTCGTCTGCCCACGCGCCGATGACGAGGTCGAGCTCGCCGTCCTGGTCGAGGTCGCCTGCGGATGCGATGTCGTAGCCCAGCTGACCTGCGCTGCCGGAGGGCGGCGAAATCGTGGCCGCCGCAAGTGTGGCGGCGTCGTAGCCGGAGCCGCCGCCCACCGCGCCGATGCCCGAGACACCGCCGTGGAGCACATAGACGATGCCGTCGTAGCTGGAGGTGGATGAAGCACCGATGATGACGTCGTCGTAGCCGTCGCCGTCGAGGTCGTCGGAGGCGATGCCCGAGCCCACCCACTGGTTGGTGCCCGTTCCGTCGACCTTGGCTTCGGCGGACAGCGCCACCGTGCCCGTTTGTGAAGCGTCGGCGAAGTAGACGCCGCCACCGGTGCCAGCCTTGGGCTCGCCGACAATCAGCTCGTCGTTGCCGCTGCCGTCGACATCGCCAAAGGCGAGCTTCCAGCCTGCGCAACCGCCACTGGAGATGCCGGTGAGCTCGAGGGCCGGCGAGGTGTTGTCGAACCAGGCGGTCCCGGACGCACCTTCCAGCAGGTAGACGATGCCTTCGCCGGTGGAGGCCGCCGCCACGCCGGTGGATGCGGCGCCGCACTGGGGCGCGGAGATGGCCAGGTCGGCGGCGGTGTCGCCGTTGGAGTCGCCGACGGCTGCGAACCAGCCGAGGTAGTCGCTGGCCGTCTGTCCACCGATCTCGGCGTCCTCGTCGTCGTTCGCGAGCTGGAGGACGGCCGTGGAGCTGATGGGACCGGAGATGAAGTAGGCCTTGCCAGCGTTGCTGCCGCCGCCGGGGTCGGCGAGGACGGAGCCCACGATGAGGTCGTTCACCCCGTCGTCGTCGAAGTCGCCGCCCACCATGGCTTCACCCAGCCGGACCGCGGCGGCCTCGCCGTAGATGGCGGCGCCCGAGTCGGCCATGTCGACGTCCGTGCCGGCGTCGAGGGACAGGCCCGAGGTGCCGTCGCCGATGCGCACGATGCCGCCCGAGGAGTAGAAGGCCGCGCCGCTGGGGCGCTGGGGGTCGTCCCAGTGTGCAGAGACCAGTGCGTCGGCCACGCCGTCGCCGGTGAGGTCGGGGGACAGGGCCACGCGATACCCGAGGTGGTCGCTGTCGTTGTCTCCCCGCCACACGAGGTCGGCGGCGTCTTCAAAGGCCTCCGACTCGAGCAGGCAGGTGGTCTCGTCGCAGTCGCTGTCGATGCCGTCGTTGCAGGTCTCGTCGGCGCCTGGGTACACCTCGTCATCGGTGTCGTCGCAGTCGCCGCTCGAGGCCTCGTAGCCGCTGGGCGCATCGCAGGCCGACACGGTGGTCGCGTCGTCGCCGATGCCGTCGCCATCGGAGTCCGCGTAGAAGGTGCTGTAGGTGCCGGTGTCCACCGAGCTGTCGTCGTCGTCGGCGAAGGTGTCGCAGTCCTCGTCGACGTCGAGGGCGTCGCAGATCTCGGTGGCACCCGGGTTCACGCCGCCGTCGGTGTCGTCGCAGTCGGTGTCGTCGGTGAGGTAGCCCGAGGCGGGCAGGTCGCAGGCCGCGAGGGTGTTGCCTGGGTCGCCGTAGCCGTCGCCATCCGTGTCGGCGTAGAACTCGTCGAAGGTGCCGGAGTCGACGTTGGGGTCGGCGTCGTCGGCGAGGGTGTCGCAGTCCTCATCGGTGTCGTCGGCGTCGCAGACCTCGGTGGCGCCGGGGTAGATGGCGCCGTCGGTGTCGTCGCAGTCGGTCTCGTCGGCCGAGTAGCCGCTGGGGAGGTCGCAGGCCTCGAGGGTGCTTGCGGCGTCGCCGAAGCCATCGGAGTCGGTGTCGGCGTAGAACTCGTCGTAGGTGGAGGCGTCGACGCTGGAGTCGTCGTCGTCGGCGAGGGAATCGCAGTCCTCGTCGGTGTCGTCGGCGTCGCAGATCTCCGTGGCGCCCGGGTTCACGCCCGAGGCGGTGTCGTCGCAGTCGGTGTCGTCGCGGACGTGGTCGGCAGGCGCATCGCAGGCGTTGGTGGTGGACGCGGAGTCGCCGTAGCCATCGCCGTCGGAGTCGGCGTACCAGACGTCTCCCGAGCCGTAGGACACCGACGCGTCGTCGTCATCGAAGTCGCCGTCGCAGTCGTCGTCGAGGTCGTTGCAGACCTCGGTGCCCGCGGGGTTGATGGTGGACCGGTTGTCGTCGCAGTCGGTGTTGTCGGCGACGTAGCCGGAGGGGGCCACACAGGCCCGGGTGGTGTCTGCGGCATCGCCATAGCTGTCGGAGTCGGCGTCGCGGTAGAACTCGGTGCCGGTGGACAGGTCGACCGCGGGGTCGGCGTCGTCGGCGCCATTGGCGCAGTCGTTGTCCACCCCGCCGTCGCACACCTCGGTGGCGGTGGGGTTGATGGCCGAGTTGGTGTCATCGCAGTCCTGGTCGTTGGCCACCAGGTTGCCCATCAGGTCACACGCGTCGACCTGGGCGCCCGGGTCGCCGTAGCCATCGCCGTCCGCGTCGGTCCAGGCGATGTCGCTGGGGCCGTAGACCACACTGCCATCCGCATCGTCGGCCACGTCGTCGCAGTCCTCGTCGACATCGTCGGCGTCGCACACCTCGTCGGCGTCGGGATTCACGTCGTCGCGGGTATCGTCGCAGTCGAGGTCGTTGGCGACCGCGCCTGCTGGCAGCTCGCAGCCCACATCACCGGTGGATGGGTCGCCGAAGCCATCGGAATCTGCGTCGGTGTAGAAGTCGAAGACCGTCGTGGGGTCGACCGAGTCGTCGGCGCTGTTGACCAGCTCGTCGCAGTCCTCGTCGATGCTCTCGGGGTCGCAGATCTCCTGGAAGGTGCCTGCGCGGACGGGGTCCTGGTCGTCGCAGTCGGTGCCGTCGCTGTAGGCACTGGCCCGGTCGCCGTCGAGATCGGCGTCGTAGTCGTCGTCTTCGCGGCAGTTCTGGTCAACGCCGTCGTACCAGCTGTCTTCTGCGCCGGGGTAGATCTCGGCGGAGGACACGGCGGGGAGGTCGTTGTCGGACGGACCCGCTGCGGCAGGGTCGTCGAGGCAGTCGCCGGCGCCCAGGTGGTTGGTGCCGGAGCCCTCCACCCCGGTGGTGCTCAAGCCGAGGTGGCTGGCATCGGTGACATAGCCGTCGCCGTCGAGGTCGTAGTCGTCGTTGCCGCCGCAGTCCTGGTCGACACCGTCGTAGGGGATGTCCTCGTCGACGTCGGGGTGGATGTCCGCGCCGGTCAGGCCGCTGCCGGCCGGGCCCTCGGGATTGTCCCAGCAGTCGCCGTCGGCCACGGAGACACCGTCACCATCGGCATCTTCGCCTTGCCACTTCTCCACACAGCCCTGAGAGAGGAGGGCGAGCAGGCCAAGCGTCCCGAGCTGGAACAGGCCACCGTGGCGACGAGGCCCGGGTTGTTCCACAGAAAGCTCGGTGGGGGCACAGGGGTGCATGGAGGTCTCCTCATTCGCGTCGTCGGGCGGCGGTCGACGTCTTTCCCGCCTGCCAGACCCACGGGACGTTAACCGGAGCGCGCCTTGACGTCTGGGGGGGTGTGAATAGACGCGCCGCCCCCGCCGGGTGCTCGCGGCGAGCGGTTCATGCTGCCAGACCCCCACGGCCCACGCGACTGTCGGAGGACTCCATGATCGAGGTCGAGGCGCTCACACGGCGCTACGGCGACTTCACGGCCATCCACGATGTGTCCTTTTCCGTTGGGAAAGGCGAAGTGGTGGGCTTTCTCGGCCCGAATGGCGCGGGCAAGTCCACCACCATGCGCATCTTGTGCGGCTGCATCGGCGCCACCTCCGGGCACGCGCGGGTGGGCGGCTTCGATGTGCTGCAGAAGCCCAATGAGGTGAAGCGTCGGGTCGGCTACCTGCCAGAGGTGCCTCCGGTCTACGGCAACATGGTGGTGGAGGACTACGTCGCCTTCGCCGGTCGCATCAAGGGCGCCGAAGACCCCGCCAAGGCCGCACTCAAGGCCTGTCGCCTCGTCGGACTCGATGAGGTCCGGGGGCGCGTCATCGACCACCTGTCCAAGGGCTTTCGGCAGCGCGTCGGCCTGGCCCAGGCGCTTGTCCACGACCCCGATGTGCTCGTGCTCGACGAGCCCACCTCCGGCCTGGATCCGGCCCAGCGCCGCGAGATTCGGGAGCTGCTGCTGAGCCTGGCCGCTGGCGACCGCACGGTCGTGCTGTCCACCCATGTGCTCGCCGAGGTGGAGGCGGTGTGCGAGCGGGTGGTCATCATCAACCAGGGAAGGGTCGTGTCCACCGCCCGCATCGCGGACCTCGCCGCCCGTCGCCACAACGTCCGGCTGCGGGTGGAGCGTGCCGATGAGGGCCTCGTGCAACGACTGTCCGAAGTCGAGGGCGTGACGGCTGTGCATCCGGCCGGCGAAGGCAGCTTCGAGGTCGACGCCGACCGTGAGGTGCGGGCCGACGTCGCCCGTCGTGCGGTGGAGTCCGGGCTGCTGGAGCTGTCGTTGCTCGACTCGCTGGAAGACGCCTACCTCGAGCTCACCCGCACCACCGGTCCCGACCCCCGCTTACAGGAGACGTCGGCATGAAGGCCATTCTCGCCATCGCCCGGCGCGAGCTCGACGGCTACTTCGCGTCGCCCGTCGGTTGGATCGCTCTGTGTGGCTTCGTGTTCATCACGGGCTTCTTCTTCACTTTCTTTCTGCTGCAGTTCAACCAGTACGCGGTTTCTGCGGCCTACGACCCCTACGGCGGCGCGGCGCTCGACATCAACGAGGCGCTGCTTCCCATGCTGTTCGGCAACTGGGCGGTCGTGCTCATGCTGATGTGTCCGGCCGTGTCGATGCGCATCTTCTCCGACGATGTGCGGCAGCGGAGCTTCGAGCTGCTCCTCAGCTCGCCGGTGGGAAGCGGCGCCATCGTGCTGGGCAAGTTCCTCGGCGCCATGGGCTTCCTCGCGGTCACCTTCGCCGCTACGCTCTACCAGCCCGCGGTGCTCTACTGGTTGGGCGACCCCGACCCCGGTGTGCTCACCGGCAGCTATCTGTCGATGATGCTCTACGCGGCCTGCTGCATTGCCGTGGGCATGCTCGCGAGCGCGTTCACTCAGAGTCAGATCATCGCGTTCATGGTGTCATTCGCCAGCATTCTGGTGCTCTACCTGCTGCCATGGGTGGTGGAGGGAGCTTCGGCGGACTGGGTCGTGGCCCTCGGGGAGCTCGGCATGGGCGCCCACATCGAGGAGATGGCCAAGGGGCTCGTGCACACCCAGGACCTCGTCTACTTCGCGACCTTCATCGGGGTCTGCCTGTTCGCGACCCAGCAAAGGGTCGAGTCCTTCCGGTGGCGCTGAGCGTTCGGAGACCGTGATGAAGCACTATTCGTGGATTCTTGGCGCCATCGGGCTGTTGGCCATGTGTGCCTTCGGTGCGCATGCGGCCATGTCAGACATCTGGCTCGTCGAGTGGGAGGTCACCGGTGGCGTGGGCGCGGTGCTCGTGCTGCTGGCGCTGTGGCTCGACCGCCAGAGCCTGTCTCGCTACCTCATGTCCAGAGGGGCTCAGTATTCCGCCATGGCGGGGGCACTGGTGGCGGTGGCCATCGGGGTGGGCGTGGCCCTCAATGTGTTGGCCCAGCGCTACGACCACCGCTTCGACGTCACCGCTTCGCAGCGCCATGCACTTGCAGGTCAGACGGTGAGCATCTTGCAGGGCCTCGACCAGGACATCGAGCTGCACGCCTTCTTCGCGCCTGGCCTGATGGAGCGCGACACGCTGGAGACCCTGCTCGACGGCTTCTCGGAGCACACCGACCGGGTGTCGGTGTCCTTTCACGACCCCATCACCGAACCGCTCGTCGCCCGAGAGTTCGACATCACCACCGAGTACGGCACCCTCGTGCTGCAGGCGGGCGAAGACACCCAGCGCCTGGAGAGCCGCTTCGACGAGGAGTCCATCATCAACGCGATGGTGCAGCTCACAGCGGGCACCGAGCACCAGATCTGCTTCACCGAGGGCCACGAGGAGGTCGACCCCGACGACGACACCTCGGCCGTGGGTGTCGGCGCTGCGGTGATGAAGCTGGAAGGCAAGAACTACACCGTGCGCAAGGTGTTCCCGGCCCGTGAAGGCGCCATTCCGGAGGCCTGCGAGGTGGTGGTCATCGGGGATCCCCAGCTCGACTTCATGCCCGCCGAGCGCGAGATGCTGGCTGCCCACGTCGCCAGCGGACGTGCGCTGTTGGTGATGCTGGAGCCCACCCGCACCCCCGACCTCGCCACCGACCTGTCCCGCTACAACCTCGCGATGGGCGACGACCTCGTGCTGGAGCAGAACCCCAACTACCAGCTCATGGGCGGCGACCTCAGCTACATCGTGCTCGCCGGGGAGAGCTTCGACTTCCACCCCATCACCAACCCCATCCGCGGTGCAGTCCTGATGCGGGTGGTGCGCAGCGTCGGTCGCCTCGACCCCGACATGACTGGCATTCAGGTGCAGGAGCTCGCCAAGACCTCGGCCTTCGCGTGGGCGGAGTCCGACTACATGGCCGCTACCGCGCCAGCGCCCGACCCCGGCACCGACCGCCTCGGGCCCGTCCCCGTGATGGCTGTCGCCGAGATTGTCGATCCCAGCGTGATTGGCGTGGGCTCCACCACGGTGGTGGTCGGCGAGGCTGCGGGCCGCGTTCAGCCGGGCGCGGAGACCGACGAGGCCGTCGAGGCGGCCCCCGAGGTCGGCGGCATCCCCGAGTTCACCCCGAAGCCGGGCGGTCGGGTGGTCGTCATCGGCGACGTCGACTTCGCGACCAATGAGCTGCTCGACCAGTTCAACAACCGTGATCTGTTGCTCAACACCCTGGCCTGGCTGGTTGGGGAGGACGACCACATCAGCATCTCCAGCGACTCTGGCACCGGTGGTCGCTTCAACATGACCGAGGCGCAGTTCCTCATCGTGATGCTGCTGTCGATGCTTGTGGCGCCCGGCATGGCGGTGATGGGGGCTGTGGGAGCGTGGCGGGACCGGCGCCGCCGCTGACTCCCGTGTCGAGAACGACGAAGCCCGGGCCGATTTCGACGACCCGGGCTTCTGCGCTTCAGCGGCGGAGGTCGCTCAGGCGAGCAGCTTCTGCAGCTTGGTGGCGAGGCCCAGGTTGGAGATCTTGAGCTTGCCGGTCATGACCTTGCCCACGGCGGAGCCGGGGTTGTCGAGGATGTCCTCCCAGTGCTTCTGGGCGGTGGACAGGGTGCAGTCGGGGGCATCGTGGGTGCCTTCGGCGACGACCTTGTTGCCCTTGAGGTCGGCGTACCAGGAGCCAGCGCCCTCGATGTCGAACTGGAAGACAGCGTTGACGCTGCCAGCGAGGTCGGGGTTCTTCTCGATCTTGTTGGGCAGGTACTCGTTGAAGAAGCCGGCGGTCTTCGACATGGGACGCTCCGATGCGCGCTGCGCTCGAGGATGTGGATGGGGCCCGGGCCGTGGTCAGGGAGACGGACGCCCGGGCGCGGGTGAATGAGTCTTCATTCAGGCAACGTCTACCGCCTCGGCCGGTGTCTGGTCAACCGATGTCGAGGTGGCTTTGCGATCCTCGGGCGAGCACGCGGACAACAGATCGAGGAAGGGCTGCACTGCGCGCGACCTCACCCGAAAGGAGCCCAGACGCCGGGACCAGCCATGCCAGTCGCTTCCGCCGGTCACCACCAGCCCGAGCCCGAGGGCGATTCGTTCGAGCCTGGCGGTGTTGGTGCCCGACAGCGAGGGGCGCATCGCCTCGAGGCCCTGAAGACCCCAGCCCTTGAAGGTGGCGGCATGGGCGAGTGCGTCGTCGACCCCCGGGTGGGCCCAGACCGGTATGGCCCCGGCCTGTCTCATGGTGTCGAGAGCCTGTCGGGCTCCCAGCTCGATGGGCGGGACTGCTCCCTTGCGGCGGGCGAGCGGTCCCTGGAAGGCGGCGTGGATGCTGCCAGCTCGGCCGGAGTCGACGAGTGCGCGGGCGAGGTGGTGTCGGGTGAGGGCGCGCTCACCCGCCCGTGCGGTGGCATCGGCGCGGGGGAGCTCGTGACAGCCCAGGATGTCGAGGGCGTTGTCGTATCGATCAGCCCGCGCCTGGGCCCGGCGGCGAAGAAAGGCCTTGAAGCGCTCGGGCATCTCGCCGGGAAAGTAGGCCAGCAGGTGGTACTCGCGCTCGGCATGGCGAACCGACACCTCCGCGGCGTGCAGCACCCGAAGTGTGCGGTCGCCGAAGGTGTGGTCGCCCGCGACAACGCCCGGTGGCACGTCGTGATCGGTGAGCGCGATGGTGTGAAGGCCCCGGGCGGCGCACTGCTCCAGCACGTCGGCGGGTGCGTGGCGGCCATCCGAGCGGGTGGTGTGCAGGTGCAGGTCGAGCCGGGTCTCGGAGGGGTCTCGACGCGCGCGTGAGGCCTTCTTTGCGCGTCGGCGCCGGGCACGACTCATCGGGCGGCCGGTGCTTCCTGGCCCAGCTCGTCGATGGAGTGCGAGTAGGCTTGGAGGACGGCGCGGAGGTCGGCCAGCAGACGCGCGCGGCTCGACCGGAGCCGCACGATGTCGGCCTGCAGCTCGCGCCGCTCCTCGGAGACCGCCAGCAGCACGCGTTCGGCCTCCAGGCGGGCCTCGCCTACGATGACGTCGGCCTCTCTGCGGGCCCCTCGCTCCATGTCGTCGGACACCCGGCGGGCCAGCATCAAGGTGTTCTTGATGTCGGACTCGGTGTTCCGCAGCTCGGCGATCTCGGCGTCGCGGCGGGCGACGTCCTCGCGAAGCCGCTGGTTGTGGCGCAGCACCTCTTCGAGCGACTCGCGGACGGCATCGAGGAAGTCGCGGACCTCCTCGGGTTCGTAGCCACCGCGGCGGGACTCGCTGAACTGCTTTTGGATGATGTCGAGCGGCGTGACGCGCATGGTCAGCACTCCGGCGGGGGCGGCACTATAGCTGGGGTGGCTCTAGCTGGGGTTGCGAGGGCGCTGCGGCGGGGACTTCGGCGGCCTGGGCGACCACCGGCACGCGGCTCCGAGCGAAGTCGGCCTTGGGCGCGTGGGTGGCCAGCATTCCCTGGAGCGCGGCGAGGGGGTCGGCTGCCTCGGACGCCTGCAGGGTGAGGCGCTCCAGGCCCTCCACACCATGCGGACTCGCGATGAGTGCGACGTGGTCGCCGGGGATGCGGGCGTCGAAGTCTCCGTGGCCGGTGGCCCAGACCCCCCGGGCGGCCTTCATGTCGCGGTGGAGCACCTGGACCGTGCGGCCGCGGACGGCGATGACGTCGAGCACGGCGTGGTCTGGCAGGTCGAAGCGCACATTCCAGCCGTCGGTGCCGGTGTGGAAGGCTGCCTGGATTGGGGTGGGTGCGGTCTTGGCTTCTGGTGCGGCCATCTGAAGGCCGAGCAAGATGGTGGCCGCGGCCACTGCAGCGGCGCCGGCCCACCACGCACGCGCCGATGGAAGCGGCGGAGCCGGCAAGGGGAGGGGAGGTCGGCCGCAGATGTCGCCCCAAGGCACGGCGCGGGCCCGATCGATGGCGCGAACGGCGACTGGGCCAAGCAGCGTGGTGCCCGACCAGCGGCCGCTTCCCCGTACGCGTGCGGCCCGTACGTGGTGCCGGGCGGGTCGACCCCGCGCACAGACGTCCGCCAGCGCATCGTAGAGACGGGCTTCGCTGCTGGCTGGCAGCAGCCAGATTCCGGCGCCGGCCTGAGTGCCGTCGGGGCCCACGGCCGCGGCGATGGCGTCGCGGTGCCGCCGGGCCTCGTGGTGTACCAGCAAGGCGATGACGCTGGTGTCGCCCTCGGCGGGCGAGGCGCCCGGAGCAAAGAGCGACTGGGTGGTGATGTGGCGTTGGCGCAGCAGGCGGACGGCGCGGCTGGTGCGCGGACAGCGCTCGGCGTGGGCCAGGCCGGCCGGGCTCATCAGACCGAGCGGACCCGGGCCCCCGGGCTCGGGAAGGACGGCCAGGCGGCGGAGGAGCAGGTCGAGGGACTGGTCGTCTCGGCCCCCGTCCCACTGGCCGGCCCGGTCGACCACCTCGGCCATGCGGTCGCGCAGTCTCGTGCGGGCGGTCTCCAGCATCTGCTTTCGGCACCGGAGCTGTCGAGCCGCGGCCTCAAGCTCCATCCGCTCGGCGTAGTGGAAGCGGAAGACGGCGAGAGCGGCGCGGTCGTCACTGTCTTCAAGGAGCTGGCAGCGCCAGTCGTTGGCCGGGATGTGTGCCTCGGGACCGGCCACAGGTCCGGGCCGGTAGGCGAGGTCGAGCCGGCGCGCGAGGTAGTCCTGGGTCCACTGCGGCGCGAGCCACTCGGCCACTTCCGGCGAGCTGTCGGTCGGCATGCACCGCAGCACATGCTCTCGTGCGTCGCCGAGCAGGGCGTCGCTGGGCGTGTAGCCCCGTCGCAGGAGGGTCCAGGCGACCTGAATCGTGATGGGCAGCCAGAGATCGCGAAGCTGTGCGACCTCGATGCCCGTGGAGGGCGAGGAGGAGGACATCGGGAGGGCCCGGGGGCAGGCAGGAGCAGACGGCGGCACGGGGAATGCCACGCGGGGGGCTGCATCCTAACGTCCGGCGCCCGCCTCGGGGGCATCGATCGATGACGTGCGCCGTCTCGACCGGTCCTTGCGCGTTGGCCGGCGGTCGCTCGCCGCGATTCGTCAGGCAGCCCGGGCGCCGCTCTCGGGGGCCGACGTAGCCTGGGGTGCGGTGAGCATGTCGTTGATCACCGCGGCTGTGGCCACCGACGCGATGTCTTCGTCCCCGTACATCTCCAGGAACTGCGCGTAGAAGAGGGAGATGAGCTCGCCGATGTCGGTCTGACGGGTCATTTGGACCTCCGTTGCCTCAGCTTGACGTCTCCATGCAAAGCAGGATTCGTGCCACTTCTGTGCAGTGCATCGGATGGTCCCGTCGAAAGCTGAACGTTCCCCGCCACCACGTCCGAAAGTGCTCGGTGGCAGGTCGTTCTCGGTGTCCGTTCCCCGATTGGGGCGCGTCCCGATAGTCAACTTTGTCCCAATATCTGGACAGTGTCCACACCCTTGTCCTCCAGTGTCCCTCCCCCTACCGTCTCATCCGTGACACGCGTGTCGTCCGACCGCAGCCTCAGCTCCGAGACAGATACGGCAACGCTTGCGGCGAGAGGATGAACCAGCCGACCGCCGCGCCGAGCAGACACACCACCCACAGCACGAGCAGTCCCACCGCCAGCAGCTGGACAGCGCGGCTCTCCCGCTGTCCTTCGTGGCTTGGGAAGGTGAACGCCAGGGCCACACCGGTGAGGAGTCCGCCCCCGTGTCCCAGGTGGTTCACGCCGCCCATGGCCACGGCGAAGATGGTGGCGATGATGGTCCAGCGAATCATCTTCGCCTTGATGCGCTCGCCGTCGACCCCGCCACGGCGCCAGCCGAAGGTCGCCATCGCGCCGAGCAGTCCGAACAGCGCACAAGAGGCACCCGCGGTGGGGGCGCCGCTCACCACGTCGCTCAGCAGGAAGCCGCCGATGCCGGACAAGCCGAACACCACGATGAAGCGGGCGGGGCCGAAGATCTCGCGTGCCATGCGACCGAGGTCCTGCAGCCAGTACAGGTTGAAGCCGATGTGCAGCACGCTGTAGTGCACGAAGGAGGCGGACACGAGGGTCCACAGGTGCCCGCCCCACAGCTGCGCGCCGCTGGTGGCGCCCGCAAGACTGGAGACGAATGGGTGCGGGGCGCCAATGGCCAACCAGCCACGCGGGCGGGTGAGGTACTCGGGGGCCACGATCATGGTGAGGCCCACATGCAGCACGTACACGGCCATGCAGACCATGGTGATGGCCTGGAGGAGGTCCTCCTTCCACAGGTCGCGGAGCCGGCCGGCCAGGCCCGACAGGTTGGGGTTGCGGGCCCCACAGTGCGGACAGGTCTTCGCCTCCTTGTCCACGAGGCGCCGGCAGCTGCTGCACAGCACCCCCCGGTTCTCTCCCCGGCTCATGTGCGCTTCCGCCCGACTGCGACCGCGGCGGGCAGCAGCCACACCCACGCCAGCGCGCCCCCTCCCTGCTGGCTGCACCCCGATTCCTTCGCGTAGCGGGTCGCCACCTCGGGATCGACCACCACCACGTCCACCGAGTCGGGGCGGCCGGCCTCCTGGCCCTCCCACACCACGAGCTCGAAGGTGTAGCGCCCGGGCAGATCCGCCCGGAAGCGTGGGTGGGCGGTGTCGGTGTCGGTCGCGGCCACCCGCGGGCCTCCGGTCTGCACCCAGCGCCAGTCGAGGTCGTCGCCCTCGGAGGCCGAACCGTCGAGAACGATGGTGTCACCCGGATAGGCGAGAAATGTCGCCCCTGCTCGAGACACGGGCTCCGCGCGCGCGACGCCAGGAAGGACCGCGGATACGGTGACCCCGGCCACCAAGGCGAGCAGTCTGCGAAGGACGTTCGGGCTGGTCATCAAGAAGTCTCCGCGGCGAGCAATAACCCCCAGGCCGATCCGTAGGCCCGGCAGCACATGTCGTCCTGCCCCAGGGGACGGTGTGTGCAGCGGTCCTGCAAGGTGTTGCGCCGGGTGGGACTGGCGACTAATCCGGGCCCTCAGGGATGGACCAAGCTCGCCTCTCGGCGTGTCCCCCTGCCCGCCCCTTCCTTTGGAGTCAGCAGCATGGGCTTCTTCGATCGCCTCTCCCAGGTTTGGAAGGGCTTCCTGAGCCTCTGGATCTCGGACATCGAGAACCGCAACCCCGAGGCCGTCTACGAGGCGGCCATCGAGGAGCGGATCAAGAAGCACCGCGAGCTCAAGAAGGCGGTGTCCGGCATCGTCTACCTGCGCAACAAGCTGCAGGCCGAGCTTGATCAGAAGGAGACGGAGCTGGCCGAGGTGCAGCTTCAGATCCCGGTGGCCGTGGAGGAAGGGGAGGACGAAGCCGCCCTCGTCCTCATCGAGAAGAAAGACGAGCTCGACTCCGCCATTGCGCGGCTCACGGGCGAGCTCGAGAAGGTCTCTGGCCAGGCGGAGGATGCCAAGTCCGGCCTGCTCCAGTTCCAGTCCGAGATCGAAAAGCTCAAGCGCGAAAAGATCGCGATGCTGGCCAAGAAGCAAAACGCCGAGGCCCGCATCAAGATCCAGGAGACGCTCGAAGGGCTGTCCACCGACGCCGACATCAAGGCGCTCGAGAACGTCCGCGAGACCATCCACAAGCGGGCCGCCGAGGCCGATGTCTCCGGTGAGATCAAGGGTGAGTCCCTCGATGCCAAGCTGAAGAAGATCAAGGCAAAGACCGCCAACGCTGCTGCGCGCTCCCAGCTTGCGGAGATGAAGCGTCAGCTTGCCGCCAAGCGGGCTGCCGAGGCCGCCGCCGGGGTCAAGAAGACGATGTAGGCGTAGTGCGTCGGCTGGGGGACGACACATCTCCCTGGCCGGCGCGCTGCCTGGGTGGCCCTGAGAGGCCACCCTCCGGTTGGGAGCGGGGATGGACGACGTGCCACAACGGCTGGCGCAATGGTGGGGCGGGCTCGACGACAGGGCTCGCCGCCATGCCTCTGTACTCGCGCTGATCTCGGCCGGGTTCATCGGCCACTACCTCGTCTTCACCATCCCACAGCCATTCTTCATCGAAGACGCCGGCATCTCCTTCGCCTTCGCCCGCAACCTCGTCGAAGGCGATGGGCTGGTGGGCTACCCCGGTGGCGAGCGGGTCGAGGGATACTCGAACTTCTCCTGGACCATGCTGGTGGCGGCCTTCTACGCCCTGGGCGTGCCGCCGTGGACCTCCGCGAAGGTCATGGGTGCGGTCTTCGGAGTGCTCACCCTGCCGCTCGTGTACCGCATCGTCCGCAAGGCCCGCCCCGATGGGCAGGGCGGCGCCGGGCTGCTGGCTGCCGGCATGCTTGCGGCCTCACCGCAGTTCGTCATCTGGGCGGCATCGGGGCTCGAGAACAGTCTGTTCTGCCTGCTTCTGGCGGCCGGTATCGACGCCGTGCTTCGCGAGATGGATGGCGACGTCGACCACCGGATACCGCGCTCGGCCTTGTTCTTCGCAGCCCTCGCCATGACCCGCCCCGAAGGCCTGGCCTACGGCGCCATCGCAGGCTTTGCGCTGTTGCTCGACGCTGTCGCGAAGCGCTCGGTGCGGAGGCTCCCCGTCTGGGTGCTCACTCTGGCCCTGCCCCTCGTGGCCTACCACGGGTGGCGCTACTGGTACTTCGCGTGGGAGTTTCCCAACACCTACTACGCGAAGCTGGGCAAGGGCACGGCCTTCAAGCCCTGGTCCTGGACCACCGGCGGGTGGAAGTACATCAAGAAGTACCTCACCAACCACGGTGTGGTCTACGTGCTTCCCATCTTCGCGGTGGCCACGGCCGGGCTCCGCACCCGGATGCGCTGGGTGGGCCTCACGGTCACCGCTCTGCTTGGCGTGCTCGTGTTCTGGGACGGCAAGGCCGGCCTCGACGCCATCGGCATCGACCCTCTGCCCGACGGCTGGCGCGCAGTCACCGCCAAGTGGAGTCGGCTGCGGGTCTGGAGCATCCTCGGGGGTGTCGCCATCCTCGGGCTGGCCACCCTCACGCGTCCGGGCTGGCGTTCCCGCGGTGTCCTGTGGTCCACCACCTGCTTCGCCACCTTCTTCGCGCTCTACGCGGGCGGCGACTGGATGGCGCAGCACCGCTGGTTCAACATGGTGGTCATGGGCATGGTGCCGCTCATGGCCCTGGGGGTGGCCGAGCTGTTGGATGCGCTCGGCATACAGCAGCAGTCGGTGCGTCCTCCGGCCTCGTGGGGCTTCGTGCCCCGGGGGCTGCGCGGCGGTGTGAAGGCCCGCATGGCGGCCATGCTCACGGTGCTGGGCGTGTGGCTCGGAGTGGAGGGCTACCAGTCCAACCGCTTCGCGAACGGCCCGGAGACCAGCGTCCGCGACATCATGCGGCGGGTCCGGTACATGTCGTGGGTGCAGCGGCGCCTCGACGTCGACGACGTGGTCCTGCTCGACGTCGACATGGGCGCCCACATGTACTACTCGGGCTGGGAAATCGTCGACATTGCCGGTCTCATCGATGTTCCGATGGCACGGCACTCGAATTTCGACCGCAAGTTCATCCGCAACTACATCTTCGAGGAGCGCAATCCCGACTTCGCCCATGTGCATGGTGGGTGGGCCCGCACGAGCAAGATCGACAAGCACAGGGAGTGGCGGGACCGGTACATCGAGGTGCCTGGCTACCCGATTGGCCGGGGCAAGCTCCACATCGGCAACCACATCCGGCGCGACCTCTTCATCGCGAAGTCCACCGAGCCGATCCCCATCGAGGCCCCGCGCTTCGAAGGACTCATCCGGCTCACCCACTTCGACGTGCCTGCCCCCGAGGTCGCCGCAGGCACCCGGCTGTTCCTCGACACCGAGTGGGCGGCCAGTCTCCGCGACCACGACTTCCGCATCCTCGTGTTTCTCCACAACGACGAGCGCACTGCCGTCGGGGCTTTCGCCCCTGGCTATACCTGGGTTCCCTCCGATGAGTGGAAGACCTCCGACCGGGTGGCTGGTCGCTACCGCTACAAGCTCCCCAAGGACCTCCCGGAAGGCGAGTACAAGGTGGGTGTGGTCCTTCTCGACGAAGACACCGGAGAGGTCCTCCCCTGGCGCAACCAGGGCGAGCCCGTCACCACCCCGCCGGTCTACATGGGCGGCGAGTGGCTGTCCGAAGAGACCGTGCGCGTGGTGTCGGTCGAGGATGCGATGGCCGCCGCAGAGGCTGATGTAGAGGCTGCTCTGGGCCATGCCCGTGGTGGAGCTTGCGCCGACGTCTGGCCTGCCTGGAAGAATGCCCAGCGCCACGTCGATGACCAGAGCGAGTGGATTCGGGAGCACGACGCCGAGGTCCGACGCGCGCGCGCTGGCTGCTTGCTCGCCAAGGTGCGCAACCTCGACGACCTCGACGCGCGCGTGCTCCTCCTCACCGAGGCGCGGCGCATCGACCGCAAGCACCCCCACCTCGACGAGTGGGCCCAACCCGCGGCGGATGAGGCCGAAGCCAAGGGCGACGACCACTTCGCGCAGGAGGAGTGGGAGAAGGCCTACCGCGCCTACACGCAGGCCCTCGCCGTCGACCCCAGTCGGAGCTGGACGCGCCGGCGTGCCGAAGATGCCCGCGACTACTGGCTTCGCATCGTCCGCCCGGGCCGCACGAAGGCCGACCTTCCCGAGCGTCGCCTCACCACGCAGAAGAAGGACAAGGCCGACGACCAGAAGGAAAAGACCGAGTAGGGGCTACGTCTGGCGCTTGATGTGGCGGAAGTCGGGACCCACCAGCTCGATGAACTTGCAGGTCTCTTCGAGCCGTGAGTAGACACGGTCACCCACACGGTCGCCGAGGGTCTGTGGCGTTGCGTTGACGACCGCGGCATTGGCGGGGGCGGCTCCGGTCGCCACGCCCGGCGCGAAGTTGGTGGAGCCCAGAGTGCAGGCCATTGCGTTGTACCGGCGGCTGATGACCTCATCGATGACCGTGAGCTCCCAGTCGGTGAGGCGGCCCTTGCCCAGCTCATCGATGGCCAACACGGGAACGGCCACCAGCGGGTCGATCACGCTGGCTCCGGACTTGCCCTCGCTGTAGCCGGCCTTCAGCTGCGCGAGGAGCCGCGTGAACTCCACGAAGCGCACCGGAATGCCATGACGGACGATGAGCTCCCGCACCACGCCGACGAGGAGGTGGGTCTTTCCACGTCCGACCGGGCCGTGGAGGATGAGGCCGGGGTTTTCGTGGTCGGGGGCCCAGCCCTCGATCCAGCTGCTCAGCTCGGTGAGGGTCTTCATGTAGCCGGAGGTGGGGTCGGCATGGGCAAGCAGGCCGCGGGTGTAGCTGCCGTAGGTCGCATCGGCGTAGCGGCCGGGAATGCCGGCGGCGTTGAACAGGCGAACCCGGTCGTGAACCCGCCGACAGCGACATCGCCCGGTCCGCACGACGCCGTCGACAATGGCGGTGACGGTGCCGGTGTCCAGACAACGCTGACACACCGGAATGCACGGGCACGCCTTGGCCAGCGCCCGCTCACCCTGCGCATAGAAGAAGTAGCCGGGATGCCCCTTGCAGTCGGGACAGTGGGGCTTGGGCTCGGCTTGCCTGGGCAGGTCCTCGATGCGGACCAGCCCGGTTGCACCTTTCAGCTGGAGCTCGGGGGCCTCTCCGTCGGGCTTTGGCGGCAGGGCGAAACGGCTCATTTGGGTTCTCCAGTGCCAAGGGCGGTCCACAGCCGCTCCACCGTGAATGCCTGAACGCGGCCCCGCACCGCCTGACGGACATGCTCGTCGAGCAGGTCGGCGAACACCTTTGCGCTCACCACCTCCTCGAGGCCCGCCAGCTCGGCGCGGGCAGCCTCTCGCAGCTCGGCATGCTCCGGCGCCGTGAGCTCCCAGTGCCGCTCGTGGAAGCGCCGCACGCACGCCATCATCTCGGCGGCAGGCTCGCTCTGAGTGGTGGCCGCCTTCAGCTCGGAGACCAGGCGTGCCCGAAGGTCGACAAGCTCCGGCGGAACCTCCACCGCGGCCCATTGCTCGATCTCCGCGCTCACCGTGGGGCGCGCGTCGGAGCCAGCGCCGGATGGGGGAGGGGAAATCGCCGTGGATGGCGTCCCCACCAACTTCTTGACCTCGCCCTTGCAGGCGCCCAGCGTGAGCCGGGTGCGCATCCGTCGGCCGACCCTGCGGCGGGCCACTCGCTCGATGGCGGCGAGGACGGCGGCCACGGGGACACCCTCGTCGAGCCACCTCACGAGAAGCCGGCCATCTGCGGCAGACAGGAAGGGGGCCCCACCGCGGGCAGTGACCAGAAAAGCCCGTACTTCCTCGGCGAGAAGCGGCATGGCATCGGCCTCGGAGGCCACTGGGAGGAGACTACCTGGCGTCATGTTGCACCCTTGGGGGGGCCGTTCTATCATCCCGGCCCCTCGCCAGTCGGAGTCGCGATGGCCTTGTCCCTTTCCCGCTTGCTCGGCCCTGTGTGCCTGATGCTGTCCCTCGGCAGCGGCACCGCCATGGCCGACGACGACTTCGACCTCGACCTCGACGACGACTCCGGTGACGAAGACCGGCCCGCCCCGCCGAAGGAAGACCCCGACGGCGGCGACCTCGACGCCGACCCCGACGACGACGAGTGGCTCCCGCCCGAAGGTGGCGACGACCCCGAGGGCGATGAGCTGCAGTTCGACGAGGACTTCGACGACCCCACCGAAGACGGCACCGTGCGTCCCCGAGGCCCCGGCGAGGACACCGCGGAGATCTACCGTGAAGCCCTCACCGAGTACGAGCGGCTGTCCCCCGACGAAGAGGCCCTCGCGTGGGAACGCTACCTCCGCAAGTACCCCAACTCCATCTTCAAGTCCCAGATCGACCAGCGGGTCGATGAGCTGAACTCCCAGCTCTACGAAGACGCCCTGTTTGGCGATGGTCCCGGCCGCGTGCAGGACGCCTCCAAGCGCGAGCTGCACTTCGCCCAGCCCATGCTCCTCGAGAGCATCGACCCCCGCACCAAGCTGCGCGCGGGCTTCGAGTGGGGCTACCCCAACTGGGTCAACCTGATGGTCGACTACGAGTACGCCATCATGCGCGAGCTGTCGGTCCATGCCGGCGTCCGCCAGCGATTCACCGGCTACACCCTCGAAGCCGGCCCCCGCTACGCGCTCGTGAAGTCCTCTCGCCTCGGCCTGCTCGTCACCGGCATCGGCGATGTGCGCGCCAACTTCAACCCTGGCTTCGCGGCCTTCCGGCCCCAGCTCGGCGTCGGCAAGCGCTTCCGCATGGGCGACATGCACCTCGATACCAACCTGCAGGGCGGCTACGACCTCCAGTTCCGCGACGGCGTCACGCCCGTGCTGGTGGGCGGCCTCAACGCCAACCTCGCCGCCACCGACAACTTGCGCATCTACATCGAGACGTCGAACTTCATGAAGGGGATGGGCACCGAGCAGATCGGCTCCTTCCGCTTCAACCAGGTCACCTTTGGCATGAAGTTCCTCGAGCGCAAGTCGAAGACGAAGGACAAGTACGAGGCTGGCTTCGGGGCCACGGCGCCCTACTCGGTGAACTACTGGCGCTACCACTACGGCGCCATCGCCGGCGACATCAACCTCTACCTCTGAGTCTGTCGCGCGGAGGGGTGCATGGGCACCGACATGTGGGCCTTGACCTTCGACCGGTCTCGCGAGGACTGGTCGACCTCCAAGGGCCTCGTCAAGGAGCGGGTTCCGGTTCCCCAGCTCGATGAACCGGGGGGCGCCGACCGCTCCAGCTGCATCATCCGGGTGAAGGCCGCTGGCTTCTGCGGCAGCGACCGCGGCATCTGGTGGCGCAAGGCCTTCGGCGACATGATTCTCGGCAGCCTCGACAAGGAGGGGGCCGACCGTCGGGTCATCGGCCACGAGCTGCTGGGCGAGATCGTGGCCGTGGGCGAGCGGGTCCACGAAAAGTACGGCTACGAGCCCGGAATGGTGGTCTCCACCGAGTCACACATCGTGTGTGGTGTCTGCGCGCAGTGTCGCGTCGGCGACCTCCATGTGTGCGCCGACGACAAGATCATCGGCATCTCCCGCGACGGCTGCTTTGCCGAGTACGTCAAGCTCCCGGCCAAGGCCTTGTGGCCCACCGACCTGTCGCGCATTCGACCCGAGGTGGCGGCAGTTCAGGAGCCTTTTGGCAACGCGGTCCACGCCTGCCAGTCCACCGACCTCCGCGGCAAGACCGTGGCGGTCATCGGCTGCGGGACCATCGGCCTGTTCGCCATCCTCATCGCCCGTGGCATGGGGGCCCGTCGCGTCATCGGCGTCGAGGTCGACCCCCATCACGCCGAGCTCGCCAAGAAGCTGGGCTGCGAGGTGGTGCTCCGCCCCGCGATGCCGCCCAAGGACCGCCCCTGGGCCAGCGACCCCGGGCTCATCGAGCAGGTCAAGGCGCTCACGGACGGAGTCGGCGTTGATGTCGTCTTCGAGATGGCCGGCTTCAACAGCGCCCTCAACAATGCGCTGCGCATGGCCCGGCGCGGAGGCCATGTGGTGCTGTTCGGTGTGAAGAACGGCGACGCCCACATCGAGGACTACCACCGCGTCATCATGAATGGCCTGCAGCTGCACGGCGTGGTGGGACGTCAGATCTTCGGCACCTGGGAGATGACCCGCGCGCTGCTTGAGAACCCGCTCAATGGCATCCAAGATGCCGTTTGGGACGTCATCCTCAACAAGGGGGACGGCACCCGCGTCCACATCGACGACTGGGAGCCCGAGGCCTTCGAACAGATGATTCGCCGTCACCCGAAGGTGCTCATCGACTTCGAGCGGTAGGCGCCAGAAGGATTGCTCCAGGTCTCGGTCTGCTCCGCCGGTTTTCCGCCGGTGTTCGGGAGGACAGGGGACGTGGTCGGCACCCGTCCTCCACGGCTGAACGCATCGAGGCTCCCGCGGGACCCTTCTTTGGGAGCCGCCTGTCCCAAGAAACCAAAAGCCCCGACCTCTTTCGAGGACGGGGCAGATGGCGCACCCAGGAGGAGTCGAACCCCCAACCTTCGGATCCGTAGTCCGACGCTCTATCCAATTGAGCTATGGGTGCATGAAGACGAAAATGGCGGAGACGGAGGGATTCGAACCCTCGGTAGGCATACACCTACACGGGATTAGCAATCCCGCTCCTTCGGCCACTCGGACACGTCTCCAAAAGAACTGGCTCTCTTAGCTATGCCGGTGAGGGCATTCGCGTCAATCACCATTCGGATGTCAATCCGGGCGGAGGCGGTGGGATTCGAACCCACGGTTCCTTGCGGAACGGCGGTTTTCAAGACCGCTGCCTTCGACCACTCGGCCACACCTCCCGGCGGGCCCACCGCTATTACTCTACCCCTCTCTGGCAGGCAAGCACTTTTTGTCCGCGTGGCGACGGGGTGGGATCTCCGGGCGTCAGAGTTGCGAAAATGGCGTGTCCGACGCGTATTCCGTCCACCATCGGCGAAACTCGGCCCCGAAGGTGTCGGCCGCTTCACGCATGGTGGGCGGGCGCTCGACGTGGTCTGCCACCTGCGTGACGAGTGTGCTGCTCATCCCACAAGGGTCGATGCGTTTGAAGTGGTCGAGGTCCACCCGCACGTTGATGGCGACCCCGTGCCACGTCACCCACCGCTTGCAGGCGATGCCAATGGCAGCAATCTTGCGGCCGTCCACCCACACCCCCGTGTTGCGTTCGTCGCGCTCCCCCTGGATGCCCCACCGGGCGAGCACTCGATCCACCACGGCCTCCAGTCCGTGTAGCCAGGCGTGGAGGTCCTGGCGGTGCGGGGGCAGAGCGCAGATGGGGTAGGCCGTGAGCTGGCCGGGGCCGTGGTAGGTCGCATCACCGCCGCGCTCCACTTGCACCACAGGAATGTCGCCGGGGGCGAGCACGCTGGCACCCGCGTTGCGGCGACGGCCGAGGGTGAACACCGGTTCGTGTTCCACCAACAGCAGGGTGTCGGGGGCCTCGCCGGCGATGCGGGCGAGCAGCAGCTCCTTCATTCGCGCATGGACGGGGGCGTAGGGACGGCGACCGAGCCACTCCACACGGAGCGGTGGGCGGGCGACTTGAGGGCTGGAAGGCATCTTTTTGTCTCGCAGGACGCACATTGCAACGGAATGCAACCACTCCCGCCGATGGGGTTCCATGACCCGGACGCGGCTGGGAGGATGACCCGTGAGGACCTTTCGGGGTCCTATCGCCACGGCGCCCCCCACCCAGTGTCGTGCAGGCCCCTGCCCCTACCGGAGGTCCACATGCTTCCCGAGATGCCTGGCCGAATCGGTCGGTACGAGATCGACCGACGCATCGGTGCCGGGGGGATGGCGCTCACCTACCGGTGTCGCCTCGAAGGCCTGGGTGGCTTCAGCAAGAAGGTCGTGATCAAGGTGCTGCATCCCGAGCACTTTG
>ENA-OWNT01001087-OWNT01001087.1-seawater-metagenome-genome-assembly--contig:-NODE-1087-length-39932-cov-4.773554_pt1 | contig 39932 bp, 52 predicted proteins | sample MGYA00238136_ERZ651165 | MGnify/ENA primary metagenome ERZ651165 (study PRJEB26861, sample SAMN08777766) | seawater metagenome | isolation source: coastal seawater | place: USA: Florida | collected...
TTCAAATCACACTCGAGATGAGTCGTTCAATCTCATCTCACCTCACTCATCCCACCTCACTCAACTCCGGCACTCCTTCAGTTCACACTGCACGTCCAACCGCAACCGCAACCGCAACCAGCTAGCTTGCCACAACGAGCAGACAACCACAACAAAGAAGGACACCGCAAGTAGTAAGTCAAACCAACCAACCAACCAAACTCGAGTTGAATTGAACGCAACCTCGACACCACAACAACAACGACAACGAACAACAACAACCAAACACTGACTGTGACCGTGACCGTGACCGTGACTGCGACTGCGACTGCGACTGTGTGTGGATGGATAGATCGATAGTGTGCGTGTGACCGCCAGCGACTTCGGTGAGGGAGGGCTATGGTAAAAGTCTGATCTGACTCCGCGCCAACTTCATCCATCTTCGACGTCGCCAGCACGCCAACCAACACGCTCCTCCTCCCACAACTCCCACTCCCACTCCCACTGCCCCCCGCGCCAAGAAAAGAAGCAGAAGCAGAACACTGAGGCTGGGTCTTCACATGGCCGAGGTGGAGCAGAAAGGAAAAATTCGGAAGTGGACATATACAGGCTGTAATCAAAATTTTGCAAACGTTCCAAATTCGAAGCCGGATTCGGACGATTCGAGAATTTTGGACGTCGTCTACAGGCTGGTCAAATGTACAAAAATACAAAAATATTGCCGACGAGACGAGACATTCGCGGAGCAAGCAAGACCCGCCCCAAGTAAGTGGGTGAGTGAGTGAGTGAGTGAGTCTGTCGGTGAGTGAGTGAGTGAGTGAGTGAGTGAGTGAGTGAGTGAAGATGCCGAAGATGAAGGAAGGAAGGAAGGAAGGAAGGATCGCTCAGTCAGTCGCTCTGTGACTCGACAAAACAAACAATCGAACTGACTGACTGACTGACTGACTGAATGACTGACTCACTGAGTCACTGACTGACTGACTCACTGAATGACTGACTCACTGAGTCACTGACTCGACAACGACCTGCCTTCCTTCGTTCCTTCCTTCCTTCCCGCGTAACTGTTGTCGTGGTGCAGTCAGTCAGTCGATGACTGCGAACGAACGAACGAACGAACCGACGCAGTTGTTCGCTCGATGAGAGGAGGGCGGGTGATAGGTCGGGTGATAGGTCGGGTGATAGGTCGGGTGATGGGCCGGGTGATGGGCCGGTGGTGTGTGTGTGGTGCGCGCGCGCAGGGGGTGGGCAGACAAACTCGTCCTCTGTCGTCAGACACGACGCCCAGCCGCACCGTCATTCGACAATCCCATGTTTGTCACCGCAGATGACAACACGCGGGAAAGTACAAACGTGTCGTCGCCCATGCCGCGCACAAAAGTTGCATTCAAGATTTCATTGTGGAAGATCAATTTCCTGCACAAAAAATACAACAAAAGTCCTTTGACACTCGACCCCTCGCCTATTCTTGTCCGCCAAGAACAACAACTTTCACTCCACGATGGCCAAGGCGCCAGCACTGCCTGCAAAGGCAACCGTTGAAGCTCTCAAACATGGGAGCAGGCGCAAGGCAAAGGTGGCTATTGCTCGGCCAACCTCAACTGGTCATGCTCCAAACGCGATTGCTGAGGCGACCACCAAGATACCGACCGTTGTTGTAGTTGTTCACGAGAAGACTACACAGTCGGTTGCAAAGTCAGTTGAACAGCCGCAGGCTGTCGTTGCAGTTCCCTCAACTCCAGCTCCAGCTCCAGCTCGCACACCAGCTCCAGCTCCAGCTCCAGTTCCAGCTCGCGCACCAGCTCCAGCTCCAGCTCCAGCTCCAGCTCCGGCTCCGGCTCCAGCTCCAGCTCCAGCTCCGGCTCCGGCTCCGGCTCCGGCATGTGAACGAGGCGACGCAGACTTGGACTCGATTCAACCACAGTTTTGCGCCCAAGCAGATGTGCGCGTCGTGACGGACCGGGAACACAGAATGATCAACGATATGCGCCATGTTTTTGATGCCCAAGCCAAACTCGTCAGCTACAACTCCAGGTTAGCCAAAGACTTGGAAGAGAAGGAGCGTGACAACTTGCAACTCAAGAGAGACAACACGAGGCTAAGGGAAGCCCGTGCAGAATTGCAGTGCAAAAATGCCACGCTAGAACGCAGCCAATCCGAACTCCGCCTCCGCATTACAACGCTTGATGAATATTTGGCCCACATCATGAATGTCAACACCAAACTCACTAAGAGAGAATCTGCCTTAAAGTCCGACCTTGATGATAAGGCGCTCACAATAGCCACACTCCAAAAAAAAAATGAAGAGGCCGACGAGAAACTGCGACAGCAGGAAGTCGAATTGGAGCAGAATAAGCGCGCGTTGAAGGACTTTTTCCAGGCGGCAAACAAACATCAACGCTGTGGCACAATCGCGCATACTTCGAGAAAACGAAGTCAGCCCTCGTCTGCGTCAGTTCGTCCCCCCAGGAAACGCTGAAACGTGAATCGCGCAGTACAAGGGACGCCCGAAAGTCGGTGACGTTCCGGTATTTACTATTTTACTTTTGCGCCTCTGATTTGTGAAGTTGTTGCAGTACTTCCCTATCAAATAATCATAAAACAATAAAAATTCATGTGATCGGTCGTAACGTAATTGCGACATACATGAGCGAAGCCGCACTAGCGGGAGCGTTCGTGGTTGCAGACGACGTGTTCCTGCTGGGCCACGTGGCCGACGCGACTGGGTTGCAGCTTGTGACTCGCAAGTGCTTCACGTCCACGCCCTGATGACGACGATGTCTTACGGCTTACTGCACGTTGTGTTGCTTGAACGACGTTCGTCGTCTGGAGACAAACAACATCCAACGAAGTCCCACCCTTCCCTCCCTCCCTCAGGCATGCATGGCATGTATGTCTTCCTGAGACAACAGTGTTGCGAGAAATGGGACACTGGAAATTGGAAACTGCGAAATTGCGCGCATTGCAATGCATGCATGCAGTGAAGGAAGTGGGGGTATGGAATGCTGTCAGTGGAGGAGTGGTTGGGTGGGGGATGGTGGGGGGGTGGTGCATTTATGATAGTGGTTGGTGGTTGGTGGTGGTTGGTGGTTGGTGGTGGTTGGTGGTGGGCGGGTGGGTGGCGTGTTCACGGTTGGCGTGGGCGAGACCTGGCCTCCATTCACCACCACAGCTACTAGCGAACTAACTAACTCGCTGGCTGTGAGTGAGTGAGGGAGTGAGGGAGGGAGCGACTGAGTGATGGTTGGTTGGTTCGTTCGTTCGTTCGTTCGTTCGTGGGCTAGGCTGGGCTGACGCACTCACTCACTCACACACACACACGCACGCACGCACTCACTCCATGTCATCACTCAGGCAAGCAGCAAGTCAGTCAGTCAGTCACTCTCTCACTCACTCACTCACTCACAAACCACTCACGCACGCACCGCAACCAACAACCAACAACCGACAACACGACAACACGACAGTTTTGGGGTTTTTGTTGTTCGGTCGGTCGGTAAGTTGGCATCAATCACACCGTCACACCATCACACCATCACACCATCACACCATACGTTCGTCGCGACAACGAACAAACACAAACGACGACAACGATCATTCAATCCATCATTCGACAATTTTCTTGGCGACTGACGGGCTCGCTCACGGGCTCAAGGACTGGCTGGATCACGGACTGCCGGACTGCCGGACTGCCGGACTTCCGCATGGAGAACAAGAAGGCGAGTCGACCTACAAGCAAGCAAGGAAACGTCACATTGGCAGCACCTAGGCGGATGTCTTGGCCACGTGTCAGCCAGTCTGTGGTTAACAAGCAAACCAAGCGGAAATAGCCATGGCGCCTTGAACAAACAAGCAAACCAAACCAGCAAGTCAACGATTCGTCCATTATCGACAGTGATGCCTGCACTTTGAGAATACGCCTCCATCATTTTTGGGCTCGTATTTCAAAGCCGCGTCTGCATTTCCTTTCCATTTTGTTCACTGGGTTCTTTTCGTTGCAACAGGATGAAACAACGTATTTGCTCGACCCTAGTCGGGCTTTTGGTGGCCGGTGGCGCGCATCTGGACACTGTCTCCGCGCAGAAGCCACCCTTGTCGGACTTTCAATGCAGCAGCGGCAGCTGCGAGAATGGGTTCGGCGCGCAACAGCACAAAGCTGGCTTCCAGTACGAGGGTGAGTTCGTCAACGGAGTCCGCACAGGCCTTGGCGTTGAAACGATGCCAGGAGGCGTGCGATACGCCGGCCACTTCGAGAACAACCTACCCAACGGATTCGGAGCGATGATCTTTCCGGATGGGCGCTTCTTCGCGGGCGAGTGGAAAGACGAATTTCCTCATGGGTGTGGTCTTTCTGTCGAAATGAGCCGACCGGACGAGAGCGTCGATCTGCAAATGGAGCTGCGACATCAAGGACGATGGGAGCACGGAGAAATTGTTGATCCCGAGGCCGACTGCCACGAGGACATCAACAAGGGCCATGAAGCAGCAAAAGCAGCAGTTGCGGCCGGCAGTGGCAAGCCATACGTGTACACCCCGGCGGAACCCCGCGCTGCGCTCAGCAAGGAAGAAGTATGAACACAACTGTTGTTACGAGCTGCGGTGGTGGTTCTACATACGTGCATGTGACATAGAGTATGTTCTTCGTGTGTAGGAGCTCGATCTTTTGAACCAGATGCAGCGGAATGTCCTTCACTTGATTTCTATTGTGAGCAACAAAGCCAGCGACGGGAAGATGGACGAGGTGGAAGAGCTGACGGAAACACTACACGGGATGGAAGTGACATTTGTGAAAATGTACTACTCCAAGCGCAAGACTATCGGTGCGGACTTCAAGCCGGTGCGTCGCCCCACGCGTGGTTGCTTCGCTTGCTGTTTACGCTGTGATTGGACATTGTCCCGCCCGCGTTCTTTGTAGCTGTTCTCTCGCGACGCATTGGAAACGGTAATCTTCGAAACCATGCTCGAAATCGATGAAAGCACAGTTGGTACGATGGATCGCACCTCATGTTCGACCATGCTGTGGTCGCTGAACCCTTTTTCATGTTTGGATGTCGCTCTTTGCTCAGCGGACACCACCGAAATCGAAAGCCAACTCGCAATGATGGAAGAGGACCTTGAGAACTTCCCCAGTGATGACGAGCAGAATCTGCGGCTCCTTCAAACGCACTTGCGATACACAGAACAAGCATTGGCTGAACACAAGGTATCATGTTTGCTCCTCGCACCACCGCCACCGCCAAACATAGTGAATGTGCGCTCGCAAAAGTTTACTGGATGGTTTCTGATATGCTCCGTAGGCACAAGGCGACGAGAAGGCTGCGACAGAAGCAGAAAACAGCGTCCAGCAGCTTCGCAAACAGATCGAAGACATGAAGCAGGGCCTCACTGCACAGCAGGAATGAGTTGACCGCAGGGCAACAGACTTCCGAGGTCATATGCTTTAACTTTGACTCTGCAGCACAAACCGACGACAGCGCATGCGAACCACAAACTTATGATGAAAAAACATTATAATATATTGGTTATTGGCAAGCGGTCAATCTTCATTGGCACTCTGCGTTCACGTTGTGTGCGCTGGTTGGTGTAGGCAATCTGCCAATCCCAGCGATGCCCTGCAACTTGTTCGCGGTGTTGGACACTGCGACATTATTCGGCTAAGATGTTCACTACAGGTGAATAGCATTCAACACAACTGTCAGGAATAATGATCCGCGTGCGCAGCAGCAAGGCATCGTTGCATGTCACGAACCGTCGGCGCAGTTGCTCCACACTTGCGCAGTCTCTTCGCAGTCGTAGCGCCAGCCCAAGACATACTTGCCGGGCTTCAACGTCTTTGGAATTACAACCTGAAATGAACAACAAACGACTTGTGAGGGAAAATACCTGCGTCAGAAGTGTCGGCACTGTGAAATTAGAGAACATACTTGATCGGCAATCACACCAGCGGTCCAGTCTCCACTGCATGCTCCCTGTCCGCTCCCGTCGTACGAGCAAGGCCAACCCTGCGTGTCGCTGCACTCCGGGAACGTTCCCGTGTCCTGTGAACATGGCGCCGGGAACTGCTGGCAGATAGGATTGTCTCGTCCACCACTTGGGCCAGTAGAGTTGCACCCCGCTTCGTTGGCCTAGCACATTACAAAATGCCCCAGTGTTCAGTACCAGACCACGCAACCTCATTCTACAAACAGTACTTACAAGCCCAATGTTGTCCGTGTTGACCCGGGGAATTGGATTCCTAGCCCAAGTGCTGCCGGAAGGGCCAAACGTCACGTTCTCGCCGGACACAAACACCCCTTTTTCCTCGCCGAGCACGGCCAGCAAAGTCCCGTTGTTCCACAGAAGTTTGTGCTCCGATTTGACAAATTCTAGAGGAGTCTGCTGGAAGCATTCCTCAGTGAGTTCAGAGTCTGCAGGGCACAGCCGGTACTGATAGCCTCCGCCGTGGTCTGCGACACGGGCACCACCAGGGAAATTGTCACAGAGCAAATCAGCGATACAAAGGCGTGCTCCACGCAACTGGACTCACTGTATCTCATGCCCCACGCAACGTCTACTGCTTGGCCAACCGTCCAGTTTGCCTGCAATGCCGTTGACACCGGCTTCAACACAACACTTCCGAGGTCACCCATTTGCGCCAACTGCGTGTCTGTAAACACTGAATCGCCCCCCATTGCTGTCCCGTGATACTTTCCACCAGCCTGCCCACACGGGTCAACGACTGGGGCTGATCCTGGTGCTGCACGAAAACATTGACTTTGGGTGAAACACCCAAACCACAGCCGAGGATTGCAGTGCGGTTACTCACCTCGCCACGGATTGAATCGATACCGGTCTTCCTCGCTGCCCTCTGTTGCATTGATGTTCATGGTCCATGCCTCTCGCGGGAGCGTCCACGGGCGTTCCATTGTTTGGTTGCAATAGGAAACTCCGAAACCAGCTTTGTCCGTGTGTGGGGGCGCCCCCGTGATGGGGCCTGGGGGAACGAGCCCCCCAGGCGGTGCGGTGACGCAATACGGGCAGTGAATGCTGCACCCCTGCGACCACCACAAACATGCTTGGCCACGTCCGCTGTCTTTCTTGAACGGACCCAGCTCACACCCGTTGGTCTCGGCATCTTTTCCACCTCCTACGCCGTTGGCGCACGTACACGGGGTGGCTGGAGATCCACCGTTGACCCAAGGTTGCAGGTCGCGGTCGTTGGAGTTCCTGGGTACTGGCATGACCAAAGACGCGTGCCCGCGGACATGATCGGCGAAGAATGCCGGGGACACCAGAAGCGTAGTCACGGCAAGTTTCTGCATGATTGCTCCGTCGCAGCGAACGAGCCCACGGTCGCAGAATGGACGGAGAAAATACGGCTCTTGTCAAATATTGTGGTTGAGCAAACGGCATCAATTCATTGGCGATGGTGTTTTCAAACAAGTGTTGTATGTCCAGTTGACAGCCTGCTCACAGCGACACGTGATCACGGAAGTGGTTACCGACAAGCAACCCAGCAAGTCAACAGTCTCACGCATAAACGAACGAGCAAGCGAGTAAACTCCAAAGCCAGCGAACGAACAGGTAAGTACGAGTAGAGCGCTCGACCTGCTGTGCAACCTCCCGGCTACGATGCGTCGAACGAACCACCCAATGTATCAAGCATCGACCTCACCATCTGTCTCGAGACATCCCGTCCGACGACTCAGGTCTATGAGACCACGGTGCAACGCCGATGACATACATGCAACACACATACACAGAGACACTGAGGAGCACCGGACGTTTCGAAACGGGCAAGGAGACCTACAGAAGAACAGCGCGACAGCACAGAAAAGGACAAAGAAGGAAAAAGGATACAACGACCAACGACAAACGAACGAACGAACGAACGAACGCAACAAAACAACCAAGAAGCAGCAGCTGACCAACCAACCGCACTGACTGCCAGCGCGAGAGGGCGGGCGACCGACCAGTGACTGAGACTGTGAGTGAGGCAGTGCAGTCAGTGGTCGGCAGTGGTTGGCAACAGTGATTGGTGGTTATCCAGTGGTGTCCAGTGGTTAGTCAGTGGTTCCCAAGTAGTTTTCCAGTGGTCAGTGGTCAGTGGTCAGTGGTCAGTGGTCAGTGGTCAATTATCAGTGGTCACTGATCAGTGGTCAGTGGTCAGTGGTCAGTGGTCAGTGGTCAGTGGTCGATCAATGGTTAGCCGTCAGTGGCCTGCAGTGGTTCGTTGTCTAAGTGAGTGGTCGACGAAGTCGGTGATCACTCGCGCTGGACAGGCCAGCCCAAGCCACAACGCTGCGATGAATGAAATGCATCAAATGGTTTGATGGTTTATACCATATCATTTTGCACTTCAGAGATGAGCTGAATCCCACTTCGAGGCTCATTGCATCCGGAAACTCTAAACGTTCTTATTCAGTACTGTACTGTTCTATACTGTACCGTTGGCTGCAGAGTAAGTTCTGCACAGTTCCGCGCTGCTGCGCTGCTTCGTTCAGTTTTTTATGCTGCTTTTTCAGTGTTTTTCACCCACAAAAACTCAAAAACTCGCTCCCAATGACTCCCAATGACGATTTGACTTTTTTGACCCCCAGTCAGGCAGTCAGTCCGCCGTTCGTTCGCCGTTCGCCGTTCGTTCGTTCGTTCGTTCGTTCGGCTCACTCAAATATTTTGGCTGAGATTCGTTGCCGCGGATGCGGCGTTTCACTCTCAGCCACAGTGAATGCGGCATTACGCAGTGGCGCTGCTGCGGTGCTGCGGTGCTGCGTGCGGTTGGCCGCTGGCCACCCACCACAAACCAACCACCGCGAACGTCCAACGCACCACCACCACCACCACCTACCTAACAGCCCTACCACCACCTACCTACCAACCTGCCGACCTACCCCTACCAACCTACCTTCCCACCTCCTTCGTCACAGTCACCGTGTCCGTGTCCGTGTCCGTCACAGCAAACCACTACTGCTACTGACCTACGACGGGCGCGAGGACGAATTACGAGAACACCCTTGTTGACGACTTACCTGGACCGAACCAAGGTGTTGGACTGTTGACGGCGCTGAGCTAGTTGGCCACCAGTTGAGTGCACTCACCGTTCACTCATGCCACTTTACCTGACAAACCGTTGGGCGACTCGGCGACGACGATTGGTGACGACGGAACGATGAAGGGTGACGCACTTGATGTTCTTGAGTTTGCAACGACTCGAACATGCGACTACTGAGGAATGACTTGGTGACGACTCCACTGGACTCGACGACTGTCTTGAGTCGACCTCCGGTCCAGTCGTGAGTCCCAACGATGTCCACCGGTAGGTTAGGTAAGGACAATATATGGCCCGACGGAAAATTGCGGTATTTGTCGAATACTGCAGCGCACGTTGTGCGGCCCGGCCACGTGCGCCTGACCCGCGGTTTGTCCTCACATAGTTCTCCACAATGCTCCGCGCCCCATATGTCAAGAGAGCCATCGCGCATGCAATGCGGGCTCGTCCAGCGTCGACGACCACGACACTGCCCGAACTTCGTATCCTCCGAGAGAAGGATATCGCGGAGCTCGCAGAGATGAAACAGTCCAATGCAACGATTGAGCACCTCCAGCGCGCCGCGACGCTTGCTCAGGAGGCGGCCCCGGCACCTGATCCTCAATCACCACTCACACGAGATCAGTACCTCACCTGCATGACTGCAGCGTTCACAACTCAGTTCTTGCACACAGAAGCACGCGTTGCTTCGTTGCTTGGTCAAGGTTTCTACACCATTGGTCCCTGCGGTGAAGAACTGCTGGCAGCCGTCGGGCTGGCCCTGCCCCAGCACGATGCGATGGCGCTGCACTACCGCCACCTCGGCACTCAAATTGCGCGGCAACTGGCTCCTGGGCAAGAAAGGTATGATGTTGCATCGCACTCCTTCGCCTGTTGCATTGCACTCCTTCACCTGCACAAACCGTTATCTCACGACGCCTTCCAATGTATTGATTCTCCCTGCTAGGCCCCTTGAGGACATTATCATGGACCGTGCTCGAGGATTCACTGTGTCCAAACTGGACCCTGTGACTGGCGGTCTTCACTGTGCCATCGGCGGTGGCCCCCACGATTATGTCGCGACTTCCACGTTGGCTTCTCAGTGCCCTCCTGCTGTCGGTAGAGCCATGGGCATGGGCCTTGTCAAGTCTATCGGGTTTTCCGACAGCAGGTATCACCCGTCCGCGTTGCCGGCCAACAATCCTGACTCCATCAGTTACGTCTCCCTCGGGGACGGCAGCGTCAACAACGCCCACTTTCTCAGTGCTGCCAACATGGTATGTGGCCACTTCGCGCTGTAGACAACCTGACATATGATTGAGCCAGCGCACGAAGCGCAAAAATCCTCCCACAGACTCACCCTATCCCTCTCTGATGATATTGTTCGCAGGCAGAGTACGCGAACCACCGCCGTATGGAGTGCCCGATTTTGTTTGGTATTTCGGACAACCGCCTCTGTATCTCCCTGCGAAATTACGGCTGGCTCAAGGTGTTCCTGCGCCGGTTCCAGTTCCCCGTCTTTGAAGTTGATGCCAACAACATCTTAGATGTGTACTCAGTCACTCAAGACGCCGCGGCGTAAGTGTTGAACCTGTCGCTGGCAGTGAACCAAACGGACTACTCACTCTTTTGACGTGCCGCACCAGATACTGTCGAAAGACGCGTTCGCCCGCAGCCATTGTGTTCAAGAATATCTCGCGGCGGTTCGGGCACGCCGCAACAGATCGTCAACAAGCTTACATGACGGACGACGAAATTAAGACACTACAGGTACTGTTTTGCCGTGGCACGCCTCTTGTCGGGAAAGGTGGCCTAAGTGATCCTTGCGTTCGTCTTTTGCACTGCGTAGACAAAAAACACAGTTCTTGGCGCATGTGCTCAAGGCGTCGAAGCGGGACTCGCATCTTACGAGGAATTGGCTGCCATGGCCGAATCGATCTGGGCACTGTGTCGCGACAGCTTCGACGCGGCGTCGCAAGAACCCAAGCATGACTCTCGAGACGAACTGCTAGACCGACTGCGGCCACAAGAAGTGGCAACGACAGCCGCGGCAACGAACGTAGTTACCACGGAATGGAAGCATGGCGTCCGTGACCTAGAAGAGCGCCGTGGCAAATTGTTGATGCGCAAGAGCATGAACCAAGCTGTTTTGGAAGTTTTAGACAGGAACTCCAACGTGCGTTCAATCGTTGTTGCACTGTACCAGAGTACCACAAGCATGGTTGTGAACGTGTGTGTGCGGTGCTTTCCTTGAAATGTTTGACCATACTTGCCTTAGGCCGTGTACCTCGGCGAAGATGTCCGGCATGGGGGCTACTACAATGTCACAGAGAACGCTGCTGCCCGTTTCAAGCACCGAGTTCAAGATTTTCCTCCGGATGAAACATCCCTCGTCGGAGCTGCGCTTGGCTACGCACAAGTTGGTACGCCAACCACGATATAGCTGTGCATCGTCGCCAACAAGCGCCAATGACAACTCTGGAATTTATCAGGCCTACTGCCCATTTGCGAAATTCCATACGCCAAGTACTTAGATTGCGGAGCTGATATGTTTTTCGAGAGCGTGTTCATGAACTGGCTCAACGCGCCGAAAAGTGTAAATCCGAACGCGGCACCCCCTGCGGGCGTGTTTTTCCGGCTGCAAGGGTTCGGACGCGGTGTTTTCGGTGGTAATTTCCACACCCACAACACGCTGCACATGCCACCGGGACTTGATGTCGTGTGCTTTTCCAACGGCCACGACTATGCTAAGGGATTCAAGCACGGGATTGAAAAGGTACGCATCCATTGCTGCACACTGTTGCGGTCTTTCTCCTGACGTTATGCATTTGCACTTGTTGCAGGTGAAAGCCGGGCACATGGTGATGAGTGTCGATTGCACGCACTTGTTGAACTTGCGCCACGTCGAGGACAGGGACAATGCGTGGCTCACCCAGTTTCCCGACGATACCGATCACGAGCAATACAGTTTCGACCAGGTGACCACGTACGGTTTAGCCGGCGCCCAGAAGGAGAATGACCCACAGTGTATCGTGGTTACATATGGAGACGGCGTGGTTGCAGCGCTGCAGGTACAGCCGAGCCGCCGAGCATGTCGTTCGACCGTCCTTGCGCTCAAGTGCGCTTGTACTCTTCCTTTTTAGGCAAAGCGTGAACTGCAAGAGCGTGGGCTTGATATCGTGGTGGTTGATTCCCCTCTGCTGTCGCGAGTATCAGATGGTATGAATTCATTGCTGGGGTGTTGTCGGCGGTGGCACGTGTGTAATTTACTGCCGTCAAATAGGACTCGAGGAAGTGTTGTCCAACGATAAGAACACTCCTGTCCTCTTCGCAGACATTTGCAAGGAAGGGCAGCATCCATTTGCGGGTATCAGGTTCGACCAGACTTGTGTGCGGCGTTTGGCGTCGAGTTGTGCAAATGCACGCTGAACAACTAATGACGCATGATCACCCGCTTCGTGTTTCAATGCAGCTCCAATTTACACCGGCGTGGCTTCTTGAAAGATCGCCAGTGGCAGTGCATTGCCGCTTGCCCAACATACAACCCACTGGGCTGCACTGTCACCTTTTTATCCAAAGAAGACATTGTAGACGCCGCAACGCAACTGGCTGACTGACTGACATAGGTTTGCTGCTACCACAACTAACTAACAACTAATAATATTATAAGACATACTCCATCGACGCCGACTACTCGTCTGAGAATGTTGACTCGTCGGCGCTGGAGGATGTTGCTTCAGATGAGGACGATATGGAAACGGCATACACATTGTAGTCGCTTCCCTGCCCCCCGTGCGTATGCGGGGGTTCGTGGTTCCTCGTCCTTCGGCGTGAGTTGCGCTTGTTTCGGCAGCAACCACAGCACGGTTGTTTGGAGCTGGGGCCACTGGCACCCAGCAGCTCGTCCACTGAAGAGCCGCGTGAACGCGAGTTGCGTCTCCGCCGTTTTGAGCGGCTTTTCCACTTCGTGCACACGGGCAGAAGCAGACAGTGTAAAAGTGCGGCGCAGTGTTTGCGTGTTTCCTTCCGTCTGCAACACGAACTGCACATCACGAATCCATTCTCAGATCGTTTTCGCTCCATCTCTCGCCCCCAGACCTAGCATTATACAAGACCGCGCACAGCGTTACGCATGAACAAGAGCGGTAATCCATAGCAGCGAGCCTTCTCACCATGACTGCAAATGCTGCTGTCACCAATAGAATACCAACCCACGACACGGCTGGAAGCCGGGTGTTTTGCACAAACAATTCTGCTCCAACAATGGCCAGGACGATTTTCAGGTTCGACAACACAGCCGAAAATACGGACGATGTGCGCTGAACCAACTCCACGATGACGAACAAATACACCACGACGAGTGTGCTTCCACCAACGAAAGCCGCCCACATCAAACGCAGGTCACCGGCTTTGGCGGCATCGTCAGAGCGATGCTGGTCCAAGAACTCGTGCAGGGCCGCTGGTTCGTTCGTGAGGAAAATGAAGGGTATCAGCAACAATGCGCACGGCAACGACGTGTACAGAATAGTTTGTGCCGCGGACAGGTTCAACGTCTTGCGGGCCTGCCGAAGGAAAAGCATCCAGTTTGAGAGTGACGATACGAGGGGGATCAGCTAAATTACACAGCTGCGAATGGGGTTCGCCGGGACGAAATCCATGGACACGTGCACGCAAGCACGCATTTACACACACACACACACACACACACACACATACCAGAGCAATGAGGCTAAGCTGCATTGCAGAAGCGATGTTCGCCACGAAGCAATACAGCACGCCGAGCAAGTCCACCCTCCAAAAAGAATTGTGCGTGGAGACGGCCAGCGCCGCGCCCACGGCAGTGAACACCAATGACAAGAACTGGACAACGGAAAGCTGCCGCCGTTCCATGGCGTAGAAGAACAAGGCAGAGAAAATTGGCACCAGGGCGCGCAGCACTTGATGGTCCGGGTGTGACAGCCGCATGAGTGACACAGCCACAAATCCGTAATTGAGCGCCGACACAAGCGCCAACCCAACGACGATCCAAGTCCTTGAGCACCCGCGGAACGCGTTCCACGGAAGGAATTGCCACTGGTGGCAGCACGCCACGGCGTGCTGCACGTCCGTAGCAGCAGCTGACTCGGAGTTGTCGCGCCCACTCGTGCGCGGTGCCGTGCAGCAATGTGCGCAGAGCGCAATGCCGCCAAATACTAAGAAGACCACAGCCTCGTGAATGGTCGTCGCTATCAGAGGAACTTTCAGACCAATGGTTGTGAAAGTCCACTTGTTGAAGAGATTCAGTACCACATTGAGGCTGACAAATGCCACCATGTAAACGACGTCGATAACCACTGTGCGGCATGTGGCTGCTTTGCGGCGGGCTTCCGACAGTCTACGCGGCTGCAGAGGAGTTTCTGGGTCCGCGTGGACATGACCACGACTGCGTGACGCGGCCGCACGTTGTGCGAGCAGCGGCTCGCGTTCGTCTTCGCGCATGTTCAGATACGTGGCGACGTGCGATGCATGCGATCGCGAGCGTGGGACGACGAGTCAAGACCGCCGGAAGATGTGGCCATACCGATACCGACTGGCAACCAAGGCAACGTGCCGTGTCGTGGCTTCTCAACTTGCAGTGGACGTCGCCGTGGTCACACACATGCCCACGCACACGAACCAGATTATCTTGCTTGTAAATTTTGTTTTCGGCTCCTGGTTTTCAGTCCAAAGATCGACCGCGGCCACGATATTGAACCTCACAAAAGCAACGGGCATAGCTAACACGACTGTCATGTCATACCCCCCGGCACAGCAAGTCACGGCATTCAGTGTCCACAAAGACCAGCGCAAGCAACGGAACTCGCCACAACGACATCAACCCCATGCGTCCAGCATTCATCCGAAACCAACCAACACACTGCAATTGCCCGACCGTCGCAGTCGCACGCGAGACGAGGAAGCAAGTACTTCACGACTGATCTCGACAACGTGCATCATCCACACAATGCAGCGAAGACGCGAAGGCAAGACACGAACGCGTAGACAGACAACTCCGCTATCATACCAGTGAACCGCAACAGTGCCGGCTCCTCCGACAGAGCAGAGGAGCACGGGCACGAACACACCAGCGCCAGGAAACTTGCGAGCAGAGAGAGACGGAAACGGAGACGGAGAGAGAGAGCGAGCAGCGAACATCGAATCTGCAAATTTGGAACGAATCCAAATCGACGACGGACGACGGACGACGGACGAACGAACGCAACAACGAACGCAACGCAACAACGCAACAACAAACAAGTGAACGAACGAAGTGAGCGAACGAAGTGGACGAACGAACGAACGCTCGTTCAGCCACGTTGAAAGTATGCGGCGTTGCGCATTCACATTCCCATTCCTGTTTCTGGGTAATAATGCGCCGTTTAGTCGTAGTGAGTGATTTCGTATTTTCATACTGTATGCAAACATTCTTTCTCATTCATTCGTTCGTTCGTTCGTTCATACCGGTTATCTGTCGCCGAAACGGCGAAAGCGACGAATGTACTGTATGTCCGAATCAACAAACAATTCTTGAATCTCGACGACTTGACGAAATCAACGAAATGCTGGAAACCAACCGGCGGCCGCCCACCTCCATTTGCGAGCGGCAAATGCCAAGGTATGGGCATTTACAGGATACTTTGTCAACGCATCTCACGCTCACAATGCCGCAAACTCGAATGAATGAATGAATGAATGAAAGTCAGTGAGTGACTGAGAGTGAGTGAGTGATTGTGAGTGAGAGTGAGTGAGTGACTGTGAACTAACAACTGTCAGCCGCCACTCGGAAAACAAAGGGAGTGTCAGCAATGGATACATTTATAGCGTACTGGGCAGTGTTGCATTATCCCGTAATGGGAATGGAGTGTTTCCGGGAGTCTTCACCGGCTGTGAGTGAGCGACGTGCGGTCAATCCCAACCATGCTTCCATTGTTCCATTGTTTCATTGTTTTGACGACTGCCCGGTCAAATCGATCGAAACCCGACGAATGCATCACTGAAACTGTGCTAAGTGAAAACTGAAAACTGAAAGCACCTCAAACAAAACTGAAACAAAACAACAAAACTGATTTCCCCGCTCGTTCGCGCTTTCGCTCTCTCTCTCTCTCCCAGCAACTTTGCAACTTTTGGTCTCGAACACTTTTGGGCGCTAACCACCTCTTGCGCTGTCTGTCTGTCGCCCCTGAACATCGATTGACAATTGTCGTCATGCCACGCATATTTCCCCAATACCACCCACTAGTGCTTGACTGATTGAGTGGCATGTAGCGCAGTGCGCGTGGACGCCGTGGAGGTCCTTTTAGAGCGCATAATTGCCGGTGAGTGAGCAGAGAGTACAGTGCACAGGGGCGGTGGGAGGTGAATGACGCACTCACTGGACATGAAGGACATCATGTGCCTGCGCGCTGGCGCCACGTCAAACTGTCGTTCGCTCGTTCGTTCACTGTTGTTCGCTGTTCGTCGTCATCCGTCATTCGTTCGTTCGCTTGTTCGTTCGTTCGTTCGTTCGCTGTGGCGTTGTTGGCCGGCCGGCCGAACGACAACGACGGAGGGAGGCGGTGGGTGGGCGGGTAGGTCGGCGGGTTGCCGCCGCTTGTTGCGGCGCTTTGACTGTGAACGAACCGCGGTGTCTGTCGGCATGGTGGTGCGGTGGACGGACCGGACCACAAGGCAAGGTCTCAGCCGGCGATCGGCGCGCTCAGAGAACATTGCCCGCCGCCACTCAAGCCGTTCAAAGTGGTGTTGCTGTGTCCTGCCGTTTGCGTAGAGGTGCAAATCGAGTGCCAGTGTCAGCCCTGCGGTGTCCGGCGCAATATGTGCTGGCTCACAACGAAAGCAACAAGAATAGGATTTTGGATTTTGGAAACTTAATCCTGCGACAAAACTTTCAGTGCTTCACATACGAATCCTCTATCAACAAGTCCGCAGCACACCATGTCTGCAGATCAAGCGCCGGAACCCGACCTGTGCGGTGCCCACTTGACGGGCGACACCAATGGACAAGACCGGACCGACGACGCATGTGTTGTACTTGCTGAGTTTGGTATACGCTTCCCCAACACCCGCTGGTCTGAGGACCTCTTGTTGGACGACCCCTCGATCGACTTCGTGTTGGACGACCCCTCGATCGACTTCGTGTCGGACGACCCCTCGTTCGACGAATGGGATGACTACCGAGTGGACGACCACCTCTCGAAAGACTTCCTCTCGAAAGGGCCCTGGTTATCGGACGACGGCAACAATCTCCAAGACCCGAACACTATTCACACAATCCGTCTTCGCACTGGTCACGATCAATTTGACGTCACCAGTGATGCGGCGCCACTGCCACCCGGCGCCGGTGCTGACGGCACGGGCACAAACGGGAGCTCACGAGTGAATTCTGGTTCTGCCAACGGTGGTGGTGTCGATGCCGATGCCGATGATAGCAGCGAAGGCAGCGAAGACAACGACGACAGCGATGACGACGATCTTGCGTTCAACCCGACGCAGGCAGACGACGGCGCCATCGAAGCATACGTCGACAGGGATGTCAAAATGAAGCCAGGGCGGCCAGGCTCTGGGAAGTATTTTCAAAAATGTGACGGCTACGTAGTCCACCACTGCGACATCGTAACCTTCAATGTGCAAGGCGAGCGTCTGGCGCGAGACCTCGTGGGCGAGCATGACAACATCTTGAGCGTCGAATCTGACCCCAATCGCTGGGAAGAGTTCGTTGGTACGGTGATGCGCCGACAGCGATCTCCGAGAGCCAGTGGTACAGTTGGTGAGCTTCGGGAAAAAGTTATGCAGGAGCGGCAGCGATATGTTGCTTTGCTCGGCGGTGTAGCTTCTGGGTTGGACGCCATGCACAAGAAATCGGTCTTCCACAATCAAGTGCACAGTTCGAACGTGCTCGTTATGTCTGACGACACCGACAGCCTAGCGTTGAGTTCCAACTACAAGATATCTGGATTCAGCCGCGCTACGATTCCGCCCAGCCCGCACACCTATTGTGTGTCGGGTGATGACTACCACGCAATGCAGGTGTCATCTGTTCCTTGTGGGTCGGCTGCCTCGTTGTTGCAGTCCTTGTGTGCTCGGGAAGCAAGCCAGGCGAAAGTGACCTTTGCAACCAAGCCTCGGGGATCTGTGCAGGAAGACATGCGACAGTATGGACTCTTCGTTGTATCGGTCTGGACCGGAGTGCCTGTCGAGGAATTGGACTCGGTCGCTGCAGTTCGCGACGCGTTGGAAAATGGTAAAGTCCCCAATGGCGTTCGACGCCTGGTCAACAAGTGCATCTCGAAAACCGCAAAGGCCAGCGACGCGGTGGAATTTTGGGAGCACGAACGCAAATTTATAAGGAATTTCTCCAAACGCAAATTTATAAGGAGTTTCCGCCATCGGCTTATCGATGACGAATCCCCGCACACACCAAAAGTAATGCGAAAGTGAACACCCCGCCTTCGCATTTGCTTTGAATGGTGATGTGCACCAATGATGATATATACGTATAATTATTTTTAATTGAAAGGTGCCCCAATGGCACCAATTGTTTCGTTCGTTCGAGAATTCGTACGAACATTTTATGTAATAAATTTATTTGAATACCCTACTCGAGTAGCTAATACCGCGATACGCATGTCTTCGGCACTGAGCGTCCAGCAGGATAGACGACTCACCGTGATTGCATTGCCTTTCTTCACTCACCTTTGAGAAGGTTGCATCCTCACACTCAGTGAGTGGGAACACGCACTCACTCGTTGGAAATGGACTTCTGCCGACCACAGGGATCTCGTCGACTACCTTCTATGTCTAACCGCGTGTGTTTTCCTCAGAAAAAGAGTGGATACTACATTTAAACCAACGGGCCTAAATCAGCGCTTGTGGCAGAGATCTTGTCGGTGAGAAAGGAACGTTGTTAAAACAGAGACAATATGTGTGATAACACACAGTAATACACCTCTGGTCGTGAGAAAGCGAGAGTCTGGTCGCGTACAGAGTTCGCACAGAAGACTGTACCACTTTCACTCACAAGACAGTAGTGCTTCCAGCTGTCATGACAGTCTCTTTATCGGTCACACTCTCTGTCTTAAGCGCTGCTCCTCTCGCTTTTTCGGCATAGTATCGACAATCCTTGCTGTGAAATAGAAATATTGTGATGTAAACGTTATGAAAAACACTTACACAAATATTCCTTTTGTGTGAAACTTTTTTTTCAAGCGAACATCAAACAACCAAATGTACCGCCGACCTGCCTTCGGTGAGGACAATCATCCGACAACTTCTTTCGTTGCAGCAAACAGCAAAAAAAAACTTTCACTGCGACACGATCTGCCGACCCGCGTTCCTGGTCCGCGAACGGCGTCCTGCAATGGCGTCTGGCGACCCTGGAGGAGAATCAGCATCCACCTTGATGCTGGAGAACTTATTACTGACCGCCATTTGTTCCATTTGACGCTTCATCTCGCTCTTCACCTTGTGCAGTTCGATCGCTGTCCTTCTCCTGGTTTGTAACATTTGGTACTGGACGTGTTTGAGCCGTTGACTCCGAGCCTACGCACACGCCGCACAGCAACTGCACGGTTAGCCAAGCACGCCGCACACGTGCAACCACGCGGAGCTGGCCCACCTCCTCCTGTGCAATTTTCTCTGCAATTTCTTGGTTTCTGAACTCGTGTTTTCTCTGCTGACGTTGGATTGCCATCTCCATCTCTCGCTTCTTCATTTTGTTCAACAACTTTTGTTTCTTCAACTCGACCTGCACGAGCGTCAAGGGTCAAGGTGAAAAGCCCTGCGTCATCGATGAAGCTGGCGCACAATGCCAACGCGTCGCCCACCTCTCGCGCCCGTTGCTCTTTGGCCATGTACTCGCGTTTAACGGCATTTTGCTGGTGAATGCTCTCCACAAAGTCCTCACGCTTTTTCTCCGCTCGTTCATACGCCTCCCGACGACCCATTTCTTTCTTTCGCAGCAAAGCCTAGACAGAATATTGCGTTCGTAAGTGGGCGCTCTTGTAGGATCCCCGCGCGACTCTTGGGATGCGGCCGGACCTGGTGCTCTGCTATTTCTCGCTTCTGGATTTTGGCCAGCTCCTTCTTACGCTCTTGATTGCGTCGCTGCTTGTCGTAGAACCTTGTGCATGGGTGTCAATGCAACGTCGAACACCCAAATTTCCGTCAACGCATGTCGTCCCATCGGCAGGCAGGCGCCGGCGGTCACGAAAACTCACTTTTTCACTTTCATGGCCTGGATTTCTTCGTCGCGCTCTTTGGCTTTCTCTTGGCGCTTCCGCGCTCTTTCGACAACTATCTTATGCTTCGCGGCTTCTTCCTACCAAAAGGCGCAGACGCCGCAAAAGAAGCTTCAGGAATTGTATGTTGCAAGAGAGTGCGCATGTGCTTTGGATACCTTTCGTTGTATTACAAGCTTTCGCTGACGCTCCGCCGCTGCGGCTTGCATTTCTTTCAGTCTTTCGACACGCTCTTTCCTTTCCCGCTCGATGCGATCTTCGACTTCTTGCTTTTCCCTGGCACGCTTCAGAAGCATTTGTTCTGCCGCCATGCGCTTCTGCCGTTGCTCTTTCTTCTGTTTCTTCATCAACTCTTCGTGAGCTTTCTTCTCTGCCGCGAACTGCTCTTTTGTTTGCTCCCTTACGCGTGCACGTTCGGCCTGGAGATCCGCAAGCTTTTGGGCGTCCCGTTTTGCACGCGCTGCCTATAATGGCCAAAGCCCGTGGTTATTGTGGCGACATTCCGAGCATGCTTCAAGCAAGAAATACAATGGCCAACAAAAACCAACGAACCGCGAGACGTTTCTGCCGCCGCGCGGCCTCATGCTGCGCCTCTCGTTCGCGCTCTCGGTCGATTCTCATTTGCTCCAAGTGTTGTTGCTGGGCCTGTCATGTCGACACAGGCGACAACGCATGCGGGAGGAGAGTCAGGACATTGTCGTGGCAAAGCGCAAGAGCAATGGTTTAGTTGCAACAATACCTGTGCCTGCAAGTTTTCCATCTCTATTGCTCGTTGCAGCTCATTGTACTGGCGGTCCTTGAGCTTTTGAAGCCTTTCTCGCTCAGCCTCGACGATCTTCTGTTGCCGCTTACTCAACTCTTTTACGAGCGACGATGAGTCCTCGCCTGCAGTGCCAGGTTTGGCATTTGTAGACGGCGGAGAGCGAGAAGTTGGGCTCCCACTTTCTTCCAGATGAATGATGACGGCACGCTTTTTGCGGATCTGTTCCAGCAGGTTGTCTCTCACCTTCTCGTAGTTCTGCAGTTCCATACGGGCAAGTTCACGGGCGAGGTCCTTGTCTCTGCGTGCCTCTTTTTTGTCCAGAAAATCACGCGTGGTTTTGTTCATCAACTCCAGCTCTTGGTTTACGCCCAAGGACTTGCAAGCCCGCACGCTACGAGGCGACGTCATGGGGGCTGTCCCATCGAAGTTGAGAACGCTCGTCATGGTACGCCACCTTCGCCACGGCCTCGTGACCCAGGTTTCTAGCTTCCCACAGCTTCAGTGGTCTATCGCACGCGGCAATTGCCCAGCGGCCAGGCGTTTCCACACCACACAAATCTCCCGCCACTCAGGAACGTGTCACCTGCATGTAAAAGGGTCCAAAAAAAAAATCGTTGGCAAACGGAAGCAGTCAATGGGGCAATGGGGTGCGCGATCTCCCAGACTTGTCGAGATGGTTGCTACGCGTTGTGAACCATCCCTCATGCAGCGCACGCAGCTTCCGTTTGTTGCTCGTAGTCGCCGTGCCGCAGGCCACAGGACTCTCCCTCACGACGGCGGCGACAACAAGCTCTGCAAAGATGACGACAATGACACTGCAACGACAGTGACAACGTCGCAAAGTCGAAGCGGTGATGACAACGACGACGACAACGAGAACGCTGCAGCGTTGTAACAATCATGGCAACGACGACTACTACGAGATAACGACGGCGAAACAACGACGGCGATGACTCTGCAGAGACACAACGACAACGTCGCAAAAAGTCGTAACGATAACGACAATGAGACAACGACAACGAGACAACGAGACAACGGCAACGAGAACAAGACAACGAGACAACGGCAACGAGACAACGACAACGACTGCGACTTTAATGACAACGAGACAACGACAACAAGACAACGACAACGAGACAACGAGACGACGAGACAACGACGACGAGACAACGACGACGATGACTCTGCGCCGACGCAACGCCAACGCCGTAACGATAACAACAGAGACAACAGAGAGAACGACAACAATTGCTGCGCGCAACCAACGACCAACGAACGACCAACCGACAAACGAACGAACCAACGAACGACCTCAAACTAACGGCGACTCCGTGCGTCCGAAACGACGTCGGGCGGCAGACACTGCATTTTGCCCTTTGTCTGAAGTATGTTTAGTACTACTGAACGCTGCGCTAAATGACTGATTGACTACAGAGAGTTTGTGGGAGAATTGTGGAATTTATCATACGCAACGTTCATGTCACAATTTATTAACGTGCATGATAGTGAAGCCGTTTGACTGATGACTGATTGACTGAGTAACACACATGCCAAGCCCGCCTTCACAGAGTCCACCAACTGTCAGAGAAGGTAACTTAGTTGCAAATGCGCGGATTTCCCGCGTTAAAGCCCTTCGGCCTTCAACTGACCTACAACTGCGCCGCTCGATACACTGCGGAGTCCGGCAGCTAGCGAATGACGCCGAACTGATGAAAATCTGTGGGGGCAACCGCGTGGAGATCTGAGTGATGGCTGAGTGAATGCTTTCGGTGCGTCGGTTTCGTTCCATCGGCCGCACCCTTCAATGATAACGACTGACTTGAGAAGACATTTTGAGGACAGCAGGCACCCTGGCGCTAAGGGGCGATGAGCAATGACATGCGATGCAACAGCAACGAAGTCAACTGCCTCCAACAAGCCTCGTCGCTGTGGCCAGACCCTTTCGAAAAATTTGCTCGCGAAACATATGGCGCCTGCCCGAAACAGAGACGTGGAGCACGAGGACAAGTCAGTCACTGTCCTGTCGATCCATGCTATCCAATCTGTTGAGACAATGTCCATACTTTTCTCACGTCGCAACGATCATGCACCCACATCGAACGCTGCATCATGCTGCTAGTGTCCATGTGGGGAACACCGTGTTGTCACCCCTAAATAATGCAAACCAAACTTCATTGGAGTTTAGCAACCACCATGGACAAAAGTCCTAACATCTCAAGTTGTTTGTTCCTTGGAAACCCTTCTCGCTTACGGAGCATGCGCACAATGTCAACCAGGATAAGAAATGTCCGTGATCGTAGCTGTGAAATTACAATACAAAAGGGATGTTTGCATCACAAAAAGGCAGCGCCGATGTACACTGCCCCAGCGGACAAGGTGTGCATATTACGGCGATGCGCAGTTCGTGTGTGTTCGTGTGTGCACGGCTGTCATGGCTGGTGCGCCATCGCCGTTGGAACCGGTCCAAGTGCTTGGACCGTGATTACAAAAGAGTCACAGCTGCGGAAATCTATCATCGTAGTCAACGTCGAACTGCCGGAAGTCAGCCACTTCTCCCATCTGAACGCCGCCCTGAACACTAGCCTTCGCTAACACTTTCTTTCGTTGGCAAGTGAACGCGGTCACAACGGCCACAGGAATTGACGCAAACACGAGCATGGTGGCCGTGATCGGAAGAACACTGCCATGGAACAAGTTCTCCGTCATATATTCAGCCGGGTACTAGCACGAACATGTCACCGTACATGAATGAGGTTGCGAGAGATGTGCAATGCCGAATGCAGTCACGTCAGGCAAACACAAACGGGACAAAACCAAGCAAAAAAAGAACAAGACAAAAAATACCTGCAGCAAGTTAATGACACTTGCAATGGTGAAGACCGTTCCCGTGATGCGCCCCAGCGTTGCCTGATACAAGTTTGGCGGAATGCAGAGGGGCAAGGTGAAAATTGCGGCGTGTCATTGCTTCGTGGACTCGCAGAGTCACAGCAGCTTAGACAATGCATGTGACCTAGAGTACTCACCAATCCGAACTTTTCGGCGATGAAAGTGGCGATGACGCCATACAAATACGCACGGAAGGCTGCGAAGGCTGCGAAGGTCGCAATTTGAGCTTTGGCGCTTGGAACTAGGCTGAGAATCCCGACCAGAACACCCAGCGCATTTGTGATTTGCATGTTGTTCACCGTCCCCCACCGTTTCACGGTCCAGGATATGATTGGAATGAAAATAATGCCGCCAGGCAAGACGAAGGAAAATATTGCGGTGCCGGTTTCGTAGAACTCGTAGTCTGGTCCGTCGTAAGCGAACAGCAATTCATCCACTGTGTCGATGAAGTAGTTGCACCGCAACATATGAATGGAACTAGAAGCACAGGCACAACCAGAAAACGATATGAACCTCTGGACACCGGCGTAGGCGGAGACCCACGAGCACATGTGCGGTGAGCGCTCTGGTCGCAGAAACGCCAGTGCATGGGTGGTTGCAGCATGTTTCCAACGAATGCGATCGTACCTGAAAAGCAGGATGACTGTGTATTCGTAAGACTTCAACTGTTCTCCCAAAGTCTGCTCGTTGAGCTTTGGAGGTCCACTGGCACGGGCAATGCTCTCTTCGTTCTTTTCATCACCGGAATCCTGTTGGAGCGGCGGGTGTGCAGCTTCCAGCTTCTTTTCTTTGTTCACACGAGCCCATGAGCAAACTATTCCCACCAAGAGCAACGCGGCGATGCCCTGCACGAGACCATGGCCGGCAAACAGACACACGGACAGCGCGAAAAAACACACAACAGTTGAAGAGAATGTGGCCGACACAACCAAGAGTGCGCCAAGCCTGCCAAGCCCACAACTGCGCACCGTGTAGACTGCGAACATATTAAGCCTTGAGAACGTTTGCGGGTCTTGGAAGTAGAGTTGGGCCATCACAGCGAACACGACAGACGACGCGTCGAACAGGCAGCTGATCGCCGCCAAGATACCGGACTGAGCCGCCGGCCACAAAAAGGCGGCTGGAAAGGATGCCAGCATGGTCAAGCATCCACCTACACGCACGACGAAGTCAGTTTTGCAGGATGGGGCCGGGCACACGGTGCTGGGGTGTACGGAGTAGCAGAGTGGGAGTGCAGCGCAAAATATCCACGAACCAAGGCCAAGCAGTCCATAAGACAGTGAAAACAGCCACCCGAATGCCGACGACTCCGCGAAAGCGAACGCCAAGAGCCCCGCGACGATGGCGACGGCTCCAGTCACGTTGACCGCCACAGGACCGGCGCTGTCGAGGAAGAAGCCAACTGGGAGGGATCCGAAGGATAAAACCGTCGAGCCGACGGTGAAGATCAACGAGAGCTCAGTCGCTTGCTCGGGACAGAGGGACGATTCGGCTGCGTCGGCGTCCCCTGTTGTCCAGTTGTTGTAGTCCGCCTTGAAAGTCTCGCTCTTGGTCTCATTCAATACCTTGCACAACTCTGCATATTGCGTTTCGTTGACCAAGACCTGCTTGATGGAGGTCCACCCGAATATTATGCCAGTGAGCAGGACATCGCCCAACAAGACGAACACGACGCATATTTTGCTGGCTGCAGATACTTTCGATGCGACGGAGTTGCTCATGTCGCCACGGCCACCTTATCCGTTCACCTTGCTGGTGGTTCTGAGTTCAGCCGACGCAGACCTGATGCACGCGCAGGTCGATTCAAATTGGCGCGACCTTGGTGGTGATCACATGCTCTCCAAACTTGTGCGAAGCAGACGCGCAGTGTCACCAAACGGAAAATGCGGAAAGCAAAGAGGAGCAGCAAGCGTGTGGCTGGATGTCCCTGAGCACTCGGCAACACGGGACTGACAGAAACTTGCAGCAAAATTTGCGCACCGCCAATTACGCGTTTAGCTAGGTTCCTTCCAATGTGGTGTGGAGCCAGGCCCGCGGCAAGAAGAACTCCTTGGCGCGGACCCGCCAACCCCACCAACCATCGAAGTGGAGTCTCAATGATGAAGCAAGTCAAGTGCAGCCTCTGTCGAGCTCACCTCCACCGCGAGGGAGTAAGTATTCAGTGGGGCGGAACGAGCAAGCACAGTCGACACAACACAGCACAACGCAACATAGACAACATCATTCACGTCATCATCCACGTCATCATCCACGTCACTGTCGTCGTCGTCGATCGGTTGTCATCGTCTATCGCTCGTCGTCGCCGATCGATCGTCGTCGTCGTCGATGGGACATGTATTATTTCGTCGTCTACCGGCCGTCGTCGTCGATGGGTAGTCGTCGTCAATCGGTCGTCGTCGTCGCTGGGTCGTCGTCGTCGATGAGTCGTCGTCATCGTTGATCGGTCATTGTCGATGGATCGTCGTCGTCGATGGATCGTCGTCATCGTTGATCGGTCATCGTCGATGGATCGTCGTCGTCGCTGGGTCGTCGTCGTCGATGGGTCGTCGTCGTCGTTGGGTAGTCGTCGTCGATGGGTAGTCGTCGTCGTTGATCGGTCGTCGTCGTCGTCATCGTCGTCGTCGTCATCGTTGTCGTCGCCTATCGGCCGTCGTCATCATTGTCGCCGTCGTCGCCGTCGTCGTCGCCGTCGTAGTCGTAGTCGTAGTCGTAGTCGTAGTCGTAGTCGTACTCGTGGTCGCCGTCGTAGTCGTCATCATCGTCATCGTCATCGTCATCGTTGTCGTCATCATTCCGTTTGTTTGCGTGCGTGTCTGTCTCTCTCCGCAGCCGCAGCCGCAGCTGCAGCTGCAGCCGCAGTCAGCGGCAGAGGCAGAGACAGAGAGACAGAGGCTGAGGGCAGAGGTTGAAGAACCAGCGTGTCACGCACTCAGCCACTCACCCAGACTTTAGTGCGTGCGTGCGTGAGTGAGTGAGTGACTGCGACACAGAGAAGAAGAGAAAGAGTGTATGCGTTGTCTGAAGTGAGTGAGTGAGTGAGTGAGTGAAGGCGGAGTCGAGTCGAAGTTGACAACGCCTTGCTTCCTTCCTCCCTTGCGGAGACTCAGTGTACGGCACGTAGGTCATAAGGCGCTTTTACGGTTGTAGCACGACGTGCTGTTCGTTCGACAACCCGAACCCTTCATACTTCATACTCCATAAGTCGTTGTACAGTACTGCTTCATAACGTTTCGATACGAATGATTTATGGGCTTTATCAGACGTCATATGGACTTCTGAGTAGTGGGCTTTACAATGAACAAAAGCAAAAGTGCGGAGCTATTATGAACAAATGCGCGGAAGAGAAGGGGTGCGCTCAAACACGCTGGGCGCAGCTGGCAGCATGCCGTCGGTATCATCTATGGTGTTTACATGGTCGCGTCGCTCCATCGATAACCTCGGGTTGACTGTGTCTATGCATGGTTGATTCAGAGCCATGGTTACCTCTCTGCTACATCACCAATTCACCACTCCGACGAGCAGCGTGTTTTAATCGTCATTTTATGAGTCCCGGCAGTACGTCTCGTAGTACTATTAGTTCCTTCATTTCCTGTATTTCTACATACACTTTCGGTCCAATGTAATGTCCTTCACCTTCCTTCAGTGAGTGACCGACCGACCGACCGACCGACCGAGTGCGACTGAGTGCGACTGACTGCGACTGACTGCGACTGTGAGTGAGTGAGTGCCAGGCACTCTCTTGGCACTTCGTGGCTGACAAAGCCGCATATTCCCATACGCGGATACGTCCTCACAGCGGCATTGCACTTCCACGGGGAACATTTGCAGCTGTTGCATATCCCGATAAGGGATTAGCGTTCATTTTAGTTGAACAGTCCGTGCTCGGCGGGGAGAACAACAGTGATTCCCGTAAGTGGGTACACCAAGAATGTGCGTATGACTGTGTGACGCATATCCGCAAATGGGAATAACGGCGTTTTTTAAAGAAAGCTCTCATTCGTTCGTTCGTTCGTTCGTTCGTCCGTTCGTTCGTTCGTTTCGGTTTGTTTTCTGTTTTCGTGTTTTCGTTCGTTTGTTCGGTCGTTTGTTCGTGTTTTTCGTTTTTGCAAAGTGTACTAAACGTTCGTTCTGACTACTGCATAGTATCTTTAGGTTTTTTACTATGCACTATGAAGGCGGTGTTAGTGTTCATTAACCAACGGCGCAGTACCGTGAAATGATTTTTAGGAAGAGGGTCGATTGTGAGGGAATGGATGTGCGTGAACTCACCAACTAACTACCCGGGTAACTCACCGCCCACGCTGCCATCCTCACAGTTATACTGCCACTCACTCCACTCACTCCACTGTTCACTGTTCACTGCGCACTGTTCACTGTTCACTGTTCACTGTTCACTGTTCACTGTTCGTGGTCGTTCGTTCGTTCGTTCCGAAGTTCCGAAGTTCCGAAGTTCGTTCCGAAGTTCGTTCCGAAGTTCCGACGTTCGAAGTTCGTTCGTTCCGAAGTTCGTTCCGTAGTTCGTTCCGTAGTTCGTTCCGTCGTTCGTTCCGTCGTTCGTTCCGAAGTTCGTTCCGAAGTTCGTTCCGAAGTTCGTTCCAAATTCGTTCGTTCGTTCTAAAGTTCGTTCGTTCCAAAGTTCGTTTGTTCCGAAGTTCGTTCGTTCGTTTCTAAGATCGTTCGTTCGTTCGTTCGTTCCGAAGTTCGTTAGTTTCGGAGTTCGTTCCGAAGTTCCCGAGTTCCGAAGGTCGTTCGTTCGTTTCCAAGCTCGCTCGTTGCTCTGCGCCGTCTCACATTCATCCGTTCGAACACTGCACGGCGCAAGGCGTTCGTTCGATCGATCGTTCCGCAGTTCGTTCCGACGTTCATTGATTGATTGTTCCGCAGGTTGCCCGTTCGTTTGTTCGTTCGAAGTTCGCCGCGAAGTTGAGTCACTTGATTGTTACGAAGTGCGTGTCGGAGTTGGTGCCTACTTGTTTGTCCCTCGTCGTTGAAGTCCCAGTCAGCGTGGTTCAGGTGAGTTTCTTTGATTTCATGGTTGCTCGAGCGCGCTTCTTGTCGCAGCCCGGCTGACGTGTTCGTCCGACACCACTTGACCGACACATTTCGGTACTCTTGTTTCTCTCGAATATTTTCCTCCCCGGAAATCAAGGAGGGACCGTCCACCCACGACGACAGAACCTCGCTCCCGCGCCAGCGCACGGGCAAGTGGGCGGTTTGTGAGTGTCAGGTGTTTGGGTGACGGCTGTACTTGAAAGTGTTTTCAAAAGGCTGTGATTCGATCGATTCACAATGAGCGGCCTGCAGCGGAACTACGGCGGCAGCATTGCCGACGACGATTTTGGGCAGGACCAGGCGTCGTTGGGAGCCGTCCAACAGCCGTCTCGTACGCGCATTCGGCGCCAGAGTGCCACCATGCACGAACCTCTGAATCGGTTCCTGTCCGTCGAGAGCACCGACCTCAGTGGTTCTTCTGACGGGATGGGCAGCCCACATATCCGCCACGCGGCCGCCAATGCCCACTCTCTCAACCTGAGCGACGACTTGGGCCACCCGTTCGGCAGCATGATCAGGGCTATTGGCTCAGACACGTCCCTGCACTCCCAAGCCATCGGCAAACTGAGCCACATGCTGTCGACAGAATCCGTCACCAATGCCAGCATCAGGCGCGTGAACACAGCCTTCTCCGAACTCTCGCTGGGCAGCTTCGGCAGCTTCGATGATTCTCCCCATGTCTCCAGGACTGTCAGCGAGGAGTCGGTGCTACCGTCACTGCCAGGTTTCTTGGACCACGCACCTCCACACGACGAAGACCACCACGTCAAGGACGACTCCGACGAGCAATGGTCTGATGACGAACATGACGACGCGCACTACGACCCCGACAAAACGCCGCACATCAACACGTTCCTCTCTGGGGGATCGATAGGGTCCCTCGACTCTTTCTTGAGTGAGACAGACGAGCCTGGCCAAGCCGCTTTCGCACATGACGCCTCGCCAGAGTGGAATCCAACGGAGGCGGACGCTGGTGGTATCGAAAGCGCAACAGCGGCCACAGCTGATCCCGCGTCGCAGACGTCGGCTCGTCCAGCGGCGGCCAGAACCGCAGAATTTGCACCCAAAGCTCCACACTTCCTGCGACTGGAACCCACACGTGAATTCAGGCTTCAGTTGTTGAAGCAGCAGCAAGAGCAGCAATTGAGGTTGCTGAAGCAGCAACAAGAGCAGCAACAATTGTGGCTGCAACAGCAGCAACAACAACAGCAAATGGCGCTTCTGCAGCCACATGGCCTCGAGCGAAGTCAGCACCTTCCACTGCCGCACCCAACCAAGGCTCGCGCCGAAACAGATGCGCGAGAGGACCGCCAAAAGAGGCTCTGTGTTGGCGGCGACAGCGGGCCTCTCACCTCCCGTCACTCGGCTGACTTGAGCAATGCCGGTACGGCAGCGCCAGCTCGAAAGAGCCCAGCCCGCGCACCCGCCGCGACGCCTCGCACCCGGACACGGCGCACGAACAACCGGAAGGGGGAGTTGCAGCGCGCATTCCGCGCGGCGGTTTGGCTGCTTCGCTACCACTACGGAAATGGTCCACATGACTCGCCGGTGAAGGGCATCGTGCAGACAGCTGCCACATTCGGACTGTCGATTCGGACACTGCGCAGGTGTCTCAAGATTTCTCTCGGAACGTGGCGTTCACCGAAGGGTGAGCCTCACCCAAACCCAGAGAGCGTAGGCGTCGTCTTCACAGGTGATCGACCGCTGCCACCGGCCACTGTGCGTGCGTACGGACAGCTACCAAAGAACGGCTTGTGGACCGCTGAAGAGAAAACCACAGAGGCCGATTTCCACGCAGACCGAACGCGCGGCTTGAAACTGTGGCTAGCGCGCCCCGTGGCCATCATTGCCGACGGCGTCGCGAAAATCCTTGGCAAAGACACCGCTGACCGGAAAGCTGGGAAGCCTGGTCGCTTTAGCGCGGATGCCGTCAAGGCACTGAGGAAGCTAGAAAAGGAGGCCCGTGATTGGGCCAAAGCACGCGCAAACGGGACTTCGGAGGATGCCCAAACGTTCGAGCAACTCCAAAAGCAAGTCAGTGAGGTAGCGCCCTGGCTAGAGCGACAGGTTAACACGCTGCTCAAGCAGCACGGGTCTGCAGAACTGCCACCCTTCGACTGGGACGGATGGTGGGTGCGTGGCAAGCGAAGCTCTGCACAACAGCACGGTAACAGTCCCCGCACAGGGGCTTCAATGTGAACAGCGACAGATCATGTGCATTCAGACGCAGCATAATTATAATATGTAAAATGTCTCCCCACGTTGGGAACGAACTTGTGGCCACATGCCAAGACAAACAAGCACTGCGGTACCCCTTCGCCTTCTCCTCCCACCTCGCCCACCTCGCCCACCTCGCCCACCTCGCCCACCTCACCCACCTCGCCCACCTCCGGTAGGGAGCATATCTATGTTCACACAAACACGCCGATAGATAAAAGTGGAATGGCCTCAAGTTTAGTTTGTAAAAAACTAAACGATTGTCGCGAGGATCTTCTCTCGTTTCGCTTATTAAATGTGCACTCTCTTGTCCTCAGGGCCAGTTGCTGTTTCGCCACTCGACAACTTGTCCGTTGTTCTCTTGCGCGCCGGGGTCCGCTTGCGCGCCGGGGTTGTCTTGCGCGCCCGGGTTGTCTTGCGCGCGCGGGTTGTCTTGCGCGCGCGGGTTCGCGTGCGCGCTGGGGTTCGCTTCCGCGCTGGGGCTCGTGCGCGTGCTGGTTTTTCGAGTTTCATCAAAAACTCCGCCAACTCACGGAAGCGCATCTGGACCTTATTCAGGTGCAGGCGGAACATTGCGGCTGCATGTGATTCGGGAGGCGGGGCAAATTTTGCGTAAAATGCCTTGTAGAAATCGTAGCTCATTTCCGTGAAGGAACGCCCCGTCTCTTGGAAAACAGAACACAACATCGGATAATCGGGCAGAAAGGCGATGCACGTGTCCCTCGCGGTGCTCAGATTGGCAGCGACGAGCTCGACGCCAGCCTTAATTGTAGGAGGAACCTCTCCATGGACCTTTTTCATGACCTCCAGACGTGTCGTTGGATTTCGCAGTTCCTCAAGAAAGGCGTTTACCGCCACAATGTTTGTTGCGTTGTGCACGAACACTCTGGCCCACCTGTTCTTCTGCTCGTCAACTTGATACTTCGTCACAACAAAGGGCAGCAATGTTGGGAAGCCATCACGCAGACGCCATGCATCGTCGAGCGAACGTGGAAGCTTTTTCTGGTTCTCCAACATCATTTGATGCTTGTGATAAAATTTGGGCAGCAGTTGTGTGGTCAGCTTCACCGCAGCCGTCACCATGAAAGTGTCAGCACAGGTGGTCGGCAAGATGTAGTCGCAGGCCATCGACATTACTTCGTTCAGTATTCCTGAAGAAGGGGACATGTCGACGAGCACATAATCGAAGGATTTGTTGAGCCTTTTGATCAAGCATCTGCACAGTCCGACTTTCATGAAACTGGCGGCGCTTTCCGGCATGGCATTGGCAGCATTACCAACTGCTAAACTGACGCTAGAGTCATAGTCAGACAGGTCGCTGCAGCCCCGCATGAGGAAAAGGTTGTCCTGCAGCGGATTGTCTTCGCGAAATTGGCCCTGTTCAATGGCTCCGTGGTTGGCACGCATGATGCAATCATCCAAATTTTCGATCGCATTGCTGATTTGAGTTGCAATTCCCCCGCTCTCCATCTTATCGAATAGAGTCTTGAAGAAACCGCCAATGTTTGGCGCTGGCGTGTCAACCAAGCTCGTCCAGTCCACTTTTGCCTCATCGACCACGGTGACCTCGTCACTCAGGAGGGATATGGAGTGGCACAGTTCTTCCTCGTTGGATTCAATGCCTTCCTGCAGACATCTCTTCTTCGCTTGCTTCAATTTCCTTGAAATCAACATCGCTTCCCTTCTGTCCGGCTTGGCCTTGTGCTTGCTGGTGTCCAACTGTGTCCACATACCGGAGTCCAGGATTTCGGTTGAGTTACACTGAGGATCGAAGTCCACAATGCATACTCTCAGGCCTTGTGCAGCCAAAGCAGCACCGAGGTTCACTGTGATTGTGGTTTTACCCACACCTCCCTTGCGGTTGAAGACTGCGATACTGCGCCCCAATTTGTTGGTGGGCGCGCTGGCGCTGGCAGCTGAAGCCGGCTGTTGCCGCGCATTGACAGCCATTTTGCTGCCGCTGGCACTCGAAGACATTGCGACAGAAGTTGTTGGTGGAGGGGGATTGGGAGGGGAGTTTGGTGTTGATTTTGTGTTTTGTTTTCTTGTTTGTTTTGTTTGAGGAATGGCACGCACAATTTGTACATTTGTTGACTTTTTCACGAACCGCACAGCTCTGCGGCGTCATCCGTCTGTAGGTTGGCAAGATGCAAGGCCATCCATCTCCACCACACGCCACGTCGACGGGGACACACATTGACACCGACCCGCTGACATCCACTCTCTGACCGGAGAGGAGTGGCAGCGGCGGGGTGGGGGGAGGGTCATACGCTGACGCCGAGATGTGCACAGACGAAACACAGCGGGAGGGTGGCACGGCGACACCAACACCAACACCAACACCACGAAGACGCGGGAACGAAGTGGTGGGAGGTGGGAGCAGGCAACACTGTGAACTGTGAACTGACAGTGAGTGGGCGGGCGAACGTGCGTGCAACTCGACAATAAATTGCCTGTTTGGTGAGCCACTTTGTTGTCGAGTCACGTGTACATGACGTGTACATGACGTGTACATGACGTGTACATGCCGCGTGTTGTAGGTGTTCAATGTGGCGAACTTGTGAGCGTGCAGAGTATGTACACTGACTTGTGGCAACGAACGCCGTGGCTCCGCGCGATGTTGTTGCCGCCTTGCCGCTGCGCTTGTTGCGCTGCCTTGCGCCTTGCGCCATGCGCCGCCAGTGCTTGTCGCGGCGTCGCGGCGTCGCGGCGTCGCTGTGGTATGGTTGTGGTTTGTTGCCAGAAGTTGTGGGGGTTCGTGCTGCCTGCCCTGCGATCCTGACGTCCTGTTGTGTTGTGGTATGACAGTGTTGGCGTGAACTGGTTCATTCGTGGATTGGTGAATTGGAGTGAGTCGTACATTCGTCGCTTCGCTCGGTCGCGAAAATTAGTTGTCGAGGTGATTGATGTGGTCGACCAGACTACGCCGTTGAGAGTGTTGACACTTCACCCCTTTACTTACCTGTCGAGACTGTTGCTTGGGATCCGCACTCTTGTTTTTGTCGAGTCTATTCGGACTTGTTGAGACGGCATTCGTCTCTCCGTGTACAATCCAGTGGCTTGCTCTTGCATGCAGTGTGCCCAATCTGCATGACGCTTCACAGGTTCAAGATGTGCAGAGAAAGGTCATTTTTTTTTTTTATAAAAAAATAAATCTTCTTCTTCATTTGTTTCTCTTTCTAACATAGTCACAGCTCTTTCTAACATAGACCGGTCGACCAACGTCGATCTGTAGACTGATGTTCCGTTTGTTAAAGGTTATGGATTATGAGTGGCAGAAGCCGGAGTCCAGCTCGTAGGCAACACCGATCGTAGGTTCCACATTCAAGGTCGCATGTCCTGCACACATCGACAGAACAAAAACAAAGTTACGACCACAGCGACGCACCGACTAATGAATGCACACGTGCTCAGGCTTGTAGTGAGCAACCGCCTTTGCATCGCCATTTACGCACCCCAGAATGTTGGGACGATCATGATATCGCCGGCTTCTTGGACGCACTCCAACATTGTCGTGTTGGGGTTGTCGCGGAGCTGTGGCACGTCTTCGAAGAGCATCCGCGACACCGGCTTGATGGAGTACACAGAATCTTTCGGTGGGAACAAAAACCATCGCTTGCGACCGTATGCAATTGTATTCATGGCAGCCATGTGCCAGTGGTGCGGAGCACCAGTTCCGGACGCGCCGGCGAAAAAGTGGGAGAAAAATGGGAAGTGGTGCTTGGTGAGAAGTTGTCCCGCCTCCAGCGTGCCTTCCTGCTTGAGCTGAGGTACCCCGCCCATGAAAGTTGTTGAAAATGCACTTGGGAGGGCCTGCGGACGAACGAGCACCACGTAGGCAACAGAATGCAGTCGCGATGAGCAAAATCGCCACAAGCACCACGGCATCACGGCGTGAAAGCAAGCACGCAACTCACGTCAGGAACAAAGTCAGGGTGACCCCAACTCTCCAGCCAGTCGCGCATGCGAACGCCTTCTTCAGGTTGGTACAGGAATGTCGGGTAGATTGTGTTCCCCACGGGCAAACGCTCGTTTCCGTACCTGTGAGTCAAGTCATGAAACAGCAATCAAATTGTTGTTGAGTCGGCCTGACTGTCACGCCAGAAGCAATAAGCACAGCTTACTTTTCCATGAACTTGTCGTATGTCCACTCTTTTCGGAACGTCCAGTCAAGAGCAGCGCCTTTGAACACCACGGGGTAGTTCTGCGCAACGTATGCCTGAAGTTCGTTCGCCTTCATCGACAATAAAGCACCAACCACTCAGAGCACGTCGTCGGGTCGGCAGACCAAAATCGCAAACAACCAACCGTCGGTGCGCCTTGGTGGATAATCGCATCGCATCGTCCTTTGAGGTCGTCGAGCGTCTCGCGCACCTTTGTAGTTGCAACACCCCAGCCTCCACTGTCCGCTTCAGTGTACGAGTACTCCCAATCGTCCCTGAAGGCGTTGCAGCGCAGCAATATCGTGTCAATTGCAGTCGGGTGAGGTTTTCTGGTGGTCGGCACTTGCAGCAAAGACGAGCATGCCACGTACTGTGAGGGAACCGGTTTGAACGGCGTGTACGTCAGCGTTGTTGCGGACGCAGAGTGCTTCTTGGAGTTGACCACGGCCATGTAAGTGCGTTGCGTCTCTCCTCCGGCAATAGCCAGCTTTTCTTTGATCACCATCTTAGTATCGTAACTTTCGGGAGTGCGGCCGAACTGATCCTTGGACGTCGTTGCCATTCTCTGCATTGATACGGTCCGGTGAGCACAGCTTTGCGCGTACAACCAACACAAGCACGAATAAAAGCATCAGTGACCTGAGTGCGACTTGGACTCTCTGGCTTCGGAGGTCCGTCCGGGGCCTGCAGACAAATGCCGGTTACGTTGGGTGCGGATTATGTCGACGCCGAAGAGCAACAGCGCCCAAGGTAAACAAATAGCGTGCGGACCTGGAGAGCGTCGTCTAAAATGTGCGCCGCGAATTGTTCCAACTCCGCGAGTGCTTGGAAGACGTCAGAGCCCGTCCCATACCTAGCGTTGCGCATGGAAGGCATGCGTCAAAATATCATTGTCACCAGCGGCACGAGCGGCAACAAGATATGGGAACGTACAAGGCAGCCGCATTGTGAGCGGGTGTACGACCGAACTTGTTCTTTGTCGTGATCGCTTCGAAACTGGTACCAGACGGGGTTGATTCGTGAGAGAAGATTTGAGTCATGACGGTGAATCTGCATGTGGTGACGACTTACACATCTCGTGCCACGTGACCACGTCGCACAACCGGGAACACGTGGGCTAGTGAACGTCCGACCCATTTGATACACCGATCAAAGCCGTCAAGAGCTGCGAAGTGAAGGAAATTACTGTTCTGTTCGTCGGTGAGAGTGATGTCACTGAGGTCAAAGTCTGGTCGTCGTCCCAACGCCTGCCGTTCAGCCGAGAGAGCCGAAGCAACGTGAACACCGTGGAAACACAAACGGCTTAACAGACGACATAACAAAGCAAACGACAACTGTCGAGGCTACCTCCAAAATTTCAAGGGACAGCTCCTCATCAATTTTGCCAGTGTCTGCCTTCTTGTGTCCGGAGACAACCTCGCCATGCTCTTCGGCGTGTTTTGCCTACCCACGTTTAACAAAAGCAACAAACACGAAGGTTACAAAGGTGCATCTCGGGGCAGTGCGACTGCATGCGTACACCCCATGCAAACCACTTACAATACGCCGCAGGGCCGCCCTCATACTCGGCAGATCGCTGATGCGCATGTTGTTGAAGAATCCCCAGTTCCCATGGAATTCCGTGTTCTGTCCATCACAACGCGGCACAAAAGGAGAGGGCAAGAAACAGCTTCAACGTCGGGCGGCGGCTGCATGGCACACTGCGCAACGTGCAACATACCTGGTCTTGGTTGGCGATGGCCTCGTCGAGTGGAATGCCGGCCGTGAGGTTGTAGTTGATCTTGTACAGGAGCTGCAAGATGGGGCGGTCGACCTTGCCATTGCAATCGGCGACGGTGGCCAGCAAAGGAGTAAAGGAGTTGCCCTTTCCGTCTTTATTCTTGATGGGGGCAATTGACACGCCACCGTCGATCAGTTTCTCGACGAGGTCGAGGTCCATTTTGCTCTGGGCAATGGCCATTTTCAGCATTCCGCGTTCCTCGACTTTGTCTTCGGTGCCGAGCTCTTGCAGCTGCTTTTTGTGGAACCCGTGCGTGGTCCAACCGCTGTCGACGCCGTGTTCGAGCAACCTCAGCAGCAGCTGCCGGTCCTCCGGCAGCGTTGGTTTCCGGCTCTGGTAGAGGCGGAACACGTGGTTGGCCATCGGGACAGCTTGCCAGTCCGAGTATGGGGCGCGCACGGCCGAGTGGGCGGTGACCAGTCGGTCGTTGGGGCCGACGTCTCCGCGCTCGCGGCACGCGTCGACGGCTTCCAGCATGTTAAGCGCGTTGCGGACGTGCTCGGGATGGGACATGCCCACCAGTTCCTCAAAGGTCGCCACCCAGTGACGGAAGTCAAACTTCTTGCAGTCGATGTGGCCCTCCGACTTGGTCACGTAATCAAACGCTTCGAAGTAAACCCTGGCGTCGCGCGACGACTCCTCGTAAACCTGTGCCAGCGGCGCGGTTTGCCAAGCGTCCGGGGCGCAGCTCGCGTCCCCGCTGGCGCACAGTTGCGTGTCCATGGCCGTCGCCGTTGGGACCGCGCCCAGCGACGACCATGCCACTGCAGCAGAAGAGGCCAGGACCAAAGCGGATCGGAACGGCATCGTGCGAGCAATTGGCACACACGTGCACACTCACACAAACAAATTCAGGACTTGAAAGTTCCCCCTGGCCAGAGTGCCCCTTGCATAATTTGGCGACAGCAAGCAGCGCAGGCACCACCGAAAGGAAAACGCGGCGAAAGGAGCCAACGGTTGCACGGTGCGCCCTTGGAAATGGTGGACTCTGTGAGACAAAGAGAGATGTTGAAAGAAACGCGTTCCTGCAACCAATGGGTACCTGCGTCCCGATTCCGAGAGCTTCTTCGCTTGAGTTGAGCAACCACTCAGCCCTACCACCGCCTTCGGCCAATCAGTTCATAGTCCTTACGATACTTGCACATGGAATTATCTTGACACTCGTCCTCGTCGCCGTCGCCGTCTTCGCCCTTGACGTCGTCTTCGTGGGCATGGCGAAGATCGTTGTCATGTCCGTCGTCGTTGTCGTCGCTCGTCGTTTGTTGTTCATCACTTTCGTCATTTGTTGTTGTCGTCGCCTAGATTGTTGTCGTCGTTGTCGCGGTCACTTTCGTCGCCGTCATTCATCGTCGCCGTCCGTCGTCATTCGCTGTCGTTATTCGCCGTCGTCCTTCGTCATTCGCCGTCTTCATTCGTCATCATTGATGCAACTTGGCGAGCAAAACAACAAAGAGTAAAGAGCAAAGAGCAAAGAGCAAAGAGCAAAGAGCAAAGAGCAAAAGCCAAACGCCAAACGCCAAAAGCCAACAACGGCAGCGAGCAGCCGGACGTCAGCTTCCTTCCTTCCTCTCTTCAACCAACCAACAAACAACGAACAACGAACAACGAACGGCGCAGTCAGCGACGACAACGCTGACAACATGAAAACGCTCGGCCCACCTCCCTGCCTCCCAACAACGGAGCGTGTTCAGCCGTCCTCGGAATGTGACTCTGTCCTACTCAACGACAATACGTTCAGCTTTCGACCCGCAGAGGATTGTATCCGTTAGCGGCACTTTGTGGTGAAACGACCGTTTGTATCGTTTGTAGATATGATATTTACTTACTCAATCAGTCGGTTCACCTCGCAGTCGTGCACTGTAAATTTGCGTCACATGCGCAATCATGCACCGTGTTTCGCCTTCATTCACTGCTCAAAACGGTCACGTGAATTGTGACTCAGTCAGTCAGTCATCCCGGCGTTTAGCGGTTCATTGGGAACGTCACGTGGCGGATGGAATCGCGCAGCTGCCCACGACCTCACCCCACACCAAAACACACTGGCACGGACGTGACAACACGACATCTAAACGTGTAATTACACGTTCACACGCTGCAATACGTGTAATTACACGTTGCATCATGTAATTACACGTTTAGAGTGTGTAATTACCAACTGGTAGTGTCAAATCGTGTAATTACACGCGTTTGTTGAGTGTAAACGTGTAATTACACGTTATGATGTGTAATTACACGTTCGAGTGTGTAATTACAGTGTCATCCGAGCGACAGTGAGTGCGAAGTTGGGCGTTCGTTCGTTCACCACTTCCTTCCTTGCCCAAATTGAAAGTGATTTTCAATGTACTGTACAGTTCGCTCTTCGATAACTAAATGTGCCTTCACTCCCTTACGCACTAAGTAACACAACCACTATACAGTACTCACATATCACGGACGAACGAACGAACGACGTTGTTGCTCTCTGCCTTCCTTCCTTCCTTCCGAGGAGGAGCACCACAACAGCGACTGACTGATTTGTGGGGCGTGGCAGTGAGTGAGTGAGTGAGTGAGTGCTGACGCCAAGATGCGCTGGCCAAGCAAACCAAAACTCACTCACTGTCACCCACTCACTGCCACTCACTCACTCACTCACTCACTCACTCACCGCGGTCGTCGTCGTCGTCGTTGTCGTTGTCGTCGTTGTCGTTGTCGTCGTTGTCGTTGTTGTCAACGTCTCAACGGCCCAACAACGAACGTTCGTCCGGCCGTCCGTCCGGCAACGCGTTCGGTGTTCGGTGTTCGGTGTTCGGTGTTCGGTGTTCGGTGGTCGGTGGTCGGTGGTCGGTGTTCGGCGTTC
>ENA-OWNT01001089-OWNT01001089.1-seawater-metagenome-genome-assembly--contig:-NODE-1089-length-39886-cov-6.069909_pt1 | contig 39886 bp, 24 predicted proteins | sample MGYA00238136_ERZ651165 | MGnify/ENA primary metagenome ERZ651165 (study PRJEB26861, sample SAMN08777766) | seawater metagenome | isolation source: coastal seawater | place: USA: Florida | collected...
AGATGGGACAGGTGTAGGCGAAGTCGATGCGCCAGGAGCTGGTGGTCTTGCGCTGGATGCGGCGGACGGTCACTTGGTGCTCCGACGCGTGGGGGGGGGCCAGGTGGCGGACGGGAGGCGACGGGCGCTGGCGATGTTGCGGGAGAGCCTGGGCTTGGCCGGACGCTGGCGGGCTTCCTCGGAGACGGCGTCGACGCGGAGGGCGGTCTCGACTTCGGAGAGCACAAAGCGGAGCTGGCGACCGATGCGGCGATGGGGGATGCGCTTTTCGTTGGCGAGGCGGAGGATGGTGCGGTGGGAGACGTTGAAGTGGGCTGCGACGTCTTGGGCGGAGAGGAGGGGAGAGGTCATGGGGGGCCTCGTGGTTGTCGTGATGGGGCATTTCCCGAAATGTGCGTCGTTGGGTGGTCAGGTCACGCGTGGATGGGTACGGAGGCCTGAATCCAGTTTCACTTCACACATGAACTTCGAATCTGAACTTCAGATATGAAGTACACAGTGTTCCCCGATTGCGCAAGGGGAATTTCACCCTTCTTGGAGCCCACAGTGGACAGGCCCGCCGTTCCGTTCGACCTGTTGTTCGGCCGACTGGTTGCGGTGGTACGGGTGTCGAGCTTCCGCACTCAGATCGAGTTCGCGCGGGCGTGCACAGTGCCGGCGGGGACCATTGCGAGAATCGAAGCTGGCCGGAACAGTCCATCGGCGCTTCACCTCGTGCTTCTCGACCGTGGGCTGGAGCGGAATGTGATGGGGTTCAATCCCGGCGACCTGGTGTGGATGACCACTTTGGCCATCGACCGAGCGATTGAGCTGGGATGGTCGGTCAAGCGCAAGCGCCTGCCAGCCGACTACCCGGGACCTGTGGTTCCAATCGATGACGTGGACGACCTGGTGGTCGAAGTCGTGAACAAGGTCGTCGATGGCATCTACGAAGAACGAGACTCGGCCTACACCCCGGTGGTGGACTGGTTCCAGTAGGAGTCAGGCCTGCAGGCGGCGCGCGATGGCGTGGAAGTCCTGCGAGATCGACGGGTGGTCGGCCACAGCGGTCCAGAAGTCGTGAACGGCCGCGGTGGCGATTCCTGCGAGGTCGTCTGGAGCGGGCCGGAGCTCGGCGACCTTCGGAACCTCTCCATGCCGCGGCATGCACGCCATCGGGAGCATGTCGTAGATGGGGCGCACACCGTCGATAGTGATGCTGCGGAGACCGAGGGCGAGATTGCCGAAGTGCATGTCGGTGTTGCCGATGCCCCAGCCGAAGGCCTCCAGCCACTCGATACGTGCCACATCCTCGCGTGAGAGGAGCTTCTGGGAGGCCAGCTCACGTGCCGCGATGCTCCAGCGGCGTGGGTAGACACCGGTGAACTCGGCGTCGACGGCTTCGAGAGACACGCAGCCGAGCCTGCCGCCCGAGGGGGTGCGGTCGAAGCGGTGGGAGAGGAGCCAGACGCGGTTGGCGTGCTCGTGGACCTCGGAGTGCGCGGACCAGCCGGGACGGTGGTGGTCGATGACCTGGCCGGCGATGTGCTCGGCGATGAGCAGGTCGCTGGTGCGGCGGCCGACGGCGGTGTCGAGGGGAGGGGAGTACTTGACGATGAGGTCGGTGCGGCCGGATGGAGGGGTCAGGGTGGCGAAGAGCTTTGGTTGCTCGCCGGCGGCGGAGCTGCCTGCAGTTGGTGCGTGGAGGTCGGCTTCGACGCGTGCTGCGAGGAGGGGAAGGAGCTCGGCTGCGGTTGGTGCTTCGGGGCCAGGGGCATGGAAGTGCTGCGCGGCCATCAGGGGGGCTCTGCCGATGATGAGCCCTCCGGGGGGGCTGGTTGCGACGGTGGTGGCGTAGCGGAGGACGTTGCTCGCGGACCAGAGGCGGATGTCGTCTGGCGCGTGGAGACTTGGGTAGAGCTGGGGAATCTGTCGACCGAGGAAGCCCTGAGGCCGGTGGTCGTGGAGGAACCAGGGGAGGTCGTCGTAGGACTGGGTCGGGGAGCCGTTGGTTGGGACGACTGCGAAGCCGCAGGGCTCGATGGGGACGAGGTCGAGCAGATGGGCCGGGGGGACGTTCCGAGAGGCGCCCCACTCGAAGACGGGGATAGGGCTGGCGACGCCGGGAATGGCGCGGGCGAGGGCGTACCGGGCGGTCTTGCGAGCCCCGATACGGAGGAAGCGGTCGGGGTGGGCGCGGACGAGGCGGCCGAATGCGTGGCGGGAGATGTTGAGGCGGGGGAGGAGCCTCGCCAGTGGTTGTGGTCCATCGAGCAGGGCGGCGGAGAGCATGTCTGTGGACGTGGGCATGTTGAGACCGGGTGCGCAGGTTGCCGCGCAATAACAGCGCATGTGGGCAGGTGAAACAAATGAATTACCGGATATTTTCGGCATATTACCGCATCATCTGGTGGTAGAGTTTCGCACATTAATGTGCGATTTAGCTGGGCTGGCCGGTGCGGATTGATGGCTCCGTTTCTGCCTCGGTCGACATCGAAACCCTCCCCACCGTCTACGCAGATCGCAGGACCGAACACCCGCTTGCGCTACACTCCGCCGCCCTGGAGGGCTCATGCGCAATCCCATCCCGACCTTAACCCTGGATCGAGTCCTCACCGCCCAGCTTGTTGTCGCCTGGGCCGGCGAATCTGGTGACCCCGAGGACCCCGAAAGCCAGCGACTTGGGTGGTGGCGCACCGACCTCACCAACGAGTTCGGCGGCGCATCCTTCTTCGAGGACCTGCTCCCCAGCACAGCGGCCTGGGCAGGATTCGAGGCTGCGCGGGAGGCAGCGCGAAGGCACGACGACGCCAATCGGAACCAGATCGCCCAGCCTGACCAGTTCCTCACGCTCTTTCGGCTCGGATTCCATGCGGACGAGCGAATCGACGAGCGGATGGCTGAGCTCAAGCGATCCGGACAGACCCCGGCAGAGGCCCTGCCCGTCCTCGCTGAGATTGCAGACGAGGAGAGCTGGGACGCTGAGGAGTTCGCGGAGTGGCTGCACGCTCAGGCGAGTCCGCGGGTCGAGGTCGAACCCGCAGGTCGTCGGGTCACAGGGGCCCCTCCTGCGGATGTCGGGCGGCTTGTGGCCAATCTCCTCGGTGCGATGGTGCCCCTCTCAGATGGGTTCCCGATGCCGCACTACCGGCAGACCCGACGATGAGGATGCGGCCTGCGGAAGCGCGCGATGTGCACACCCGGTTGCTGAAGTGCGCGCTGCAGGTGGAAGACAGCCGGGCCTATTGGTCCCGTTGGATGGCCGCCCCCGATGCGTCCGCTGACACTGCCTTCTCGGAGTTCTGGTTCGGGTCGAAGAGCCTGTCGCGAGTCAAGGTCCTGCTCACCAATTTCCGAGCGCGATTCGATGCCTTTCCAGCTGCACTCGCCGTGCTGTCGCAGTGGGAGGGGCTTCCGCCAGACGCGCGGGCGGTCATCTGCCACTGGCACCTGCAGCTCGCCGACCCGCTCTACCGTCGCTTCACCGGTATCTTTCTACCGAGGCGAATCGACGACGGGCGACCCGAGCTCACCCATGCCCGGGTTGTGGACTGGGTGTCCGACCAAGGCGAGTCTCGCTGGACGATGGCCACCCGGCGGCAATTCGCCAGCAAGCTGCTGAGCAGTGCGCGTACTGCTGGCCTGGTCCGACGGGTCCGTGACCCGCGACAGCTTGTGGTGCCCCACGTCCCCGACGAGGCTGTGACCTACCTCGTCTACCTCCTTCGCGAGGTGGAGGTCGAGCAACCGGTTCTCGACAACCCCTACCTGCGCTCGGTGGGGCTCACCGGCTCCCTGCTTGCCGACCGCCTCAGGTCGCTTGAGTCCGTTGCCTACGCCCACCAGGCGGGAGTGGTCCACCTGACCTACCGCTTCGACTCCCTCCTCGACTGGGCGCAGGCCACCGTCGCGCCTGGACTCGCTGACAGGTCCGTCCCATGAGCAGTCTGTTCCAGCGCACCCCCCTCCAGCAGGCGTTCGCCGCACTCCGGTCGGACCTCATCCACGGGGACGGTCCGCGCATTTCCACCATGCGCAACTACCGCTTTGCCATCGTCCCATACGACCCCCGAGACGAATTCCGACTTCGAGAACACGTCCATCGGCTGGGCACGGAGCTGCGTGAACACGGCTGGTTTGTGCTCACCATCTCCCTCCAGGCGCTCCTGCTGGAACGTGTCCGTGCGCAGGGACCAGACTGGGCCGAGCGGGTGGCCGCAATGGAAGCCCGCCTTGCCCGACGGAGTGGCGAGCGGGGCGTCAACTACCTCAAGAACAAGCTGGCACCACTGATTGAAGGTGCAGACGGCATTGCCGCGGACGTTGCGCGCATCATCGGGGACCATGCCCGCGCGCATCCCGAGCAGGTCGACCGAACGGTGGCATTTGTGGGTCGGGCAGGGGCGTTGTTTCCCTTCTTCCGCTCGTCTGCACTGCTTCGCCATGTGGACGGTCGCACCGGCAACATCCCGGTCATCCTGCTCTACCCCGGGGAGCGCCGGGGCCAGACGGGCCTGTCCTTCATGGGCGTGCTCGACCCCGACAACGACTACCGTCCGCGCATCTACCCCTGAGCTCAGGCACGACCATGTCTCAGACCATTCGCTCGCTCTTCGCCCAAGACGTCACCCGTGACATCCCGCCGGTCGTGTATTTTCACGAACAGTCGCCCGCCCGACTCGCCGCTGAGGTGTCGGAGTACATCATCACCGGTGGATGGCCAGAGGGGCATCCCAACAAGGTGCGGGTGCCGGAGGGGATTCACGAGCAGTACGTACGCCTGGTGCGCAGCATCACGGCTGAGCTCAAGCGGCGCGGTGGACCGAGCCTCCCCACGGCCTGGATTTCAGGGTTCTACGGGTCTGGAAAGTCGAGCTTTGCCAAGCTGTTCGGGCTTGCGTTGGACGGCGTGCAGCTTCCCGATGGGCGCGACCTCGCTCAAGTCTGGCTCGAGCGTGACCAGTCCCCGCGGGCGTCGGAGCTGAAGGAGGCGTGGGCGGAACTGCAGGCCCTTGTGCGTCCCTTGGCAGTGGTCTTCGACGTGGGTGGGGTGGCACGGGACAACGAGCACGTCCACTCGGTCTTCGTTCGCAAGGTCCAGGAGCGGCTTGGCTACTGCGGGGGACAGCCCCATGTCGCCGACTTTGAGCTGCGCCTCGAGCGAGACGGGGAGTACGAGCGGTTTCTGCGTGTGTTTGAGGAGACGCTCGAAAAGCCCTGGGGGACGGCGCGCACCAGCTCGCTTGCCGAAGAGGACTTCTCGGTGGCGATGTCGGAAATGTTTCCCAAGCACTACCCCGATCCCATGAGCTGGTTCGAGAGTCGGGGCGGCACCGCCCTCCAGTCGACCTCGCCCGAAGACGCGGTGCAGGCCATTCGCGACATGCTGCGCTTCCGGGCTCCCGATGCAACACTGTTTGTGGTGGTCGACGAGGTCTCCCAATATGTGTTGGGAAGCTCCGACCGCGTGGACAAGCTCCGGGTGTTCGCATCGGCGTTGGGTGCCGGCCTCAAAGGCAAGGCCTGGCTCATCGCGCTGGGACAGCAGAAGATCGAGGAGGGGGCCGACCAGTCGTTCCTGACCTGGGCCAAGGACCGCTTTCCCCCTCACCTTCGGGTCCACCTGGCCACCACCAACATCCGCGACGTGGTTCACCGGCGCCTGCTGCACAAGAACCCGGCTGCGGACGCCGAGCTGCGGCGTCTCTACGCAGACCACCACCATCGCCTGCGCTTGTATGCCTACGGATGCGAGGAGCTGACCGAAGAGGAGTTCGTCGAGACCTACCCGATGCTGCCCAAGCACGTCGACCTGCTGATGCAGATCACCACCCAACTTCGGAGCCGGTCGTCCCGTGCTCAGGGCGATGACCAGGCCATTCGCGGCCTGCTCCAGCTACTCGGCGAGCTGTTTCGATCCCAGGGGCTGGCCGATGCGCCTGTGGGTCACCTGGTGACACTCGACCGAATCTACGACGTGCAGCACACCGCCTTGGACTCCGACACCCAGAACAGCATGGCCCGCATCCTGGCGCAGTGTGTTGGAGACGCGACCGGCCTTCTGGTCCCCGTGGCCAAGGCAGTGGCGCTGTTGGAGCTCGTGCAGGACACTCTGCCGACCACCCCGGAGCTGGTGTCGAAGTGCCTCCATGACCGGCTCGAACTCGGCAACCGGCTCGATGCGGTGACCGAGGCGCTGCAGGAGCTACGGTCCCGCAACCTGCTCGGCTACTCGGAAAAGCACGGCTACAAGGTACAGTCGTCGGCGGGCGAGGAGTGGGAGAGGGAGCGCCGGGACATTGGTGTGCCACGGGACGCCATCCGGGACTCGGTCTGCGAGGCGCTCAAGTATCAGATGGGCATCCCCGGCCGGCCCAGGCTCATGGGACGGGACTTCCCGTGGGCGGCGGTCTTCAGTGACCAGCGCGGTGTGGAGGATGCGCCTCTGGTCGACCCCCGCGACGATGCGACCGTGCGAGTCGACTTTCGATATGTGGTGTCCGGCGAGCGCACCCCCAGCACCTGGGTCAAGCGAAGCGCCGAGTCGGCGTGTGAACACCGAATCGTGTGGGTCTGCGGCGATGTGTCCGACTTGGAGCACACCTGCCGCGAGCTGGGCAAGTCTGCCCGCATGGTGCAGCGGTACAAGGCGCGTCAGGCCACCCTCACCGGTGCCCGACGACTGCTGCTCACCCAGGAGGAGAACCGGGCCGAAGACCTCAAGGCGAGTGTGCGCAAGGCAGTCGAGCAGACCTTTCTCAAAGGGACCATCTACTTCCGGGGACGCCCCATCGAGCCCCATGCTCATGGCACATCGATGGGCGTGGTGCTCAAGGCGTTGGGCGACCGCCTGCTGCCCGAGCTCTACCCGAGCTTCGTGTCGACCCAGATCAAAGACGGCGAGCTCAAGCAGCTCGTCGCCCAGGCGGAGCTGGTGGGCATCTCTCCCAAATTCATGTCCGACGAGCTTGGGATCTTCGATCTGGAGGCCGGGCGCTACACGCCAACCTGCGCCGGCATCGTTCCCCGGCAGGTGCTGGAGTTCATCGAGCAGGAGCAGGGCACCAGCGGGGTCGCCATGCTCGCGCGGTTTGGCGGTCCGCCCTACGGCTATGTTCCCAATGTGGTGAAGGCCTGTGTGGCCGGTCTGCTCCGCGCGGGTCGCATCAAAATCCAGCCAGAGAGCGGGGATGACCTCACTGCGGTGCGCGATGCGGGGGTGCAGGAGCTGTTCGACCGCGACCGTCCGTTCCGTCGGGCGGCGTTTTTCCCGGCGGCCGAGGATGCGCTCAGTGTCCAGGCCCGCAACCGCATCTCCAAGCTGTTCAAGCGGCAGTTCGGGGTCCGTGTGGACAACGACCCCCAGGCCATCGCGGATGCGGTGGAGACACACTTTCGTCCTGCCGCTGCACGCGTGCGGGATGTGCTGCTTCGACTTCAACGCCTGGACGGGCCTCCGCCGGCCCCGGAGGCCCTGTTCCGTCTCACCGAGGTCTTCGAGCAGTGCCTCCGACGCGTCCGTCACACACGGCCCACCGTCCTTGCGGTGAACCGCCACCTCACAGTGCTCCGCGACGGGATGCAGCAACTTGCCCTCTACGACGCCGAGCTGACCGGAGCGGCCATCCAGGCGGTGCAGGTGGCGGTTCGACTGCGGGACCACCAGGCCCGACAACTCGGCTCGATGAGCGAACACACGCCGGACTCCAGGGCTGCGGTCCAACGCATTGAAACACAACTCAAAGGCGTGCGCCCGTGGCAGGGAATCGAGACACTGTCCGACGACCTCGCCCATGTACGCAGTCGGTATGAGCAGGTCCGCAGGGAGACTCTGGCGTGGCAGGAACGCCAGGCGCAGGACCGACGAGACCAGGTCAAGGCAAGGGACGGGTTTGCGGGCTTGTCCGGGGAACAGTCGCACTCGGTGCTGCGTCCCATCCACGAGGCATGCAACGACACCTCACCGTCTGCGGTGGCCCCGAGCCTGGCGCAGCTCGTGGATCCATTCACCGTGCGGCTCCTGCGGGCCCATGAGGAAGCCAACCGTCGTCTCGACGAGCTGTTGAGCCGAGACCCCAAGGAACGCATCAAGCGGGTCGACCTCGGCCTGCGCAACCGGGAGCTGACGTCTCGCGCGGATGTGGAGGCCCTGGTGTCGGAGGTGCGCACGCGGCTGTTGGCGCAGGTGGACGACGGGTTCCGGGTGCGGCTCGCATAGACCGAAGCAGGGGAGGGGACGATGGACCCACAGATTGCAGACGAGCTGCTGCGCGCACTCACCATGCCGCAGAACATCGGCACGATGGTGGTGTTCGGTGTGCTCACACTGGTGCTCCTGGGGCGCCGGGTTCCCGCGGCGAGCTGGGGCGGCCCCTTCATCTCCGTCGGAATCCTGGGCACCTTCTTCGGCATCCTCCTCGCGCTGCTCGGGTTCGACACTGGGGACATCGACGCCAGCGTGCCAGCCCTGCTGGATGGCATGAAAACGGCTTTCCTGTCGTCCGTGGTGGGGATGGGGGTGGCTGTCCTCACCCGCATCTGGGATCTCGCCCAGAAGCGTGAAGACGGCCCCTCGGGTCCCTCCGGGGAGCAGTTCATTGCCGTGATGCGTGAGCAGCGGGATGTTCTCGCCGAGATTCGAAAGGGGGTTGGTGGCGATGGCGACCGATCTTTGCTCACCCAGGTGCAGCTCACCCGGAACGACCTCGGTGAGCTCAAGACCGAGATGAAGGGGATCCGCACCGACCTTGGCCAATTCATGGAGGCCATGTCCAAGCAGTCCACCGAAGCCATCATCGAGGCCCTCCAGAGCGTCATCCGGGACTTCAACAGCCAGCTCAACCAGCAGTTCGGAGACAACTTCAAGCAGCTCAACCAGGGGGTCGAGCGCCTGGTGGGCTGGATGGACCAACACCAGCAGCTCATCGAGCAGAGCCACCGGGCCCTCATCGCGTCGACGGGCAACCTCCAGCGGGCCACGGATGCGCTGTCCGCCACGGCGAGCTCCGTGGAGCAAATCAAGACAGGCGCGTCTGACGTTGTTGGCCACATGCGGGAGTCGTCGGGCGTGGTGGAGGAGACCCGCGCACGGCTTCACGCTCTGTCGGGGGACGCGGGCACGCTCGCCGCGAACACCGATGCCCTGCATGGTGCTGTCCAGCAGCTCTCCACGGCCAATCAAGCCCTTGGACAGAGCCTCGATGCGTGGACCGGGCTCGCAGGTGAAAGTGAGTCGGCCACGCGCCAGATCACCGAGATGGTGCGGAGTGTGGAGCAACACGCCGAAGCTGTGCAGGCCCGCCATGCACAACTAGTGGGCCAGCTTCGTGCTGCGACGGATGCTCTGGCCGCGGACCTTGCCCACACCCAGCAGCGGTTCTTCCAGACGCAGCGAGAGCAGATGGTGCTGGCCGTGAACAAACAAGGCGAGGCCCTGCAGGTGGCCCACCGCGAGGTGATGGAGCAGACCCGAACCGACCTTCGTCAGGCCGGGGAGCGCAACCGCGAAACCATCGAAGCACAGGTAGCCGCACTCGACAGGGCGCTCCAAGAGGAGCTGACCAAGGCGCTCCAGGAAATCGGAGGGATGCTCGCGTCGCTGTCCCACAAGTTTGCAGCGGACTACCGCCCCCTTACGGAGCAGCTTGCCCGTGTGGTGCGACTCGCGGAGCAGGTTGAGGCGCAGAAGCACGGACGGCGTCGTGTCTGACGGGCCGTTCCCACAGGCGAAGGCCGAGGAGGACACCCCCTGGGTCTCGGTGTCCGACCTCATGTCCGGGTTGATGCTGGTGTTTCTGTGCATCGCCGTGCTGTTCATGCGCGAGGTCAAGGAGGACCGTGACCGGTACGCCGATGTCGCCGAGCAATATGCGAAGGTCCGACTCGACATCGAAGACGAGCTCAAACGGGAGTTTCCCAAGAACAACGCCCACGGCGCCCAGCTGGTGGAGGGCGAGCTCATCATTCGGTTCCTGGACGACGACGCCGGGTACAGGAGCGGAAAGTCGGAGGTGCCGGAGAAGTTCAAGAGGAAGCTGGGGCCCTTTATGACCGCGCTAATCGACATCCTCGAAGACCGGCGGTTCAAGGAACATATCGTAGAACTACGAATCGAAGGCCACACTTCCTCGGACTATGCAGCTCCCACCCCGCTAGAGCGCTACCTGGCAAACATGGCCCTGTCGCAGCAGCGAGCACTGCATGTTCTGGAATACGTGATGGGCCTGGCAAGAGTCGGTCAGAAGGCGGAAACCAGAACGTGGCTACAGTCTATTCTTCGGGCCAACGGAATGTCGAGCAGCAAACTACGCTACGGCGCGGATGGCCTTGAAGACAAGAAAGCTTCCAAGCGTGTCGAGTTTCGCATCGTCACCGACGCCGACAAGCGCATGGAAGAGCTCCTCGACCTGGCGCCCAAGCTGTGAAGCTCGATCTCACCGAGACTCTGGCCTGTCTCCGCGAACTGCAGGCACAGATGGGGGTCGACGTGCAGGTGGACCTGCCGGACATCGACTGGGAGCAGTTGGAAGGTGCGGGCATCGACGTCGATGCCTCGGAGATATCGGCCGACCGCGAGGGCGTTCTTCGCTACGAAGGGCAGGCGGTCGCTGTCTACATACGCGAGCAGCATGTTGGACCGCAGGGGCAGTGGAGCCGCTACAAGTTCCACCTCGCCGACTGCAACACCATCCACTCCATGCGCCTCAGCGGTCGCGAGGAGCGGTACACTGTGACCGCGCGAATGGATGGGCGGTTCGAGTGTTCAGTGGGACCTGAGTACGGCACGAAGCGGCGCCAGGTCCTTCGGATGCAGCTCTGCAAGAACTGCCTGCGAAAGCTGGATCCCCCGGCCTACGACCGACTCAGCTCCACTCGGCGCGACAACGCTGTACGCAATTTCGATCTCCACGCCCACTTCTACACCTACCAGGACGTCGGCCGATCGAAACCCGTGCCCGAGGAGCCGCCACCCCCTCCCGACGAACGGTACGTCAGTCTAGCGCCACGGCGCGACGTCTCGGTGTCTTCGTCCAAACCGGCGCTCACGCTCACAATCCCGCTGCTTCCCGGACTTCCGGACTGGGTCCCCGAGGACACCGACCACCAGTTCAAGGCCCTCCTCCTTCATATCGACCAACACGGCTCCATCAGCGAAGGAGAGGCGGCCGAGATGGTGGGCGGGGCACGCCGGCTGCGCCGATTCGCACGAGCCGTTCGTCTACTCACCCGGACGGCGCCCTACCGGATCGAGCGACATTCCCAGTCCGGAATCTCCCAATTCCGCCGGGTGCGTCGCTGAGGATACCCGACACCAGGAGACACTTGTGGACGACCTGCTCCACCGCCTCTTCCGGCTCACACTGAGCCACAAGAAGCACAGCATCGAGGACTTCGTGTCCCTCTGTCTGGGCCACCAGCTTGAGCGGGATCTGCCGTTGCTCGACCACCTCGTGGACCAGATGCTCGGACACCTGGAAGGGGAGGAGCGTGCAGCACTGGTCGGGTGGCGCGCGTGTCCCACGCGGGGTGTGGAGGTTCGCGCTCAGGTGCTCGCCCGCACACCGGATGAGTCTCGGCCGGGGTGGGCTGACCTTGTGTTGGGACTCTCGGGGTCCGATACACCCGCGCGTGTCGTGATCGAGGCAAAGGTGGGTTCAGGTTGCCCGGACGAGGTGCAGCTTGACCGCTACAGGCGCGCGTTCCGTAGGGCGACGGTCGTGGGGTTGGTCGAGCGGCGGGTGGTCCGCTCGGTTCCCGGCCCTGCAATCTCGTGGGACGACGTACTTACCGGGCTGCAGAACACCGAGGCTGCGCCTGCTGCTCTGGCGGGTCGCGATGATCTCCGGAGCTTGTTGCTTTCGGCCCAGGTCGGTGACCCGCGGCTGGCGCTCGGTGCTGATGCATGGGAAACCGCCCTTCGATTCGAAGACACCTTTGCTCGAGTCGACCACCGACTGAAGCAGTGTCTGGTCCAGATGGGGCCCACCCCGGAGGTGCGAGCCGAGATCGAGCGCCGCCTCGCGTCTGAGGAGGTCGAGCCCGAGGTCGGCTGGGGCTCCGGCTTCGCGTCCACCAAGGCCATCCGAGGAACGCGCGTGCGCGGACTGACCCTGGGGCTTCGAGCCAGCAGCTTCGCCGACGAGCTGGTCTGGCAGCTCGAGGTGAAGGTGGCCGGCAAGCGGCTTCCACGCTGGATGGCCGAGCCGGAGAGCGAGTGGTGGCCGGTGCGCGGGCTGGACGGCTGGTTTGTCACCGAGCTCACGAGGCCCAGGGGCACAGGGATCCTGACCAAGCGTCAATTCCGGGAGCTCATCGTGGCGGGGCGGGGAGCCCTCCGGCGCCTCCACACCCACACCAGGAAGGGAAAGTGGGCCGCAGACGGTGCGGGGGAGCCACCCAGAGGGCCCCGGCTGTCCATCCCGGAGCTGCGTGCTGGCCTGGTGGTGTGGGAGCCCGTGCGCGCGGCCATCGAGCACACTCTGCGCGACACCCTCGACCTCGTCTGCGCCTCCTCGGGCCACCAAGGCCCCACAAAGCCCTTTCGTGCCCACGAGGGTGGGTGGAGAACCACCCGCGGCGTCCTGCCGTCGAATGTGGTGATGCGCGGCGAACGCACCCAGGGAGTGGAGCGGCTGGAGTTCGAGGTATTCGGTGCGCCAGTCGACGCGGGGGCTCGGGTTGCCGCAGCTCTGGAAAGCTGGTCGCTCCCATCGGCGCCACCAGAGCTCGTGGATGATCGACGTCTGGTCGTGCGCCTCAGCGCGCAGAGCTTCGCGTCCCAGGGTCTGGCCCCGGAACTCGCCCGTGTGCTCGTGGCAGCGCTTCCCGACACCTGAGCTACGGGTGCAGAATCCCCGTCAGCCGCTCCTTCATCCTCGCCCGCCGGGCCTTGTAGAACGCCTCGAAGCCCTCCACCCCGCTCGGCAGCACACCCAGGTCGTGGCGCTCGCGGTAGGCGGCCCGGTCCGCGTCCGACTTGAAGCGTGTCTCCAGCCACTTCGCAGGCATCTTCGCGCTCTTCGACTTGTTCTCCTCGCCTTCGAGGAGCTGCAGGTTGGCCAGCCGGTTCATGTGCAGTCGCACCGTCTCGTGGTCGTCTTGGGGCACGCCGGCTTTCTTCAGGCGAGTGGGGGTGAGCTTGCCGCGTGGCACCACATGGTCCACGTGGAAGGTGTTTCGGAGGTCGACCCCTGGGTACAGCATCGCCAGCAGCGGGAAGGTGAGCTTGCTGCCGTACTTGGAGTCCAGCAGATGCTCCACCCGCTCGTCGGGGAACTGAATGGGCTTTCCTCGTGAGGCGAGGCCCTTGTTGAGGTGCTTGACTGGGAAGCCGTCCTTGCCTTTCTTCTGGAGCGCCCGACGCAATGCAAGCAGCACCCCATCGAGCCCGCTTCCCCACACCCCGCCGCGCAGCATCGTGCGGTGCACCCAGTCGCGAATGGCGTCTCGGTCGGCGCTGTGCTTCACCAAGGTGCGGTAGCTGTCGGTGAGCTGGTTCATGTGGGCGTAGTAGGCGATGGGCAGCACCACGCTGTCGGCCATCAGGGTGCGGTCCGAGAAGCCGAAGTCGGCGAGCAGGCCCACCGCCACCCGCAGGGCATCCGACACCATCTGCCAGTTCCGCTCCAGCACCGCCATGTTGTGGGCGTTGAAGTTGGCCACCTTGAACCCGATCTGGGGCAGGTCGCTCAGCAGCAGGCCGGCCTTGAGCACGAGGTCCTTGCTGAAGCTGAAGCCGAAGCGCGTGTCGTTGAGCTCGTCGACCAGGCCGTGGATGGCCTCGCGGGCATCGAGGTGGCGCCACTGGGCGGTGGCGATGCTGAGCAGCAGGTCGCTGTAGGACAGCTGTGTGCCCCCACTGTTGACCCGGATGAAGATGTTGAGCACCTTGTCGATGTCTTGGGAGGTGACCTCGAAGAATGGGATGAGGCCGTCGGAGTGCACCACCTGCCACAGCCGCACCAGTGTGTCCCCGGCGTATTCGTCATTACCGAGTCCCAGAGTGCGCAAGATCTTGAATACCTGATTGACGGAAGAGGCGTCGTAGACCTCCGACACCGGAAACCAGGCGCCTTCACCGCTGGAGGTCAGCTCCCCGGCCCGCTTGGATGTGAGGAAGCGAAAGTCGAATTTCATGCCCTGCTCGTTGACCTGCGCAGGCGCCCGCAGGTTGAGGTGGAGCAGGCGCTTCTTGTAGGCGGCCGGGTTGCTCCAGCGCTTGCGCGGCTCCTTGACCGCATGGGAGCCCCGCAGCCCGATGTTGAGTGCAGTGAGCCGCTGCTGGCCGTCGAGGATGGCGGTAGCCCCACGGGTGGTGGGCAGGTCGAGCTTGGGGCAGTGGTAAGCGTCGTACTGGCTGTAGTTGCGCAGGAAGCCGTAGAACACGAAGTCGCCGCAGTTCTCGGGCTTGATCTTCCAGAAGAGGAACGCCCCGATGGGGTAGCCCTGCATCAGGCTGTCGAAGAGCGCGCAGATCTGGGGCTGTCGCCACACGAACTCGCGCTGGATGGCCGGGAGCACGTAGTCGCGGGCCTGGATGCGGGACAGCGCCTGGTGAATCGTGATGGGGGTCTGGAAGGACACGCAGGCTCCGGTCGTGAGGCAGCGGATGGGTGGGGGACGGATGGAGAAAGATGGGCCAGCGGTCAGGGGGATGGTGGGGTAGGGGAGGTGCCCGACCTGCCGGGGAAGACGGGGGGACCGCGCTCCGAGGGCCACAGCGGCTCCGCTATACTCCCGCCCCCGATGCTGCTGCCGAGGCTCGCTGCCATGCCCATGACGTCTACCGCCAAGAAGGCCCTGTCCACCGCAATTCGGGGGCTGCGGGCGCGCTTGCTCGAGGATCTTCACAACGCCACCGAGTCGGCCTGGCGGATGTCGGTCATCGCGCGGGATGCGGGCCTGTCGGAGAAGGAGGCCGCCCACCGGCGCCGCTTCGAGGACTGGGTGGACGACCAGGTGCGGGCGGACGTGGAGGCCGAGGTCGAGCGCCAGCGCAAGGCCCGGTGGACCGATGCCAAGGTGCAACAGACCCGCGATGCCGTGCGCGTCAAGCTGCGCAGCGAGGGTGCCGCCGACCGACACCGACGGGTGGTGGAGGCCCGTGCGGCGACCACTCTGCTTCACCGACTCGTTGTGTTGCGTCTGCTGGAGGCCCCCCGCCCGCATTCCGACGCCATCCGGCCCGTGGCGGTGTTGACCGGAGGCTGGGAGAGCCGGGCCTACAAGGACTTCCGCCAGCTCGCCCCCGCCCTGGTGAAGGACGACCCCACCCAGGGCTACGCCTTTCTGCTCAAGCTGGTGTTCGACGAGCTGGCCATCGAGCTGCCCGGACTGTTCGGCCACGCGGGGGTGGCGGAGCTGGTGCCGGTTCCCGCTGCGACTCTGCGCCATGTGGTGGACACCCTCAACGCCCCCGCCCTCGACTCGTGTTGGACCGACGAGCTCACCTTGGGTTGGGTGTACCAATACTGGAACGACCCCGCCCGCGAGGCGCTCGACGCCAAGCTCAACAGCGGCGGGAAGGTGGAGCCCCACGAGATTGCCAGCAAGACCCAGATGTTCACCGAGCGCTACATGGTGGACTGGGGACTGCAGAACACACTCGGGCCGCTGTGGCTGGCGATTTGCGAACAGCACGGGTGGACACCCGAGGTGGTGGCCGATGGCACTCTGGACCGCCTGGAGCAGCGCCGGGTGGACTGGCGAGCGCAGCGTGACCGGGGAGAGGTGGCGCTCACCGACCTGATGCCTCTGAACACCGACGCCGAGCGACGCTGGGCCTACTACCTGCCCCAGCCCCTCCCGACCGACGCCAAGGACCACGCGCCGTCGACTCTGCGCGACTTCAAGCTGCTCGACCCGGCCGTGGGCTCCGGGCACTTCCTGGTGGTGGCGCTCGACCTGTTGGTGCCGCTGTACCGGGAGGAGGCGCGGCACCGTGGGGAGGAGGGACAGCCCCGGTGGACCGACGCGACCATCGTGGAGCGCATCCTGTCCCACAACCTCCACGGCATCGACCTCGACCCGCGGGCGGTGCAGATTGCGGCGGCGACCCTGTGGCTGCGGGCCCGGCAGATCTGTGAGGAGGCGCGGCCCCGGCGCATGAACCTGGTGGCGGCCCGGCTTCGGTTGGGTTCGCTGCCCGACACCGACCCAGCTCTGCTGGAGCTTCGGCGGGTGGTGGAGCAGGAGACGGGGATTCCAGCGGCGCTCACGGACACGGTGGTCTCGGCGCTCCGGGGGGCGGACCACCTGGGCACTCTGCTTCGGGTGGATGCGGCCGTGGAGACGGCTCTGTCGCGGCATGAGCAGGTGTTGAGTCGGGTGGAGCCGGAGCAAGGGACCCTGTTTGGCGGCTTCGCACCCCAGCAGACGCGGATTCCCATCGAGCGGGCGACGGCGCGGGCGACCTTGCTGGACAAACTGGAGGATTTCCTGGGGGCCCACACGGGCGGCGAGGACCTGGGACTGCGGCTGCGGGGGCAGCAGCTTGCGGCGGGGGTGCGCTTTCTGCGGATGGTGCAGCCGGGCAGCTACGATGTGGTGGTGGGGAACCCGCCCTACCAGGGGACGTCGAAGCTGGATGATGCCAGCTACATCAAGGCGGAGTACCCGCGGGGAAAGGCGGACCTGTATGCGGCCTTTCTGGAGCGGGGGCTGGAGCTGTGTCGGGAGGGCGGGGCGAGTGCGCTGCTGACGATGCGGAATTGGATGTTCATCAAGCAGTACAAGGACCTGCGGGAGTGGCTGCTGGAGACGTTTGACTTGCGGGGGCTGGGGGACTTTGACAAGGGTGCCTTCGAGCACATGGATACCTCCCAGTTAATTAGCGTTGCATTTCCGGTATTCCGGGCCACAGCACCAACGGGCCGACCTGCAGTTGCGATTCAACCCACGGCGCCAGGCGAGAAGTACTGGAGCCGAGACCGGACATGCTTGAAACGTGCCGCAGTGTTGGTACAGCGGGGACGCTTCCAATTCGAGGTTGAGCGGCTTCGGGTGGTGCCGGAGTGGCCGTTGGTGTATTGGTGGGGAAAGGCGATGCTCAATCTCTACGGGGATTTCCCGTTGGTTGGCGATGTGTCTCCGAGTAGAGCGGCGCAGTCGACTGGGAACAACGTCTGGTTCACTCGACTCGTTTGGGAGGTTGCTGCAAATGCTTGGAATGCGGGCCGCGCCGACTCCCAAGGGTGGCGTCCGTTGGTCATGGGGGCATCTGGTCGCGAGTGGATTGACCCGGTGTCATCCCTGGTTTTGTGGGGAGGTCACGGATTGCCTGTGAAGATTTCCAAGTGTCACAAGACTGGGGTTGAGACCTGTGGATTGGCAAATGAGGAGTACTATCTGCAGGGTATAGGGGTGGCCTTTTCGGCCATTGGGGCGAGATTCTCCGTGCGGATGCACAGGGTTCCAAGCGTGTTTGAATCGATGGGGAGTTCGGTCTTCCCGCGGGAGCCTGCACAGGCGGTCATCGCGATGAACTCGTCAACTTCGCGTCGTATTCTCAGCGATTTGAATCCCACCGTTCATTTCCAAACCGGAGATATTAATCGACTTCCGTTGTTTGAGGTTTCCGATTGGAGAGAGATCTTCTGCCTGCTGGACACGGCCTTCACCCTCCACGAATCCCACCGCGAACCCTCCGTCGAATTCCTCCAGCCCGGCCCTTCCGCCTGGCGCCACGCCCAGGACTGGGCCCAGCTCGCCGTCGACCGGCCCGAAGGCGCCCCGCTGCCCGAGTACACCGAAGTCCTCGACCCCGAGCCCCCCACCGACCACATCTCCTATGCCCTCGGCGTCGCCCTCGGCCGCTTCAACCCCGACGGCACCGGCATCGTCGACCCCGCGTCCGACGACCTGTCCCACGCCCTCCCCGACGGCATCCTCCTCCTTGACCGCACCCTGTCCACCCCCCACACGGGCGACGACCTCGGCCACCCCGCCTTCGCCGCACTCCAAGCAGCCTGGTCCACCCACGGTCCCCAGGTCGACACCAAACGAAAGACCCTCCGCGACTACCTTGCATTGGACTTCTTCAGCAACGTCCACCGCACCATGTATGAGAACCGGCCCATCCACTGGCCCCTGTCCTCCTCATCCAAGACCTTCGTGGCCTGGGTCACCATCCACCGGTGGACCGCCGACACCCTGACCGCCCTGCAAGCCCGGCTCGACACCCTCCGCATCCGGCTCGAAGGCGAGCTCGACGACCTCCGCACCGTCCGCGACGGCACCGACACCAAGGCCGCCCGGGCCGCCGAGCGCCGGTTTGCCAAGGTCCAGAGGTGGCGCCAGGAGCTGGCCGACTTCATCGCCGACGTCGCCCAATGCGCCGACAAGGGCGCCCCGCCCACCGACCCGTCCCCGAAGAAATGCCCCCCCCGCGCCCAGGATGCCGTCTATGCCCCTGACCTCGACGACGGCGTCATGATCAACAGCGCCGGCGTCTGGCCACTGCTCCAGCCCCAGTGGAAAGACCCCAGGAAGTGGTGGACCCAGCTCGCCCTCGACTCCCCCAAGGGAAACAAGTCCCTCGACTGGTCCCACCTCGCCATGCGCTACTGGCCCGCCCGCGTCGACGCCAAGTGCCGAAAGGACCCCAGCCTCGGCGTCGCCCATGGTTGCTTCTGGCGCTACCACCCCGCCCGCGCCTGGGCCTGGGAGCTGCGCCTCCAAGATGAGATCGGTCCCGACTTCCGGATCGAGGAGGGTCCATACACCCACCCCGACGGGTCCAAGAGCACCGACCACATCGCACTTCGGGCCGCCTTCATCGCCGAGCGTCCCGACGAAGCCCTCGCCGCTGTCGAAAAGGAAGCCGTCCGCAGAATGGGCCGCGGCGACAAGAAGAAGCTCGTCCCCGAGCTGAGGCTACTGGAGTCCGGCATCTGGACCGCCCGGCCCGAGCAGGTGTGGGAGTTGGAAGACAAGCTCACCCACAAGCAGCAGCACCCCTTCAGAGTCCAGGCCCCCGATGCAGCCCAGGCGCGTTCGGCCTTGCTCGCCGCCCAGCCCGAGCTCGATCACGCCCGCCGACAGGCTGAGTCCGCCCTGTCCCCCAACCCAGACCTCTTCGCCGCGCTCCAAGCCGACGCCTGAGCCCACTCTCCCGAGGCGACCGTGTACATCGACCGCATTCAGCTCGACCGCATCAAGTGCTTCGCCAAGGCCGAGGCCACCTTCTGCCATCCCGACCGCTCCGTGCCGCATCCCTTGGACAACATCCACCTTGTCGTGGGGATCAACGGTGTGGGCAAGTCCACCCTGCTGCAGTCCATCGTGCTGGGGCTGCTGGGCATGGAGTTGCGCGACAGTGGGTGGATTCCAACTGGGTGGCGGCAACATGGCATGTCGTCGGAGGACCGCGCTCGCGTGGCTGTCGACCCTGTGTTTCACAACGTCGACGGCGCACTGTTCACACCTGGGGTGGGGCAGGCGCGACTGCGTGCAGACCTGCTTCCCAGAGGCGACCGGCGAGAGCTGGTGGACATCCCGGGGGGAATCGCGCCGCGGGGCTATGCAAAGGAGCTGTACAACGAACGGGCCTCGAGCCTGTTCCTGGCGGCGTATGGCACCGGGCGCCGAACGGAGTCGGGCTCGAGCTTCGATGTCTCTCAGCGACACACGCGCTACACCGAGCGCTTCCAGCGTGTCGCCAGCCTCTACCTGAGCGACTTCACCCTTCCGCCCCTGTCGTCTTGGCTGCCCCGCTCCAAGCGTCGAGACGAGGTTCTTGCCTTGCTCGGCGAGCTCCTGCCCGAGGTGGAGGTCACGCCCGAGCTCGAGCAAGGCGATGTAATGGTGGATGTCCATGGCGTGCGCCAGCCCATCGGGCACCTCTCCGATGGCTACCGTAGTTTCATCGGCTGGACCGGGGACCTCCTGTATCGACTGGAGCAGGCCTGTCCGCCCGACGTCCCGCTCAAGAAGCTGCCCGGCGTCGTCCTCGTCGACGAGGTCGATCTCCACCTCCACCCCGAGTGGCAGCATCGCGTCGTCTCGACACTGTCGGCCGCCCTTCCGCGCCTCCAGTTCATCTGCACCACCCACAGTCCCCTTGTGGTCGGCTCGGTCTACCAACACAACCTCTCGGTGCTGGTCCGCAAAGACAAGTGGGTGGACATCTCGCCCGCCAATGTCTCGCCCTTTGGCCTGAGTGCCGACCAGGTGCTCAAGAGCGCGACCTTCGGACTGTCGACGGTGCGCGCGCCCGCCTTTGATGTGCGCTTGCGCAAGGTGGCCGAAGACGCCGCTTCTGGGGACAGCGATGCCGTGCTGCGCTACCACCGGATGCTCGCGTATGGCGCGGCCGGGGAGGCCCAGTGATTCGGTATGCCGTGACCGTGGGTGACCTCCACGCAGCCATCGAGGGTGAGAAGCCGGGCTGGCTCGACAAGGCGGCGAAGCGCACAGAGCTGTTGGTCACCGACAACCGGTTCCATGAAGACACGGTGGACAACTACCCGAAGCCGAGCTGGTCCGACATCAAGGGAGCCTGGCGAACACTGCAGGGCGACAAGTGTGCCTACTGCGAAAAGCTCGTGGGGACCGAGTACGCCAGTGTGGAGCACGATGTCGAGCACTACCGGCCGAAGAAGAAGTCCACCGGCTGGTATCGCAACAGCAAGCCGCCCAAGCCCGCCCTTAGGGTGGCGACGACCAAGGGGCGGGGAGATGGGTACTTCTGGCTGGCCTACGCGCCATTGAACTACTGCACCTCGTGCAAGACCTGCAACTCCACCCTCAAGCGCACCCGCTTTCCCATCCTGGGCACCGTCGGCAGCCCGGGCGACGATGTTCCCACCCTCATGGCCACCGAGCGCCCCCTGCTGCCGTATCCGATTGGCGACATCGACGATGACCCGGAGGAGATCATCCAGTGGGAGGGCATGGTCCCCAAGCACACCGGCAGCACCCCAGAGCGGAGGGTGCGCGGAAAGGGCACGATTGCCTTCTTCGACCTGGCCGGCCGGACCGACCTGCTGCGGGGGCGGGCGGTGGCTCTGTCGCTCATCTGGCGAAAGCTGGAGGTGGAGCTGGATGCCACCCGACCCGCAAGCGAGCGAGACACCGCGCGGGAATGGGTGGACACCTACGTGGCCTCGCCGAAGCGGCCGCATGTGGCGTGTCTGCGTTCGTTTGTGCGCCTGGCGCGCTCGAATGACGCACGGGCGCGGGAGCTGATGGCTGCCATCGATGCGTTCCTGTTGTCGGTGGTGTGAGCGTGGGCGACGCAGCGCTGGACTGGCCCTCCCTGGTGGCAGGACTCCGTGCCTGGCACACGGAAGGTGACCGTGCGGCGGGCACACGCGCACTGGTGGCCATCGAAAAGTGGCTGCGGGCGCGTCATGTGCCCCGGCTCAAGAGGCGGGCCTCGCCCGAGGTGGTCGACGACGTGCTCCAGCAGGTGCTGGTGAAGCTGTGGGAGCGGCCGGTTCTCGAGGGTGTGGACCGGCCGGCGGGCTTTGTGGCCACGATGCTGCGGAATGCATGGGTCGACCATGTGCGCAAGACAAGGCGACGGGCCGAAGAGCCCATGCCCGAACCCGGGGAGGGCCAAGAGCCGGCGGTGTCCCAGCCCGCTGCGGAGGCAGGTGTGGCGCTTGAGCAGGTGGCCCGGGCGCTGTCCGAGCTGAGGGTGGAAGACCGCGTCCACATCAAAATCTGCGATGCCCCCCACACACTGACCTGGGACGAGCTGGCCTGGATTGGCCGCCGGTGTGACCGCACCCCCCAGCAGACGCGTGACGCCGTGCTCGACCCCACGGCTGACGTCTATGCACTGAGCTTCCTCGTCGACCCCGGACCGCCACCAGAGTCCGCCAAGGCCCGCCGAGACCGGCTCGAGCGCTTTCGAAGACGAAGAAGCCGGGCCCGCACCCGCCTTCGGGCCGCTCTGGAGGCGCCATGAAGACGTTTGTGCATCCAGTGCTCGGCGAGGTGGCCGAGCTTCCGCCAGACCTTCAGCCCTGGAAGGTGTGGAAGCACCTCCTGAATCCCACGGAGGACTGGGGCAAGCTCACGGATGTGGCGCGTGAAGACCTCATCTCGAAGGCCCGGGCCAACGGCTGTCCCAGGTGGAAGCCTACCGACAGCAGTCCCGCCGTGGCCAGGTCGTGCAACCGCTGCCTCGTCCGACTCCATGCCACGGTCTGGCGCGACACCTACCGTGCAGAGCTGGTCGCGACGACGGAGCTGGGTACGAAGCGGCACGAGCACGCCAAAACCGTGCTGTCCACTCCCCGTGGGTGTGTCATCGTCGTCCAAGACAGTCGGGTCCTCACAGTCTACCGTCCGCATCCACCCGGCCTGGCCGTCCCACGGACCGAGGCCCAGTTCGTCCGAGCGGCCAGCCGCGTCCTCCGCCAAACCACTGGAGTCCACCAGATGACCGCCGATGAGGCCCTTGCCCTGTCCATCGACAACCCCGGCGATGTCTGGCACCTTGCGCTGGCCATCGCCGACGCGGAGACCTCGGGGACATGGACGGTCGAGCAGAACGCTGCGGTGGTGGAGCGACTGGCGCAAGTGGCCTCGTCTACTCGGGAGGTGCTGCGGCCTTCCTATGCACTGTTCGATGCTCTGGAGGCCGCGCTGGATGCGTCCGACCTCGAAGAACTCGAGCCCGTGGTTTGCGCGGTGAGCGACTGGCTTGAAGTGACCGAGCGGGTCCACGGGGAGGCGTCGGCGAGGGCCTTGCTTGACCAGGTGGCCGACCTCATCGCCTTGGCGCCGGACCCCTGGCGAGGCCTTCAGCCACTCATCTCCGGCCGTCTCTCTCGCACGGTTGGGGTGGCCGTCGCGTGGTGGACAGAGCTGGATGAGGTCGTGGGTGCGTTGGCGTTGGATGCGCTGCCTGTGGTCCACGCTGCGAAGTCGACGCTGGCCCGCACGGTGGCCGCCCCAGGCTTCTGGGCCCGATTTCAGAGCACACTGCGCGCCCTGGGCCGGCAGGTCGAAGGTGCGCTCAAGCCAGGAACGGGACGACTGGTGCCTGCAATCGAGCTTGGTGGCGACCTCTCGGTGGCGGTGGAGGCCCGCTTCGACCCGCCCGTGGGTGCCCGTGTGTTCGTGGTGGATGCCGACCACCCGAGGGGAGAGGAGCTGACCGGAGAGGTGGTGGCTGGGGAGGAGGTCTGGCAGCTCGACCGCGCCCGGGACGCCACCTGGTGGGTGGTGGTGTACGGCGATGTGCCGGGTCGGGACCTCGAAGCCGTGCTGGCCGCCGTGGCAGACCGGCCAGATGCCCATGTGGAGTATGGGCCGCTCCACCTGGAGTAGCCGCGCTCAGCTCACGAACACCACAAAGGCCGGGGCGTCCCACCGGGCGGCGGCCTTGGCTTGCTTCGACGGTCGGCCGCCGAGGTCGGGGTCGGAGGTCTCTGCCGTTCGGCGGGGCTTGAAGTGGGCGAGGCTGACTGCGGCCGGACGTCCTCGCTTCAGGCCGTCGAGCACAGACCGAGCGACCTCGACGGCAGCCTGCGCCCGCACGGGCCACAGAGGTGCGATGACCTCCTTCGCGCCTGCTGTGAGCAGGGTCCCGGCGATTCCACCGGGCTGGTGGACCACATCACCGGTGCGTCCGGCCTCGCAGCTCAACAGGATGATGCGCAGGCCTGCAAGGGCTCGGGGGTCACGGGACAAGCGGTCGGTGTCGAGGCGGTCCTCGGTGCCGTCGGGGTGAAGCAGGTGGAGCCAGGCGGCATCGGGCGAGCTGGCGTGGCCATGGGCGAGGACAACGATAGTGCTGGCCCGGTCGCACTCCTCCAGGACGGTTCGGGCATCGACGGGCAGCTGTTCCGCCCGCGGGTGGACGCTGGGACCATGTCTGTCTCCTGCAGCCACGAGGAGGCGCCCGGTTGGTTGGGCTGGCGCGAGCGCGGCTGCCGTGTCGATGACACCGTCCCCCACCGACTGCTCTGCCGGGCTTGCGATGACCACGGTGGTGTGCTCAGAGCGGGTGCGGAGGGTCACCGGTGGGGACATCGCCAGGCTTGGGGTTCGCCAGACGGGAATCGTTCCGAAGAGCGCATGGTGAGGGACAAAGCGCAGGGCTCCGTGCGGGCACCAGAGCAAGCCCTTGGGGGGGCGGTCGAAGAGCGCGCGGAGGTGAGGGGCCAGTGACTGCTGCACCCAGCTCGACAGGCTCTCCAGCACCTCTGCGCGACGGCCGCGGGTGCGCAGCGCGGTGGCCAAGTCGGACTCCTCGACCCCCAGTCCGAGGTCGGGGAGCCAGGCGATGCGGTCCTGCTCAGGCCTGGGTCCCACCAGCGCGACCAGGGTGCCGTCGGTGAGGGTCCAGGCGCCCAGGGCGCGGGCTTCATGTTGTTTGAGCCAGTCTCGCGTAGCATCGAGGTCCGGCGCCTCGGTGAGCCATCCAGGAACCGATTCGTGGACCTCCCGCAGCAGGCTCGGGAGCCGGGCCGGCTGACCATCTGCGAGTGCTTGTCGCCACTGTTGCATTGTGTCGAACGGCACACCGTGGGGCGTCTCAAGTCGCGCACGGGACATACGAAGCCATGGGGTCTCTGCACGAACCCACCACGGAAGAACTGTCGCTGCACTGGACGCGCCCAGGACGTCGGCCCGCCCCATCCGTCCAACCAGACCGTCGGCCAGCGCGTGTTGGACGGTCACCTGGAGCAGGGCCCGCCCAAGGTTGGCTTCTTGGGCGGCCTTCTTGCGGTCCAGCAGCAGAGATGGCATCGCCTCGGCCAGCCAGGTCCACGCGGTGTTGGACCGGTTGACTCGGCGCTCGGGCTCCTGGGTGAAGAGGGCCAGCTCGCCGAGACCGAGGGCGACGCGGTGCAGCTCGGTGCCGCCTCCGAGCTGCCTTGCCGCGTCGGCCGCTTCGTGGAGATGCGTGTCTGCCTCGCGGCGGGCCTGGGCAGACTGCCGGGCGTCCCAGCGCAGGTGGAGCTCGGCGATGCCGGTGGCCGTCTCCCACACCTGCCGGGGGTCCTGAGCTGAGCGACGGAACTGCAGCGCCTCCTGATAGAGACGCAGGGCGTGGGGGTACTGGCTTGGGTCGCCGGACCGCATGAGCATGTTGCCCAGGTTGTGCCGGGCGGTGGCGAAGCTGTTGGGGGTGCCCACCTTTAGCTGTTCAGCCAGCCGGGTGCGCTCGATGGCGATGGCGGCAGCGGGGTCGTCGTTGCGAGCGGCCACCATCGCCCGATGGGTGGCCTGGTTCTGACGGATGTTGGCCACCACATGGGGGTCTTGCACGAGCTGGAGAGCGCCCGCGAAGCACTCGTCTGCTTGCGCGGCGGCCGATTCGGCCTCGGTGGGGTCGGAGGTGTGCTCGGCCAACACCGACAGGTCCCAGGCCAGGTTGCCCAGGTAGCGTCCCTTCATCTCATGGGTGAGGGCCAGGGTGACCGCCTCCTTCAGCAGCCCGATGGCGTGCCGGTAGCGGTCGGCCTTGTTGCCCCCGTCGGTGTGGGTGATGAGGTCGGCCAGCAGGTGGAGGGTGTTGGCAATCTCATTTGCGACCCCGCCCTTCCGGTCGTCGGCAAGCACCTCCTCGTAGAGGCGGCGTGCTTCCGCCCAGTTCTCGGCGCGGTCGCCGGCGGTGCTGTAGCGTAGAGCACGTGCGAGGCCGATGCGCTGCTCGCGCGAGGGCGGGCGGGTCGTGCGCTGGATGGAGGCGCGGGCAAGCTCCACCGACAGACCGAAGTCGCGGACCGGGTCGGAGCGGTCGTTGTCGGGGGCCCACAGGCGGACCAGCGCGTCGAAGAGCTGTGTTGCCACCGCCTCGGGAAGTTCGGGGGACATCAGCAGGGGACGCGCCGCCAGTGTGAGCGCACGGACGGGTTCGACGGGACCCCGACCGAGTCGAGCAAGCCGGGCGCGGAGGGCGGCTTCGGCCACCAGGCAAGCCACCCGAGTGTCGTCGGTTGCGGTTGGGAGGTCGGTGAGCCGGACCTCGATGGCCTCCGGGTCGTCGTAGATGTTCGGGACCAGAGGAACCGCAGGATCGCCGGCCGCCTGGCTCACCTCCTCGTAGCCCTGCTGTTCCTGGGGGTTGAGCAGGCCGCGGACGAGGTCGAAATACAGCCGACCCGCCGGATGGTCCAGCAGCTCGCTGATGTGGTGCGCAAAACCCGTCTGGTCTGCGGGAAACGGGGTGCGCTGGAGACCCGACAGCGCCTCGTCGATGGTGTCTTCGCGGTCCGGCCAGGCGTTGACCAGGACCTGCCGGACCTGCGGAGGTCTGAAGCTCTGGGGGGCCCGACGCTGCCAGTCCCGCACACTGTAGAGCACCACGTCCAACAGAGGCCGGGTCGCTGTTGGAGCGAGCGCCACCGCCGCGATGAAGTGTTGGCCGACCACTCGCGCCCGGGTGCTGTCGTCCAGGTTGGGGTCGGTCTCGGCGTGGCGCGCGGCCGAGACATGGGTCTCGCCTTTCACACGTCCGCTTCGAAGTGCGAGGGCGCGTTCCAGATGGTGTCCGGCCGCGGTGTGGTCCCCCGCTCTGTTCCGTTCCATCAACGCATCTGCCCAGACCTTGTGGAGCTTGCCTGCGGTGGCTGGGTCGAGCGCGGACGGTTCAAGCTGCTCGTACAGGAGGATGGCCTTGCCGGGCTCCGGGTTGGGCTGGAGGCGGAGCGCATTTCCCAGGGAGATGCGGACATCGGCGGGGTGGAGGCCACTGTGAGACTCACCGAGCAACTGGGTCAACATTTCCACGGCCTGCGCCTTCTTCGCGCTGGACTCGGGAGCGCCGGGGCTACATCGAACCTGGTCCATCCACAAGACGGCCTGCTGGAAACGGGCCAACGCGTCTTCGGACTCTCCCTTGACCGTGCCCGCAGGCAGCGTCCCACCGCGCTCCAGGAGGGTGAGGAGAGCGGCTCGACGGGGCACATCGGCTGGTAGTGCGAGAAGAGCACGGCCGAGCGCAGACCAGGCATCGGGTGCATGGTCTCCAAGCTGCACCACGGTGGAGACCCAGTCGAGGAAGACGGTCTGCTGAGCTTGCGAGAGCTTGGCAACGGTCGGTAGCGATTGCCCCAGCGCTCTGTCGAGACAGTCCGGCCGGGCGTGGTGGAGGAGGAACCAGGGCTGCAGGTCGGTCAACACTCCGGCCGGAGCGGGCCCCACGGGGTGTCCGACCGCAGCGTCGACCAGCCAGTCTGGGACAGCGAAGGGAAGGTCGGCCTCTCGGCTGTCGAGGCCCAGCACCACAACACCCGGCGCAGCCTGGGCAGCTCGGATGGACTGCGCGCGGCGGTGCAGGTCGGGACGTGCGTGGGAAGCCGGCAGGCGTTCGAGTAGCAGGTCGACGGCGTCGAGCACCGTCGGGTGGGTGAGTGCGCCGAAGAGCATGGCGTTGCCGAGCAGAGCAATGGAATTGCCTGGGCGTGCTGGGTCGAGATGACCAACGTGGTCTGCCATTTGCTTCATTCGGCGGGCCAGTTCGGGGGTGCTCGCGTTGCGCCCGGCCAGCATCCACTCCGCGAGGTGGTCCCGCCAACGGGTGGTCCCGATGGTTCGGTCGTCGTCATGCGCAGCCCAGGACAAGACCGTCGGCCACAGGTCCAGGGCTCGGGGCAGCCAGTCCACGTCACCGTCCGCGACCATTGCGCAGGCCGATGCGGCATTGAAGCCATCCTCGAAACGCGTCGTGGGCAGGTGAGGCAGCAAGTCCACGAGCTGAGACACCAACGCCCGCCGTTCTGAGAGGGGGGCATCACGGCGAAGCTGGAGCTGGACAGTCAGCAGGGCAGCAACTTCGCGGCCTTCAGCATCGGGCAGAGCATGGCCCACAACCGCCGAGGCCAGGTCGAATTGTCCCAGTTCCAGCAGTAGCTGCGCGGCATTGGAGGGCGATGCCAGGTCAAGTGCCCATCGTGCGACCTTGCGAATCTGTGGGTCGGACAGATGATTCGCATAGTCGCCGAGAATCGCCACCGCGATGGGGTCGGCGTCGCTGGAGCGGGGTCCAAGCTCGCCGGACACATAGGCCAGGGCGGCTTCCATCCATTGCTCCGGTCCTTCAAACAGGCGCGTGGACAACAAGCGGATGTAGGTGCCGCGGCCGGTCCCTTCGACCAGCGCTCGGCAGCGATGTAGGGCTCGCCAGGCCGCTTCGTCGTTCCCGACGGAGTGCTCCAACAGCATCGACAGGCGCCAGATGTCGAATCGATGGTTGGGGGCCACCTGGTCAGCCTGACCGGTCAGTCGGCGCACAATCCGCAGGGCCTCGGACGGGGCGCCCGCAACGTACAGCTCATTGGCGCGCTGCACCTCGAGCTGAATCCGGGTGTTCGTGTCCGGTGCGCTCCGCGAGGCTTCCGTTCCCACGCGCTCGGCCTCGCTGACTCGCCCGAGGCGGCGGTAGGCCCGCTCCAGCTCGGACATCAGGAACGCCTGGTCCTGTGGAGGCAGGTGGGCCGCACCTTCGTTGCAGCACCGTTTCAGCCATGGGATGGCCTGTTCGGTCTTGCCGGCTTGAAGCAGGTGAGTGGCCAGCTCCCGCATGGTGTCGTAGCCCCACCGGTCCTCGGGAGGAAGGATGTCGAGCGCCTGCTCCAGCAGTCCTGCGGCGGTGAGGTGGTCCCCGAGGCTCCCATTTGGACCCGGGTGTCCGACGACGGTGGCTCTGACCTGGAGGACCTTGGCCCGAAGCCAGGCGGGTTGGCCGTCGAGCTGCAACGTGTCGAGGGCGTCGAGAAGCTGGCTTCGTGTGGACTCGCCGTCCGGGTCGTCCATGGTCACCATGGCGCACAACCGGGCCCACATGCAGGTGGTGTTGGCCTGAAGCTCCAGGTTGCCCGTCTCCCTGGCCAGCCCTCGGGCACGGTCGTGGATGCGCACGGCCTCGCGGAGCGCATCGTCGTCGTCCCCCCTCACCGCCGCGAGCGTGTTCGCCAGACACATGAGGGTGTCTGCGGCGTCGAGCTGGGTGGGCGCGAAGCGGGCCGCGTCCCACAGGAGGTCGAGCCGCAGTGGAAGCAGGTGGTCGGCGTCGAGCTCCATGATGGCGTCGGCGGCGACCCGGGCGGGCAGACCACGCAGCGGGTCGTCCTCGTCGAGCTGGCGCAGGCACAGCAGGGATCCGATGAGCTTGCGCCCCCACCCGGCCAGGAGCACGACCTCGGTCGGGTTGAAGAAGCGGGGTAGCGCTTCTGCCAACACCGCCTCGCCCAGTGAGTCGACGGTCCACATCGACACGGCGGGAAGACGTTCCTGCACGCGGCGAACGGTCGCAGCGAGCTCCACTGTTGCTTCTGCGCTGTCGGCAAGCAGGGTCAGCGCGTTGTCTCCACCCTCGGGCCGCAGTCCGGGGGGGCCAAGTTGGACGCGCAGCATGAGCCACGTTGCCGCGACCGGAGACGCCTGCAGCAGCGCGACGATGTCCGCCTTCGTCGGTTCGACCTCAAGCCGCTGGTACAGGTCTTCCCACTCGTTCCGGCTGGCCTTCGTCCAAGCGTCCACAAACGACATCGTCTTCTCCCTGCACTCGGGTGCGGGGGCTCTCCCGCCCGGTTGACCTCGGTGACGCGAGGCGACGCCCGGTGCGGACAGGGGAAAGTCCGATTTCTCATCTCTGAGCCAGCCCTCACTGGCGCCGGCCGCTGCCAGCAGGCGACCCGTCTTGCGGTATGGTCTGCCGCCACAAGGGGCGAGGGATGGAGCGGTGATGGACCAAACAGCGACCGAAAGCCGGATGGGACCGGTCTCAGAGGTGCTGCTCGACGAGCTTCGCGGCGAGGTCCACCGCCACGGCATCGTCGTCTGGCTCGATCGCGACGGACAGTATTCCGGGCTCGTGGATGCGCTGGCTCGCACGCCCCGTGGCTTCGCCGTACACGCCTTTCGTGGGAGCCACCTGGACCTCATGGTTGCCCTCGAGGGGGTGGCAGGGGGCATCGACAAGCCCCACCTGTTGGTCCACATGCCGGGCGCCACGGAAGAGGATGTGCGCGCCACGCCTCTTCTGGAGCTGTACATGGCGGGGGCGCGCTATCGCCGTGCATTGACGACCCTCGTCGAGCGTGCCGCGGCAGGGAAGGTGGCCCAGGACGCCATCGACGAGGTCATTGGGTCCCCAGAGCTCACCCTGGAGTCGGCCGACCGGTGGTTGCAGGCTGAGCTGTCAGGGGGCGATGAGCTGGCCACTGTTCTTCGGGCCCTGCCACTCTCGGCGCTGGTCGATGACCTCCTGGGCGGCGGGACGGTGGCCCGAAAGCTGATGGGCGGGGACGGCCGCGGACCTCTGCTGTCTCACCTTGCGGCAGCGGCCGGGCTGTCCGACCGGTGGGTCGCGGGGATGACCACTGGACCGGAATGGGCCGCGACGGCCTCGGGCGAGGCGCTGGTCCACGCGCTGGCCACATGGGTGCTGGCGGTGGAATACGTCGATGACCTCCAACGGGCGCCGGTGTCGCCGTTGTTGTCCGACATTGAGCGACTGCCTCGGTCGGTCGTGGCGGAGTGTTGCAGCCTGGCGCGCGACCTCGGCCGGCGGCGCCCCGAGGTGTACGCGCAGGCAGCGCTCGAAGTGGAAGAACGCATCGACGACGAGGTCCGGTGCGCGCGTGCGGAGGACCTGGGCCGGGTCGACACCTTTCGATTCGAAGAAGACCGTGTGCTGGACGCTGCGCTGGAGATCCTGGGGCACCAGCCGTTGGAGACGGCCGCCTGGGAGCGAGTCCTTGACTGGTCGACGCGCCGGCTAGAAGAGGGCAGTTTCTGGCTCGACCGAGAGCCCCCTCGCCGCACGGCGTGGCGCCTCGTAGATGCCGCAGCTCGCCTGGGTCGGGCCCTTGCAGACGCGGGGCCACGCCTCGACGCGCACCTGGGCCATGACGCCGCTGTGGAGCGCTATGTGCGCGTTGGAGCGGCCGTCGATCAAGCGCACCGCAGGTTGGAGCAGCTCCGGGTGCTGCACGCCTATGAAGTGGGAATGCCGCGCTATGAGGTCGTGCGGGACCGGATGCGGGCGCTGCGGCAGTCTTGGTTCGACTGGGCGAGTGACTGGGCAGGCGACTACGCACATCTTTGCCGCCTGCATGGGCCGCTGCCGGGAGGCCACCTCCAGCAGCGTCATCTCTTTGAAGAGGTGGTCCGACCGCTCACGCAGTCCTCCGGGCAGACCGCCTACTTCATGGTCGACGCGCTTCGCTACGAACTCGCCGCCGAGCTGGCGGAGACGCTGGCAGGACACAGCGCGACCAACGTGCGTCTCGACGCGCGTCTCGCGGAGATTCCAACCAACACGGAGGTGGGCATGAACCTGCTCGCTCCGGTTGGGGTGGGTGGCCGTCTTCGTCCGGTCATCAAAAAGGGGCGAGAAATTCACGGATTTCGAGCTGGAGAGTTTGTGGTCGACAGTCCGGAGACCCGCCGACGCGCCATCGCAGCCCGGGTGGCAGGGAGGACCTGCCCGTTGCTCAAGCTGGCAGAAGTGTTGGCAGAGGACGCAGAGGGCCTGCGCCGGCGCATTGCCCAGGCGCGGCTCGTCGTCGTCCACAGCGAGGAGCTGGACAAGGCGGGCGAGAGTGGTGCGGGCCCGGCCACCTTTGCAAGTGTGCTCCAGCAGCTCCGCGCAGCCTGGCACGCACTGCGGGAAGCGGGTGTTCGACGGTTTGTCTTCACCGCTGACCATGGGTTTCTTCTGTTGGACGAGGCAGATACATCGCTCAAGCAACCCCACGGTCAGAAGACCACCCCCTCGCGCCGGCATGTGCTGTCGTCAGTGGGCGCGGACCATCCCCATGAGCTGCGAGTCCCGCTCAAGGACCTCGGCTACGAGGCACCGGGGCTGCACCTGATGGTGCCGGAGACCATCAAGGTCTTCGATCGGGGCGACAAGCCCATGAGCTTCGTCCACGGGGGCAACAGTCTCCAAGAACGCGTCATCCCCGTTCTCTCCGTCCTTCACCGTGCGCCAACCGGGGGGGACACGAGCCGCCTCACATTGACCGCTACCGCTCGCCAACCGTTGATGGGGCGCCACTGTGTGGCCGTGCGGGTGGACCGAGAGCAGGAGACCCTCGGGTTTGGCGCCTCCGACCGAGTTGAGTTTGTGATGCGTGTTGTGGGGGCGCGGGGCCACCGGGTGCAAGTACACGATGTACGAGGCGACGTGCAGGCCCACTCAGGCGTTGTCAAAGCCCGCATCGGACATGACTTCGAGGTCTTCTTCTCAGTGTTGGGGCCTCCAGGCGACAAGGTGCAGGTTGCCATTGAGCCGCTGGTGCGTTCGACCATGCTCGACAGCACAGTCTTGCGAGCGCGGTATGCCGTATCAGCCCAGGCTCCCGTGCTGGGAACGTCACCGGGAGCATCAGTTGGACCCGCTTCGACTTCGAGTGAGTCGAATCGCTCCTCGTGGCTGGACGAGCTGCCGGACCAGGCCACTCGAGACGTATTCCAGCATCTTCAAGAGCATGGGACGCTGACCGAGGCGGAGCTGGTTCGGTTGATTGGCAGTGCGCGCAACGCCCGCAAGTTCGGCCTGCGCCTCGAGTCGCTTCTCACGGTGGCTCCGTTCGACGTGCAGGTCGAAGCAGGGGCATCGGGCAAGCGCTATGTTCGAATCTGAGAGGGTGCCGAGCACCACGGAGCAGCAATGAGCACGCTCACCTCACGCGACCTTGAGCACGTCTTCGAGAGCCTTCGAAAGGGGCTGGTGCCGGAGCGGGGGATTGACACCTTCGCCGTGGGCATCGACAAGCAGCGGCGGGAGCTCCACCGGCAGCTTGGGCTCGCGGAAGCCGGCGAGGGCACCATCAAGTTCCTTCGCGGCGGCTACGGCTGTGGAAAGACCTTCATGGCGCGCCTGGCTCTTCTGGATGCGCGAGAGCGCGGGTTTGCCACCAGCTTTGTTGTGGTATCGGACAACGACCTCCACTTCCATCGGTTCGATGACGTCTATCGCAAGGTCCTCTCCGAGCTGAGCACTTCAAGCTGCCCACGGGCGGCGCTCAGCGACATCCTGGACCGTTGGATCGGCAAGGTCGAAGACGCCCTCATCTCGGCAGGTGCCGACGAGGACGCCGATGACTTCGACGACCGGGTCCGGTCGCGCCTGAGTGAGGAGCTCGCTTCGATGACGGCAGGCCGGGCTCCTGCGGACTTCGTTCGCGTGGTGCAGGCCATTTTCGACCTGAAGCAGCAGGGAGACTTCGCGGGTGCTGGCTCCCTCATCTCCTGGCTGTCGGGCAGCAAGAATGTCGCTGCGTCCGCAAAGCGATCTGCTGGCGTCAAAGGCGAGGTGGGCTCGCGTGAGGCTCTGAGCTTCCTGCGAGGTGTGCTCGAGATCGTCAAGGCTGCTGGCTACCGTGGTCTCGTCATCGTCATCGATGAAGCGGAGACCATTCTTCGAATGCGGGGTGACGTGCGAAAGAAGTCGATGAACGGAATCCGGCAGATTGCAGATGCATCCGGTGAGTACCCGGGGCTGCTCTGGATCTTCACCGGCACCGCTGAGTTCTTCGACACTCGGCGCGGAGTGGCCGGCCTGCCCCCTCTCCATGACCGCATCAGCTTCCAGTCGCAGAACGGGTTCGCATCGGTTCGTCAGCCACAGCTTGAGCTCAAGCCATTCAACGCCAGCCGGTTGCGCAGCGTGGCGTTGCGGCTGCGCACGCTGTACCCAACGCAGTTTCCCCAGCGACGCGACAGCCGGGTCTCGGATGAATTCGTCGGGGACCTTGTGGCGCAGGTGACGGAGGGCTTCAAGGGCGATGTGGGTGTGGTGCCACGGCAGTTCCTGCGCGAGTTCGTGGGGCAGCTCGACATGGTGGATGAGGACGAGGACTACAATCCCACCGAACACTATGGGTTCCAGGCGCGTGCGCTCACAGCGGAGGAGCGGCTGCGAATGGAAGGCGGGGTGGTCCCGCCGTCCGACGGCGATGATGATGATGACCTCATCCCGGCCGAGGACGCGTGGTGAGCGTCTTCGCGCGGTTTCACCCGCGGCTGCAGCAAGCAATCGTCGCAAGGCTGGGTTGGTCTTCTCTTCGACCAGTGCAGGAGGAAGCGGGCAAGGCGTTGCTACGGGGTGACAACGCCGTCGTGTTGGCGCCGACCGCGGGAGGAAAGACTGAGGCGTCGATGTTCCCCACGCTGTCGATGCTGGTCTCGGAGCCCTCGTCTGGCGTGGGCGCGCTCTACCTCGCTCCCATCAAGGCGCTCTTGAACAACCAGGCTCATCGCCTGGGCACCTACACTGAGATGGTCGGACTGCGGCGCACCGTCTGGCACGGCGACACGACGGCGTCGCAGCGCAATGCGTTCCTCAAGGATCCCACCGAGCTGTTGATGACCACGCCGGAATCGCTGGAGGTGATGCTCGTCTCCAAGCGGGTGGACACAGCGCGTCTATTCCTGGACCTCCGATTGGTGGTGATCGACGAGGTCCACGCTCTGGCAGGAACCGACCGCGGCGGGCACCTCATGAGCGTGCTGGAGCGCCTGGCCGCGCTGTCTCGCCACGACGTTCAGCGCGTCGGCTTGAGTGCTACTGTTGGAAATCCTGAGGCAATCCTCGCCTGGCTGCGTGGGTCGTCGGCTCGAGGCGCTGTGGTTGTGGACCCACCCAAGGTTCCGGGTCCCAAGCAGCTCCTGGTGTTGTTCCGAGAGGACCTCGACCACATCGCGCGCGACTCTGCCAAGATTGCGCGTCGAGGCAAGTCGCTCCTTTTCTGCCAGTCCAGGGCCACAACCGAGGCGGTCGCGGGGACCATGCGTGTATTCGGTACCGACGTCTTCGTACATCACAGCGCGGTCTCCAAGGAGGAGCGCCTTGCTGCGGAGGAGCGGTTCCACCATGGGGACAATGCCTGCATTGTCTGCACGTCGACACTGGAGCTCGGCATTGACGTGGGCGACCTCGACAGAGTGCTCCAGGCGGAGGCACCAGAGACGGTCGGTTCCTTCTTGCAGAGGATGGGACGGACGGGCCGGCGGGCGGGACAGGCAGCAAACACCACCTTTCTCTGCGAGTCGAGAGATGCGGTCCTCCAGGCGATTGCGCTCATCGAGCTTGCAAAGGCCGGGTGGGTGGAGTCCATCGAGGTGAATGACCGCTGCTGGCCGGTGCTGGTCCATCAGCTTCTGGTGATGGCGCTCGCTGGCGATGGCGTGCGTCGGGCAGAGGCCTGGGCACACCTTCAGCGGGTCCCTGACCTGCAGGGAATCCAGGAGTGCGAGTTTGACGACCTGGTGGACCACATGGTCCAGGACGGAGGCCTTGCGCAGGTGGGGCCTCACCTTGTCTTGGGTCGAAAGGCCGAACGGCGCTTCGGCCGCAAGAACTTCATGGAGCTCTACGCGGTCTTTTCAAGTCCCCAGAGCTACCGAGTCGAGACACGAGCCGGTGCCCCCGTCGGCACCCTCAACCAGGGCTTCGTAGACCGACTCGTAGACGGGGTGAGTGCCTTCTTGTTGGGCGGACGGGCATGGACTGTGTTTTCCATCCGACACGATGAACGACGGGTTCTGGTCGAACGAGGCCCCACTGGAAAGAAGCCACGCTGGGGGGGCTACCTACCCCAGTTCCTCGGGCGGGAACTCTGCACCAAGATACGCGACATCATCCTGTCTGAGCAGATGTTCCCGTACCTGCACAGTTCTGCTGCTGCGGTGCTGGAGGAAGCCCGAGCCGACCTTCGAGGTGTGCTTGAGCCGCCACAGGCGGGCTTGTTCGGTGGGGAAGACCATGTGGAGTGGTGGACCTTCGCGGGCGGGCGAATCAACGCCACTCTGCGGTATGGGTTGGAGGCGGTCGGGGGGGACTGGAAGATCTCACCGGACAACCACGTCATCAAGATCCGCGCCGAGGGACTGGACAAGATGGACGTCTGGCAGGCGGTACAGCTCCTTCGAAGCGATCGATTCTGGAGCGACGATGCGCTTTGGGACGAGGTTGCCGAGAGCTTGCCCGAGTACCGCTTGAGCAAGTTTCAGGCGCTGATGCCGCCTGGAGTACAGCGTGAGATGGTCATGAGTTTCTTGCTGGATGTGGATGGGGCGCGTGAGTGGGTGCGGGCACTGGCCTGACTCGGCGGGGTCATTTTCGATTGTTGCGCAAGTCTCCTACGCGAAATCCTCGGGCAGAAACCCCAGCACCTCCCGCCACATCGCCCGCACCTCTGTCGCGACCTCTGCTTCCTGGACTGCCAGCCAGTCCAGCAACTCATCGTCATCAGTCGGCGGGTGCCCTTCCAGCTCGCGCATCGAAATCGCCGTCCCAAAGGTCGAGTCGTCGTCCCAGTCGATCTCGCTGAAGAGGTAGGTCTCCTCCCATTTGGTGCGTCGCAGCACGCAGCCCAGCCGCCCGTCCTGCCGAACCCGCGCCACGCCCACCCCACCATTTCGAGCGTGGATGACGTAGGCGCGGCCGACGACCACCTCGTCGCGAGGCAGTCGCCGGTCCAGGAGGGCCTGCTGAGGGTCCTGCATGGACCCAGAATAGCCCGCCACTACTCCCCGAACACTGCCACCAGCGTCTCCTCCAACGCCTCCAGCCGCCCATCCAGAGTCCGCACCGCGGTCAGCGTCCCTTCCTCCAGGTCGTCGACCGAAGCCCCGACCTGAACCACCTCGCCAGCCATGTCCCCGGCTCGGCGCTCCAGCGATTCCAGACGCCGCTCGACCGTGTGCCGCCACACCTCATGCCGAGCAGACGCCTTGTCCGATTCCGCGGCCACCACCTCCAGCCGAGCCGCAAGCCGGCGCACCTGCATCGCCAGGGTGGATTCCGCTACCCGCTCGCCACCCGACTCCTCCGGCGATTGAGCCGCCTTGGCAACGACCTCCTCCGCCACGGAACCGACCACTTCACCACGCTTCCGCGCCCGCGACGCAGCACTTCGACACGCACTGCCACAGTACCGTGCGTCCCGTCGCAGGGCGGAAAACGCGTCGCCACACATCACGCAGGTCGCGTTCTGAACCGTTCCACTCATGCCACACCTCCGCCAGCACGCGTCGTTCTCGTCGTTCCATCTGCGCCGAAGCGCAGCCGTTCCGTCAGCCCGTCAACCACATCGGGCGACTTGCCACGTCGTGTCGCTGTCCGTCTGGCGCTTGCGAACACGTCTTCCGCCCGCCAGCGCTCGGGCCCCTCGGGGGACACCTTCGCCCCGAGGCCCTTCGGCAGCGGAACCGCCTCGCGAAGTCGCTCGGCCTCGGCCTCGGCCTCGGCGATCCAACGAGCCATCGGCGTTCCGGGCTGACTGCCATCAGAATCATCCAGCACGCTGCACTTTCGGTCATTCGCGTTGAAGGCGGCTTGGTCCCGCTCGATGTCCTCCAGCGCTTCCGCAATCCAGCCCGCCATCGGAGTCCCTGGCTCGACCTGCGCGAGGAGGTCCTGCATCGACTGTGCAGGTGCCTCGTCCACCACCGGTTCCGAACGCCCAACCAAGCGCCCGGCCTTCAGGGCCTCAGCAATCACCCGGGCGTTCCACCACTGCCCGTACACGCGCTCGACCTCGGCCTGCACGGACGCCACATCGCAGGACCGTCCCACCAGCTCCAACCGGGTCGCCACCTGCCGCACCGCCTGCATCAGCGACACCCGGCGTCCTCCCAGCTTCATCCAGAGCTCGTCCACGGACGTTCCTTCCTTCGACCGCTTCTCAACGAAGGAACTCTCCCTTCCATCTCCTCCCATCTCACTCTCTGGAACACGCGCGCGCGTGGCTGTCCGCCCCGAGGCCGACACAGCGTCCCCCGGCAGTCCGACGCCGCCGTCCCCCGCGGGTCCGACGCCGGTGTCCCCCGCGGGTCCGACACCGCCGGCCCCCGCAAGCCCGACACCGCCGCCCCCCGCGAGCCCGACACCGCCGTCCCCCACGGAGCCGACACCGCCTTCTCCATGCGGGCCAACACCGGCCGCCTCCAAGCCGACACTCTCCCCCGGCCACACCGTCACCACCTCCCACTCCGGCCCACGCCGTCCACCGACCGCACACGCCGCACCCCACAGACTCGGATGCGCCAGGTGATACCGCCGCCGCCCGTGCCCACGCTCATGCCGCCGAGCCACCACGACCCCTCGGTCCATCAACCGCCGCAGCGCCCGCTCCACCCCAGAGACACCCGCCCCCAGAGCCTTCGCCAGCCGCCGCACCGACGTGTCCACACCCAGCCGCGCCGTCTCATCCGGCACCGCCATCACCTGAACCAACACAAAGTCCACAATCCCACGCTCAATCGCGGTGAACCGAGCCCGACACATCACCTGCGCCAGCTCCCCCGTGAACTTGACGAATCGCCCCGGGCGACCCCACACATCACTCGACATGCGTGCCTCCCGCGTGCCCCAGACGTGCCGAGACTCTTCTCAGAGCCCCCTGCGGCACAATCCTGTCGGCGCTCGTGTCACCTCCCGAAAATGCGCCCCACCGCGTGGTTCGAGCGTCTCCACTCCGTTCCCGAAGAACAGCAGGAGCCACATTCGACTCCCACCGCCTCCACTACCTTGGTCTCCGCCTTGACGGAGCCCAACCCACTGCCATCGTCTTCGCGCTGTCGCTTCGCCGGCTGTAGGAGTCGAACGGGTTGCGCCGGCGCGAGCGCTGCGAGCGGTTCAGGTGTGACCCTGGCCTCGGGGACGACTCGCGGAAGGCGAGTCGTCGTCAGAGGTCGACTCCCACCGCCTCCACTCTTGATTCGTGCGTCCTGACATGGGTTCTCGTCTCCTTGTAGATGAGATTCTGTGTTGGGGTGCCGCAGACGTGCCTTGGGCTGTTTGTGCCCGGGCCGTCATGCCGACAGGTCTGATTCCATCGTCTTCGCGCTGTCTCGTTCCACCTTCTGGGTGGGTGTCAGCGCGTGGATTGCCTCGACCAGTGCAGAGTCGGGGACGTGCAGGTACTGTTGGGTCGTCTTCATGTCGACGTGGCCCATCAGCTTCTGGATTCGGCTGGGGTGCTGGTCGGCCTGCGCGAGCATGGAGCCAAAGCTGTGCCGGAGGCCGTGGATGTTGACCTGCGGGATGCCAAGGGCGGTGCAGACGCGGCGGAGCGGGTGCTTGAGCCGGTTGGAGTCCAGGTAGGGCGTGTCGCGGATCCGCCCGGGGTCCTTGGTTCGCCGTGGGTCGGGCCGGTACGGGAAGACGAGGCTCGGGTGGGTCTTCCGGTGGGCCTTGAGGACGGGGACGAGCAGCGGGTGCATGGGGACCTTGCGTGCGACCTTGCTCTTGGGGGTGCCGGTGACGCCGCGGGTGACGCTCTGGCCGATGTGGATCTGGCTGGACTCGAAGTTGAGGCTGTCCCAGGTGAGTGCTGCGATTTCGCCGAGGCGCATTCCGGTGAGGAGTGCGGTGATGAGCGGTGCGGCTGCCGGACCGGCGTGGGTCTTCGCGGCTGCGATGAAGTCTTCGATGCGGTCGAGTGGCACAGTCGCTCGCGGCTTCTTGGGGTCGGGTCGGATGGGTGCGACCCGCTCGACGGGGTTGTCGGTGGCGTAGCCCCACTTTCTGGCATCGGCGTAGATGCGGCAGAGGATGGCGACCTGGTTCTTGACGGTCTTCGCCCGCGGCTTCGGGGTCTCGCGCATCCGGTCGTGGACCCAGACCTCGATGGCGTGGGTGGAGATGGCGGCGAGTGGCAGGTGGCCGAAGGCGGGGACAAGGTGGTTGCGGCAGGTGGACGCGTACTTTTCGCGGGTGGATGCCGCGAGGGTGGGGGTGCGGGTCTCGAGCCAGTGGGCGGCGAAGTCGCGGAGGAGGGTGGCCTCGGCGAGAGTCGCTGGTTCGGGCGGCGGCTCGGTGAGCTCGGCGTGGAGCTGGCGCTCGAGGTCGGTGGCTTCTCGGCGGGAGAGACCGTTGTGGGTGGACCGGTGCCGGAGTCGCGCGCCGGAGATGGGACAGGTGTAGGCGAAGTCGATGCGCCAGGAGCTGGTGGTCTTGCGCTGGATGCGGCGGACGGTCACTTGG
>ENA-OWNT01001091-OWNT01001091.1-seawater-metagenome-genome-assembly--contig:-NODE-1091-length-39765-cov-5.998009_pt1 | contig 39765 bp, 41 predicted proteins | sample MGYA00238136_ERZ651165 | MGnify/ENA primary metagenome ERZ651165 (study PRJEB26861, sample SAMN08777766) | seawater metagenome | isolation source: coastal seawater | place: USA: Florida | collected...
GACGCGCAGCAATGGGAGGTTTGGGACGCGCCCTGTCGTCATCCGCAAAAGTGTTGTAGCGTAACTTATGCTGCATTGCAATATATTTTGCACTGCACAATAAACTTTTTTCCAATTTCTGCCGTATCGGAATTTTGCACCTGCACAAATGCGGCAGCTGAAACGCCCTGCGTCCCTAGCCTATGGCAGCAAATACGTACCACAGACTTGGGATTTCTCGTTTCATCAATGGCTTGGGCTGTGCAGCCTTGACCGCCCAAGCCATCGTCACTTGCGGGATCCGATAATCAGCCCTTTACCGACCCAGCAGCATCCTGTGCGGCCTTGGCAGCGGTATCGCCAAGTTCCCGGGCCTGTTCGCCGAGCGTTTCCATCTGGCTGCGCATGAAATTCTGCTGCAGGCTCATCATCTCGGTGAGGTCTTTTGCCTTAACCATTTCCTGGGCGAATTTGAACGCGGCATCCACCTGCTCTTCTGCATATGAGAAGGATTTTTTCTGAACGTCGTTCGCACCGCTTTGAACAACATTGGCTGTGTCCTCGGCATTGGAAACGGCCTTTTGCGTGGCGCTCATGAAATCATCGAACGCTTTTTTGGCCTGATCAACGCTTTGCGAAGCAAAATCGCGCATTTGTTCGGGGATCTCGAAACCAGTTTTATCCGTCGCCATGGATTTTGTTCCTCAAAACTCGTGCCTACCCAAGTGCCCACCGTTGGCGGTGCACAATACAAAATTTCGTATCACGGAAGGATGACAACGGCAAACACGCACTCATAGCTAGTATTTCTACTATTGCCGGTTAACCACGCCTTCAACCATCCGGGTATAGAGAGCCACTTTGCATGGACGCTCAGCGGCTTTGACGGTATTAACTGGGTGTTTACCACTAAAGTGGCGCAGGCCCCGTGCGCGGCCCTGCGATGTTGCGAGACTTGCGGAGTTGAGCTTTGGACAACCAGCTGCAAACCTTTATTGAGCTCAGCACGCTCCCCGAACTCTCGGACCTTGCAAATGACAAGCGGGCCGCTTGGGTGTGGTCCGCCGACGGCACACGGATTCTGTGGGCCAATGCAGCAGGCGCAAGTTTTTTTTCCGTCCGTGATGTAGCAGGATTTTCCAGGCTGACCGCCTTGGCACGCTCTCCGGCGCGCCCTCACATCGCGCGGATTGCGACAACCGGTGACACCGGAAAGATGTCGATAGACCGCTTGCGGTTTTATCGCGGCCTCAGGGTCATGCTTCTGACCTGTCAGTGTCAGCGGCTTGTTCTGCCAAATGGCAATGACGCGGCGTTGATCGTGTGCGGCGACAAGGGCCTGTTCCTGACCGAAGACCCCTTCCCGGCCTACCTCGATATGCTCGCCGGAACAGACCGCAGCGTCTTTGTTCTCGGTGACAGTGGCGACGTCATACAGCAGGCCGGCACCCTGTCTGGAACGCCGGTCCAGTCAAATCCGGAAGACGGCGTCTCAATTGCCTTTGCGAAGGCCCGGCTTAACGATGCCCTGCACGATGCGGCGATCGCTCAGCTGGATCCGTCCCGGACACTGATTGTCCTGAAGAACGAAATGCTGGAGGAAGCCAGCCCGCAAACTGCACCGCTCGCAGAATCTGCGGCGGAAACCGCTGTGGCAAGCGCCAGTGTTCTGATTACAGAAGAGTCCTCCGACGCATCTGCTGACGCCCTGGATACCGAGGCGCCTGAGCCGGACGCGGCCAGCGAGCCGGCAGCAGAGGCCGATGGGCCGGAGGCTGATAACTCCGAAGACAAATGGGTGCGAGCTGACGAGCTGTTCGACGAGGAAGAAGACAAAGACCCGGCACCAGAGGCCACCGCTGCAGATGCCGAAGACGCCTCGGCTCCAGCCGAGGAAGCTGAAACCGAAGCACAAGATGAAACGCCTGCAGCAGATGCGCTCAACGAAGTTGATGAGGCCGCTGAACACGAGGACACTAGCCCTGCCGACGAACCGGGGGACATTGCCGAAGCTACGCCAGAACTGACCGCAGCAGCGGACGTTGATGCGGATACAGAAATAGAGGCTGAGGCTGAGGCTGAGGCTGAGGCTGAGCAGTATGTTGCTCGCGGCGTCCGACCCCATCCGCAGAGTCGCCAGCAAGAAGCCACTCCATCGAGACGCCAAACTCCCGGTGAAGTCCAAGCACAAGCGGGATGGACGGAAGCGACTTGCCCCTACACACCGCGCTCACGAAGGTTTGGGAGACGCCGACCCGTTCCGCCAAGCTCCGCTGTGACAGGCCGTGATTGTCGATGACCGCACGCAGGCGAACGGCAATCGACTCGGTGAGCACTTTCTTGCTTGACTTGTCCACCAGCTACCCCTAAGCTGAGCAAGAAATTGCTTCGAGGTGCCTACCGATGATGACAGCAAAAGACATTCGGGCCGAAATGGTGCGACGCGGGCGCACCGGAGCGGAGATCGGCCGCACCCGTGGAGTGTCCCGGCAGTTCGTGTCGACCGTCATCAACGGGCACCGCAAGACACCGTGGGCACGTAGGGCAATCGCTGAGAGCATCGGTCGTTCCTATGAAGAGGTGTGGGGGACACCCGACACCCGGCATGACGCCACGGCGTCCGCCGTGGTTGACATGTCCACCTGTACCACGCAGGTGCGGCCATGAGCCGCGCGGCCCACAAGGCGACGCTGGCCGTCGTCAAGCTCATCACCCACCTACGCATCCATGGCGGGTGGCTCACCACCAGCCTGCTTGCCGCAAAGTGCCAGCTCGCGCGAGAGACGGTTCGGCGCGTCGCCGAAGAGCTGCAGGCTCACGGCTGGGTGGAGGGGCGCAACATCGAAGGCACGACCTGGTGGCGACTTGGCCCCGAGCTCCCGCGCATCGGCATCGACTACCAACGGCGGCTCGCCGCCGAGGCCAACGACCTCCAGCAGCGATTCACCACAGCCCTCAGCCCGTTCCCCCAGAGCACACCATGAGCCGCCGCCCCAGCGACCCGGGCGCATTGCGTCTCGTCGACGGCCTCACCGTCCTCGCGATTGTGGCCCTGATGTGGCTGCTCATGGTGGTGACCCCATGAGCTCCGCCAGCCTCGGCCACATGAGCGTCAAGCTCCGTAGCCGCGACGAGCTCGTCATCCAACTCGGCGAGCAGACCGCAGTCATCCGGGTCTGCCACGCCCGCCGTGGGGAGGCCCGTCTGGTCGTCTCCGCACCCGCCTCCATCTCCATCCAGACGCGAAAACGCACGGAGCCTACTCAATGACCGCCACCGTCACCTCATTCCCTTCGGCCCCAGCACCCACCGCCCCGCAAGGCGCGGAAGTGATGACCCAGGAGGAAACCGCGCGCGAGACCAAGCTCATCCAGCTTGGCAACGGTCGCGCCTGGGATTCTGACCTGGTGTTGCGCGAGATTCTCGTCGAACAGGAAAAGATGGTCATCTCGGCATCTCGAATCGGGCGCCTCCTGGCCTGGACACGAGAGAAGCTCGGGCATGGCCAATTCACCAACTGGGTCAGCCGACACGTCCCCTTCTCGGTGCGCACTGCTCAACGGTACATTCGGGTGCATGACTTCTTCGAGGCCCACCCCCGCCTGTTGAAGCCGATGGCCGGAGCCGGGCTCAAGCGAACCCTCCTGCTCACGACCCTCCCTGACGAGCAGCTCGAACTGCTCGCCGAAGAGGGACAGCTCGGCGAGGTGGACATCGATGAGCTTCCGAGCACCCCGTATGTTGAACTGCAGAAGCGGGTGAACGACCTGAAGAAGGAGAAGGGCGACACTGACGACAAGGTCGCCAAGCTCGAAAACCAGCTCGCCGAGGCCCATGCCCAGATTGCCGACTTGTCCGGTGTGATGAGCAAGGACGACCAGAAGCTGATCGAGAAGTTCAGGAAGTGGAAGGACGACGCCGAGAACCAGTTCGCCCTCTTCAGCGCCCAGACCGAGGGCATCGGCGCCCGCCTCAAGGACCACCACCCTGCCGTTCGCGCTGAGTACGTCGCCTTCTGGGAGTGGCTGTTCACCCGTGCGGAGGTCTCGTGCCTCGAAGCGCAGGTGACCGCCGGCAAGTCGGTCTACGGCAGCACCATCAATGAGGCAATCACCCGCGCCCGCCCGCTCGACGGCGCCGGGCAGCCCTACGACCTGGAGACCCGGTTCACGAGCTGGGAGGGTGGCGACATCCGCAGGCCAGTCACCGCCGACGATGACGGCGGCGAAGCCCCCATCACGGTCGACAACCAGGACGGCGCGGGAGGGTCCATCCGCGACCTGGTCAACCGTCGCACCGGCACCACCCGCCTCGAACGCTTCGCGGAGGAGGTGGGCGCGGAGTCGGTGACCATCCGGGTCTCTGGCCGCCGTCCCGCCGCCGATGACATCGACCTCGACGCCGTTCCGAGCGACGCCGAAGAGGTGGCCCGCCGCCGTGCAGCCATCCGCGCCCTCAACGACGACCTCCCCCCCGAGCTTCGTTCCTGAGCAAGGCTGGAGACCCACCGTGGCCGAAGACGTTGCAGCACAGGTGTATGACCGCACGCTCGCATTCGTGCGCTCGCAGCCCTCCGGGAAGGCTCGGCGGCAGTGCGTCCGAGAGGCCGCCGAGCGTCTCGGCGTGAGCTCGCAGACTGTGTACCGACAGCTCAAGAAGCGGGGCTGGACCACGGGACGGCAGACCCGCCGAGATGCCGGTCAGAGCACGGTGTCTGACGCCGACCTCGGCACCATCGCCTCCATCGTGGCGCGGGGCCGCAACAAGCGTGGTCAGGTCAACGTCCCGGTGGTCGAAGCCGTCAACATCGCCCGGGATGCCGGCCTCATCGGTGCCGGCGCCAAGTACTCCAACGTGTGCCGACGCCTGCGCGGGTCGGGCCTCGACCGGCGCCGAATGTGTGCGCAGGCGCCTGGCATCTTCCGAGTGTCCAACTTTCCGAACGCCGTGTGGTTCTTCGACATCTCGGTGGCAATCCAGTGGTACTTCCGCGACGAGAATGGCCGCAAGCTGGAGCTATACGGCGATGCGGGCAGCCGGTTCTACGAAGGCAAGGTCGAGAATTTCAAGAAGCTCCGGCGGGTGATTCGTCGCTACGCCATCACCGACCACCGTAGCGGCGCCTACTTCGTCCGCTACTACTACGGGTCGGGCGAGACGGGCGCAGACGTCGTCGACTTCCTGTGGCACGCGATGAGCGAGAGCCCCCTGACCCGCAGTGTTGCACCTTTTGGCGGCGTGCCCCACCGGATGGTGCTCGACCAGGGATCTGCCAACAAGAGCGCACTGGTCACCAACCTTCTACAGGGCCTCGGCGTAGAGGCCGAGTTCCACGCGGTGGGCAATGCCAAGGCGTCGGGCTCCGTCGAGTCGCGCCACAACCACTGGCAACGTCGGTTCGAGGGACGGTTGTCACAGAACCCCGCGCCCGACCTGCAGACGCTCAACGAGTGGGCGCTGAAGTTCGGCGCCAAGGAGAACGCAGAGCGGCCCCACAGCCGGCACGGCATGCCTCCGAATGAGATGTGGCTGACCATCACACCCGACCAGCTCATCGAGTGCCCAGACCGCGACACCTTCTTCCAGCTCGCAGCGAGCCACCCCCGCGAAGGCGTCCTCACCAACCGCCTTGTGCTTCGTGCAGATGGCCGCAAGTGGTTCATCACGGGCGAGCACGTCTACCCCCGCCAGCGCGTCAAGTACCGCCTCAGCCCATTCGTCGAGGCAGGGATTCGCGTGTGGGACGCCGAAGGCCGAGAGCTGTCGGCCGACGAGCTGCAGTTCGATGAGGCAGGCTTCCCGGTGGCCGGTCCGCGACATGTCTGGGGCGACGATGAGGCCGAAGGCTTCAGCCACAAGCAGACCGCCGCCCGTCGAGTGGTCCAGCGCATCGACGACGACGAAGATGACCTCAAGGTCGCCAGCGTCTTCGACGGCCTCGACAGCGCCCTCGAACGGCACCGCTACCTCACCCCGACCGGCCAGACCTGGTCGCCTGCCACCGAGGCCGCCGAGGCGGTCGCCGCAGAGCCGCGCCTGTCCTCGACCGAGGCCCGCGAACACGTCGCCCGCGAGCTCGGCCGCGCCATCGGCTCCGACGGGGCCTGGTGGCGTGACCGGATTGGCGACGGGGTGACCGAATCCCAGCTCGACGAGCTGCTCGCTGAGTTCCGCGCCCGCGAGTCGGGCATCCACCACCACCACCACCACCACCACACCGGCTGACCACTGAGTCGGCCGACCCCACCCAGGAGAACCCATGTCCCTTTTCCGCGAGTACCTGACCCCCGAGGTGCTGCAGCACTTCGGCCTGCCTGACGACCCCTTCGACGACCCCGAGAGCCCCGAGGACATCTGGCGCGGAGGCCGCATCAAGTTCATCGAGAAGGTGTTGTGGAAGGGCCTGATGAGGCGCCGCATCATTGCGCTGGTGGCCCCACCTGGTGGAGGCAAGACCAAGCTGGTGCGGCGGCTGAACGCGCTGGCGAAGACGCAGGAGCAGGTCCGCCTCATCTACCCGTCATCGCTGGACCGTCGCCGCATCTCGGTCAACGGGTTGGCCGTCGCCATCCTCCTCGAACTGACCGGGCGCGACACCTCCAACATGGGTCAGGAGGCCCGCTCCAAGCTGCTGTTGGACACCCTCCGCGAGCGGGGCCGTGCCGACGAGGTGCCCTGCCTCCTCATCGATGAGGCCCACGACCTCAGCGACACTGCCCTGATTGCCATCAAGCGCATCTGGGACAGCCAGCTCCAGTTCCGCGAGCTCAGCGTCATCCTCGTGGGCCAGCCGCCCTTGTTGGCCCGCCTTCGCGGTGAGCAGCAGCTCAGGGAACTCGCCCTCCGCACGACACCCATCGAGGTCGGCGAGCTCGGCCAGCACTGCGGGAGCTACCTCCGTTGGCGGTTCTCCCGTGTGGCCGATGCCGACGGCAACGTGGGCAACGCTGACCGCGTCTTCACCGAAGGCGCCATCGAGTTCATCGCCGGCAAGGGTCGCACCCCGGCATCCATCAACAACCTCTGCGTGGCCGCCATGACCCAGGCCCACCGCATCGGCGAAGAGCGCGTGACTGCGGAGATCGTCCACAAGCTCTGACCCACCAAATTCCAACATGGCCAAGGGCGCCAAGATCGGCGCCGCCATCCCAGATGGAAAGGGCCCTCGACCACCACCGAGGACCCCATGGCAACCAAGAGAACCAGCAAGAAACCCCGCCGCACGGCGGCACAGAACAGCCGCATGTGGGCCGCCGTCTCGCAGCTCCGCAAGCTCGGACTCAGCAAGGCTGACGCAGAGGGCATCCTCCGCGACACCGTTGAGTCCGTCGCCGGCCACCGCCACTCCAGCCGGCTCGACGTCTACCAGGCCGCCGGAGTGATTCGCCAGCTCGAGGACACCATCGAGCGGTCGCAGTCGCCCGCCGACCCTGACCCCAAGGTCAGCTCAGACACGTCTCTGAGGGAGCCTTGGGGGCGGCGCGGGCCGGGGCCGCGGATGGGTCGCGTCATCTCGCCCCGCCAGCAGGAGACCTTGCAGGCGCTCTATGCGCAGGCTGGGATGGACACTCCGGAGCGGCAGCGCGGGTTCTGCGAGCGGCAGACTGGCAAGCCGTGGCCGCAGACACAGAAGCACTGTGACGCCATCTTCGAGGCGCTCAAGGCCATCATCTTGAGGGACCACAAGCCCGCCGAGATGCGGGCCCGCTTCGAGGCGTTGCGCGACCACCCCGCGCTCGACGACTGGAAAACGGGCTTCGTGGCGGACGTCTGCGAGCAGTACCAACGGGCCCGCAAGCCTGAAAAGGTGCTGACCACCCACCGGCTGAAGAAGCTGATGGAGTGTGAGGCGGCAGTCGCGGAGGCGACATGACGGCCGCCCGCGTCTACCTGCGCCCGAGCGAGGCCGCGCAGGTGGTGAGCCTTCCCGGCCGCACCCTGAGTCGGGCGCTGGCCAGCGGCGAGCTCCCGGCCCTTCGCCTCATCCGCGGCGGCAAGACGCTGTACCGCCTGCCTGGTGCGGCGCTCGGCCTCGATGTGCCGCAGCCGGCCGCGGTGGTGCAGCCTGTCAACACGTCGCGCACTGTCGCCGACCTGGTGCGGGTCCACTACCGAACCGTTGAGCGCTGGGCCGCCGAGGGCACCTTGCCCATGGCTCGCGTGCGCGGCTCCTGGCGCCTCTCGGGGCCCGAGCTGGTCCGGTGGCTCGACTCCCACACCTTCGACGGCGAGAAGGTGCAGAGCCACCACTACATCCGTCGCCCACGTCGCACAGGGGAGCGGTCGGAGTCTCCGAAGCCACTGCCCGACCCGCCCGCTGAGGCATCGCCCTCGCCGGTGGAGATTGGCGGGTTCGTGGTGCCGGCTCGGTGGTTCGACTGTCCGGCCTACGACCGCTGCCTCCGCGTGGCTGGCAAGCACGGCTGGACCTCGTGGGACTGCGCGGCATGCCGCCTCTGCCCCGAAGGCATCGCGGCTCAGCACCTCACAGAGCTGCCCATGGTGGGCCTCACCACCGCCGAGCCGAAGCGGCAAGGCCGTGTGCTGCAGGCCATGCGGGGTGGCTCGTGATGGGCCTGCAGCTCGCCTTGCCGGGGCTGGGCCTGCCCTGCGCAACCTGCGGGGAACCCATCCACGTCCACCGCGGGGCGGGGCGGCCCCGGAAGCACTGCAGCCGGTGCCGCAGGCCGCGGATGGGCCGGCACAACCCGGTTGAGAGCCCGCGCCCCGACGACGTGATGACCGTGATGACGCGCCCCGACGACCAGGGGCCGCAACGCCGCATCCGCGTGGTGGTGACCGGACGGAGCTGGCGCGCCGGCAAGTTCGGCGGCCGGATTCACCTTGTGCTCGTCGCCGATGACAACGGCGAAGAGCGGATTTTCGACCTTGCCTGGTGGCGCACCTACGCCGCCAAACCCAAGCCCGAAGGGGGCAACCATGTGTAGGACAACCGATCTGCCGCTCAAGGACGACGGCATTGCAGCGGTGCTGTCGGAGACGGCCTGGCCGTCGACCCAGCGCACCACCCACACGGGCGCGCATAGCCACAACCCGTTCTCCAAGCGCATCACCGACACCCGCGAGTGCAAGGTGTTGGTGGAGCTCGAGGGACGGCACCGGAGCCTGCAGGCAGCTCAGACGGCTCTGCTCGGCCTTGGCTACCGCGCGATGCGGAAGTGGGCGCCGGTGGACATCGAGACGGGCGCGGCCGACCACGGCGTGCAGGTCGAGATCGTCTGCGACGGCATCGTGGTCGCCAAGGGCGTGTGGGCGCGGACGCGGCTGCAGAGCTTCGTCCAGCTCGGCGGTGTGGAGATGCACCGAGGCACCACCGAGCGGGCCATCGAGCTCGTGTGGCTCAGCGAGGCCGAGTCCTACGCACTGACGGAGCAGTCGAGGGAGGTGGCGCCATGAGCCCGCGCCACCACGTCATCGGCTTCACCTCCGACCGCTATGTGCGCCTCGACAGCCGCCGCTACCTCAACGTCGGCTCCGTGTGGCGACTCGCCCCCTGCGAGACCTGCAGCGCCCAGCGGGGCGAGCCCTGCGTGGTCAGCAAGGGTCGGAATCGTGGCGCAGTGCTCCAGATGGCCCACAGCAAGCGGGGGTCGCGCAGCCGCGAAATCACCCTGTGGTTCGGCCTGGCAAAGGAGCGCAGGGTCAAGACGATTCTCACCTGGGATGAGGTGTGGAAGCGCCTCAAGGGGAAGTCAGCGGCCGAGCTCGCCAACTGGGTGATTCAGCCGGACCGAGGCGACATGCCTGAGCGGCCTGCTGGGCTGGAGGGGCGATGAGCACGGAGCGCACGCCCATTGGGTTCAGGGGCGACCTGTACGTCCAGCTCAAGTCAAGGCACTGGCTCAACCTGGACGCGGTTCGGCGTCTCGCCACCTGCGACAAGTGCGGGGCGAAGCCAGCCGAGCCGTGTGTCACCACCCGCGGCTACCACCCCGGAACGCCGACCACGACGCATGTGCACCGAGGTCGCCGCGACCTGACCGTGTTGCGTTGGTTCCGACTCTCGCGAGAGGTGGGCACCACGATGATGCTGAGCTGGGGGCGGCTCCGAAGCCGGTTCCGCTATCGGCGAGGGGGATGGCGGAGCGCAAGCAATCAGCGGCTCATCCAGCCCGACATCAAGCAGATTCCCGACGGCATCGTGCTTCCGGAGGCGCCATGACCGGTCGCGCCCCCATCTTCATGTTCGGCTGTTGGCGAGGCAGAGGGCACCACTGGTGGGACTCCAGTGGCCAATTTCTACGGGCGCCTGACGGGTGGCCGTGGAGAGCCGAGCCCGCGCCCCGCCTCGACAGGCTGGAGCAGCGCGAAGGCGTGCCCCACTTTCTGACGCCGCCGGCCTGGTCGGTCGTGTCCTTCTGGGACCGGTCCATCGACTCGCGCCAGACGTCCTTCACCGCCTTTGCGATGCCCGGTGAGCACAGCCAAGAGGTTGTGCTCCGGCGTGCTCACGAGGCGTTTCCCACCATCTGGCCGCGCATCGGCCGGCACCTGGAGGCGTGATGTCTGAGCGCACCCCCATTGGGTTCAGGTTCGACCGTTTCGTCTGCCTCGACGATGGCCGCTACCTCAACAAGGATGCCTACAAGCGCATCGTCCGCTGCAGCTACTGCGGCGCGCTGGTGGGCCACCCTTGCAGGGTTCTGGTGGGCGCGGGTGCAGGCCGACTGGTGAAGTGCCACGGCAACCGCGGTGCTTGTTCCCGTGCGGTTGACCGGTACTTCAGGCTTGAGCTCGAACAGAAGGTTTGGCGTGCACTCACCTGGACCACGCTCCGACGCAGGCTGATGGGCAAGACCGATGCCGAAATCGCCAAGCTGGTCATTCAGCCGGACCTTTCGCGACTCGCGAAGGCGGCGCGATGAGGCTCGACCGGACAGACATCGGCTTCAGCATCGACCGCTTCGCGCGCCTGTGCGATGGCCGCCTGGTCAACCTCGACGCGGTGCGGCGCCTGGTGCCCTGCAGCACTTGCGCTGCACCCGCGGGAGCCGCGTGCGTGGTCTCCAAGGGCCCCAACCGAGGCAACCAGACCAGGACCCACGCTACGCGGGCCCATGCCGAGCAGCACTCCGGCGCCCTCGCTCACGCCCACAGCGCAGAGGCGGTCAAGTGGTTCGGACTCCTCAACCGTCGAGGCGTCCGCCTGTCGCTGAGCTGGGCTCGCGCTTGGCGCACAGTGCGCAGCTCCGAGCGGCGAGCTCACCCGACGAAGGTCGTCCAACCAGACCTGCAGCTCCAGCCCGGGGAGGCCCGCCATGGACGCTGACTCTGGCCTTTGCCTCATCTGCCAAGCCCAAACAAGCCGCAGCGGCGTGGTCTGCGGCTGCCCCATCTGGGAGTGCGAAGCCTGCGCCCGAGCCCCACGGCCGAACCCACGGCGGCGACGTCGGGACCCCGACCAGCGGCGCAGCAGGCGGCGACACGGGCCACGCAAGGACTACACATGGGTGTAGCCGCGCCCCACAGCGCGGCGGCAGAGCGGGCGGTGTTGGGGGCAATGGTCCTCGACCCCGCCCGCATCGCTTCGGTGTGCGACATCCTGCAGGCCGACGACTTCTACCAGGGCGCGCACCAGGAGCTGTTCGCCCTGATGGTGGCGATGGACAGCCGCGGCGAGCCGGTCGAGCTCACCTCCGTCGCGGAGGCGGTCGCCCGCAGCGGTCGAGCCGTAGAATTTGGCGGGCTGTCCTACGTCGCCGCCATCTCCGACGAGGTGCCGAGCAGCCAGAACGCCGCCTACTACGCCCACATCGTGGCCGACCGAGCCGTAGAGCGCAGGGTGCTCGACACCGCCCGCACCATCATCGAAGAGGTGAACCGAGGCGAGCACGACACCGCTGACCTGGTGCGCCGTGCAGAGGCCGCGGTCTACGCCATCGGGCAGCAGCGGCAGACCGGGGACTGGTCCCTCATGGGTCCGGTCGTCGAGGCCGAGTTCGAGCGCATCCAGCGCCTCTCAGCGAGTCCGGGGAAGGTGACCGGCATCTCCACCGGGCTGCGCGACCTCGACCGCATCCTCGCCGGCCTGCACCGCACCGACCTGCTCATCCTCGCCGCACGACCGGCCATGGGAAAAACCGCGCTCGCACTCAACATCGCTGCGGCCGTGGCCAGCGCAGGGCACGGCGTGGGGATGTTCTCGCTGGAGATGAGCGCGGGGCAGCTCACCACCCGCATGCTCGTGGCCCGTGCGCGGGTCTCAGCGGGCGCTGTGCGCACGGGCAAGCTCGACCGGGCCACCGACTGGCCGGCGCTCGTGGAGGCCGCTGAGGCGGCCTACCGGCTCCCCATCTTCATCGACGACACCCCGGGCCTGACCATCTCCCAGCTCCGGAGCAAGGCGCGGCGCCTGAAGTCGAAGCACCCCGGCTTGGCGCTGCTTGTCGTCGACTACATCGGCCTGATGTCGGGCGATGACAAGCGGGCAAGCCGTCAGGAGCAGGTCGCCGCCTCCAGCCGCGGCCTCAAGGCTCTGGCCAAGGAGCTCGACGTCACGGTGCTCGCCCTGAGCCAGCTCAACCGGGCAGTGGAGCAGCGCGACCCCAAGATCCCGCAGATGTCCGACCTCCGAGAGTCGGGGGCCATCGAGCAGGACGCCGACGTCATCATGTTCATCTACCGCGACGAGTACTATCTGAAGGAAGCCAGCACCCGGCCCGGCGAGGCCGACGTCATCGTGGCGAAGCAGCGCAACGGCGCGACGGGCACGGTGCCGCTGGCCTTCCAGGGAGAGTTCACCCTGTTCACCGACCTCGCCCGGCCGTCCGAGACCGCGGCGGCCGATGGCTACTTTTAAGGAATAGGGATGGCTGTCTATATCGACGCGCCTAAGCGGCACCGTTTCCGCGGCCGGCTCATCTGGTCGAGCCATCTCATGGCGGACAGCTCCGAGGAGCTCGTGGCGTTCGCCCGAGCACTCGGCATGAAACCAGCGTGGCTCCAGAACGCCGGAGCGCCCAAAGAGCACTTCGACGTGTTCGGCCGAGCTCGCCACGCGGCAGCGGTCCGGGCGGGCGCGCACCAGGTCTCCAGTCGCGACCTGGTCCGGCTCATCCAGCGCCGTCGGGCGGCGCGGCAGTAGCGGCAAAGGTTCGCGGCGGGTTGCCGGCGGCGTTCCACTTCGCCCCCGGAAAATTGCCGACCACGCGAAAATCCGTTGCCACCCCCGTTGCCAGTGTTGCCGGGCCGACTTCCGTCACACGGCTGTTCTCACCCGGACCCCCCCTCTGTTCTCTGCTGGGGATATCTGGGCGAGCCCCCACGAAGGCTCCCTCCCACCCACGAAGATCCGCTCCGCACCCCCTCCCCCGAGGTCTCCCAATGGGACTTGCCCGCGCCGACCTGCCCGATGCCGACGAGCAGGCGCTCTGGCGGGCCTGGTGTGTCCATCGGTCCGACGATGCCGTGTCCGAGCTATGGCGCCGCTACCAACGGGTGGGCGTGGCAATCGCCGCCAAGGCCCTGCACGGGGTCGACGACGCCACCAACGAGGCGCCCGGCATCGTCGACGAGGCCTTTGTGCGCGCCCTTGGCAGCTTCGACACAGACAAGGCGAGCCGACACACCGCCAAGCCCTTCCGCGCGTGGTTCCTGCGCCTGGTCCGCTCCGCGGCGCTCGACGAGCGGAGGCGCCGGGCCCGTGAGGATGTGTGTGAAGCGCCCCTCGCGCAGGCCGACCTGCCCGGCCCGGCCCTGGAGGCCCGCATCGATGTGCGCCGGCTGGTGGGGCAGCTGCGCACCTGGAACCAGGACCACGGTCTGGAGGAGGACTGGCCCGTGCTGGTCGCGTGGCTGCAGTGTCGGCACGACGGGGCCCGGGTGCCTTGGAAGCGGCTGGCCGAGGAGCATGTCGTGCGGGCGCCAGACTCGGTCGCCTTCTCGCCGGGCAGCACGTTGCTGGCGGCCAACGACCCCCGCCTGCAGCTCGCCAGCCGCAAGCTCCGGCTGTGCCCCCGCATGTGCGTGTCCGCCCAGGGGACCCACACCCGCGCCGAGCCCGATGCGGTGGCCATCGCCCGCGCCAAGGTGGTGGTGGACGCCCTACGAGAAGAGGTGCGGCCCCGACGAGCGAGCCGACCCGGCGGCACGGTGGAGCGCATCACCGCCCATCCCCAGCCGTCCATGGGCGGCAGCTCGGTCCGCTTCGAGGTGGTGGCCGGCGGCAGGCGCACCCCGGACGCTCTGCGCATGCGGGTGGAGAAGGTGATTCTGGGCAAGCTGCTCGCGCTGGTGCGCGGGGGAGAGCACCCATGAGACCGGTGCCCGACCCCGACACCCTCCTGCAGTGGCTCGACGCGGGCGATGCGGAGCTCGACGCCCTGGAGGCCGACCTCGAAGGCGCCGGCCCACTGACCCCAGCCGAGCGCACCCGCGCGGACCGCCTGCACCGGACGCTCGACCGGGCGATGGCCCCAGAAGGCCTCGACGAGGCCGTTCTCGATGCGGTCCACGCCGCCCTTCGCCGGCCGATTTCGCGACGCCGGTGGGTGTGGTCGGGCGCAGGCCTGCTGGCGACGGCGATGGCAGCCGCCGCGCTGCTGTTCGCGGCCCCCTCCCTGGAGCTGGTGACGGCCGAGGAAGCCGCTCTGGCGCCGATGGGGGACATCATTCGGGGAGCCGACGCCGCCGCCCCGGTGCAAGGCCCCCACCTGGCCGCCGAGGCAGCGGTGTCCCGCTGGACGGGTGGAGTCGACCTGCACATCTCCGTGAAGCCCGGCCCGACCGGCACCCCCGTGGCATCCGGCTCCTTGAGGGTGGTCTACCAACGCGGTGATGGCATCGACGTCACCGGCCGCCTGGGCATCACCGACGAGACCCGGGAGCTGTCCCTGTCGGGCCTGAGCCTGCCCGCGGGAGAGCACGCCTTCGCACTGTCGGTGGCGGATGTGGAAGGCCATCAGTCGGTGGAGCGGCTGCACATCGCGGTGCCCTGACCCCAGGCCGACCCTGGCCTGCCCAACGCCCCCGCGCGCCACAGCCCCCGCCGCGGAGGGGAGGAGCAGACTCCCCCCTGCAAGGTGCATGTATTTGCCCCAAAGGAGCCGCCTACGGAGGGCTACACGGGCCCCAGAGTCCGCTCCGTCTGGCTCGATCTGGGAAGTAGGCGGCAGGTCGAGGCCCGGGTGTGGGCCTGCCAGCCTCTGCCTGTCGGGCGCCGTTCGCTCTCAGGCGCGAACATGGCCGCGCCGGTGACACCTGTAGTGGCACCGCGCGGACCACCCACGATGAGCGCCATGCACGCACCCCCCGAAGACCCCGCTCTGGTCCCCTCCGTCGACTCCGCCACCCGGCGCCGACCCACAGATGGCTACATCGGTGAGGTGCTGGAGGGCCGCTACGTGCTGCGCTCCCGCATCGCAGCCAGTCGGCTCAGTCGGGTGTACCTGGCCCACCAACCCAGGCTCGACCGCGACGTGGTGGCAAAGCTGCTGGTGGTGCCCGACGGGCCAGACACCGTGGGCCGCTTTCGGGAGCGCTTCGAGCGGGAGGCCACCGCCCTCGCCCGCCTCACCCACCCCCACATCGTGGAGGTGTACGACCACGGCGTCCACGACGACATCCCCTACATCGTGATGGAGCACCTCAAGGGAGAGAGCCTCCACGACGCCATCCGGGGCCGAACCCTGCCCCCCGCCGTCGCCCTCGACGTGGTGGACCAGGTGGCCCAGGCCCTCGACCGCGTCCACATGGCCGGCATCGTGCACCGGGACATCAAGCCCTCCAACATCTTCGTAGAGCGCCTGGAGCCCGGCGACGTGTGGGTGCGCCTGGTCGACTTCGGCATCGCCAAGGACCGCGCCGACACCACCGACCTCACCGGCGTGGACACCGTGCTGGGCACCCCCTTCTACATGGCACCGGAGCAGGCCCTCGGAGAGCGGGTCGACGAACGGGCCGACGTGTACTCGCTCGGCATCGTGCTCTACCGCCTGCTCATGGGCACCACCCCCTTCGGCCGCCTCCGGGGCGCCGGGGTGCTGCTCGCCCACATCCAGACCCCGCCCCCCGCCTTCGACCAGGTGCGCCCCGACCACGACCTTCCCGAGGCGGTGGAGTGGACCGTGGCGCGCTGTCTGGAGAAGAACCCCGCCGAGCGCTTCGCCGACATGCGGGAGGTGCGCCGAGCTCTGGAGGTGTGCCGCGCGGCTTTGTCGGCCACCGGCGAGGCCCCCACGATGGGGCTCGTGGAAGGACGGGTGGTGACCGAGCAGACCGGAGAGTGGACCTCCGGCAGCACCACCTTGCGCTCGCGGCCCGTGGGCTACCAACCCACCGACCCGGCCGACCTGCGGGGACTGGTGGCCGCCCTGCTACTCATGGCGCTGTCCCTGGGCACCGCTGTGTGGATGGACCGCTCGGTCAACCAGGAGCGCCTGGCTGTGCAGTCCAGCAGCCTCTCGGCGGAGGGAGACCTCGAGGCACGAGGGGGCTCCCGAAGCGCGGAGGGAGACCTCGAGGTACGAGAGGGCTCACGGAGCCCGTAGGAGACCCTGAGGCACGAAGGGGCTCCGGAGGCCCCAACTCAGAAGGACCAACCCAAGTTGAGGTTGAGGAGAACGCTGCCACCCGACTGGCTTGCCGACTGGTCGCCGTCGGTGGCGGACGCCTTGACGAACTGGTAGCCGATGTCGAGAACGCCGGTGAGACCGAAGCCTGCGGTGGCCTTTCCAGTGAGCATCGGGCCCCCGCTGTAGCCCGTGCCCACCACACCGGCTGTGTCGATACGCAGCGCAACGCCCTCGGCCCCCACCCCGAGCCCCGTGCCGAAGTCACCGAGGACATACGCCCTGTATTGGAGGCCGACCTCGGTGACCGAGTAGTTGGAGATGCTGCCGCGGCCCCCCATGAGAGCCACCGCGTGCAGGTCGGTGAGTGAACGCTCGTAATTGACCTCCACCACGGGCATCAGCAGGTGGATGGGGGAGAAGGTGACCGAGTTCTGAGGGGTGTCGTCACCGGCGATGGCGGGGGTGGCGACGAGCAGGGTGGCGGCGGCGAGGGCGGCGCGCATGGGGACTCCGAGATGGGACTGTCAGACGTGGTCGGCGAAGCGGTCCTGGTGGTGGTGGAAGACCGAGTAGCCGGCGAGCAGCGAGAAGGCCGCGATGACGGTGACGATGATGAAGGTGCGGCTGTCGGGCAGCTCCTGGTTGATGAGGAGCTGGCGGTAGACACCGACGAGGTGGCTCATGGGGTTGAGCTGCTTGATGAGGTCGAGGCGCGGCGGGTAGGCCTCGGGACCGTAGAACACGGGCGTGACGAACATCAGCAGCAACATGGCCGCCTTGACGATGTGCACGGTGTCCTTGAAGTAGGTGGACACGGTGGCCAGCATCATGCCGGCACCCAACACAAAGGCTGCCTGGAGCGCCAGCATCGGCGGGACCAACACAAGGTGCCAGGTGATGCCCCCGCGGGTGGCCAACAAGATGAAGACGAGCAGCACACCGAGGCGGATGACCTGGTTGAGAAGGGCGCTGGCGACGACATAGCCAGGGAGCGTGATGGCGTGGAAGTTCACCTTCTTGATGAGGTGGCTGTGGTCGGCGATGGAGGTGGTGGCCCGGATGATGCCTTCCTGGATGCCCGACCAGGTGACCATGCCGCAGAACAGGAAGATGGCGTAGCTGGCCCACTCTGCACGGCCGTCGCCGTAGCCGTCGCGCAGACCCAACACGAAGTGGAACACGAAGGTGTAGGTGGCCAGCTCGAGCAGAGGGGTGATGACGGTCCAGAAGAAGCCGATGCTGGAGCCGGTGTACTTCTGCTTGAGGTCGTTGAGCACGAAGGTCCACACGAGCCTGCGGTGGGCCCACAGCGCGAACAGGCCACCGGTGTGGTGGCCGGGGTCGGGCTCGGGGCCGATGCGCCGGATGGGCGGCGCGGGACGGCTTTCGTGGGCGGGGGCGGGCATCCGGCGAAGGGTAGCCTACGGGACCGCCACTGGAGAGGACAGCCGTGCTTCAGGTGCGCGGGATGGGCGGTCTGGGAGGACGGACTCAGGGCAGGAAGCGCGCGGCCTCAGCATCGGACGGAAAGTGGCAGGACTCCGGCGCAGGTGCCAGGCGATGGCGGACACGGGCAACCCGGTCGTAGAAGAAGTCGGTGAGGCCGCGGGGCAGAAAGCGCAGCAGGCCGGGCAGCGCGTAGACGCCGCCCAGCAGAGAACAGATGCGGAACACGGCGTGGGAGCGCCACCACACCCGCTCGGCCGGCTGGTCGAAGGCCTCCACGAGGAGCACGCTGTCGAGGTCGTGGGGCAGCTCGGTGTGTTGCTCTCGGAGGCGGGCGGCAGTGTCGCCCTGGAGGGCAGCATATCCGAAGACACCCTGCTGATCGAGCTTCAGGAGCCACTGCACCGAGGCATGGCAGAAGCCACAGGTGCCATCGTAGAGCACCACATGCACAAAGGCGCTCATGACTCGCCGAGTCGGACGCCCTGGACCGCGGGTGCGTGGGGGTCGGGCAGGTGGGCGATGGTGCGGCACATCTCGTCGATGAAAGGGATGTCGGGCGACAGCTCGTCGGAGGTCCAGTCCATCGACTGCACCACCTGGTTGACCTCGGGCACGAGGTTCACCGGGGACAACCGCTTGCGGAGCGCGAAGTAGTGGTGGGCGTAGGGCATGTTCGCCTTCACGTTGGGCCGCACCACCTGCTGGAGCGGGTACCAGGCGAAGGAACGCTTCAGCGGCGCGAAGCAGTCCAAGGCGAGCACAAAGGGGTTGCGACGCCCCGACGGCAGCTTGCCGTCCATCACATGCTTCCAGGCCGGGCGGGCGGGCACATTGTTGACGAGACCGCCCTCGGTGAGGCGCGTGATGCCCTTTTCGCCGTAGAGCCGATCGAGGAGCAGGCGCATGCGGGGGTCGTCGCGAATGACGTCGTAGTGGATGACCCCGGTGACGGCAGACGAAAAGCCGGCGGCATCGAGCACGTCGGCGTCCATGGTGAGCTCGTCGCCCCCGAAGATGATCTCGCGGATGGCCCCCGGTGTGGTGAGGAACTCCGACCACAGGCCCATCACGCGGCTGAGGCGACGCAGCTTGGAGTAGCGGAAGACCACCCCGGGGCGCACGGCGTCGTCGAGGAAGTGCTCGTAGTAGCCGAGGTCGTGGCGCAGGCCGTCCATGGTGACGCCGGTGACGCAGACGAGGAGCGGAATCTCCATGTCGCGGAAGGTCGCCATCCGCCCCCCTTGCTCGGGGAGGGTGAACAGGTTGCCGAGGGCAGTGCGCAGGTAGAGGCGCAAGGTGGCGGGAATGCCGTAGCGGCTGTCCATATCGAGCACGCGGAACACGGTCTGCCACGACAGAGCCCGGGCGGCGGCGACCATCTTTGCGGCGTCGAACACGCGGTGGCGGGCCCGGAACATGCTGATGAGAGAGCCCATCGAGGTGCCGGCGAGCAGAGAGGGCTGCAGGCCGCGCCGGTGGAGCAGGCGGTAGGCCCCCGCATAGCCGTAGCCACTGCCCCCGCCCCCGCCGCAGACGACGACGAGCTGCCGCTCGGTGACCTCGGCGTCGAGGCTGCGGGGGTCGAGGTCGAAGTGCTCGATGAGACGCTGGCGGACGGCGCGCGCGGCCTTGACCAGGGTGGGCAGCTCGCGCACGGCGGCCCAGAGGTCGGGCTCGGGCTGGTCGAGGGGGGGACCGAGCCGTCCGCCGACGCGCCATCGGTAGCGGGCGAGGGCATCGGAGACGTCGATGTCGACGCCATGGTGGTTGCGCACCTGTCCCAAGCGACACATCGACAGCACGTACCGCAGGCCGTCGAGGAGAGGCGGCGCGAGGTCGTCGGGCTGTGCGAGGTGGGCCCGCACCACGGCCGCTTCCATGCGGTCGAAGGGGCTGCGGCGGGCGAGAAGGGTGGCGGGTTCCACGGGCACCTGTCCAAGGAAGGGCGCACGATAGCAGCCCGACCCGCCGGACACCTGCGCGCGCCGTCAAGGCCTTGTGTGCGGGGGGGACGTCACGGCCTGCCTGTCCCCGTTGCAGGCGATGTCACAAATGCCGGGGGAGCCTGTAAGCCGCCGCGCGCAGCTTGCGTTGGGGGCGCGCATCGAGAACCCAAGTGCCCCGGACGCCCCATGTCGCGCCACACGCCCCTGTTCCTGCTCCTCACCGCCTGCGGAGCTGCCCACGACCTTCCCGAGCTGGCTGCCGCCGCAGACTCCGGCGTCACTCCTCCGGTGGAGGTGCCCGCGGTCCACATCGCGGCCTTCGAGGCCTCGCCGGATCCGTCCCCTCGACTCGACCACAACACCGACTGGAAGGACATTCCCACCAAGGTCTCCGGCTACTTCGCCACCCAAGGCAGCCGTCGGGTCCACGTTCAGCTCGACCGTCCGATGTACAAGCCGGGCGAGACGGTGTGGCTCGCGGCCTGGCACCTCGACGCCCGCTCCCTCACCCAGTCGGGCATGCCGCAGCTGCAGGCCGAGGTGGTCGACCCACGCGGACAGGTGGTGAAGACTCTGCAGGTGCCCACCCAGGGACGCGCGGTGGGACGCGCCGACGTGCAGATTCCCGCGGATGCCGCAGGGGGGCGCTGGCTCATCCGGGCGACGCTGCCCACCGGTGAGGTCGATGAGCGACCCTTTGTGGTGTCCTCCTACGTGGCGCCGAGGGTGAAGAAGACGCTCGACTTCGTGCGCGAGGCCTACGGGGCCGGCGAGCGGGTGGAAGCCCTGGTGGAGATGACAGGGGCGAACGGACAGCCCCTCGCCGACCATCCCGTGCGGGCGCTGCTCCAGGTGGGCGGTGCCGCGGTGGAGGAGGTGGAGCTCACCACCGACGAGACGGGCGCCGTCTTCGTGGCCACTGGGCTGCCAGCGGAGCTGTCCTCCAGCGATGGCCTGCTCACGGTGTTCGTGGAGGACGGCGGGGTGACCGAGTCCATCAGCCGCTCGGTGCCCATCGTGCTGTCGGAGGTGAACCTGGCCTTCTTCCCCGAAGGCGGAGACCTCGTGGAGGGGCTGCCGGGCCGCGTGTACTTCGAGGCCACCAACGCCCACGGCGAGCCGGCCGACGTCGCTGGCTACGTGCTCGACGACCAGGGACAGCGGGTGGCCGAGCTGTCGAGTGTGCACGACGGGATGGGCCGCTTCTTGCTCACACCCGAGGCCGGCCGCACCTACAAGGCCGTGCTGACCGCGCCCGCCGGCATCCGGGGCCACCATGCCCTGCCCGAGGCCCATGCCAGTGGCTGCGTGCTGCGGAGCTTCGACGATGTGGCCTCCACCCAGGAGTCGGTGCGGGTGGACGTGCGCTGCTCCAAGCCTCAGAACGTCCTCGTGGCCGGCGTCTTGCGGAACAACCCCCTCGACTTCGCCGCCGTGGAGGCCGGTCCCGAAGGCGCCACAGTCCACCTGTCCTCCGACGCAATCGCACTGAAGGACGCCCAGGGCGCCGTGCGGGTGACGGTCTTCGACCCCAAGCTCAACCCTCTGGCCGAGCGCCTGGTCTACCGGGGCCACGGACGCAACCTGAACATCGAGGTCACCTCCGACCGGGACACCTACGGGCCCCGCGACGAGGTGGTGCTCCAGGTGAAGACCACCCAGCCATCGGGCGAGCCGGTGTCGGCCGAGGTGGCGCTCTCGGTCGCCGATGACGCCGTGCTGGGGCTCGCCGACGACGAGAACGGACACATGCTGTCCCGCATCTACCTGGAGCCCGAGCTGCTGGAGAGTCCCGACGACCCGGCCTTCTACTTCGACCCCGACGAGGCCCTGGCGGCTCGGGGCGTGGACCTCGTGTTGGGGACCAAGGGACACCGACGCTTCGAGTGGACGCAGGTGTGGAACCCTCCGCCCCTCCCCCCCACGGTCACGGCGCTTCAGGGGCTCGGCTACCTCGGCTACGTCGACACGATGGACGAAGGTGCTGCAGGCGGGGGAGTCGAGATCGCCCTCGCTGAGGCGGTTCCCAGACCGCGGCTGGCCCTGCGGGGAGAGGTGCGCGAGCGGGCCCGGGTGCCGCGACAGCCCGCCGCCATGCCGGTGGAGGAGGCCGAGGCCCCGCCCATGGGTGCCGCAGCGGTCGCGCCCGTCCTTCACGATGCAAAGGAGCGCCAACAGGCCCGCATCGAGGGACGCAAGGACGCCCGGATGGGGATGGCCAAGGCGATGCCCATGCGGGAACCGCGGGCCGACTTCGACGACATCCACCGGATGGGCGGAGAGGTGGAGTGGGCCACGGTGCGGGTGTTCCCGGTGCCCGACTACCGCGACGGCTTCCACGGCATCCGGTCGGACTTTCGGGACACCGTGATGTGGGTGCCCGACGTGAAGACCGATGCCAACGGACACGCCGAGGTGCGCTTCTACCTGTCCGACGCCCTCACCAGCTTTCGGGTGACCGCCGAGGGCATCGGAGGCGGCGCTGCCGGTCATGCCGAGACCACCCTCACCTCCGCGCTTCCGGTCTCCGTCGCGACGCGGCTGCCCACCCATGTGTCGGCCGGCGACGTGCTGTCGCTCCCGCTCACCGTGACCAACAGCCGGCCCGAGGCGCTGTCGGCCGACGTGTCCGCCCAGGTCACCAGCAAGCTCATTCGACTCGGCGACCACACAGGCACCCTGTCGCTTGGCGCAGGTGCCAGCGGCACCCACTGGGTCGACGCTCAGGTGCAGGAAGGGGCGGGCAAGGTGGCCATCCGCATGTCCGCCGAGGGAGGCGGGCTCACCGACACCCTCGAGAAGTCCCTCGTGGTGGTGCCACCGGGCTTCCCGCGCACATGGGCGAGGTCGAGCGACGGTGCGCAGGAGCAGTCCTACACCTTCACGCTGGATGAGGTGGTGCCCGGAAGCCTGATGGTGAGCGCCACCTGGCAGCCGAGCACGGTGTCCACCCTCGTGCAGGGGATGGAGGGACTCATCCAGACGCCCGGTGGCTGCTTCGAGCAGACCAGCAGCACAAACTGGCCCAATGTGGCGATTCTGCGCTACCTCGAGGCCTTCGATGGCGACCCCCGCTTGCGGGTGGCGAGCGCCCAGGCCCTGGAGGTCGGGTACAACAAGCTGTCGGGCTACCAGGTGGGTGCAGGGGGCTTCGAGACCTGGGGGACGGGCCCCGGCAAGGAGGTGCTGTCCGCCTTCGGTCTGCTCCAGTTCGACGACATGGCCGACGTCTTTCCCGTGGACAAGGGCATCTTGACCCGCGACATCCAGTACCTGCTCGACCAGCGAGACGGACACGGTGGCTTCAAGAACACAGGTGAGAGCGCCCACGGCTACGGCTCTGCGCCCAAGCCGGTGCTCGATGGCTTCATCACCTACGCCCTGGTGGAGACCGGCAATGTCGACAAGCTCCAGCGCGAGGTGAAGCACCAGGCCAAGGTCGCAGAGACCACCGACGACCCCTATGTGTTGGCACTGGCCGCGCGTGTGTTGGGTGCCGCCGAACACCCCGGCGCCGACAAGGCCCGCGACCGCCTCGTGAAGCTGCAGGCGGAAGACGGCAGCTTCCCCGGCGCCAAGAGCAGCATCACGCGCAGCTACGAGGCCAACCTGCTGGTGGAGAGCACCGCGCTGGCGGCCCTCGCCCTGATGGAGGACCCCTCGCGCCGCCGCGCCGTCGACAGCGCCGTGACGTGGATCATGCAGAACCGACGGGCGCACGGAACCTGGGGGGCCACGCAGGCCACCGCGCTGGCCCTCGACGCCCTCACCACCCACGCCGAGCTCAACAAGCGTCCGCGCACCGGGGGCAAGGTGCAGGTGGAGGTGAATGGCACTGTGGTGGACACCCTTCGCTACCGCGCCGACCGCCAGGAGCCCCTCGTCATCGACGGCTGGGAAGGGCTGCTCAAGAAGGGCGAGAACACCGTGGTGGTGCGACAGCTCGAAGGAGAGAACCTTCCCCTCACCGTGGCCGCGGAGTGGACCAGCATCACGCCCACCAGCGCACCAGGCGCCGAGCTCGGCCTCACGACCGAGCTGTCCACCGACCGGGTGAGCATGGGCGAGACCGTGCGCCTCACCGCCCGACTCGACAACCGCACCGAGGCCGTAGTCCCCAGTCCCATCGCCCGCATCGGCCTGCCCGCCGGCCTGTCGGCGCAGTCGTGGCAGCTCGAGCAGCTCCGAGAGCGCGGCATCGTGGCCTTCTACGAGACCCGGGCCCGGGAGGTCACCCTGTACTGGGATGGCATCCACACCGACGAGGTGCACGAGGTGAAGCTCGACCTGGTCGCCGAGCTGCCGGGCCGCTTCACCGGTCCCGCCAGCCAGGCGCACCCCTACTACGATGACGATGAGGTGGCCTGGCAGCGCGGCCTGACCATCGAAGTGACGCCCTGAAATCGGATATGTGGGGGTCTGACCCCCATCAGGCGTAGAAGGCGGCCTTGGTGCGGGCGTACTCCGCCTCTGGGTAGAACTGCTTGCACCACTGGCGGAAGATGCCGACCGGACCGTCGCCGCCGCAGAGCACGGGCGGGTCGACGTAGATCTTGTTCTCCCACACCGGTGTGTCCTGCTCGAGCTGGCGGGAGATCTCGGCGATGAAGGCCTTGCCCACGCCCTTGGTGATGTCGTGGCCACCAATCTTCTTCACCAGGAAGGTGAAGCGCACGTCGCAGTACTCCTCGTCGACGGGAATCACGGCCCCGGACAGCAAGGTCTCCACCAGGCCCGAGAAGCGGTTGATGGAGTAGCCGAACCCGAAGGCCGTGGCGGAAAGGTCGCCGGTGACCTCGCCTGCGGGCGTCTCCATCACCGTCTTGGTGGTCATCTTGAGCACCGGTCCCTCGCGGACCACGGTGGCGTCCGGCAGGTTCTTCGTGCCGTGCAGGTACTTGAAGTGGGCCACGTCCACCATGTTCTCGGCCATCTCCTGGTTGTGCGTGCGGATGCGCCACTTGCGGTGCCAGGTCTCGCTCCAGGCGTCGTCGGTGAACTCGGGCAGCGTGGGCACCTCCCAGGTGGGGGGGCCGCCTTCGAGGTCGTGCCAGGCGAGGATGACGTCGTTCTTCTCCTGAATCGTCCAGCAAGGCACGGTGGTGCGCTTCGGAATGCGCTTGGCGTAGGGAATCTCCACGCACTTTCCTTCGGTGTCGAACTTCCACGCGTGGAAGGGACACACGATGGTCTCGCCGTCCACCACACCGCCATGGCCGAGGTGGGCACCCATGTGGGGACAGTAGGCGTGCATCAGAGTGAGCTTGCCGGACTCCGCTCGGAACAGCACGAGCTGCTGACCGAAGGCCTCGATGGGAATGGCCTGCCCTGGCGCCACATCAGACGACCAGGCCACCTGGAACCAGCCGGTGGGGTAGCGCGGAAACGGAAAACGGGGTCGGGTCTCGGCCATGGCGCAGCTCCGAAGTAGAACATGTTCTCGCGGCACTTCTACCAGCAGAGCCCCCCGCGGGTCTGCCCCGGTCTCCCGCACTCCTGCTCCAGATCAGTTCGGCCTCGCCATGGCAGGATGGCGCCCCCTCGGTCCCGGCGTCCCCCTATGACTTCCACCCGCCTCTTCCGGCAGCTCTTCTGGGTCTTCGCCTGGGTCTTCTGCTCATTCACGGTGATTCCCTTCACCCGGGTGCGCGCCAGCGGCCGACGGAATGTGCCCAGACGCGGTCCCGGTCTGTTGGTGGGCAACCACGTCACCTTCTTCGATCCGGCCACGGTGGGTTGGGCCAGCCTGAGGCGCGTGCATGGGGTGGGGACGGACACGATTCTGCGGGTTCCAATCTTCGGCCGCATCGTGCCCTGGCTCAGCGTCATTCCGTTCTCGAAGGGACTCAAGGACCGGACCGCGATGGAGGAGATTCAGCGACGCATCGACCAGGATGCCGTTGTGCTCATCTTTCCGGAGGGGGACCGCTGCTGGACTGGGAGCATGATGCCGGTGGGCCACGGCATCGGTCGCCTGGCCCTTCGACTGGGCGTGCCTGTCTTGTTCTGCCGACAGACCACCGGTCACCTTCAATGGCCCCGGTGGGCGAAGTGGCCGCGCCTCGTGCCCATCGAGATGGAGTTCCTGCCGCCCGTGACCTACTCCACCGACCGGTCCGCGGCCGAGGTCACCGCCGACATCGTCGACCGCCTTCGCATCGACCCCGAACAGCACCGGGCTCCCCGCTGGTCGTGGGGAATGCGGCTGGCGGAGGGCCTGCCCGAGTTTCTGTGGGCCTGTCCGAGCTGCTATGCCCGCGATGGACTGGTGCTCGCGCCCGACTCGAACAAGAACGCAGTCTGTTGCACCGCATGCAATGCAAGGTGGACGGTGGACCTGTCGTGTCGCCTCCACCCGGCCGACGGCAGTGGCGACTTCAGCGTGGACAGCGCCCACAAGCGCATTGTCGCCCACTTTGGCGCCCTGCCTGTGGCCGACTCCGCGCACTTCGAGGCCGACGGTGTGGCGCTGGAGGGACAGGTCGAGCTGGTGCAGGTCACGCGCGGGGTCACCCGGTCGGCCTCGATGGGCACCGGCACCTTGCGCCTGCGGGCAGACGGCCTGGTCTTCGACGGTCCACAGGGCGCCACCGAGATTCCCTTCATCGACGTCAAGGTGGTGGTCATTCAGCTGGGAGACCAGCTCCAGGCCATCACCACAGACGCCAAGTACGGCATCAAGCCCGTGGGCCAGAGCCGCTTTCTCTGGAAGCACTTTCTCGACCGCCACCTCGCAGCATTTCGAGAGGCCGCATGACCAGACCCCACACCCTCGTCCACCAGCTCCAGCGCTGGGCCTCCGAGAAGACCGATGTGGCCGCCATCCACGACAAGGTAGACGGCAACTGGCTGCCGCGGAGCTGGGGCGACTACTGGACTGCCGCGCAGCGGACCGGACGGGGCCTGCTTGCATTGGGCCACAAGCCCGGCGACTGCGTGGCACTCATCGGCGCCAACCGATGCGACTGGGTGATCTGCCAGATGGCCATCATGGCGATTGGCGGCGTACCGGCCCCCATCTACGTCACCTGCACCGACGACCAGGTGGGCTACATCGTGTCCCACTCGCGGGCCGACATCGCCATCGCAGACAACAGTGCCCGCCTCTCCACCTACCGTCGGGCCATGGAGGCCGGGCACATGTCGGTCGAGCACCTCGTGTGCATGGACGCGGTAGACGGCGACCCCACGATGTCCCTCGCCGATCTGCAGGCGCTGGGGGACGAACAGGACCCCGCCGCCTTCGAGGAGCGACTGGGCGCCCTCGCCGAAGACGACGTGGGGCTGCTCATCTACACGTCGGGCACCACCGGCACCCCCAAGGCGGTGATGCTCACCCACGGCAACCTCGTGAGCCAGGGCGAGTCGCTGATGGGCCAGACCGCCATCTTCGGGCCCGGCCTCGAGCCCCTGCGGGTGGTCAGCTACCTGCCGCTCTGCCATGTGGCCGAGCAGGTGTTCACCAATGTGATGCAGCTCGGAACCGGCGGACAGGCCTTCTTTCTCGACGACATGAAGCAAATCAAGGACGCTCTGGTGGATGTGCGTCCCACCCTGTTCCTGGGGGTGCCCCGGGTGTGGGAGAAGTTCCAGGCTGTGTTGGAAGCCAAGCTGGGCGCCTCCACCGGCTTCAAGGGCTGGCTGACCGACTGGGCCCGGCGCACCGAGCTGGCCGCCTACAAGGCCCGCGAAGCGACGGGCGCCCCCCAGAACAGCCTCTCCAGACGCATCGCCAACAAGCTGGTGATCTCGAAGGTGCAAGACGCGCTCGGCCTCGACAAGGTGTGCGCAGCCGCCACGGGGGCGGCCCCCATCTCAATGGCCACGCTGGAGTTCTTCGCTTCTCTTGGAATCCCACTCTACGAGGGCTACGGCATGTCCGAGACGGCCGGGGTGGCCACCTGTCCGCCGAGAAACGGCCAGCGCTTCGGCACGGTCGGCACCGCGATGCCTGGCGTGGCGGTTCACATTGCAGACGACGGCGAGATCCTACTCAAGGGCCCGATGATGACCCGGGGCTACCTGCACGACCCCGACAAGACCGCCGAGCTCATCGATGCGGAGGGCTGGCTCCACACCGGCGACCTCGGCCAGCTCGATGCGGATGGCTACCTGCGCATCACAGGGCGCAAGAAGGACATCCTCATCACCGCGGGCGGAAAGAACGTGGCCCCCGCCGAGATGGAGGGCTTGCTCAAGGGCATCGCCGGAGTGGGACAGGCCATCGTGATCGGCGACGCGCGGCCCTACCTGACGGCTCTGCTCAACCTCGACGAAGAGGCGGTGGCCGGACTCGCGGAGCGCTTCGGGGCAGAGGCGTCGGCCGCGGCCTTGTCGGCCTGCGAGCCTTTCCGCGACTGGCTGATGGCCCAGGTGGAGGCGGAGTGCAATGCCCATGTGGCCCGCTACCAGACCATCAAGCGCGTGCAGGTGGTCCCGGTGCCCTTTTCGGTGGAAGGCGGCGAGCTCACCCCCACCATGAAGATCAAACGCGCCGAGGTGTCCCGCAAGCACGCTGTTCTCATCGAGAAGCTCTACGAATGAGCCTCGAGGCGAAATCGGATATCGGAGATCCTGACCCCCGTTCGATTTCTGTGATCCGTTCGGGGAGGGCGTCGCACCGGTGGAGGTGACCAGGGGCCGCGGTCCCGCCACCCACAGGACGTCACCATGCGCACCTTCTCCCTCGCAGCCAGCCTGTGCCTTCCCGGCTGCTTCCAGCCCCAGCCCGACTGCGAAAGCAGCGAGGTCGACTTCGACTACAACGACGGCACACCCACTCTGAGCTGGTCGGACCTCGCCGGTCCCGACACTCGGCCCCATGTGACCGTCCGCTTCGATCGCCCCGAGGCCACGTCGGTCGCGGACGCCTGTGACAGCGGGGCCCTGGGACTCTGGGAGGTCTCCGGGGAGTTCGACGCCATCACCTACGGGCGGCTGCCGGCCCACGGACGGGTCGACTTCCACGCGGCCGAAGACGGACAGGTGCGCAGCATGCGGCTGCAGGAGGGCACCATCTACCTGGCGCAGGTGGGCATCACCGACGGGCTGATCTGGGAGAAGGGCTCCTACGCGTGCGTGGACGGCTGGGCGTATGCCTGGCGCCACGGGGAGCCCGACAGCGTGGTCCAGTGCCGCGGCAGCTTCGACACGGGCACCGCTCCCTGAGTCGTTGTCCTGCAAGACCGTGAAAGGCCCCGCTTCGTCGGAGCTCCATAGGGTCCGCCACCTCCGGGGTCGCCGTGAACACCGTTCTCAGCATCGTCTGGCTCGCCGCCCAGCCCGTCGAGGGCGACCGCCGGCCCACCCTGCAGCTTCCCGACCCCGAGTCGACCGCCCACTGGGCGCTTCCAGCCAGGCAGGCCGGCTTTCGCGTGGCCACACGGCCGGTGAACGACGGTGCCCGGGTGCGGCTGGTCACCGAAAGTGACGGACTCGCGGTGTGGGCCATCGACGGGCAGGGACGCGCCTCGCACACCCGGGTCCCCCAGCCGACCAATGCAGAGGAGCGCACCGCCGTGCTCGCCGTGGCCGCCAGCCTCGTGCGCACCTCTCACTGGCAGGTCCCAGCGCCGGTCTCACGTCCGAAACAGGCTCCGGATGCCCCCGCCCCTCGCTTCGTGGTCCGCTCCATGCCGTCCCCCCGCACGGCACGCCCCCTCCTCCCGCCCGTCACCGCGCCTCGCCAGCCTGTCCGCCACACCTTCACACCCGACCGCTCTGCCTGGCGCATCTCCTGGTCGACCGGACTCGCCGCCACCCCCGCCACCCAGTCCACCGGGACCACCGGCCAGCTTCGTGTGGGGCACGGCCACCACATGCGCTCTCATCTCACCGCCCATGTCGGTCGCATGATCGACGAGGACAACACACAGACCGAGCAAGGCCTGGGCACCGGCCTCACCTGGACGGCCCCGGCGCCGCTGGAGCTCGGGATCTGGGCGAGCGCAGCCAGCCTGACCCAGACCGGAACCTGCGGCGCGGCCTGCAGCCAGACCCGCCCCACTGCACGACTCGCGGCCTCCGTCGCCTGGCGGCACCACCTGTCCGCCCGAACCTCCGTCGCCCCCGAGCTGTCCGTACAGCAGCGCCTTCACGCGCCCACCTCCACCGCACTCCAGCTGTCGGTCGACCTCGCCCGCACGGTGCGACGCCCATGAGCCCGCCCCCAAGCACCGAGACCAGCGCCCCGGCGGTCGACCACTGGGACCCCTGCTTGTTGCCCCTCGCCGCAGCAGGCGACCCCGGGGCCCAGCGTCAGGTCTTCGAGCGCTGGGCGCGGCCCGTGCTGCGGTGGTGCGCACGCCTGGGGGGCCCCCGCGTGGACCCCGAAGAAGCCGCCCAGGACATCTGGATCACCGTCTTCCGCCGGCTGCACACGCTCCGCGAGCCCCGTGCATTCGAGACGTGGCTGTTCGGCACCACTCGTCGGGTGCTGGCGGCACACCGCCGCAGGGTGTGGTGGCAGCGCTGGGTGGGTGGCGCCTCCTGGGAACGGGCCGACAGCCGACGCCAGCCCGATGAGGTGGTCGCCTCGGGCCAGACCGCCGCGCTGGTTCGGCGCATCCTCGACGACCTGCCCATCGCCCAGCGGGAGGTGCTCGTGCTGTGCTTCATCGAGGAACGCTCCGCCACCGAGGCCGCCCGCCTGCTCGGTCTTCCTGTGGGCACCGTGAAGAGTCGCCTGAGGCTGGGCAGACAGCGCTTCAGCCACCGCGCTCGACAGCTTGGCCTGGCGCCCGATCCGCCCCGCCTCGTGGGGAACCGCCAATGAGCTACGACCGCGCCCGAGACCGGTACCGCGACGCCACCGAGCCCTCCGACCCCACGGTCGAGCGGGTGTGGGATCGCATCCAGGCTCCGCGCACCCGCCGTCGGCCGGCTGTGTGGGTCGCCACGGCGCTTGCGGTGGCCGCCGCTGCTGCAGTGTGGGTGTCCGCCTCGCCCGGCGCCCCCTCCCTTCACCAGACGCTGTCGTCGTCCAGCCCCGTGGTCTCCGCCCCCACCGAGGAGCTGCAGCTCATCGCCAATGGGGACGGCGAGCTGACCGGCACCCGGCAGGCCCCTCGCCTGGCGTGGCATGCCGGCGAGCTCCACGTCGACCTCACCCCCGACCGCGGCATCGACCTGCGCGTCACCGCCCCCTACGCCGAGGTGAAGGTCGTCGGCACCGCTTTCGATGTGGAGGTGAGTGGCCTTGGCACCACCGTGCGAGTGGCCCGGGGAAGGGTGGAGGTGACCTGCGAGGCGGCGGCCCCACAGCCACTCGGGTCCGGCCAGGCGGTCACCTGCTTGCCCACGAACGCGCCGGGCCTGTTGCTGAGGGCCACCACCCAACTCAACGAGAACATCGACCCCAACGTCGTCTTGGACACAGTCACCACCGCGCTCTCCGCCCCGGCGGCCACCCCCGCGGTCCGCCGGGAGCTCCAGGTGATGCACATCGAACTGCTGGGGCGGGTGTCCCGCTACGCAGACGCAGCACGAGCCGCCCGCACCTTTCTCGCCGGCGAGCCGGGTCCCCACGCGCCCACTGTGCGCGCCTACCTCCAGCAGCTCGAAGCCGCGGGCTATTGAGCCTTCCGTTCGGTCCCACTCCCGAAGGCGGGCCGGGAAGCACGAACGCTACTCGGCCTGCAGCTCCACCTGCACGGCCTGCTCAGGACACGTAGGACAGGTCACCAGGCGCACCCGCCACACGCCGGGACGCTCCACGTCGTACACCGACAGCTCGTAGGGGTCGCCGCCCAAAGTCTGCATCAAGGTGTCGGTGATGCCTTCATCTTCGTGGAGCAGCTCAATGTAGGGACGCGACTCTCCCTCGGTCCAGGCCACGCCCACCCGGTACTGGCCCGGCTCTGCGATCTCGATGAGGAAGTCGAGAAGGGGCCCCCGCGGGTCGCCATCCGAGACATGCCGCAGCCAGGTATCGGCGACGTAGCCGGGCTGCAGCGTGAAGGCAGGCTCAGGCAACGGCAGCGTCTGCACGTCGACATCCACCTGCCGCGCGGTGTCGGAAGGATGGAGCACCGCGGTGATCTCGCTGAAGGGGACGGCATGGAATCGGCAGGCGCCCTCCTCGCAGGCCCCGCGTGACCAGTGGTCCTCGCTCACCTTCCAGGAGTAGGCGAGGTCGACGTCCTCGGGAGTCCAGGTGAGCACGACATCATCGCCAGGGGGCACGGGCCAGGTGCGGCGGGCAGGCTCGGGCTCGGGGACGAGCGCGAGCGTGGACAGACCGTCGGCCAACAGGTCGGCCGGCGGCATGGGCTCGGCCTCTGTCGGGGAGTCCTCCAGCAAGACGGTCTCCACCCACGCCACCGACACCCGGAGCGGACCATCGTCGGGAGCCAGCCCACACCAGTCGGGCACGGGGGGTGAAAAGCCACCCGGAAACTCGAAGGGGGTGCAGGCGATGCGTCTGTGCTCGGTGTCTTCGACGATGCGTGCGGTGTACTCCCCCGGCGCGAGCGCGAAGGTGTGGCGCCGCCGGCCGGGCTCATCTTCGTATTGCCCCATGACGTGGGCGTTCTGCTCCCCCCGCGGACCGTACAGCGACAGGGACACGAAGCGCGGGCCAGCATCATTGCGGTCACCGCCAAGCGCCTGCCAGTCGAGCGACACGTCGGCGGCTGCATCGAGGCTGAAGGCGACATCGAGGTGGGGACGGCCGAGCGCCGAGCCGGCGGGCACCTCGACCGGGGCGATGAGCGGACTGCCTTCGAGGAGTGGAAGGGCGGCCGGCAGACGATGGGACCGCAGCTCGACCGTGGTGGGCGTGTCTACGCGGAACACGACGCGCTCGGCTGGCTGAAGGTGGGACAGGACACAGGTCTCGTCGTCGCACCAGCCGGTGCCGAACACTTCGTTGCGCTGGGTGGCCACCGCCTTTGGCACCACCACATCCCGCGGGGCAGCGACCGCGTGGCGCAGAGGGGACCAGGCCGCCGTGACAAGGTCGGGCTCGTCGGGCTCGGCCAAGGGCTCGGGAGGCGCCTTCCGGCAGGCGATGGTGCCAGCCAGCAGCAGAAGAAAATGTGATATCGGATGTCCTGACACCCGGCCTACCAATGACCCAGAAGGTCGGTCTCGGGGAAGCGGGAGCGGATGGGGCTCCACTCGTCGGGCATCATTGCCGCGTACTCGTTTCGCAGGAAGCGACGTCCGACGAGAACAATGGCGCCCACGTCGTCTTCGGTGCGAATTATGCGCCCGGCGGCCTGTACCACGCGGGACATTCCAGGCACCAGCCAGGCATAGCGGAAGCCCTCGCGGAAGCTGTCCTGATACCACTTCTGCAGGAGGCGACGCTCCAGGTTGGCCTGCGGCAGCGCCGGGCCGACCACCACAGCTCCCAGCAGGGCATCGCCAGGCAGGTCGACGCCCTCGGCGAAGATGCCGCCCAACACGGCCAACAGCACATGCCCGCGACCCTCCATCAAGGTGTCGAGGAGCCCGGCTCGGGCGCCTTCGTCCATGCCGCGCTCCTGACGCAGCACCGGCCGGTCTCCGAGCTCCAGCAGTGGCTCCAGGGCATCCCGGAAGGCGAAGCTCGGGCAGAACAGCGCCGCATTGCCTGGAATGGCCCGCAGCGCCTCGCTGACGATGGCCGCCGTGCGCACGCGGTCGCGGTCGCGGTGCCGGTATTCGGTGGACACCTCCGGGCACACCAACACCCGCCGGTGCTCGGGCGGGAATGGGCTGGGGTGCTCCACCCGGTCGAGCTTCTCGAGGTCGATGCCAAGCACCCGCTCGTAGAAGTCGGGGGGGGACAGGGTGGCCGACATGCACACGGCCCCACCAAGGTCTTTGAACATCGGTCGGAGGATGCCCGCAGCATCCCGGTTCAGGAGCTTGAGTCCGGCAGGGTCGGACAGGTCATGCTCCTGAGACGGGCCCTGCAGCAAGGACACCTGCCCCCGAGGGGCCGCCTTCTTCCGGCCCCACCGCCGCCTGCCGCTTCGACGGGGGGCCCGCCAGATGGCCACCGTCTCCTCGCCTGCGTTGCGCGCGGCACTGCGGGCCCGAAGGACGCCACGGGCGAGCTCCAGCCACAGGTCGGGGGTGCCCGACGCAAAGGGCGGATGCGTGAGCCGCACGAGCGCGTAGTCGAGGGCGAGTCCCTCCACGCGCTCGGCGAGCTCGTCCAAGGTGCGTCGGTCGACGCCTTCGTCGACGGGCAGTGCAATCTCACGGTCTCGCACATCCCGGGGCACCCGCGCGATGCCTGCCCGCAGCCAGTCCGCGATGTCCTCGGCGATCTGCGCGAAGGGCCTCCAGCGCTCAGCGTGGCGTCCGGTGCGCAGGGCATCCACCGTGGCGTCTGCCACCGACACCCGCAGGCTCGGAGAGGCGGCGTCGAGCACCCGCTCGGGGAGGTTGTGGGCCTCGTCCACGATGACGAGCCACTCCCGAGGCTGCTCCGCCACCTCAGCCAGCCGCACCGAGGGGTCGAAGGCGTAGTTGAGGTCGCCGATGACGAGGTCGGCGGAGCGCACGAGGTCGAGGGAGAGCGCAAACGGACAGGCCGTGGCGTCTCCCGCCACCTGGGACACCGTGTCGGGCGGCGGCACACCGGGGCGGCCCTCTCCGGCTCCCATCCGCCAGAGTGCCGCCACAAGGTCGTTCTCACGCACCTTGTCGTGGTACTCCTCCGCGTACTTGCAGGCATCGGGCCGGCACGCCACCACCTCGTTGAGGCAAGCCTTCTCCCGCGCCCGCAACGTGACTGCTCGAATCGGCAGGCCGCGCCGGGCCATCTCTCGCACGGTCTGTTCGGCCATCCGCTGCTGCGTGGTGCGCGCGGTCGCGAAGAACACTCGCTGGCCGGTGTCTCGGGCCACGGTGAGCGCAGCATGGAGCGCGGCAGCGGTCTTGCCGTAGCCGGTGGGCGCCTGAAGCAACAGCCGACGGCCGGCCCGCAAGCTGTCCTCGACATTCTGCGCCAGCTCCCTCTGCCCCGGCCGCCAGGCGTCGTGAGGGAAGGGCACCGGCGCCCCCCGTCGACGGGCCCGCCAGGCCATGCGGTCCTCGTGCTGATGGAGCAGCCAGTCCAGCTGACGTTCCACCCATGCGCCCAGCCCCGGGTCCGGGGGCACATGCAGCACCCGCTTGCTGCCATCGATGAGGGACACCAACACAAGCCGACCAACGGCCTGGGTGCCATCCCCCGCCAGGAACCACAGGTAGAGGTGGACCTGGCGTGCCCAGTCCGGAAAGTCCGACAACGAGCGCGTGGCCAGCATCTCCGCCGGAAGAGTCGTGGACTTCACCTCCTCCACGACCACGCGCCCGGCCTCCTCGGACAGCCCATCCACCCGCCCCTGGATGCAGCACTCCCAGCCCCGCACCACGATTCGCCGGCGAAGGGTGACCTCCCGCCGAAAGCCCGCATCCTCCGCCGCCCGCTCGGCCTGCCAGGCAGAGTGGACCTGCTGGCCCGCCTTCATACGAGTGCGTGCGGACCAGGCGACCTGAAGCCGGAGGTGACCCTGCTGGGGACCGGCGTCGATGAGGTCATGGACGCCAATCTCGAGGAGCTTCTCCTCGTCGTCGATGCGGAGCACAGGCCCGCTCCGGTGGGTTCAGCGACCCGGCGAGGGGGGGTCGGCGCGGACGTAGAGGCCATGCCCCGGTCCGCGCAAGATGACCGAGGAACCAGGCGGCAGTCTCACCCGCTGGCTGTTGCGCGAGATCTCCACCGTGCGGCCGTTCACGAGGGTGGCGGTGCCCGACATCTCCGGCCCCGGATGCACCAGCAGACGCCCCGAGTCGTCGAGCTCCACCCAGCCTTCCTGCACCTTGGTGCGCTGCCCCGGCAGCAGGCGGCCAGCGGTGCGCCACTCCGACGCGTTTCGCGTCCAGACCTCGGCCGGAGGGACGTTGTCGAGGTTGCTGCGGCGAGGGGGCGGCTTGCGGGAGCCCTTGGGCGCGGGAGGCATGCGGCGGCCCTGCTTCTTTCTGGGTGCCTCGACGAGGTGGGCCCCCAGCGTCTCCTCGTTCCGCATCTGGGCCCGGGTGGCTTCGACCAGCAGCGAGCCCACGGTGTCCTCCCGGCTCTCGACCAGATGGGCTCCGAGGGTGTTTTCGGACCCTTCGTCCGCAGGGACCGCCTCGAGGTGGCCGGACAGGGTCTCCTCGCGACCCATCGGCATGCTGCTCAGGGCCGTGGGACGGGGGATGGTGCGGGACGGTTCCTCGTCGGCTGCCTCTTGGCGGGCCTGTCGGGTGGACGGCGGGACCATCGCGGGACTGGTGTCCTCGTCGGTGTCGGAGCCCCAGCGGGCCCGGGCCAGGTTGGGGACGGACTTCGCCCGAGGTGCAGGCGTGGGACGGGGTGCCTCGGCCGTCTCGGTCTCGGGGTCGGTGCGGTCGAGGTCTCCGGTGGGCTCCCGCTCGGACGGGTCGAGGCGCGCCGACATGGTCTCGCTGCGCTCGGGAAAGGGGAGCGTGAAGTCGTCTTCGGGGGGACGGCTGAGCTTGGGGACGGGCTGCTCATCGACGCCCTGTAGCGATGGGCCACGCGCCACCAGTGTGCCCATCGGCAGGCCACTCCGAATGTCCCGCAGGGTCATCTCGATGGGCTCGGACGCGAGGGGCAGTGCAGCGATGAGGCGACCGCCCTGGCGAATCTCGATGAGAATGCCGGGCGCACCCGACGGACCTGCGGCGGGGTGGCGGCTCATGGCTTCGCTCGCAAGGACATCCCGTCTCCTCCGACCCTGGGCCCCGGCAGATTGTGCCCGCTGTCAGGGCGCATCCGAGATCCCGTGGACCGGCAGCCCGGTTAACACCGGGACCCCGCTCGCGGCCCGGAGGCCAAGATGTCATCCGTAGCTCCCTCCCCCGCCGACCACTGGGCGGCCTTCACCCGAAGAGTCGGCGAGATTCGCGCCCTTGACGGTGTTCTCGGCATGCTGGAGTGGGACCAGCAGGTGATGATGCCCCGCGGAAGTGGCCCGGCGCGCGCCCAGCAGACCGCCCTGCTCAGCGAGATGCACCACGCCCGGGTGTCGTCCACCGAGCTGGGAGATCTCGCCGCGGTGGTGCTTGAAGACGCCACCTGCGACCTCGGCCCGGACCTCCCCGATGGTCCCACCCGGGCAGCGGCAGCCAGGGCGGTTCAAGGCGACCACCGCAGGGCCTGCGCCGTGCCTGCCGCTCTCGTCAGCCGCCTCGCCCGAGCCCGCTCGGTCGGCTTCCAGACCTGGCGACAGGCCCGAGAGGCCGATGACTTCGCGCTCTTCGCCCCCGCGCTCGACGACCTGCTGTCCGTCGTTCGAGAGCAAGCCGCCTGCCACGACGTGGGAGACCACCCCTACGACGCCGCCCTCGAAGAGTTCGACCCCGGCTCCCGGGTGGCCGAGCTGCAGCCCATGTTCACCCGCCTCGGAGAGGCACTGGTCCCGTTGGTGCAGGCCGCTCGACAGGCAGAGGGTCCCGCCCCCCTCCCCTTGCACGTCACCAACGCCGCATTCGCCGAGCTCAACCAGCACATCCTGCAGGCCCTCGGCTACGACTTCGACCACGGTCGGCTCGACCTCGCAGCCCACCCTTTCTCGGTCGGCATCCATCCCCTCGATGTGCGCATCACCACGCGCTACCGCAACGACGCTCCCCTGAGCACCCTGGGCGCCACCATCCACGAGTGTGGCCACGCGCTCTACGAGCAGGGCCTCCCCGTCCACCTCCGAGGCACCGGTCTCGCCCAGGCCGCGGGCGCAGGCATGCACGAGTCCCAGAGCCGCTTCTGGGAAAACCAGGTGGGCCGCAGTCTGCCCTTCTTCCGGTGGGTGCGTCCCGCCCTCGAGCGCGCCGTCGGCCACAGCATCGACCCCGACGCCCTCTACGCCGCAGCCAACCGCATCGAGCCCGGTCTCATCCGGGTGGAGGCCGACGAGGCCACCTACAACCTCCACGTCATCGTCCGCTTCGAGCTGGAGCTGGGCATCTTCGAGGGACGCCTCACCGCCCGCGACCTGCCCGACGCCTGGAATGCCGGCTATGCACGCTGGCTGGGCGTCGAGGTCCCCGACATGCGAACTGGTGTGCTGCAGGACATCCACTGGGCCAGCGGTCTGTTCGGCTACTTCCCGTCGTACACCCTCGGCAACCTCTACGCGGCCGGCTACGGCGCAGCGGTGGAGTCCGCACTCCCCGACCTGTGGACGGACATCGAGAATGGTCGGTTCAGCGACATTCTCGACTGGTTGCGAGCCCACGTCCACCGCCGCGGCCGCGAGGACACCGCTCCCCGCATCTTCGCCGACGCCGTGGGCGACCGAGACCCTGTCGCCGATCTCGTCGACCACCTCTACACCCGCCAGGGCGCCCTCTACGGCATCCAGAGGCCCGCCTGAGCCGCCCGGCACCGGTCCCCGCCCACGCCCCCAACCCCTTGTGGGAGTCCTGGCGGGGCGGACAGGCGCCTGCTGTCGCATGCGATGGCTGCGCGTGGCACTACACCGGCGGACGCGGCCGGCCGGTCGCCCGCTGTCACCGCTTTCGAGGCACGCGCATTCGAGCCGACTGGCCCGCCTGCCCCGCCTTCCTGGCCGAATCCGACCTCCGCTGCGAGACCTGCGGTGCCTGCTGCCGGGAGGCCTTCCACGTCGTGGAGCTCGGGCCCCGGGACCCCTTTCGCAAGCACCGTCCCGACCTCATCGTGCAAGAAGACGGCCGCTACACCCTGCCCCGGGCCGCCGACGGCCGCTGTCCCTGCCTCACGCCGAAGGGGCACCCCGAGGGCGACCGCTGCACCGAGTACGCCCACCGTCCCCGCACCTGCCGCGACTTCACCCTTGGCTCGGCCAACTGTGTCGAGGCCCGGCGCCGCGTCGGCCTCTCGGTCTGAGCCCCACCCGCATGTGCCAAGGTGCCGCCATGGTCCACATTCGCCTCACCCGACACCTCCAGCGCTTCTTCCCCGGCCTGGCTGCCGATGAAGGCGAGCAGGTCGAGGCCACCACCGTCGCGGAGGCCGTCCAGGCGCTCGATGCCCGCTTCCCCGGGCTTGCGGGGTACCTCGTCGACGATGCCGGACGGCTGCGACGCCACGTCAACATCTTCCGAAACGGCCAGATGCTGCGAGACCGGCACGGCCTGACCGACCCGCTGGCCCCTGGAGACGAGCTGTTCGTCGTCCAGGCCCTGTCCGGCGGCTGACCCCAGGAGGCTCTCGTGTCCGACAACCCCGTGCTCCTGCTCGCCACCCGCAAGGGCCTCGTGCTCGCGCGCCGCACGTCCGACGGCTGGACGGTCGATGACACGGCCCACTTCGCCGGCACCCCCGTCGAGTACTGCAGCCGGGACCCCCGCGACGGCACCCTGTGGGCCTCCCTCGACCACGGCCACTGGGGCGTGAAGCTGCACCGCTCCAAGGACGGCGGCGCGAACTGGGAGGAGGTCGCCGCGCCGAAGTACCCGGAAGGAGAGCAGTTCCGGGACCCCTGGTCCGGCAAGGTCGACGCCGCAGTGCTCACCAACATCTGGGTCATCGGCTTCGGTGGGACCGACCAGCCCGGCCGAATCTACCTGGGCACCAACCCGGGTGGACTCTTCCAAAGCGACGATGGCGGGGACACCTTCCAGCTCGTGCGCAGCCTCTGGGACCACCCGTCCCGGCTCGGCGAGGAAGGCGGCAAGCCCGGCTGGTACGGGGGTGGACGGGACACTCCCGGCATTCACTCCATCGTGGTCGACCCGCGCGACAGCACCCGCGTGTTCGTCGGCGTGTCCTGCGGGGGGGTCTTCGAGACCACCGACGACGGCGCCTCCTGGGTCCCCCGAAACAAGGGACTGCCGGCCAGCTTCCTGCCCAACTCCGACCCAGAGACCGGCCAGGACCCCCACCACGTCGT
>ENA-OWNT01001095-OWNT01001095.1-seawater-metagenome-genome-assembly--contig:-NODE-1095-length-39593-cov-5.945617_pt1 | contig 39593 bp, 40 predicted proteins | sample MGYA00238136_ERZ651165 | MGnify/ENA primary metagenome ERZ651165 (study PRJEB26861, sample SAMN08777766) | seawater metagenome | isolation source: coastal seawater | place: USA: Florida | collected...
GGTAACCAGACTTTCAGTGTAAAGTACAAGGCTACTCCGGGTTTTGCTTACCCTGCAGGTACTTACGCAGTAGACGTAGTTTACACAGCTACTCAGGAATAAGTTTTGTCTCTCTCTCGTAATATTAAAACAGCGACCCCGTAAGGTCGCTGTTTTGCTTTATTTATCTATGATCCTTATTTCAACACGTCGGTTCATATTCTCATCTGCCAGCGATCTTTCAGGCCATTTCAATGGATTTTTTATACCAAACCCTTCATAGCTCATCCTGCTGCTGTCTATGCCTTTGCCAACCAGGTATTCATATACTGCCTTTGCCCTGTTGTTGGATAGTCCGTATTCACGCTCATCATAGTCATAGCCATCTGTATTGGTATTGGTCAGGCAGCAGATATGCCCCTCTATTTTGATTTTTAGTGTCGGGTTGAACTTCATCGTAGTATACAGGTTAAATAATGGCTCTTCTGATTCCTCCCTTATTTTATGACTACCCGGCAGGAAGAATATCTTGTCTAATCGTATGGTCTCGTTCTTGGCAACCTTTGATATATCTATTTTTTGCGCTGTAGGCGGCGGAGTTTTAACTACAACTTTGGGTGCAGGTTGAGGTTTGGGTGGAACTACAGGTTTGGGTTGTGGCTTCGGCTTTTCTTTAAATCCACCTATTATAATATCCACTCTCCTGTCGGTAGGGTAGCCCTCATTACCGGCCATATCCCTGCTTACTTCACCTTTACCGATCACTGTTTCTATCAGTTCCTGTTTGATGCCTAAACCTTGCAGGTATTCCTGTACGGATGCTGCACGTTTTTCAGACAATACAATATTCGATTCTTCTGAGCCTAAGTAATCAGCATAGCCCACAATACCATATTTCTTGTTCACTGGCAGTTGGTCGTAATAGGCCAGAGAGTCCAGGTAGGCCATAGCCTTGCTGTTTAGTTTGGGTACAGCAAGGTCAAAATACACCTTTACTGTGTCTGTTGCTTTTTGCGCCCATCCTGTATTTACCATACCCGTCAGGGCTGCAATTATGATCAGTTTTTTCATGTAAGTCTATTTATTAAGTATCCTTATTTCAACCCGCCTGTTATTGTCAGGATGTGTATCCATCCCGGCACAGCCCAGGCCTATATGTTTCATCCTGAATGTTTCAATACCCCTGTCAGCAAGATAAGTATATATAGCGGCGGCTCTTCCTTCAGAAAGTTTCTGCTCTGTAAGCCTGAATTTCTGTTCCTGTCTGAATCGTTCAGGAGTTATCTTTGGCTGTGCCATATTGGTTGTTGCCACAAAACCACTTGTATTCATGCCCGGAAACCCGCAATGCACATGCCCCTCTATTTGTATTTTCAATGTTTTAGAAGCAGCCATGGTATTATATAATGTTTCCAGGGCGGGCATAGATTCTTTTAGCAATGTGGTATTCCCCGGCTCGAAGAATATTTCATCAAGATTAAAAGACTCGCCTTTTTTAATATTAGAAAGGTCAATTTGCTTAGCCACAGACTTTTTGCTGAACCGACAACTTTCTTTACCGCATCGGCATATCTTCTTATTGGTATCCGTAAGGTACTCCACCTTATGTGTAATAAACCCACCTATAACTATATCCACCCTGCGGTCAGTAGGATAGCCGCCTTCTGTCATACTTTCCCTGCTCACTTCACCCTTGCCTGTTACGGTTTCAATGTTTTCTTTTTTAACTCCCAATCCCAGCAAATATTGTTCTGCAGATGCTGCCCTCTGTTTAGATAAGGTGATATTTGATTCCTCGCTACCTATATAATCTGCATAGCCTATTATACCATACTTCTTTCTTACAGGCAGTATGTCGTAGTAGGCAAGTGAATCTAAAAGTTGCTTTGCCGTACTGCTCAATGTTGGTTTCCCCAGGTCAAAGTACACTTTTATGGTGTCCGGATGTTGAGCATGTGTTGGGCAGCAAAACAAGAGTAAGGCAGTTATTATGAGCAGGTGTTTCATAGGTTTATTTTTTCAGTATTCTTATTTCAACCCTCATGTTGTTTTCCGGGTGTTCTTTTATGCCCTGGCAACCAAGTCCTACATATTTCATCCGTTCTTTTTCAATACCCCTACTTACAAGGTAGTCATATATACTCAACGATCTGTTGAGCGATAGCTCATATATCAGTTTGGTTAGTTTTTTACTCAGTTCGCTGCTTGTTTCCTTTTTAAAATCTGATGAATTACAATGTACATGACCTTCTATCTGTATCTCCAGCCCGGGAACATTACTCATAAGGTCATACAGCAGGTTTACCGATGTCATGGATTGCTCCAATAGTTCTGACTTGCTGGGTTCAAAAAATATCTCGCTCAGTTCAAAGGTTTCTCCCACCTTCAAACCACTGATGTCTATGGGGCGCATCACTTTTTTGGGTGGTGGTGCTTTATATCCGCTTACAATATCCACTCTGCGATCTTCAGCATACCCTACGTCATTTTCAGGTTTGTCTATCTCTCCTTTCCCGGAAACGGTGGTGATATTTGCCATGCCCAATCCTGTCAGGTATGCTGCTATATGCTCCGCCCGTTTTGTTGATAGTTTATTATTCTCTGCATCAGAGCCTAAATAATCTGCATAACCTATTATGCCATAGTTTTCTGAGGCGATCAACACGTCATGATAAGCCAACGAGTCCAGCAGGTGTTTGGTGTCATCTGTAAGGTTTGATTTTCCCAGGGTAAAGTATATACTGATAGTGTCTGTTTTTTGGGAATAACAGAGGAATGGGCTGCATATCAGCCCGATGGTAATGAGTATATTGATGATCGGCACTTATCAAAAATACACAACATAAATGTACTTGTAAAGGGGGAGCAATGGGGGATTTATGCAATAAAAAAGAGCCTGTTGCAAAACAGGCTCTTCAAAATATGTATTCTGTTGTATTATTCTTTGATGTCGCAATAACCAACAAGGCCAAATTCATTGCAGTCTTTTTGTGCTTCTGTTTTATTGGCGCCAATTACTGTATGGACTTCCTTACTACCGTTTGTTTTCAGGCACTCACATGTGTAAGACTTATTGCATGATGGAAATACACTTACAACCATTATGCCTGCAGTAATAAAAAGTATTATTTTTTTCATATACGTATTGTACTTTTTGCTGTTGTTAGAACTGTCTCCAAATGTAATAAAAAATCAAATTACATGTTAATGCATCTGGTTATTAATATGTTTTGGCCAGTTTCAAAGTCCTTTTCTCTGTACCCGTATTTATATTTACCATATACATACCTGCAGGTAATTGACTGATGTTGAACTGCAATGAATTCTTTCCCGGTTGTAGTTCTGTAGACTGGTTGATCTGCACACGGCCCTGTACATCTGTTATGGTCACAACTGCATCAGCTCGCTTAATACTACCGACATTCAGTTGTACGGTTTCTTTTGCCGGATTAGGGAACAGTTGCGCACCTGTAAGTACATTGATATGTTCTACTCCTACATCAAAAAACGGATATTTGAATGTACCTGATTTAGCTGTACCCAGGCTCATATTATAATAAGTACCTGATGGGGTAGTAGTGAGCTTGGTAGTACGCACCATATACCAGTAGGTACCTTCACTGCCGAATGAGTCTGTAAAAGTTGTACCCTGTAAGCGCCCGGTACGCAGCTTGTATTCTCCAAACTCCGATGTAGCACGATAAACATAATACCCATCATGGTCAGGCTCAGGGCTGGCGGTCCATGATATAACTGCACCCGCTGCCGGGTCTGGTGTAAGTGTAATAGTGGGAACAGGCTTCACGTACTCAGTACGTAAACTGGGGTCTCCCAGAAGCGAGATATTAACCGTTCTGGCCAATGATGTGATAGGCGTATAGTACGTAGCGGAGTTGTTCTCTGCCAGGCGTGCCGAATAACCGATGTTTTCGCCCAAAGCCATATGATGCAACGGCCAATGTGGCCTGCCTGCCCAGAATGTTGCCAGCGCTGGTTCATCTGCACAGAGCGGAGCACGCAAAAAATTGTCTTTATAATTCCAGTCGCCGAAATAACTGCCGAACAGCATAACGAATATCGCTTTCATATCGTTGGCTGCGATATTTGTAGTATTACCTATACCGCCGCAACTGGTGTAGGTACCACCACCGCAACCGTATGCCCATTGGTAAAAATCAGTGTTCAGCGTGCTGATAAGATCTTTCTTGAACACACTGTCTGTACCTACCATCACGGATATATTACGCCATCCATTACCCGCAAAACCCTCTGCATAGGTTCCGAAGTTATCATCAACCAAACCTCTTTTTACTACATTCAGCGCACCTGTTTTGTATTGGTGTGCCTTGTTCAGGTAGCTTTTCATCATGATCTCTTCAGTCTTACCGAAAGCAGGCATGTCATAGAAATCAACACGGCCCACCTGCAGGTCTATATCGCTGGGTATATAGCTGTCATCAAACTTACCATCTCCCGGCACGTTCCTGTTCAGCGGGTTGCTGGAACTGGTATTATTTACCGACTGGTCCTGCCACACACCGTCTATATCTCCGTAATAGCCATCTGCAGGCCACGCACCTTTATGGTTGCCATGTGCATCCGGATTCAAGTCGCCGCTGTATGGTACGTCAATATGCCCCAGTATGTACAATGCGTTTACATTGCTGTTGGCCTGTGCAGTGGTCACTATATAGTTCTTTATGGTAGGTACTGTTGCTGTTCTGGGAAAATCCTTACGTATCACTTCCCACCCGTCGCCGCTCAGGTCTTTCATCAGGGTAGCTATTTCAGCGCTGCAACTGTTAGTAAACGCATCATCTACCAGCAATATCATAGCACCACGGCTATGTATAGCAGGCTCCTCGATACCGGCATAAATATACCCGTGCGATTGCGTACTGTCAGATTTGAATACCGCATATTCATATGCGGTACCTGCGGTTACCGTATTGTCGGTATAAGTTGTTGTGCCGTCGGGCAAGGTTGCAATCGGTGCTCCCCAATTGTTCGACTGCTTTAACTTCCTGTACACTGATGTATTACCCGTTCCGGGGGGTACAACCCACGATAGCTTTACACTAGGGCTGGGCGTTGCCTGGGTAACGGCATTTATCCTTGCCGAATAGTAAGCTGTAGGCTGCGCCATTGCAGTACCAAACAGTACCATACTTATAAGAGTAAAGATTTTCTTCATATAAACCTCTGTTTAATGTTACAATATAATCAAATACTATGACATGTGTATATGTGGAGGTTAGAATATGATCATAATAAAAAGCATTTACAACGCTGCCTTTTCGGCTTTATCAGCCTTTTTACCTGCCGATAGCATGATGAGTATAGCTCCGGCAAGTATAGGCATGGTCATCAATACATACCTGAGTGTAATGGGTGCCGCAAAAACCTCGAACCCGAGTTTGCAGAACAGGTAGATGCCAATGAAACTAAGCGCAAGTCGAACCTCTCTGTCCAGGTCCCATTTTCTGAACATAAACAGGAACCTTAAAAAAAGCACAACAAACACCAGCGATATGACCAGGTACAGCAACCGGAAAGGTGTATTGTAGGTAGCAGGGAGTGTGGTATGGTTGTTCTTTGCCCACTCAGGGGTGTTATATGCCTGGGTTATCTCTCCCCATAATTGTATTTCAGGAGCGGTGTATTTTTCCAGGAATTCCAGCTCCGGATAGAAAAAGTTAACCAGGTTCGGGAACAGGTAATACTTCGCAAATGCTACAGGATATTTTTCTATGATGGCCCTACCATACTGCTGCAATACTACCGAAGTTTTGGTCCAGCATACAAACTGCCCCTCCCTGCTATACACAGCGTATTTATGCTGTGCTTTTGCAAACGGCGCGTCCTGGCTCCACATAAAATCCAGGCTGAAGGAATGAGCATAGTTTTTATCTGCGGCTTTGGCTGAGTCAATATACTTAACAACGTTTTTATCCAGTTCATTCAGCATTTTGTCGTCACTGTTCAGCCCCTTATCATCTATTGCCTTATAGGCCATCATGGCATTAGAGGCCAGTTGCCAGCCACTGAAACCTGATAACACCTTCGTGCCGGTTGCCAGCACCATTTTATGGGTAATGTTATTATAGAAACTCCATACCAGCACTATGCACAATACACTGCCCGTTATCATTATCAGCCTGTTTCGTACAAACAATAAGGCCACAACCGTCACAACAGGATATATCAGTGCGTTATAACGTACAAAGGCAGACATCCATAACACCAGCAGCAATGCCGGCAATAGCAGATAGCCCGGCTTCCTGATAAGTAATATGCACAGTGCTATCCAAATGATGGTCAGGCTGATGAACAGGGAGTCAGAACTGATCATATTAGCCAGTTGCAGCATGGGCAGGTTGAGTAACGCTATGCCCAGCAGTATCTTCCGGGCTACAGGCTTAAAGGTATATATGCTGAAAAACGCATGTACTATTAATAACCCGCTGAACAGGTAAAGCGCGTACTGTACCCATGCTACAAACACCAGCGAGGGATTGAGCTTGTGCATTTTTGAAAGGAATAAGCTGATTCCCATAGGGCGGTAGCCTATATCCGCCAGTTTAAGAGATCCCAACAGGTAGCCTTTAGAGTCAGGTATATAATCCGGTATAGGGTATATACTCCTGATAATGATAAACAATACAACGCTCAGTATAGTGAATAATATTACATCCCGCTCAATTCGCTGATGCAAGGGTTTACTGTGTTGCTCCTGCCGCTTGTTTTGTTTCTTTTTATTATTGCCCTTAGGTTCAGGCGACTTTCTTTTTTTCATGGTACTCCTGTTCAGTGTTTATCGACCATATATTATCCTTACTCGTTTCGCCAATGATGATATTGTCCACGGCGGTCATTGCCGTCAGCATAGAGTGATCAGAATTATTGTATTTATGCATACCATTGCGCCCGATAAGGAATAAGTTTTCAAAACGATCAAGATACGACCTTATTTCATCAAAGCGGTTATAGGTGCCAAAGTAGGCGGGGTAGGTTTTTTTCTCCCTCAGTATAGTGCTGTCCAGCACCTTGTCTTTGTCTATTATCTCAATTTTCACCAGTTCGTTTATGGCAAATTCTATGAATTTATCATCCGGCATTTGCCATAGTTCGTCGCCCTCGTTACAAAAATACTCCAGGCCTATCCATACATTGCCCGGCTCTGCCACCATATGCGGGCTCCAGTTATTGAACACCTGTAATCTGCCTATTTTTACGTCCCGCTCCTGTATGTATATCCAGTTGTCTTTTATTAATCCGTTCTTATGGTGGGCGTCTTTCAGCTTCAGTTCTTTCAGCAGCAGGCCTACCGTTATAAAATCACGGTACACCAACCCGTTGGCCACCTCCCTGATGTTTGCCGGCACAGCAGGGTTCATACCCGCCACCAGGTTCTTTACAGGCATGGTTGAGAAAAAGTAATCTCCGCTGAACTCCTTTTTTTCTCCTGTAATAGTATCCGTTACCGTAACACTTGAAATATTATTATAGTCGTGCGAAAAAGATACTACATCACAGTTATGATGGATCTCGCCGCCAAGCTGTTTTATCTTCTCTGCCACCTCCTCCCATAGCTGCCCCGGGCCGAGTTTAGGGTACAGGAAACGTTCTATCAGGCTCGTCTCTACATCTTTCTGCTCAATGCTTTTCTTATTAGCCTTGCCATTCATAGACGCCTTTACCGCATGTAGTACCGCTTTGCCGATGGTCAGCTTTTTGATCCGCTGCGCGCCCCAGTCTGATGATATTTTATCGCAGGATACACCCCATACTTTTTCCGTATAATCTTTGAAAAAAGTAAGGTACAGCTCCTTACCAAAGCGGTTGATGAAAAAGTCTTCAAGTGTCTGTTCCTTCTTCTTAGGCATGAATTGCGCCATCATATAGGAGTAGCCTATCTTCATCACCTTTAGCGGGCCGAGGTTTTTCAGTGTTTGCAGCGACAGGCTGATGGGGTAGTTGAAGAACTTTTTCAGATAGTATATCCTGGACAGGCGCTCCCTCACCAGCATCACTTTGTCGCCATTGCCTGCGCTGTTATACAGGCTGCCGTTCACCTGTCGTGTTTTGTTCTGGTACGAAATAGAAAATACTGATTCGCCTTCAGCCTTTACGGGAAACATACTCAGCCACCAGTCCATAACACGGTCTGATTTTGAAAAGAAACGATGCCCGCCTATGTCTATACGGTTGCCTTTGTAGTTAACGGTCTTTGAAATGCCTCCGATGTACTCGGAGCGCTCCAGGATAACGGGCTTGATATTTGTCCGTTTCAGCAGCTCGTATGCCGCTGTTAAACCTGCCGGTCCTGCGCCGATGATTATGGCCGTTTTTATAGGTGCCGTGCTCATATTGATGATGGTTTGGTTAAACTTGGGTGTTATATCTATAGACGCTGTAAACACTTAGTATGTTGGTTTTATGATGATTAAAATTGCTTTAAAATGACAAACTGTTGTGGTTAATATAACTGTCGGTTAATTTTTGAGTCGCTTATCATATTCCTGCTGTATCTTTAGTGTATGCACATGATAAAATATGCTCTACTTATTATCCTCAGTATCCTGTTTACAGGCAACAACAACCTGTATGCGCAGGCGCATAAACACCATGCCGACCCATGTTTGGGTATACACGCGGGTACTTTTATTTTTCCAAAAGGTTCTGCCAAAATTACTAATGCCGCCAAGCAACAATTGGCGCAGTTGATATATGACATGCTGCTGTACAAAAGGTGCCATGTGGTGCTGATGGGCTGGGGCAACAAGAACAAGCAACAGGTGGAGCTGGCTAAAAAGAGGGTAGAGGCCATTGCAGACTACCTGGCCATGTATCATATTGACAAAAGCAGGCTGATACTGGCCACAGACCAGGACGGATACCCTGACCACGTCTGGTTTCGTGCCGCATTGCCGGGCGAGGCAGGAAACCCAACACCCCCGCATTCTGCAGCTAAGCGGGATTAGTAGTTCTTTGCTAACCCTGCAAACGGCTCCGGTACTCGTTTAAGTTTGTAACTTAAATGATAAATGAGAAGCAGATTTGTAATCGGTAGCACTTGTTCATTAGCTATATCAATGTATTGCCAGGCACAGTCTTGCTCTTTATTGCTGATTTAAGGTACAGACTTAAACCAGTGGGAAAGTAATAATATGGTCGTAGTTGAAATTACCTATTTTAGCATTTAAGTTGATAGCTTTTATCAAAACCTAAACAACTATTGCAAAACATGAAATTTTTATATTCCCTTGTGTTTAGTTCCATGATGCTCGCAAGTAGTATATGTAATGGTCAGGTGGATACGGGCGATAAGCAACCATTATCTATGTTATACGAGTTTTATACTTCTTATAGTGGTCTTGGTTTCGGAGTTGAATACAAGCACAAAGCTGATTCTTTGCACCAGATATATTGTACCCCACAGCTTACAAAGCAAGCCAAGGAACTTTTACAATATGACCACGAGCTGCTGACTGACGATTGGGGGATTACTAATGAATCACTGGCATCTTTAAAAATTACAAAGGATCACACAAAGGAAAATACATATGTTGTTTCATATATTTTAGACACATATCCTGTATCTCCCGCAATACCTGTAAGGAAACGAATTTATTATCTTGTAACAGTGATCCGGGAAGGTGAAACTTATAAGATAGCTTCGGTAAACGAAGAGTAATATAATACCATCTGAAATGAGCAGGATTTGAGCAAGGAAGCATCCCTGTACTCGTTTAAGTTTATAACTTAAATGATAAATGAGAAGCAGATTTGTAATCGGCAGCACTTGTTCGTCAGCTACATCTATGTATTGCCAGGCACAGTCTTACTCTTTATTGTTGATTTAAGGCACAGACTTAAACCAATAGGACACATAAATTTGCTACTTTTTATTGGATACAAGTAGTTCCCTTACATCTACATCAAGGTATTTAGCTACCTGGAATAAACCCTCAACCGTTGGTTGTGAGTCGTTGGTACACCAACGTGATATTGTTTCTCTTGATTTATTGAGCGCTTTTGCCAGCTCAAGACTGGTAACAGATTTCTCTGCTAATACTGCTTTTATCCTGTTGTAAACCGTTTTCGCCATGTGGTGGTAAAATACTGTAAATGCAAGATAATCAACAGAAAAGAAACTATTTTTAAATAAATGTGACTAATAGTGTCATTTATGTTATTAATTGTATAACTTTAGTTGTTCTATTAATCACCTTAGTTGTAAAATAAATCACATGACTACACCTACCAAGCAACAGACAGCCGCTTTTACCTCTTTCCTTGAATATGCAGATACAGGCAGGCTGAACCGTAACCTGCGCAATATGCTGCTACTATACCTGATGTATGAAGATGATGTGATACCTACTGACATGCCGGACCTGCTGTATGATCTGTACAACCTGTTTGCTTTGCTGGATGAAGTGGGGTAGAAGATTACTCAAGCGGATGCTTGCTTCATCTTTGGTCTGAGCGGGACGCTCAGACCAGTATAGGTTGTTACAGCTTTAAATCTTTGATGAGTGCTTTTACAGCATCATCAAACTCTGGTGATTTAAAATCTTCTTCTGTTTTGAACATGCTGAAGTCTTTGGAATGGAACTCTTTTACTTCTTCTATATTCTCCCAGAAGCCATCCCTGAACTTTCGAGGTATATCATCTTTACTAACCGTAAACAGGTAGTCATCAATATGTATAGGGTAGTAGATATCTTTCCATTCTTTGTTTTGTCTTTCTCTTGCTTCATTTAACTCATAGTGACATGCTTCTGATTTAAGTGAATTATGAGATGCAATAAACAGTAATCGATCATGTTTTTGTATGTTTTCAGACATAATATGCTTTAAACGTTTTCCGCCAGGTGCGTCACGTTCCCATAAGAATGTGTTTACTCCATATATGCGTAGCCGTTCATTAAAGTATCGAGCAAATTCTTTATCCTGAAAACTATAAGAGATAAATACAGATTGGAATTTGATTTCTGTAACCATTGATTTTATGAAATCTTTTGCTTCATCGTTATGTATTCCGAATATACTATAGGTAGTTTTATTTAGTTCGCTTTTTAAGATTGTTTGCAAATCAATATAGCAGTTATTCTTACTGCGATTAATAGTGTTACTTGCAAAACTTGCATTATGTAAAGTACACGCAACAAAACATGTTTGATCAAGTATGCAATTTTCAAAAAGTGAATTTGATAAATTACTCATGCTAAAATTGCATATATTCAGCAACCCATTCTCTATTCTCAGACTTTTTCCCGCATCTATATGTGTGTTAAATATAGAGACGCTTTGAAAATTTATATCTCTAAATGTTATGTCAGAAAAGGTACAGTATTCAAAACTTGAATTTCGAAGAATAAAAGCATACTTCATTTTTCCATGATTATCAGCTTTTTGTTGAAATATAGTGTTACTAAAGTTAGTATTTACGAATACTATATCATCTATTATTGTATCTATAAATAAACAATCTATATAATTGCATCCAAAAATTAGACCGTTGTATATTTCACAGTTTTTAAAAATGCAATTTGTAAATTGTATTGAAGTGAAGCTAGATTCGAAAACTATGTTATAAAAAGTACACCCATTGAACGAAAAGTTGCTAAACTCAATCTTGGGTAGAGTAATATTCTTTAGTTTAATAGATTCTATATTTTTATTATGCGAATCGTTAATATTGAAAAAAGTAGAACTTTGTAAATCGCTATAATTCCCTTCATTATCATGAATAAATTTCAAAAACTCATCATTGTAGTTGTCTTTTGCCATAGTATAGTCAGTTGATACTTACAAAATACAAAAGGTATTTAATGTTGTGTTGTTATGTTTTGTTTCCTGCGCCTGATTAGATTGCCACGTACATAACGCCACGGGCGTTACTCCCTCGCAATGGCGGGAGTGGGTGGACACTACCCATCCTGGTCTGAGCGTCCCGCTCAGTCCTGAGATAAACAAGCATCCGCTTGAGAAAACCGCAAATGCTTCTTTTGCTAAAATCATAGCCTATCAATTAATCATAATAATCAAAGTTCAAGACAATCAAAAAATAATCCCTGTCCCGACACATTCGGGAATAGTCCAAGACAATAATTAAATTTGTATATTATGACATAATAACGTATATTTGTTTTTGTAAACACCCGTATATCCAAAACACGGGTATTCTATCACCTTGATTCTATTGGCTGATATCTGTACGCCACAGGAGGAAGCTAATAACAGAGTCACCTAATTATCATCACCTATGAAAATAGAGCATGAAATGTTCGCCCATCATTACATCCTTACGGGCGATAAAGAAGCAGCCTACAAAAAGGCTTATCCGCAGGCATCAGGCGAAGCACTGAAGATCGCAGCACGCAAACTCATTAACCGTGCCGAGGTGCGCAGTTTTATCACACAGGAGCTGGAAACTACACGGCATAAAGCCGCAGCAAAACACCTGGAAGAAGAACAGCAACGTATTGAAGAAGAAAAAGCGACTATGCTGCTCATGCGCAAAAAACTGCACGACATCATCAGCGGCGAAACGAAACAGAAAAAATACTTCAAATTCAAAGACAGGGTAGAGGTAGTTGAAGAAGATTGCAGCTCATTCGCGGTTATGCGTGCTATCGAACTCAATATCAAGATAGAGAACGAATGGTACAGGCGCCATGGCAAACACATGAAAACAGGTGAACGATCAAAAGAAACCCGGAAAAAAGAAGACGAGCTGGCCTACAGGTATATGGTGGGCGATGAGCAGACCGAACTGTTTTATGGTCCTGACTTTGTAGCCGGGCTGCGCGCCAAAGCGGTGAAGGACAATCCCGGATGGTCGGAAAAATACAAGCGATTAGGACTTAAAGTGCTGGACCATGTGCCAACACATGAAGAAGATGATCGTATGAAACAAGCACATAAACAGCAGTTGGAAGAGTGGCGGCAAGCCAAAGAATTTATAGAACAAAGAGAAAACGACTATGAAGCAGTAATCAAAGAAATGGAAGAAGGAAACGAGATCATCATCCCCGATCTGCCTGAGCCAAAATCACTTCCTGCTATATATGAACAGTTGAATATGTCCCCCGCTGTCAGCCTGTCCCGCCATGGCGGGAGGAGTGTCCGACAAACGTCGGACGGGGGTGGAAACACTCGCGAATAAAAACACCCCACCTAACAACGATATAAAACGATATCAAACGATATCTTATTAACCTTTTAACGAATTCACCACATGAACTAATGAACCAATTACCTAACTTTAAAGGCAGGACAAAAGAATAAGATGATAATAGAACGGTCGCAACTGGAAAACCTGGAACTCTTAGCCAAACAGGTGGTGGAAGGCTTTATTATAGGCCTGCATAAAAGCCCCTTTCATGGCTTTTCGGTAGAGTTTGCCGAGCACAGGCTGTATAACAACGGCGACCCGCTGCGGCATATAGATTGGCGGGTGTATGGCCGTACAGATAAAATGTTCGTAAAGCGCTATGAGGAGGAGACCAACCTGAGGTGTTGCCTGGCTATAGATACTTCATCGTCCATGCTGTTCCCGAAAGATGGTAACAAGCTCAATAAGCTGGAATTCAGCTGCGTGGCGGCGGCCAGCCTCATGCACCTGCTGAAAAAGCAGCTGGATGCCGTGTCGCTATCTCTTTTTGATAGTGAGGTAAGGTATCTGTCGCCCGCCCGCTCGGCCAGCAGCCACCACAGGCTGCTGATGCACAAGCTGGAGGAGACCATGAAGGCTAACGAGGTGAATAGCACCACCAATGCCGCCAATGCGCTGCATACCATAGCCGAGCAGATGCACAAGCGCTCATTAGTGATCGTTTTCAGCGATATGATGGACGATGTGGACCATATAGAGGACTTGTTTCTGGCGCTGCAGCACCTGAAGTTCAACAAGCACGAGGTGATACTGTTCCACACGCTGGATGGTGAAAAAGAGCTGGCCTTTGAGTTTGACAACCGCCCCTTTGAATTTGTAGATATGGAAACGGGCGACAAAGTGCGGCTGCAGCCACAACAGGTTAAGGATGAGTATCTTGCACGTATGGAGGAGTTCAGGCATATGGTTGAGAACCGCTGCCACCAGTACAAAATAGACTATGTACAGGTAGACCTTTCGCAGCCGGTAGAGCAGGTGCTGAATGCCTTTTTATTGAAGCGAAATAAATTGCTGTAATTCATAAGAAATAGTTACCTTTGCACCCCGTTGAAGTTTTTTGACAACAACACTGTGAGGGAAAGCCGTTAAATCGAAGAAAAGCAGTTTTTTACACATTGTATTTTTGCGTATTCAGCGTTGAGGTATAATGTAAAAACTAAATAAGATGAAGAACCACCGCGAATTTGAAATTGCATGGCAGGGTTTAAAACCGGGGGAAAGCGTCTTTGAATACGATTTAAGCGATAAGTTCTTTACAACAGAAGACCCCGAGAGGGACTTTTCTGACCTGGACGCGCAGATAACACTGCGTTTCGACAAAAAAAACAATTTCTTCTTATGTCATTTTGATATAGATGGAAGTGTTACAGTACCTTGCGACAGGTGCGGAGACGTCTTCAAGCTGAGGCTTTGGGACGAATTTGACCTGATGATCAAGCTGATGGGTACTGAAGATGGGGAGGAACTGGACGAAGATGCGGACGTAGTTTATATACCACGAAGCGAAACTGTGATAAACTTTCGCGAATGGATATATGAATTTCTGATGCTTAGTATACCTTTGCAGCGGATACACCCTGCAAAAGCAGACGGAACGGACGGGTGCAACCCCGAAGCGCTGAAACTGCTGGATAAACTTGCAACACCACCTGAAGATGAACCGACAAGGGACATCTGGAAAGGACTTGAAGAACTGAAGAAGAAAAATAAAACGTAAACAGACTAAATATTAATAAAAATGCCTAATCCAAAACGACGCCACTCACAACAACGTAGTGCTAAACGCCGTACACACTATAAGGCAACTGCTGAAACCTGGAGCATAGACAAGACAACCGGTGAATCTCACCTGCGTCACCGCGCTCATTGGGTAGAGGGTAAGTTGGTTTATAAGGGTAATGTTGTAGTGGACAACTCTCCCGCAACTGACGGAGATAATCTATAAGACTGACTAAACCTATTTGATGAAAATAGCGTTTGACATTATGGGTGGCGATTTTGCCCCCGCGGAAGCATTGAAAGGTGTACAGCTGTTCTTTGATGAGAATCAGGACCAGACTGTACATTTATTGCTGATAGGTACTCCCGAAACTCATGCTGACTGCGATAAGCTGCTGGAACCGTACAAAGGACGGTACACGTATATTGAGGCTCCGCAGGTAATTGGTATGCACGAGCACCCCACAAAGGCGCTCAAGGAGAAACAACAATCCAGCATTGCCATTGGTTTTGGCCTGATGCAGGCTAAAAAAGCCGATGCTTTTATCGGTGCCGGCAACACCGGTGCTATGATGGTGGGTGCCATGTACACGGTGAAGAATATTCCCGGCGTGCAGCGCCCTACGATCGCATCTCCCGTTCCACGTACAGACAAGAAATTCAACCTGCTGCTGGACGTAGGTATCAATGCCGACTGTAAGGCTGAGAACCTGGTGCAGTTTGCCATACTGGGCTCTAAGTACATGCAGCATGTATTTGGCGTAGAAAACCCTAAGGTAGGCCTGCTGAACATAGGTGAAGAAGAAGGCAAAGGCAACCTGCTGGCGCTTGCAGCATTTCCATTGCTCAAAGAGAACAAAGACATCAACTTTGTAGGCAATGTAGAAGGTCGCGACCTGTTTACCACAAAGGCAGATGTAATAGTTTGCGAAGGCTTTGTGGGTAATGTGGTGCTGAAAATGACCGAGTCGCTGTACCAACTGCTTATAGAAGAGCGCAAACTGGAGGATGAATTCCTGGATACATTCAACCACGAGATATACGGAGGTACGCCTATACTGGGTATCAATGATACAGTGATCATCGGTCATGGTGTGGCGCATGCATTAGCGTTCAAGAACATGATAGATGTTGCCCGTAAGAATATCAAGGTGGATCTGCCGGGTAAGCTCAAGAGTTACTTCGCCCCGTCTGAGGAGGCTTAGTACTGAACTTTTACTCCTTTACTTTCCATATGTTTTTTCATGAAGTCGTGTGCATGCACAAGGCTTACACTTGAATGGTATTCGTAAGGAATAGTAACACCATTATGGATATTGACGAACCATATGGTGGGGGTATAGTATTCGTCGGCATATTCGCCCATAAGTCCCATAATACCAACAATATCATCGCTATACCAGAAAGCCTTCTGTACCTGGCATGAGGGGCCGCAAAACAGCAGGCGGGTGCGTACATTGGTTTTCGTATTCACAATAGCTACCTCCTGGTCTACTTCACCTTCGCGGGCGTACAGTGTTCCTTTCGCGTCAGGTTCTACTATCCAAGTGGTACTGTAAGCGTCTATGAAGATGGAAGAATCCGCATTGTATACCAGTAGTTTCCCAAAACGTTTAAAGTAGTCTGCATCCGGCTTGAATGATTGTGTGAAAAGCTGTCCGTTTACAGTATCCACTTTCATGAAGCTGTCAATAGCGAAGGTTAGATCATCCTGTCTGTAAAACTCGTCCCATGTAGCATACACCTCGCTATCCGATTGCAGCAGCATATTGCTGAGTGTATCCTCAACTACTACGGGCTGCTTTTCAGCTTCATCTCCATCGCAGGCTGCAAGCAGGGTAGTAATGCCCAACGCAACAGCTATAATCAATCCTGATCTTCCGGTGTACATACCTATAAATTATACCACAATTTACAATCATTATTGTTGATATGAAATGATAGTTATCACGTTTCAGTTAACTTTAGACTGTAACTATGAAAAAACTGTACTGTATAAGCGGCTTAGGGGCTGATGAAAAAATATTTGTTAAACTGAAAGTAAGCAATGCAGAACTGGTGCATATACCATGGCCTGAGTATGATGATTATGATGAATTGCCCTGCTACGCACAAAAGGTTTCGGCGCTAATACCCGATGATGACCCTATAATATTGGGTGTTTCCCTTGGCGGGATGATAGGTGTTGAGATATGCAAGATAAGGCCCGTGAAGAAGCTGATATTGATATCCAGTGCGAAAACTAAAAGTGAGATGCCATCGTACGATGGGTTGTTTGGCAAACTGATAAAATCTAAAGTGATACCACCGTTCCTGTATAAAACACCCAACCCGGTATTATATAAAAAGTTCGGAGCGGAGACGTTTGATGACGAGGCTATGTTGAATATGATACTGAAAGCCAGTGACGGGAGATTTATGAAATGGGCCATGCGTGCTATAGCCTTGTGGCAAAATGATACTTATAATGAGCCTGTAGCCCATATACATGGCTGTGAAGACAGGATGATACTTGCGGAAAATGTACATGCTCATGAGTGGATAGATGACGGTGGGCACATGATGATATACAACAGGGCAGAGGAGGTAAGTAAATTTGTACAACGGGAACTGGATAATATATGATGAACTTGTATTGTATCAGTGGGTTGGGGGCTGATAAAAGGGTGTTTGCCAAACTTGATCTGCAGGATGTTAGTATGGTTCATTTTGACTGGCCGGTACACGATGAAAATGATACCCTCAGTTCATACGCGCTTAAGGTGTCGGCATTGATAGCAGAAGACGATCCGGTAATATTGGGTGTTTCGTTTGGTGGTATGCTGGCGGTTGAAATTGCAAAGGTGAGGCCTGTGAAAAAGGTGGTCATTGTTTCAAGCGCTAAGGATAGTAGTGAAAGGCCATTTGCCCCGTGGATAGTAAAGCAGGTCATTAATTCAGGAATTGTTCCGTTGTCTTTCTATACCTGGCCTAATATTGTGCTGTATAAGTTATTCAGTACTGAAACTGAAGAGGATAGAAAGTTGTTGAAAAATATTATTCTTGACTCAGATGCAAGACTTGTTAAATGGGCTATATCAGCTATTCTAAGCTGGGATAATGAAGTTGTACCCGACAAGGTTGTGCATATACACGGAAAAGTGGACAGAATGATAACACCAAGAGATATACAAGCTGATGAATGGATAGATGATGGCGGGCATATGATGATCTATAACCGTGCGGAGCAGGTAAGTAGTTTCGTACAGCAGCAACTGGACAATATAAGATGATATACACCACACATATAGCCACACCATTGGGCAAGATGATAGCAGGTGCTACAGATGCCGGTATCTGCCTGTTCGATTTTGAGTTCAGGAAGATGATGCCTGCAATCAAGAAACGCATACAAAGTTTTCTGCAGGATGAGTTTGAGGAAGGAACGCACGCTCACTTTGACTTGTTGAAAGAACAGGTAGAGGAATACTTTTCAGGTAAAAGACAGCAGTTTGATCTGCCACTGGTATTCAGTGGTACAGCTTTTCAGCAAAGTGTATGGAATGCACTGAAAGACATACCATATGGTAGTACACGTACTTATATGCAACAGGCAAAAGTGCTTGGTGATGAAAAAGCAATACGAGCCGTAGCCCGTGCTAATGGTGAGAATTGCCTTGCTATAATAATACCTTGCCACAGGGTAGTAGGCGCTGATGGTAGCCTAACCGGGTATGCCGGTGGACTAAGAGCCAAAAAGTGGCTGCTGGAGCACGAAGCAAAACACTCAGGAGTCAACTACCAGGCTGAAATGTTCTAATACCTGTCGCGTCGGCCGCCCATGTTGATGATTTCCTCAAGAGAGAAATACAGCCCTGCCGTAAACCTTGACGGGTGATAACTCCAGGGTAAATTCGTGGTTTGTAGTGATACAACACCCTGCAATTGTATCTTGATGAACTTATAGCCACCACGCAATGTGATGCATGGCTCGATGAACATATAGCTCTGGTCGGCGATGCTGTGGCCAAACTGATAATTGTACAAGCCATTGGCACCCAGGTAAGTGCTGTCGTGGCCATTGGTCTGGAAATCGGAAAAGCTGAGGTAGCACAGGCGCGGGCTGAAAGAAGCATCGAACCAGGGCGAGTGTACGCCAATAGCCGGTTGAACAAATACCCTTGAGAATTTCATGTTGACATCGCTCACTATATGACCTACTCCGTAGCCTACGTAGATCTCTGTTGTCAGTTTGCTCTTACGTTGGCCGGTAGCACTGTATGCACCAATACCGGCTTCGGCTATATATCCCCTGGCCGGTACGTTGCCTGTTGCAAAGTCCGGAAAGTTAGTATGGTATGTTTGTGTAGAGTAATTGGCCATGATTCCCAGGTGTTTTACCGGTGAGCCGGCCGCCTGTACATCAAAGAAGGTGAGGTATTCGTCATTGTCGAACAGGGATTGATTGCCACCTGCAACATTTAAATGTACCTGTCCTTTATCTGTGAACTGAGGAACGTTGACCGTATTCGGCTTGTAATAATAGCGTGCGCAGCCGGTCATAAATAAAGTTGATACTATCAGGACATTCAGTAATATAGGTTTCATTTTCAGCTATTTTATATTAACCATCGGTTCACAAAATATGGCAATATTTAACATTATCCCATTTGATTTTTTAGTTAAATTTGTAAGAACCGTAAATCGGGCTATCGCTTGTGGTATTTTTCGGAGTATTGCGGGAGGAAAGTCCGGACAGCATAGGGTAACGCACCACCTAACGGGTGGGGTTTCGTGAAAGCGGGACACAGAGAGTGCCACAGAAAATAACCGCCCCGTCTTGGCGGGGTAAGGGTGAAAACGTGGGGTAAGAGCCTACGCATAATGATGGTAACATCAGGATGGGGTAAACCTTGCGTGCTGAAATGCCAAATAGGCGAGTGTTTGAGGGCTACCCGCCCGATATTCGTGGGTTGGCAGATCGAGGTGTTTTGCAAAAGGCATCCCAGATAAATGATAGCCACTTCCGGGCCATCGGGAGTACAGAATCCGGCTTACAGATTTATGGTTGTTTTGGTTAATTGATAAGGGCAACGGTGTGAATCGTTGCCCTTATAATATTTACAGTATGTTGTACTTATTAGTGCTGTACTGATATCTTCTCTGTCATTATTTTTCCATCAGTATGGAGTTGCAGTATATACATTCCATTCGGTATATCAGCAGTTGAATAGGGGCGTACATGGTAGCCTGACATTACCTGCTCATTATGAACCAGCTCCTTTACAACCCTTCCTTGCAGGTCTGTAATGCTGATTGTTACATTTGAAGCGTTTTGCAGGTAGTATTTCACGTACAGTTGACCACTCACAGGGTTAGGGTATGGTGTGAACAGTTCTGCATTCGCATAAGCAGTTTGTTCGGCTACACTTAAAGCTACGGGAGTAGTAGGGTCAATAACCTTGTTCTCATCGCCGGGTTTATAATAAGCCCATATGAAGAATGTGATCATCATTTCATCTGTAGTAGCCTCACCGGCAGTAACTAACTGTGGCGGATTGCTTGGGTTGTATGGATTGCTGGAGGTGTTATCGTAGAATGCTTCTGAATATAAAGTTGTACCAGCAGGTAGCTTTGTTATCTTCCTGAGCATATAGAAACCCTGCCAGCTGAAATCCCATTCAGGAATGTCGATAAACTTCAATGTGTCTCCATTCTTAACACCGTATGCATTAATGCTTCGGCCTATAAGGTGCATATGCGGCGCAATACCCAGAATGGAGATATCGCCGACTATGCCTGATACATTTGAAAACTGTGTGTACGCTTTTGTCTGGTTTGCAGGAATATTCAGCCCGCCCGGAGGCAGCATAGTACAAAGTGCGCCACTGTGGTTCAATACGGGGTCTATACGTACAGACCTGATGTCGGCAGGTTGCAGTTGTGAAAAATAAAACTTGAGTTTGGTACTGTCTACCTTTCCTGCTGAGCCGGCCGGGTAGTGTATCTGTATCACGATATCCGCGTTTTTAGGTATCCTGATACCAAAGCTATCCGGCATAACCATGGGCTGAGTACCCGGTACCCATCCGCCGATCATAATTGCAGCATCAGTACCCGCACCACCGAAACTTACGTAACCGGGTCCCGGGGTTTGCGCGTCTAAGTTGGCACATATACCTGTAGTGTCGGCATATACAATTACGTGGTGTACTATATCCCTGTTGCCCGGTATAGCTTCAAAAGCCGAAATATACTTTTCAGCACTTAGTCCGCTCGGAACTACGAAGCATTGGTAAACATCACCTGTACTTGCAGTAGAAGTGAAAGTAGGTATCGTCGTAACCATATCAGGTGTGCCTGACAGGTCGCCGTTTGCATTGAATGTCGGAGGTGGCGGAGCAAGGTTAGGGTCTCCTTGAGGCGTGCCACCTGCAACCCAGTCTTTTATTTTTTTGATATCTGCCTGCGACAGGATACGCTCATGCGCCAGCCTGTTGTAATGTGCATTGGGAGGCCATGGCGGCATATAGCCTGTAGACACAGAGGCAGAAATAGAAGTAGCTTTATTGACAGCATCCTGGTAAGTAAGCAGCTCAAAAGGACCTATGCCTGACGGCCTGTGGCAGGACGCGCAATTGTTAAAAAGTATAGGTGCAATATCAGTACTCCAGACCGGTGTTTGTGCCGAAGAACTTTGCGATACAGCCATAATGCATGATGTGAGAAAAAGTAGTAAACGTGAATTCATTATATATGTATTTGGTGTGTAATTTAAGGAAAAAATCTATAAATGGTCTTGCAATGTGACAGTACAGGCAAAGGTAAAGCCTAATTGTAAAAGTTATAATGCCATTCGTTATATTGGTATTATCTTTGCAATCTTCATAAAAAGACGGATATAGCAGTAAATAATGGAACTAAGTAAGAATTTTCAACATAAAGAAGCGGAACAGCGTTGGTATGAACATTGGAACAAATCAGGATATTTCACATCAACTCCTGACGAGCGTCCTCCGTACACTATAGTCATGCCGCCCCCAAACGTTACCGGTGTTTTGCATATGGGGCATGCGTTGAATAATTCTGTACAGGATATATTGCTGCGCCGTGCCAAAATGCTGGGTTACAATACTTGCTGGGTACCCGGAACGGACCATGCATCGATAGCTACTGAAGCAAAGGTGGTAGGTATGCTGCGTGACAAGGGCATCGATAAGAACAAACTTTCGCGCGATGAATTCCTTGGTTATGCATGGGAATGGAAGGAGAAGTATGGCGGTATCATCCTGCAGCAATTAAAAAAGCTGGGTTGCTCACTGGACTGGAGCCGCACTAACTTTACTATGGATGACCATTACTACCAGGCGGTTATCCGTGTATTCGTTGAGCTGTACAATAAAGGTAATATCTACCGCGGGGTAAAGATGATCAACTGGGATCCTAAGGCGAAGACGGCACTTAGTGATGAAGAGGTGATACACAAACAAATCAACTCTAAACTGGTATATGTAAAGTACAGGCTTGTTGGTGATAAGGAAGAATATGTAACGATAGCTACTACACGTCCGGAAACGATACTGGGAGATACTGCGGTGTGTGTACACCCTGACGATCCCCGCTATACGCACCTGAAAGGACGTAAAGTGCTGGTGCCACTTGTGAACAGGGAGATACCCATCATTTTTGACGATTACATCGACCTGGAATTTGGTACCGGTGCATTGAAAGTAACTCCCGCGCACGACATCAATGACTATAACCTGGGACAGAAACACAACCTTGAGGTTATTGATACGCTGAATGACGATGGTACGTTGAGCGAGGCAGCAGGTATGTATGTAGGGCAGGACCGTTTTGCAGTGCGTAAGCAGATAGTAATAGACCTTGCAGCGGCGGGACATATCGAAAAAGAAGAAGACTACAGCAACCAGGTAGGTTTTTCAGAGCGTACCGATGCTGTTATAGAACCACGCCTGTCTATGCAGTGGTGGTGCAATATGGAGAAAATGGCTAAGCCTGCTATTGAAAACGTAGCGAATGGCAATATCCAGTTTCATCCGGCAAAGTTCAAAAACCTGTACAGCCACTGGATGGAGAACATCAAAGACTGGTGCATCAGCCGTCAATTGTGGTGGGGACAGCGCATACCTGCATGGTATGATAAAGAGAATACCATTTATGTGGCTGAAACCGCAGAGCAGGCACATGAACAATATAAGGCTAAGAAACCGGAACTGGCGGCTCAACACCCTGAATTAAGGCAGGATGAAGATGTATTGGATACATGGTTCAGCAGTTGGTTATGGCCAATGGAAGTGTTTGACTGGAATAAGAATCCGGATAATGCTGAGCTGAAATATTATTACCCTACCAGCACCCTGGTTACAGCACCGGAGATCATCTTCTTCTGGGTAGCACGTATGATCATGGGTGGCTACGAGTTTTTGGGCGATAAGCCATTCAGCGAAGTGTACTTTACAGGTATCGTTCGTGATAAACAGGGCCGCAAAATGAGTAAGCAGTTGGGTAACTCACCTGACCTGCTGGAATTGATAGATATACATGGTGCTGATGCCGTTCGTTTCAGTGTGATGATATCATCACCCGCCGGTAACGACCTGCTGTATGATGAGAGTACATTGGAGCAGGGCCGTAACTTCAGCAACAAAATGTGGAATGCGCTGAAACTCATAAAAGGATGGGAAGACCGTGCGGCGGATAATGTAGAGGACGGAGACATCCATTTTGCGCTTGACTGGATGGAGCAACGTATGGCGCAGGCATCTCAACAGATAGCTGAGCAGATAAAAGAGTTCAAATTAAGTGAAGGCCTGAAAACTATCTACTCGCTGATATGGGATGATTTCTGCTCATGGTACTTAGAGTGGGTGAAGCCGGGTATGGACCAGCCGATATCGCACCATGTGTACCAGCGTACGGTAGATATTTACGAAGAGTTGCTGCAACTGCTGCACCCGTATATGCCTTTTGTTACGGAAGAGATATTCCACCAATTGCGTGAGCGAAAGAAAGGACACGACCTGATGGTAGAACAACTGCCAGTATATGACAGTGTGAACAAGGATACGCTGAAGCAGGGAGATATGCTGCAGGAGGTGATAACGGCAGTTAGGGACGCACGTGTAAAGAACGGGTTGAAACCTAAGGATACTATCAAACTATGGATAACAACACAGCATAACGCCTTTTACGATACCGTACAGGAGATACTGCGCAGGCAGATCAACGCGGAGCATATAGGGTTTACGGATGAAGCTAAACAAGGCTCTATATCAGTAGTGGTACAAACAGATAAGCTGTATATAGAAGCAGAAATAGCGGTAGATACAGCAGCGCAGAAAGAGCAGCTGCAAAAGGAGCTGAGCTACCTGCAGGGCTTCCTGGTGAGTGTGGACAAAAAGCTGAGTAATGAGCGCTTTGTACAAAACGCCAAAGCCGAAGTAGTAGATATAGAACGCAAGAAGAAAGAAGATGCAGAAGCTAAGATAAAGGCTCTTGAAGAAAGCCTGAGTTTATTATAACTTTATAGGGATGAAACGGACAGTACAGATATTGATATTATTGCTGGCAGGTATTATTACCCCCAATGTATTTGCCGATGAGAAAGACCAGGAAAAGGACAAGAAGAAAATACCTAAACCGGTACGTGTAAGCGTATACATAGGTAACAGTGATATTGACAGTGGTGAGATATCAAAACAAATGTTCGATTCTCTGTTGCGACAAGGGTTTACATCGCGCGATTCAAACGGCAGGGTGTTTGATGTAAAGAGCTTTATGTTTACCTATTGCGAGCGCAAATTATATGAAGATTCTATCGGTAACCCGATGATACTTACGGATTATATCTCGGAGTATTGCTTTGACAATAAACTAAAGGATTATCAACTGGCTGCATTGCTCGACCGTTCAAAATGGGGCGATACACTCATTATTGAAAAAATAAAACTGGAGGCCGCAGACAGCACCGCAGCAGGTGCGGCGGGCAAAGCCTTGAAAATTACAATAGGCAGATAATCGTTTATGAGTACAGCAGACAACAGCATACTGGGTTTAAAAATGCCTACGGACCCGAGATGGGTAGACCTTGCATCCATTTCTTTAGAGGAAATACTTACCGACCATGCCTTTTGTGAGCAGAAGGCAGCTACACAGTGTATCAGCATCATACAGCGCTACCCGGATAAGGAAAAGGTGGTGCAGGTATTATCGCCTATTGTGACAGAGGAATGGGGGCACTTCAGGATGGTGTATGCTGAGATGAAAAAACGCGGGTACGAGCTTGGCCCGCAGCGTAAAGATGAATATGTGAACCTGCTGATGGAAAATCAGCCTAAAAGCGGTTTCCATCACGAAGAAAAATTACTACACAGGCTGCTGACCAGCGCACTGATAGAAGCACGAAGCTGTGAACGCTTCAGGTTACTGAGCGAGGGACTTGAAGATGAAGGCTTGCGTAAATTCTACTATAAATTCATGGTGTCTGAGGCCGGGCATTACAGGGCTTTTATAGACCTGGCCGAGCAGTACTTTCCTGCAGAAAAGGTGCGCAGCACCTGGAACGAGTGGCTGAAAATGGAAGAGCGTATACTCGCCCAACTAACTCCAAGAGGCGACAGGATGCACTAAACCGGATAGATAGGCTACTTAATATATTATTAAAATATTTCTTCATTATAACCCTAACATATTCCGCAAAGTAGTTCTCGTTATATTTAAGCGATATAATATAACCAAGCATACACTACTTGACAGGGCATAACAATAACGTGACGCCAGGTACCGGTAACAAAACCGGGACATCAGTATGGGACGACCTGCCTGTGCTGATAAAGGAGTGTATTGAAGGTAATCTGGCTGCTGAAAAAGCATTATATGAAAAGTACAGCCCTATGGTGTTTGGCGTTATTAAAAGATACCTGAAACAAACCGAACCGGCTGAAGAGGTATTGAATGATGCTTTCTATTCTATTTTCAGGTACCTGCACCAGTATACATTCAAAGGGGCTTTTGAAGGCTGGATATACAGGATAACTGTAAACGCCGTTGCCTATTACTTCAAACGCAACAGCAAGCACAAGGATGTGGTATACAAAGAGCAGATAGATGAACAAGTGGTTATGGACAGTAACGCCATACAGCAAATGTCTTATAAAGAGTTGCTGGAGCTGGTGTACAGCATACCTGATACACAAAGGATAGTATTCAACCTGTACGTTTTTGAACAGTACAGCCATAAGGAAATCAGTAAAGTATTAAAGATCTCAGATGGTGCCAGCAGGTGGTACCTGAATGACGCACGTAAACGATTAAAAGAGAAAATTAATCATGTAATGAAGTGATGTATTGATGCAGGAAAATGAAAAAAATATTGATAACCAGCTAAGGAATGCTTTTAGCGACTACCGGGAAGCCCCGAGGCCTGAGGCCTGGGAGGGCGTTCGTAGTAGTATTGCTAAAGCACGAGAAGACAGGCGTAAAAAAAGATTCCTGTTTTACAGGTGGTGGTTTATAGTGGCGCTGCTGTTATTCACTATTGCTTCTACCGTAGTGGCATACAGGTACCTCAATAATAGAGGTTCGGTAATTGTGAAGGAAGAGGCTATACAGGCAGAACAGTCCAACACGATCGGTAAGGAGCCAGTGCAAACTGTTGTTGATAATAATACAGCAGCAATGGCGCATGAAATGCCGGACACAGAAAACAATGAGACTACAAAAGTGCATCAGAAGGAGGCCGTTTTTAAACATGAAACAGTAGGTGGGTCTCTTGAGAAACAGGTAAACAATACGAATACAAATATAGCCGATGACAACATAAATACAGGTGGCTCAACAACTGCCGGTGTTAAAAATACTTTCAATAGCACACCCGTAAATAAAGGGAATGTGGCAATACCTGAAAAACAACAGAGAGATGCCACGGAAATAGATCCATTAAAGACGAAGCAGGCTACATCAATACCTGTACAGCAAAAGGGCAGAAACGCGCAACACAGTACAGCTCCATTACCTGATGTAATAATGCCATCCATAGCAGAAGAGCAGGGTAATACAATTACAGATCAACAAGAACGGAATGATACAAAACCTGCTGCAAAGGCACAGTCCAAAGCACCCGGAAATACACCTGTAGCTAATAGCGGAGGCGAGAAACCTGTACCGGCTAAACAACAGGATACTAATAACCTGCAAGGCCCTCAAAATAATATCGCCAAAGCAAACAAGCAGAATGAAGACCCTCAAAATACTGCGGATACAATGAGTAGTGATTCGAGCAGGCAAAAACTGAATGAAGACATTGCGGAACAGGACAAACCGGAAAAAATAAAAGGTAGCATGCTGAGCAAAATCAGCGCCGGTGTCAAAGCAGGATATCAATCATCGTTTACGACCAGTAATAATGCTGATAAATATGTTGTAGCGGGTTTTGTACAATATAATATTACAGACAACCTGGCGGTAATGATACAGCCAGCATACATGAGTGGTACAGCTGAAATAGCAGCTAAAACCAGTGAGCAGGTATATTATAATATCACTTCGGCCAATTTCGACACGTCATCTATAAGATATTTTTCCAACAACATCCGCGCCCCGGATACACTTTACCGTTCATACGATTATTATGCTACGTATGACTCTACCAGGGTAAGTACAAAACTCAGCGATACTAAATTATGGGATGTAGAAATTCCGCTGGTGTTCAAGTACAGGATATTTAAGGGCGTATTCATAACAGCAGGTGGGATAGGGGCTTTCTCAAAAACATTGAGTTATACTGAGGAGCGCAGGGACTATACGAACCTGCAATTCAGCTATACAGAGAGTTTCGACCCTGTAATTGTTGCGCCCGGAGAACCTGAACCACCATATCCTGACCAGAAGACGCTGAATGAGCTATATACATTTACCGGAGAAAAGATAGATAACTACAAGCCCGCAGCAACTAGTAATGTGCAAAGTTTCTTCCGCTGGGGCTATACCATAGGGTTGAGTGCTGAGTTTAAGAAGCGGTTACTGCTGGATGTGGGTATGCTGCAGATGCCAACATATAAGTTGAACAATGATGCTGATATAAAAGAATTGTACACAAAACCCTATTTCAGGTTGATGTTGGGCTACAAAATCAAAAAATAATTACCCAAATGACAATAGTATTACTAACATAATCGCAAAAGTGGTGCTCAATATTAATGACAGCTGTCGCAGAACATATTTTGAAACCAAAAAAATGATTATGAAAAAACTACTGACATTTGCGCTTATGTGTTGCATGACGGGTGCAGCACTTGCCCAACACACCGTTTCGGGTACGGTAACAGACCTGAACAGTCAACCGATAGCCAACCATTCGGTTAGTATATCATCTAATGTAAGGACAGGCCCGGGGGCATTTCAGCCCATTAAAGCTATGACCAACTCGCAGGGGCAATATTCAGGCACTTTGCCGACCGGCCTGCCCAATAATACAGGTATCGTGGTAGAAACTACCGATTGTAACAGTTCTAACGTGGTGAATAACCATAACTATACCGGTTCGAACATTACGTCAAACTTCTCTATCTGCACCACACCGCCGGCTACAGGCATCAGTGGCCAGGTATATACTACCAATACAAAAAGGAATATTAAAGCAGTAGTATACCGAATAGAAAAGTGTGCGGGTAACCCGACAACACTGGCGCTTATAGACAGTGTATTGACTGACACAACAGGACAGTATTCCTTCTCAAGCTATCCTACACTGAGCAATGGTTGTGTGCTGCTGATGAAAGCGGCTTTGCTGCCTGCAGATGCTGATTATAATAACTACCTGCCCAGCTATCATGTAAGCATGAGTACATCTGCCTTACAATGGTCAGGCGCAACAACTATTACACAACAAATAGCTGCAAACGGTGTTGACTTCGCTATGACAGCGGGTACTAATTCCGGTGGTCCCGGTTTTATCGGTGGTTCCGTATTGCAGGGTGCAAATAAGGGTACCGGCGTAGGCGACCCTGTTCCTAATCGTATCTTTGTACTGACCGACGCTGCCAATAAAGCGATAGGATATACACACTCTGATGCAAGTGGTGCGTTCAGCTTTGGCAATCTGCCTTACGGTACGTACAAAATATTCGGCGATGCATGGGGAAAGAACAATCCACATCTTACTGTTATTGTAGATAATGCTAACCCGACTATCAACTCTGTTTTGTTTACAGAAACATCTAAAGAGTTAAAAGGTCAGTACACGCCAAACTCAGTTGGTAACATTATTGTTGGAGCTAACGTTGCGGTGTTCCCTAATCCTGTACATGATGTGATCAACATAAAAGGCCTGAACAGTATAGAGGGTAGCAAGCAGGTAACTGTTATTTCTGTTACGGGATCTGTTGTTTACAGCGGTACTATTGAACAGCAAGATAATATTGCTATTCCTGCGCAGAACATGGCAGCGGGTGTATATATGCTACGTATTGCTACAGATGCGGGTATCATACAACATAAGATCATTAAGTAGGTTGTTTCCGTTATACAATAAAAGCGGCAGGGTGTTATCCCTGCCGCTTTTTATGTTTCCATTTCTTTATAATAAAAAAGCATACCCTTTGCAGAGTATGCTGGAAAACATTGGTATTGAATTATTAGTTGATAACTTTTACGTTAACTGCGTTTAATCCTTTTTTACCTTCTTCAACATCGAATTGTACTTTATCGTTCTCGTAGATGTCACTCTTCAAGCCAGATACGTGTACGAAGATGTCTTTACCGCCGTCAGCGGGAGTAATGAATCCAAATCCTTTAGACTCATTGAAAAATTTTACTGTTCCTTCTTGCATTGTGTATTGTAAATTAAATAATAAGTAGCAAAGGTATGTTTATATATCCGATATACCTAATAAAAATTTTAATATTTTTAACCCCGTCAATAGGGCAATATGGAGGGTTTTATGTCATTTTTTGACCAAATAATTACAGGGTGGTAACCTTGGCTTAATATTGCCTGTTTCGAGGATCTGATAAGCATCTGCGCAGCTGTTTGCAGATGCGCATTGGCATAAAACTTGATAAGATCAGTCTAAACTATCAATACAATGCGCAAAACTGTAACCATATTCTCCCTGCTTGTACTGGTAAATATTGCCGGATATTTTTACTCATGTAATCCTTGTGGGAAAAACAGCGGTCCGATAGAAAACTGTTTTGCCATTGACAGTAGCTTTTTACATGTTTACGGGAAAGGTGGCGATACCGTTGTGGCTAACGAAGCTGTTAAATGGTCGGACATGAGGCTAGGGCTCACCATAACTTACATGAATACGTCTTGCTGCAAGCCCAATATCAATCCATTCATTAACTATGCTTATGCCTGTGATGTAGCTGTTATTACAAAATATGCAGACTCAATAGTTGGCTTAAATATCTACAGCAATAAAGACTTTGATGATAAGCATCCGGCAGGAACAGATCTGAAGGAGTATTTTACAGGAACGGATATAGCAGGAGTTTACACGAATTATGCGCCATATAATTATTCATTTATCCTGGAACAGCAGCCGGCAGATACCGGAACACATACATTTACAGTACAGTTGGCTCTTGCAAGTGGCATCGCCAAGACATCAGAAGCAGTGCCAGTACGAATCATTAAGTAGGTATTAATAAACGGGTGTGTGGCACAGTATTTGTTTGAAATACTTAAAAAACATTATAAACTATGCATAAGTCACTACTGATCATTGTAAGCTTTTTCCTTCTTAATATTTCATTAAGCCTTCTTTATTCATGCAACAAAAACAAGTATGATGATGATTGCGGCGGAACATATGTAAATAATTACTGTGGCATGCTGAAAAGCATATCTGTTGATGTATTTCGCATGAATAGTAACGGTTATGGTTTTGATCCCGTGACGTCTTCTGATATTTTGAAATATTCTGAGACCGCATTATTCGTACAACTTACAGGAGAGAAAACAACATGCAGGAACTCTGTAAACAATCCCTTTGTAAATACAGCTTACGCCTGTACGCCACCCATACCTTCTATGAACTTTAAGGGAACAATTGCCAGTATTAGCATTACCTGCGATAAAGACTTTGACAACACACACCCTGCAGGTTCAGACATAAGGGGATATTTTGAGTTTTATGATGGCGATACAGACATTAACGTTGTAGAATATGACGGTGGATCGGGCGGTATCCATAAATTTTTATTGCAAAAACAACCTGCAAAGAATGATACTTACATATTTACGGTATCTTATCATATGACGGACGGAAGTAAAATACAATCTTCCAGCAGGGAAATAAATCTGCAAAAATAGACATGTGCGTTCAGGCAGATCATTATTAATAACAGGACTTACTCTCGGCATATTGATGCAGGTTAGCAGTTGTGACTGCGACCCGGAAAATGACAGCAAATCATACTGTGTGTCTGTTAACCACACTTATGTTATAGCGTATAATAACAACGGTATAGAGCCTGTGCCAGCAAGAGAATCAGAAGTTTATGGAGCAGCACTGGTTCTTGAATTGAATTTTGACAAGAATATCGCTGTATGCTACAAAAAGAAATCTAACCCTTATGTCAAAGAGGCATTTGCCATGAGCTGCAGACCTTTTGACTACTACAAAATAGCAGACTCAATAACGCACATTACTATATCGGCTGATAAAGCCTATGATGCAGACCATCCTGCAGGTACTGAACTCAATGAATATTTCAAAATGCCGGATATCGAAGAGTTTAATAATGCTTATGATCATACATCAAAAATGATGTATGCAATTAAAGGACCTGACGAAAGCGGTACTTATGTATATACCATGAAAGTGCTGCTTGCCGATGGTACGTTTATTGAAGCAAGTACTGAACCTGTAAATATTTTGAAATGAGGTTTGTTATTGTCCTATTGTTGCTTACACAAGTTTTGGTGTCTAACGCACAACCATCCGATGAGCTACCTGTACGTTTCCATATAGACCTCTGTTCGGGTGTCCCAAACAAGAACTTCAAAGCAGGGCAGAATGACAACTACCTTACTGGACAGGCGAAACAAGGATGGGGCTTCAGCTTAAAAGCATCAAAAGCTATACTGGGCAATTTGTATGTAGGCTTAAGTCCCAGAATGATGTATTACAGTTTCGATCAGGGTATTATTAAAAACCATATACTGGCTAAACATGATAACGGAAAGGTATATTCAGAAGCATATGTATCTTTAACAGGTGTTTTTCTATACAATATCGGAGGGCAGATATCATGGGTGTTCAACACAAATGCTTTAGCTATAGAGCCTTTTATTGAAACAGGTGTTGTGTTTGCAGAATTAGATAGCAAGTTGATCAAAACCAGGAGAAAGTGGAAAAACTCCAACTATACAGATAGTGTTAATATATATAATACAAACCCGGGTACACCTGCTGCCATGTACGGAATGTTTGGGTTAAGGCTGAACAAGAAAGTTGCAAAAAGGCTTAACTTGTCTGTCTCTGCCAGCTATACTACTACTGAAAGTATACCATTCAGTTTCAGAACGGAGGAGGTGGACTACTTTGACAGGAAGCACGATGTTGACAACTTTACAGAGAGGACTGCTTTCACTACCATACAGTTTGAGATGGGGGTACAGTTCCGTTTTTTCAGATCTAAAGGAAAAACTGCACTATAATTCACCAGCTGAACATAACAATACTGCAATACTCGATTGTAAGCCTTAAATTTGTTGACAGATGAACAATTTCGGGCAGATAATACTTACCAGCATAATCCAGGCATTTCACGAGTTGCGTGCCAATAAGCTGCGTACATTCCTGTCTTTATTAGGTATCACTATTGGTATCTTCTGTATCATAGCCGTTTTTACCGTATTGGATAGCATGAAAGGTAACATACGTACCCAGGTTTCCAGCCTGGGCAGCGATGTACTGTATATTGGCCGCTGGCCATGGATGGACGAAGGTGGAGAGTACAAATGGTGGGAGTTTTTGCGCAGGCCCAGTATGGGGCCGGCTGAGCTTAAAGCGGTAGAAAGGGATGTAAAAACCATTGAATTCGCTACTCTTTCTTATCGTGATGGCAGACTTAGCCTGAAGCATAACGACCTGGAGATATCGGGCGTTACTGGTTATGCTGTAACCAACTTTTTTGACAAGATACAGAACATAGAAATTGAAGACGGGCGCTACCTGAGTTTATCCGAAATCGATGGTGGAACCAATTCTGTAGTTATAGGCAGTGAGGTGTATGAGGCCCTGTTCCCAGGAAAAACCAGCGCTATCGGCAAAAAAATAACATTCAGAGGCAGGAGTTTCAATGTGGTGGGGGTGATGCAGAAGGTAGGGCAGAACATGGCCGGCTTTAATTTTGACAATGGTATTATCTACTCTTACTATGCCGCAGCCGGTATGGTTGATGTAAAGTCATATAATAATGATCCGACATTAATAGTAAAAACCGGAAATGCTGTAAGTGTAGAAGACGCCAAACTGGAAGTGGAAGGCGCACTGCGCAGGATAAGGAAGGTACGGCCTGGCGAAAAGAACAACTTTGCGATCAACCAGCTGAGCCAGATAACCGAAAGGTTGAATGTTATGTTTGGAACTATTAATCTTATTGGCGGAGTAATTGGCTTTTTCTCATTACTAGTGGGCACTTTTGGCGTTGCAAATATTATGTTTGTAACAGTAAAAGAACGTACTAAAATGATCGGCTTAAAGAAAGGGGTCGGAGCCAGATCAGGCAGTATACTGCTCGAATTTTTAGTAGAAGCTGTAACACTAAGTGTTTTGGGAGGGTTGTTCGGTATTGTTTTTGTAATAATACTGGCACTCATCCTTACCTATGCGGCTGACTTTCCTGTAACATTATCGCTTACGAATTTTATCACTGGAATTACTATTTCCGCAATAGTAGGCATCCTGGCCGGGTTTATTCCTGCTCGTTCGGCATCAAAGTTAGACCCCGTGGCTGCAATACGTTCTCATTAATTATGATATTTGTATATGGGCAAACAACGCACAATAATATTAGATAAGGAACGCATCAACTGGAAGATGCAACGAATGGCTTACCAGGTATGGGAAAATTACAGCCATGAAGAGTCTATTACGTTGATAGGAATAGAAGGCAGTGGTACCATTGTTGCCAAAAGCCTGGAAAGGCGTTTGAAAGAGATCAGCCCGTTGAAAGTGGAGACGATCATTGTCAAGCTCAACAAACGTAAGCCGCTTTCAGACGAAATAGTTATCTCAGAGGATCTGACCGGAAAAGCCATTGTGCTGATAGACGATGTAGCTAATTCAGGAAAAACACTATTATACGCCCTTGCCCCTATACTGCAATACGAACCTAAAAAGGTGATGATTGCGGTACTGGTAGACCGTAGGCATAAGTCATTCCCCATTACCCCTGATATAGTGGGGCATAGCGTATCAACAACCTTGCAGGAACATATTGACGTGGAAACAGAAGGTGAGTATATTACAGCCGCTTACCTGCAATAATTACAGAACTGAATATTAAATATTGATATAAATGCCCGTTACATTAGTTATACATGGTGGTGCAGGAAATATTACCCCTGCAATAATGAACGCACAAGACGAAAAAGATTATACTGCAGGACTGCAAACAGCGCTGGATGCCGGCTACAAAGTACTGCATGAGGGTGGTACAGCTATGGATAGTGTTGTAGCAGCTATAACTGAGCTGGAGAATAATCCCCTGTTCAATGCTGGTAGAGGAGCAGTGTTTACCAAAAAGGGCCTGAACGAAATGGATGCCGCCATTATGAATGGTAAAACACTGGAGGCAGGTGCTATTGCAGGAGTGCGTAATATCAAAAACCCGATAATCCTTGCAAGAGAAGTAATGTTGCATTCGGGCCATGTGTTTTTAAGTGGTAATGGTGCTGCTGAATTTGCTGTATCAAGAGGTATGGTGCAAACGCCTGATGAGTATTTCTTTAATAAACTGCGTTACGACCAATGGGTAGAAATACGCGATAGTGATTTTTACCAACTGGACCATAAAGCAGATAACCTTAAAGGTGCTGCACCCAACCCTGACCATAAGTTTGGTACTGTCGGTGCTGTTGCCTGCGATGCTGAAGGTAATCTTGCAGCAGGAACATCTACAGGTGGCATGACCAACAAAAGGTTTGGCAGGATAGGAGATAGCCCGGTAATAGGTTCGGGTACTTACGCCAATAACGCAACGTGCGCCATTAGTTGTACAGGCCACGGAGAGCCATTTCTAAGAGCGGTAGTTGCACACGACATCAGCTGCCTTATGGAGTATAAAGGACTGTCGTTACAGGAGGCTTGCGATGTGGTGGTAAAAGATAAACTGGTGAAAATTGGTGGTGAGGGTGGATTGATTGCAGTGGATGCTTCCGGTAACGGGCTATTCAGTTTCAATTCTGCCGGTATGTATCGCGCCATTAAAAATAGTGAGGGCAGGGAAGAAGTAGCCTATTACGGATAGACCGGGAAACAATTAATATATTGTGCTCATAAATTGATTGCCCATGTACAACATCAGGATAGTAATTACGGTATTACTGGTATTTTGTTTTTCTGCTTCTTTTGCACAGCCCACTCCTGTGCAGATGAAGAAACTACAGGGTTATTTCTTCAGCGGTAGTGAATCAATGTTAAAGAATGGCGTGAACTGTTTTGTAGTACAAAAGGAGCAGGATTTTGAAAAGCTGTTTGGTAAAAACAGGCCCGATACGCCACAGTTTAGTAAAGAGTGGATGCTGGTGCTGCTAATGCCAGCCACGAAGAAGGATATACAGTTAGAGTTTATCAAAGTTTCTATGAAGGCAGGTACGTTCATAGAAGTGTACTGCGACCTGAACAAACTAAAAGGCAAACTACTGACCTACGAAGCCAACCCGATAGTATTGTGTACGATCCCTAAGTTTAAGGGCATTAAAACCATCAACTTTTACGAGGACAGGAAAAGAGGCCTGGAGTTGATCGAATCGGTAGAGGTGAAGAAATAGGGTTAATCTTTTATCTCAATAAGATCATCTGCAGGGTATTCTATATCCTCGAGATAAAGTCCATGTCCGGCCACGCTGAAATCTGCCAGGGTACAATCCCTTGCTTCAATTACTTTCCTGAAATCATCAACCGTTAACCTGCCACGGGCTACATTCAGTTGTGTGCCTACTAGCCCACGAACCATGCCACGCAGAAAGCGATTGCCCCGCACTACATAATGCAGCTCATCTTTATGGTCTTCCCAATGAGAATCCATGAGTTGGCAAATAAACGTGTAGCTCTGGGTATTGCGTTTTGAAAAACTTTCAAAGTTGTCGTACTCCTTTAAGATAGCTGCAGTTTCATTCAAGACTTCTTTATCCATTTTATAGGGGTGATACAGCGCGCGATTATGCTTGAAAGGGTCTTTATCGAAGTATATCCTGTACCTGTATTGCCTGCTGATGGCCGCAAAGCGGCAATTGAATTCCGGGTCTTTAGCCAGGTACATTTTAGCTATTGATACTTCGTAGGGCAGTATGGCGTTCAACTTATAAACAAAGTTGGTGGTCAGTTCCTGTTCCGTGTCAAAATGGTAGCAGTTGCACAAGGCATGAACACCTTCGTCCGTTCTGCTGGCACCGTAGCTTTCTACAGGAGTCCTCAGCAAGGTAGACAGGGCTTTATTAATAGCTAACTGAACAGTGGGAATATCACCCTGCAATTGTGAGCCATGAAACGCTAAACCGTCATATTTTATCTGTAGTAAATACCTTGCCATCCTTGTCTATCAGGCTGCAATAATACAGATTAATAGCAAAACCCTGTATCAGGCTGCTTTGTCTTTCTTTAATCTGCGCTCTATCTGCCAGCCTATTAGTCCAAATGAAACTGCCAGGATCAGGAAGAAAATACCCTTGTTGGTCGTGTTCCAGAAGAACTCGAAATACCTGCTGTAGAGGTTGAGCAGAATGAATATGATGCCGAAGTCCCGGGTGATATCGTCCTGGTATTTTATACCCAGTAGTAAGGCCGCTACAGATACAACAGCCAGTATGCCTGCATAACCGATCACCTGCACCTGCCTTACCTGTTCCCACTCGCTATAGTGGCCATAATTACCGAATATTGATACACCCCACATGCCGGTAAAGAATATCAGCAACCCCATTACATAAGTTTGCCTTTGTGAGAACGATAGCGCTTTTACTTTGTCCTGCAGGAAACTCAACCCTATAACTACTAAACCGAAAACCGCAAAACGCATAGGGTAGTTCATGCCTAAGAACAGGTTGTTGGTTCCTTGCTGCGATTCTGTGAAAGAACCGTAAAATCCCATAACTGATAGTATTCCTGCAAACCACAATGCTTTTGAGCGGAAGAACGTGGCAAGACCAAGAATAACTACGGCAACCGCAGCCAGCAGGCCTGAATACTGCGGCCCGAAACCAATATCCTTGCAATAATATACCAGTGCTGATACAACCGCCAGCCCGCCCAGTACCATATACACTTCAAATATCAATGTGTTGAGCGACCGCCTTTTTTTAGCCATATAGGCAAACCAAAGTATGGCAATGACAGTGCAGGATATGGCTATAACAATATTGCCAATGTCGAAGTATTGCTTGATCTTTTCCAGCAGTTTATCATCAATAAAAATAGCGCCGAAAGCCAGCAGGATACACGCAATGGCAATAACAAAAAAGTATTGGGCTATTTGTACACCTGCTTTTTTCTCAGATATAGTGCTGCGCAGTTCATCCGCTTGCTCTTTCGTTAGCAGATGATCGGCTTCCCATTTATCGAGGGCGGTTTCCAGGATGTCCTTTTCTTTTTTATCTAATTCCATACAGGGTACTTCGGGTATATCAAATATTAAGCCATTATCAAAAACAGGCAAATGTATATCAATATATCCATTAGCTTTGCAGCGGTGCCAAACCTCGAGGTTGCAAAGGGCGTAAGCCTGTTTTGCAACACAAACTGAAGTCCCTGCCTCGGCGGGACTTCTTTTATTAGGTTATTTATGACTTATGACTGTTCTTTAAGAGCAAGGTTATATGAGTGAAATTCTCACAGTTTCACACCCAGCATCAGGCTGATTGCAAATTGGTTATCCCTGTAAACATCGTCACCAATTGGCTTCCCAAAGCTATCGTTGTATCGGATATATACCGCATTGAGCGGATATTGGGGAGATATGAAATTTTGTTGGACACGTACTCCGATATTGTATTCATCGTACCCATATAAGGGCCATTTCATTTTCAGTGTTGTGCCAATATAAAAAAAGGTGAGTTTCTCAAATACAAAGCCCATGTCATAGTCTTTGCCCCAATGTGCTTCACGACGGAAATTATAATGTCTGCCAATGTATGGCGAAGCCAGTTCTTCTTCGGAAATATAGTACTGCTGCTCATTTGTTAACGGTACTTGCAACAGCATACCTGCTAGTATATTTACGGGCTTATTTTTGATATGGAACTGATATCCTGCACCTATATTAAGACGCGCATACAGGGTAGTTACGTTCATTGTATACTGGTCTCCCAAAATAACCGGCGTGTAATAACCGTATTGCTCAAAAGGATAATTTATTTCCCCGTTGAACCTTTCATACCCGAATTCAACCCCTGTTAACAACAGGATCCTGCTTTTTGTCCTTCTCAGATAATTAAAATAAATGCTATTGGCAACACCATTCTTTACAGATAAATAAGGACTACTAAAAGTAGTTTCTATTTTCTTCCGCTTATAGAAATGTATACCAATACCACCATCAAACTGGTTGCTGCCCGTCTGAGCAGCAACCAGTATTGGGAAAAGAAATAGGACTAGCATTGAAATTGCCTTCATAAAGGCAAATATAAACCTGACGACGTCATAAGTACTTCATGTAAAGACTTCTTTTATTTAACTGATCTTAGCCCAGTTGTTGGTTGGTTTTGCTTCCTGTAATAATATGTTTACGATGCCCTGGTTTTGAGGGTGGGTGAGTTTGGGGTCAACATCTAATAATGTCTGTGCGGCTTTTCTTGTGTCTTCCAGTATAGCGGTATCGGTCATCAGGTCGGCCAGTTTAAAGCGGAAAGTGCCGCTTTGTTTGGTGCCATACAGGTCGCCGGGGCCACGCATAGCCAGGTCTTTTTCTGCTATGATAAATCCGTTGGCTGTTGAGGTCATTATTTCCATGCGCTCGCGGCTTTCTTTAGAAAGTTTGTTTCTGGTCAGCAGTATACAATAAGACTGTTCAGCACCACGACCCACACGCCCGCGCAACTGGTGCATCTGCGATAAGCCAAACCGCTCCGCACTTTCTATCAGCATAACTGTTGCGTTCGGTACGTCTACACCTACTTCAATAACAGTAGTTGCAACCAGTACCTGCGCGTCGCCAGATGCAAAGCGTGCCATATTGCGGTCTTTCAACTCCTGCTCCTGCTTGCCGTGTACCATGGCTATGCGGTACTTGTCCTCAGGGAAGAATACTTTCACCTGCTCATATCCCGCCATCAGGCTTTCATAATCCATCTTCTCCGACTCTTCTATCAAAGGGTAAACTATATACGCCTGCCTGCCTTTGTCTATTTCACTACGAATGAAACCCATGACGTGGGCACGTCGCATTTCATTGCGGTGCACGGTTTTTATTTCCTGCCTGCCCGGTGGTAGTTCGTCTATTACAGATACATCAAGGTCACCATACAATGTCATTG
>ENA-OWNT01001096-OWNT01001096.1-seawater-metagenome-genome-assembly--contig:-NODE-1096-length-39491-cov-4.794768_pt1 | contig 39491 bp, 31 predicted proteins | sample MGYA00238136_ERZ651165 | MGnify/ENA primary metagenome ERZ651165 (study PRJEB26861, sample SAMN08777766) | seawater metagenome | isolation source: coastal seawater | place: USA: Florida | collected...
TTCGTTACTTCGTTCGTTCCTTCGTTCGTTCGTTTGTTCGATCGTTCCTTCCATCCTTCCTTCCATCCTTCCTTCCATCCTTCCATTCGATCCTTCAATCGTGCCTTCAATCGTGCCTTCAATCGTGCCTTCAATCGTGCCTTCAATCGCTCGTTTGTTGACACTGACACTGCCGCTCGCTCTTTCACGATGACGCGCTACTTCGCTGCGAAGTTGTTATTGCAGCACAGGTAGTTAGTTCTTCGTTGCTGCGTTGCGTGTTGTGCTGTGCTGTACCTCGACATTGCATTGCTACGTTTGGGAAGTAGTGTAGGAGTTTGTTTGGAACAGACGTGGGTGAAGCGATTGCGGGCTTGTTGTGATGATTGTTTGGTCAGTCGTTGTCTTCGACGCCCCGCCGCCTCGCCGCCTCGCCGCAACGCTCGAAGGAATTTCATGGATGCACACAGTTTCAGGTAACTAGAAAGCCGCGCGATTGTGGGCACAACGCGCGCTCTTTTCTATATGTTTGTGCGTTGGTACTTTATCCAACGCAACTTTAGACCCGCTGCAAAACCGAACTGCGTGATGCTCCGTCACGGGCCCCCATGTTGAGCGCTGACAAAGCCTAGTTCCGTTGCATTGGCGGCTGCACCATGAGTGAAGACGGCAAGCAATTGGCCGCCAATGTGGACTTTTTCCTATCAGCGACACAACAGTTGAAGAGAATTGGTCTAGCATTGGCACAAGGTGGACACGGTGAACTTTCTCAATTTGTTCAGCAGCATGTGTTTCAACTTGCCGGCATCGCGGCGGATCGGTACTTCCAAACCGAAGAGAACAGTCGGCGCCAGGCCGCAGCTGCTGCAGGAGAAAATTCGCAGAACCTGTTTGACGCTGTTTGTGAGCTGCGTCCGGGTGCTGAGAACGTCCTTGCCACCATTCCGGGTGTGACACCTGATCTCGACACTACGCACCTACTCGCCAGTGACGAATCGCCGAAGCCTACTGCCAGTGACGCCACACAAAGTGGGCAGCCGAGAAACGGAGAGGAGTCACCCGACGCTGTCCTCTCCAGCTCTCCAGACAAAAGTGAGGCAGAGTCACTGGGGAGCGGGAAAAAGTTGAACAAGCGCGAGATTGAACTTGGAAATGACGTCGAAGAGCGAATGCAGGCAAGGCAAAAAGCGCATGCGGCCTGGAGGTCCAGTCGATATGCGCGAGAAAGCGTTTTGTTCGACTGTTTCGTCGCCATCACGGCCGAGAATGTCGAAGATCTAGAATTTGAGCGAGACAACCTGGCCGAATCAATTTCAGACTTGAACTCAAGCGTCCATTCTCCGTTCGTTCCCCTCGACCAGCGCCCGCGCCGCCAGCACGGCGAAAGCAGTTTTGGGGATGACTATCGCAGTGATAGCAGCCGAAGTAGCTCTCCCCGAATCCCATCATCAGGGCGCAGCGGCGTGCGCTTGCCTGCATCCGTTCCAGCGCCGCGCAGTCGTCATGCGGAACCCTTTGATGCCGACGATCCCGAGATTGGCGATTATGAGGACGACAGCGGTACAGAGTATGATTTCTACGACGACGAAACATCTTCCCTGAACAGTAGCCTAGCTCCACGACGAAAGCGGATCATCGGTCCCAAAATCGATGCCGACATTAGAGTAAGTCTGCAACAAAACGCGCTTGTTCATCAATCCACATTCGTGGACCGCCGCAGGGTAATCCGAGTCTGACCTGTCGTTTTCGCTGCACTTAGTTGTTGTTGAATCGACAGAGACAGCGTGTTCGGATGCTGTGTAAAAGGCTGCCGTCCGATTCAGGGGCAGAGGTGTTGATCAACCATGTCATCGATCCGCGTTCCTGTCTACAGCCCGTTCTTCCCGGTACGTGTCTAAAGTGTTAAAGCGTGCGCCGTCGCTTCACTAACATCTGTGTGAATATGGGGTGATGTTTACCAGATCGGGAGGATGTCCTAGAATTTGTTGCTCAAGATCATGCGTGTGAACGTGGCGGAGCCCCAACGAGATTTCGAATTTACTTCCAAAGCGAACTTGTCGCAGACACGTTCCGGAGTGTGTATGACGGAGCTCGCAGTTACAACGCACAATTCTTGAAACCCAGGGCCACCGAGCTCAATGATGTGCTGTCTGTAGCAGCAATTTGGTATCGGAACGACAGCGCCGATGAAACACAAAGTCAAAGCCAGTCTGGAAACAGCAGCGAGAGTGACAGTGATGACGGTGCCGGAGATGCGCGACGTCGAGCCGGCAGCCACCACACTGATGGCACGAGCACCCCAAATAGCACACGAAGTGCCAGCACAACTGCCAGCCAGTCGAGGACGTCGTCACAACCTCGTACGCCGTCCACCTTGCCGGAAACACAACAGATTGTCGCTGTGTCATCAGGAATGCATCATCGACTTCGGGACAGCCTTCGTGACCCATCTGAAGCGTCGCCGAAGTCCGACAACCAAAACTTCGAACATAACAGCCCAGACGTCGTGCCGACCGTGTCTCGTCGTCGTGGCATCCGACCCCCATGGGTGCACATCTCTCCGAGACCGGAAGGCCGCGGAACGTACGCGGCGGTTGAAGCAACCGCCAAGAACCATGCCGACACTTTATTGGCAGCGAAGCTTCGACTTTACTTGCTCGTTCCCTACTCCCCTGATGAAGCTGATGGAAACGATGGCATGGGCGATCCTACACTCCCATTCGGTGGGCGCAAACCACGCAATGACGACTCTGCGGTCGCAGCTGCGGTTGCCAAGGCTTTCTCAGGACCACGGCGGAGTTGTTTTCGCAAGATCGCCACGGCGCATCCAAATGTTTGTGTGGTTTCCGGTTGTTTGGCCTCAGTGGCGCCACTTGTCACCTGTACTTTGTTCTTGGTTGACAGGTTTGGACACTCGCAACTCAACGAGGTCGCTTGATGGTGCAACTTCGGCATGCCATGAAGGTAGCAATGCATCGCCAATGTCGCTGTCAGCGTTCAGTCGCGTTACATACATTCACTAACGTAGGCCATCCTGGAGGCCTCCGGCGGCGTCGAGCACGCTAATAGGCACGCTGCCGAAGTGTTGCTCTACACCGGGCAGCTGTCGTTGGATATGGAGAGTTACGTCAATTCGTCGATTTTGTTGCAGCGTGCGGCATCACAATTCAAACAGCTCTTGCGAGAACCGTCCCCGCAATCAAAAGGTGACTCCTCGCGCGCGGAGTCCTCCGACCACAAGGGAGAGGACGTCGTCAATGCTGAAATCCGATTGGGAGACGCCAAAGTAGCGCTCCTCCTCGGCCAAATGCGCTATCATATGCAAGATTTCGATGCCGCCAACATCCTCTTCCAGCACGCACTTGCTGATGTTCGGTCGTGCCACGCTCAGTGGACGCGAGAAGCTGAAGCGCTGGAGAAGCGTCTGCAAAACTTGCGCGACAATGCCGGTTCTGGCAGCACCCCGAGGAAACATTCTACGACCGTGACGGCTGTCCGCCGATCAATTGGTCGTCTCGCCCACAAGAGGCATGCCGTGTGCCGCGTAGCTCTGGTTGCCATCTTGTCGTACGTTGATGTTGCCTACTATATCGATGCTCGTCGCCGGCAATTATTCGCCTCGTTGTTCGTTGCTAATGGCATTCTTTGTGTGCGTAGGTCACTGGCAGCAACATGTGATGCCGTGAAACGTCATGATACAAGTGCACAACTTCTTCAGCGCTGTGCTGATGAAGTACAACATTTACTTGACCATCTTCGGTCAAGTGATGCAGGCGATGAACTTTTATGGGGGGCTATTACAGTACGACATCACAAGCACATCTCCAAGCCACGCTCTTTAGGACCCAAGAATCTAGAATTCTACCTTCCATCTTTGTGGCTGTCGTGGACTTCATCCCCCTTCCCTTCTCTGCCGCCAGTAGCCACAGTCCAGTCCCCGTCAGTATTCCCAATGATGACGCTGGAGGGTAGCCGCTGTGTGAACACCGCAGCGTTGGAAGTTGAGTTGCTTGCGTCAAAGGCTGGACTGCTAACACGAGCAGCTCTCGCCCACAAATTGTTCCACAACCGCGAAGGGACTCGAACATGCTGTGCAAAGGTGCACGCTTTGTACATGCAGCACCTTCATGTCGACTTCGCGCACCATCAGGTTGGTGACTGCCATTTCACACAGCGACACTTCAATTGTGAGGTGACTGAAATACAATCGCCTCCACTCACTTGTGTGTTTTCTTGCTATCACTGTCACAGGCCGCCCAAGCCAACCTGCTGCAATTGGCCACATGCACGGCGGCAGATCGTGACTATGTACACGCGAGAGACCTGTTTCGATTGTTTGTGGAAGCTCTACTACGATCCGTCGAAGAGGGTGGGGATCCGAGCAATGGGACGCTCGACCATCAGCAGAGGCAAGAAATATTTTTGCTATCGTCCTCAAAAGAGCGTCGCAAGCAATACGTGTTCGCGCTGCGTGCGTTGGTCACAATATATGGTGAGCTTGGGGACGAACGCGCGATGCAAACTGTGAGTGGTGCGCTCACCAGCATTTCATAACACACAAAACACGAGATGATCCGTCAAAACGTTGTCGACGCTCGTCGAGAGAAAGAAAAGTATGACTAATGTTACAAAATTATGTCATGCAGAATGCGCTCATGCATTGCACGTATGTGCCCGTCGCTCTGGCGCGCGCATGTGACTAGTAATAGCGGGGCATTTGCCCAGACGATGATTGCTGGTATTGGTTGTGTGACATCCGGTTCTGCCGGTACGCAGACCGCGAAATGTTGCGATGCAAAGGCGGGGCGCCCTGCATGTGAGCGGCCATGTTCTGCTGCCCCACAACCGGCATCATGTGATGTTGTGCTGGGTACGTCCTATGCATGACAGGCATGTGCTGCGCGGGGCCACCACCTGCCATGAAGCATCTATTTTCCATGTGCCCAATTCTGTTGCATATGGAGCACAGATGGACCTTGTAGCACCGTTGTGAAGAGTGCCGCCCGCCGCAATGAGAGCAAGGGTTTACACTAAAACATGTGTCCACAGAATGGCCCGTTTGTCCACACGATGAACATTTCAACTGCCGCCGACAATACTGTGCCGTGTGGCCCACTTGAAAGCACTTGCTGCAAACTGCGGCTTTGTAGCACGCGGTCGACATGTGGCCTTTTCTCCCACAGAGGTGACAGCTAGCCGCCGGGCAGTGCGTCACCTTGTGACCAGGCACTTTGCAGATCTTGCACACGACGCCAAAAGTGCAGTTCTTCGCATTGTGACCGGGCTCCTTGCACCTGAAACAAAATGGCACGAGTGCCGGCAGTGACCGAATCACTTGTCGGATACGCAGAAGTGCGTACGCGTGGGCAAGCGCCACGCCAGGGATCTTGGACACCACATTTGATTGTCCACGTCGAACTTCGGGAACTACTGGGTCCCCATTCTTGGCGACGAAATTCGTCGTCAACGACCGCATGTCGTACGCACGCAAGGTAAAACGGCCCTGTGCCCGCTCCCATATGTCGTCCACTGTGCGGCCTTGGAGCTCGAGCCTTCTATTGAATGTGACGCGAGGAGCGTCGACGCTCCCAGCAACGGCGTTGGCTACATTCGCTCGCTTTGACTGAAACGTTGAGACTGGATAAGAACTGCTGCCCCCTGCGCCTGCAAGAATTTCTGCGGGCAACACTCTATCGAGCACCACGGGCGTCCCAGCACTCTCTAGAGTGGCGATGGCTGGGAGTCCCAAGTGCGTTCCCCGAGAAACTATGTACCACAAATCAAACACCTGAACTTGGTGACCGACGATGACCGCTGGATCGACTTCATCGAAGAACTTCTTCCAAGCAACCAGCATATCAAGTTCTGACTCGCACTGCGTGAACGCCGTCGTCAGATCAACAGAGGCCAATCCGGTGAACTCGTCGGTGTTACAACTGTCCCCATAGTACCAGACCTTCGCCGACACGTTGCCAAGATTGTCTCTACTTGGGGGTTGATCCTTTTGCGCGTGGTGAACGCACATGGCGATGGCGATCAATGGGTCTTTGAAAGGATCACAAGCGAGACGCTCAACCTCACCGCCGTCGCACATAGCGTACAACGACGCGGCAACTTCAGTGTCGTTGTCCACTGATGCGCTTTGATTGGCATCTCCGCCGAGCGCGTCTGTCTTCCTGGCAACTTTGACACTGCCCTGTGGTGTGCCTGAATCGTCGACCTTACGCTTCTGTTTTAGTCCCGATGGAGCGGAGCCGGTTGCGGGTGATGCCGACGCTGTGGTTATCCCTGTGCTGGGCTGAGTCGGGTGTGCATCCACATCTGCGCTGTCGGTGCCCGCTGCTGCTCCTGCCAGTGACTGCTCTGACATGGTTATCGCAGGGGATGCCTCCCGGCAGCGGCGTCAAGAGTGAAGGCCAGAAATTTTGTTTTTCCACTTGGCACTGTTCCACGAGATTAATTAACAGTCTTCTCTCCGCCCCTTTTTTTTTTATTGCGTCACCGAGGTCCACGTACTGATGCCGTCCGCTGCTCGCATTGCAGTTCCTCAATCCCACCCTTTGAAATGCAAAGCCGGGAATACATTTCTTTCCGAGCCAAGACGGAGAAGGATGCAGTGGTGAAGACGGAGACGTGACAGGCAGCCTGGTGGAGCGCACAGACAAGTATTCATAACTTTGTTTGTAAGTCCTGTCTCCTCCAAAAGAGTTCCTACAACACAGCCAGCCACCGTGTGGATGAAGCAGTTCGTCGTCAGTGCTGCAGTGCGTCGCATACATAGTATGGATAAGTAACTCCAAACTATACACTCCGCCATCGATACTACTCTTTTTATGAAACAATGCCAGTCTCGCTCAATCAACGTCGTCGTCGTTCGTCGTCGTCGTTCGTCGTCGTCGTTCGCCGTTCGTTGTCGTCGTCGCAATCGTTCGTCGTCGTCGTCGTTCGTCGTCGTCGTTGTGTTCATCGAACTTCGACACTTCGAAACTTCGAAACTTCGATCGAATCGATCGTCGTCGTCGGCAGTCGGCAGCAGCAGAACAGAGAGAGAGGTCCACAGGTTGAGCCACTTACTGTTCCAAGTATACGCACAGTTCACAGTCACACCTTCACTGAAACAGTTTTTTCATTTACATATTTTCATATTTCCTATACTGTTGTGTTGATTTTTATTAGTGTTATGAGATTAAAACGGCTATCAACACTCGTTATCCATTTTATATATTCATCTATTTTTCTGTGTACAGTATTGCGGTTATACAATGCGAAATCAATATTATTGTACTGTACTGTACATTAAACTTTACGTCGTCTCACCTCACCGCACCGTCTCCGGCCTGCCTTATGGTACCTCAAAGTCCGTTATATCTCTCACAAGCCGCATTACTGGGTCTTAAAAGGTACATTACTGCCAACATCGTCGGCTTATGGTACCTAAAAGTCCGTTATGGCGTTCGTCGCTTCCATTTAATGGGTCATACAAGGTACCTACAGTCCAAAGCAATCAGAGCCGCTGTATGGGACCTCAATGTCCGTTATGCGCTCAGCAATGGGTCATAGAAGGTACTTATAGCATTCAGCCGCACCGCGCGCTGACGATGACGGCGTTGAGTCAGCGAAGAGTGCATAAAAGGATAAACGTTAGAAGTTAGTGTACAGTTCATAATAACACTTTTAAATCACTGCCTAACAGTGGCGTTGGATTTTGGATATGGGTATCCATCTGCAGCAGTCAGTTTATATTATACACTCCGCAGTGAGCTTCCTTCCTTTCACCATTCATTCCTTCCTTCCTTCCTTCCTTCCTTCGCACTGTTCGCTCACTGTCACTCACTGTCACTCACTGTCACTCAATGTCACTCACAAAAGACGTATTTCCCATTTCTACGCATTCCCGATTGCGGATACACCAATCACTCTATTTGCTCGCAATTTGTTATCTATAAATGAGAATCCCAAGCTTTTAGTGGCAGCGTTGCGGTGCGTTGACGTTGACGTTCGTTGTCGTCGTTCGTCGTTCGTCGTTCGTCGTTCGTCGTTCGTCGTTCGTCGTCGTCGTCGTCGAACTTCGATGGCTTCGATGGCTTCGGTGGCTTCGTTCTTGCGTTCGTTCGTTCGTTCACTGGCTCGCTGACTCGCTCGTGAGTTCGTGAGTTCGTGAGTTCGTGAGTGTTCTGCTTCTATGTTGTTTCCGACGTCTCTGCACTGTCCTCTGACACGCCTGTTTCGTCCGCAAGGGAGTACGCGTCCGAGTGTGGACGCGACGGATGCGACGTAGTGACATGAAAGGTTGGATTAGCAGAACGGTGTGTTGTCAGTGCTTCCCCCCGCGATGTGACGACGACATACAAGAACTTGGGTCAAAGTTGATCTGCTGTTTACGCAGTTCACTCACGACACGGCCGTTCGATACAGATGTTGACTCACGTCGTCGAAAATCACGTCGCGAAAGGAAGTGCACTTGCATACTTTTGTATTGGTTGTATTTACGCACGAAAAATAGCCAATCAATTCAGCGCGGCCTGCGAAAGGTTGCGCCTTCGCACTGGTTACGCCCCATGGCGATGATCCCCTCGTGAACTATCACCACGCAGTCGTGATGAGTGGAAGATCTTTCGACAGCACCGCGTCAAGCGGCAGTTCTGACTTCGACATTCAGATCCCACCGGACAGCCACCACGAGCCACAGCCACAACAGTCACGTGCAACGCCCGGCGCCGGCACTGAGCTGCGGCCTCGGAACTTTTTCCAATTCTTTCAAAATCCAGACTTTGCTGATGTCAAGTTCACATTCGCCAACTCGGACAATGTTGTTGTAGGACACAAAGCAATCATCGTGGCTGGGTGCCCCGTGCTCCGAACTACGCTTTTGGAGTGTGGGCCGGAGCTGCGAATCGACAAGTTCTCTTGCCGAGTGTTCACGGATTGTCTGCGCGGCATCTATGCCAATCAGCTGCCGCAACTTTCGAGTAATGCGTCGTTGCTGTACCTCCTCGACCTTCTCGCTGCCACCGTAGAGTACGGCCTTGTTCGATTCCAACAATATGTGGTCTCCGCTCTGCGCCTCCGCATCAGCACATCCACGGTGTCAGTTATCTTCATTCGCGCGAAAGAGCTGCAGTGCGACAACTTGAAGGCCATGTGTCGTGAGTTTTTGCTTACCCTGGAGGCAGATCCACTCATGTCCGTGTTCCAAGACAATCGCGAGCTCGCGCTTGAAGAAGAAGATGAAGCCGCCCTCCTCCCGACGGATTTGGTTGCGAGCATTTTGATGGAATCCCACGCCGTGACTGTACCGCTAGTTGAGGCACTGCATTTGAACCGCAAAGATGTGGTAGAAAAGCTTCTTGCACTCGATGCGGATCCTCTGCAGCGCAGTCCAGACGGCAAGCTCCCACTGCAAATCGCGCTGGAGCGTTCCCAGGATGACATGGTCGAGATTCTCATCCACAGTGCTGGCAAGCGCCTCTTGAATGTGCGAGCGGCCGGTGCGTCCGACCCGATGGACACACTCCTGCATGTTGCTGTTCGTAACAACAACGCAGCACATTGTCGACTTCTCTTGAAAGGTGGTGCCGATGCTTTCGAGGTCAACAGCGTCGGACAGTCCCCATTGCACCTCGCAGCTTCTTTGGCCTCGGTGTCCATGGTCCGCCTTCTCCTCCAATACCCGGTTGTCATCAATCAGCAGGATGAAAATGGCGAAACATGCCTCCACATGGTCGGCCAAATGCGCGAACCATCGTCCAAGTCAAATGCTGTCGCCGCCGCTGACAACCACGAAGCAACAATGGTTGAAGCAAAAGCAGCCCGCGGCCGACAAATGAGCGACGACCTCGTGGCCAACAGCGAAATCGTGACCAAACTGCTGCTCGGCGTCGAAGTCGACGACTCCATTGGAGCTCTGACACCAGGACTGGACCAACCAGTTGTGCATCGAAAGTTTGCTGATCCAGAGATCCCATGCAACAAAGGACGGACGCCGTTGCATACGGCCGCGCTTCATGGCGCATTCACAGTCGTGAACGTGCTGCTCAGTTTCGGCAAGCGCGTCGACATCACCGCTCGCGATTACTCTGGCAACACCCCGCTTCACTGCGCGGCGCTCGGAGCGAGTTTGCCTTGTGTTTCGTTGCTCACTCAACAAGGCGCAAGCACGATGTGCCTTGAGCAAGTCTCCCATCGGCGTGGCCGGGCAACGTCAAGGAGTCCGGCCGCAGCCGCAGCAGGAACAGCTGCTGGATCGAACGGGGCCGGCGAGGACGTCCAAATGGTTCCTTTCATCGACGCAACCAACCACGCTGGCGACACTGCACTGCACCTGGCTGCGGTCGCATGCCTGACGTCTGTAGTAAAAGTGTTGTTAGAAGCTGGTGCCAACGCAAATATTGGCAACGCTGTCGGGTACACTCCGATGCATGTCTGGTGTGACCAACCTCGTGTTCACAACGAGGCTCTGAGCGAAGCTCGCTCTGGTGACTTGCACTCCCAAGCTCTCAGTTTCGGGTTTCTATCGTTGGATGGCGAAGGACAGCAATACACAGCTCTGCAGGCGTTTTTGGATAAAGGAGCCAAGACTTCGAGTCGCACATTGCGCGGAGCCACACCGCTGCACTTGGCAATGGCACGTGGTCACCAAGAAATGGTTGTCGAGTTGCTCAAGAGCGGCGCTGACTTGTGCGCTTTCGACAACGGCTCACGCGGTAGTCAACCGTACACACCGTTAACACAATTGCGCGCAAACGACAGCAATCATCATCGCCGAGCAACAGTGCGGGGTGCGGAGCAATTCGTGATGAACTCTCCACAACTCGCAGCGGGCATGAGTGCTGATTTTACCGCCAGTACACTGGTGGATTCTCCCACGGGGACTCCGGCGAGAAAAGCCGCGAACGAAATCCCGTGGACTCACTGCGTCGTCTTTCAGGACCTCGTTGTCCGCGAAGGCGTTGGTTTTGACTCCAAAGTTGTGGGTCGTAAAATCCCCGTCGGCCAGAATGTCGTGGTTGCAGAAACACGTGGGAGACGTGCTCGCCTCGTCCAACCAGTGGTCGGTTGGGCATCTTTGAAGCGTAGAGATGACAAAGTCTTGCTGCGTCCTCTTCAAGATGCCACACCAGTGAAGTCCAGCCCGACTGCCGCACATCTTGGGGCAAGTTCTCTGCCAAGCATCTATTGCAGTGTCCCATTGCCATCTTTGCCGCGATCAGAAAGACTTAGTCTTGAGCGTACGGCGCTAAACAGGTCCGAGTTGTTGACACACAGGGTGTTCGTTTTATCATTTGCAGTGGTGTTCTCACTTCTGTGTGTTCTGTCATTTGCGTGCAGTCTGGCACAGCCGCCGGTGTGGATGCCGGACCAAGCTGCCTCTAATTGCCATGTGTGCGCAGCCACATATTCTAACTTTCAGCGACGACACCACTGCCGGCATTGCGGGCACATCATTTGCAAATCTTGCAGTCCCGATCGCCTGGCAATCCCAAAATTCAAGATCACAGAACGAGTGCGCGTGTGCACAAGGTGCTTCCACGTGTTGACACGACCTATGGACAAGTTCGACGACGAAGACGACAACTTGGAGTTCACGGCGGAAGAAGTACGAGAGTCGCAGCTTCGTGCAGAGGCTCACCGCGAACGAGGTCGGTCCACGTTCGTCAATGGCTCGCCCGGCAAGATCGGTGCAGACTCCTTGAGATCCCCGCAATCAGAGACAACGAGTCGGCGAAGACGTAGCAATGGCGACTGGGCAGCGGCCGAGGTGGCCGATGGAGCTATCATCCGGCAACGCAAAGCCGGCGACATGTTTGATCGTAGCGGCCATGTCCGTGACTCGGTTGCAGTCTCCCGCAACAGACGTGACCGGCGCGACGACGATTCACCGACCGGGAACCCGTTTGACAACTTTGAGCCGACCACACCGGATGACAAGCCTGCCGTGCACAACCCCAGGCTCCTCGCCCATCCGGATGATCCCCGCGCGAAAGCTTTCGCACGGTTGGACGCAGATGGAGATGGGGTGGTCAGTAAAGAAGAATTCGTGGCCAACACGGAAGTGACAGCATCAGCGAAGCTGCAAACGAAGTCAAGCGGACAAGAGTACGAATTCAGCGCTGAGGACCGCGATAGAAATCAGCAGGGTGCGGACCGTACACCGACGGGAACGCCGCCCGACTCAGGCGACTTCGCAGAGGCAGCACGAGCCCCGCGGTCTCCTGGCAGGTCTCCCGGAGGCTCACGCCACCGCCGCAAAAACTCGAACAAACACAAACGGTCCAAGAAAGACCGAGACAAGCGCCGTTCGAGACACGTTGCCCGTATAGCTGACTAATGATTGTGCGTGGAGCATCACTGACCCTGCCAATAGCGGTACAACGAGGTGGACCATGACGCAGGACGCTTGGAACAAAAAGACCAGTGACTCCTGCACATAACTTCTTGTGCCGTACATCAAACACGAAGTATGCTCTAGCATCAATAAAATACCCAAATTTCGACTCGAGTATGACACTCAGTGCAGTAGACTGGTCTAGGAAACGCGCGTGATATATTCCATTCGACCCACCTGGTTGGACATCACTAATCTGCATGAGTCATCACCATCGTCACTTTCCATTAGATTTCATCATTCGTCATCATCCATCATTCATCATCCATCATTCACCACTCATCAGCCCTTGAATCTTGCATCGTCCTGGGCTGGTCTTTGTGTCATCCTTGCGTCCTCCTTGCGCCGTTTCGTCGCTGCAATTAACCATCCACCATCCATCGCCATCAACAAGCCAAGGGGTATGATACAGTGTCCATCGCCATCAACGAGCCGAGGGGTATGATACTCGAGTAATTGCTCTTCCGCGGCACCGCGAGCAAGAGCATTTACTGTCCTGATGGACCATTATAGAGGTTAGCCTGTATATAATAGTTTTCGTCGTTTTCGTCGTCGTTTCGTTGTCGTTTTCGTCGTCGTTTCGTTGTCGTTTTCGTCGTTTTCGTCGTTTTCGTCGTCGTCGTCGTCGTCGTCGTTGGTCGTTTGCATCGTCGTCGCATCGTCGTCGTCGTTTGTTGCTTCGTTCTTTCGTTCATTCGTTCATTCGTTCATTCGTTCATTCGTTCATTCGTCCCTTCGTGTCTTCGTCCCTTCGTTCATTCGTTCATTCGTTCATTCGTCCATTCGTCCATTCGTTCATTCGCTCATGCGTTTATTCGTTCATTAGTCCCTTCGCCCCTTCGTGTCTTCGTCCCTTCGTTCATTCCGTCCTTCGTTCATTCATTCGTTCGTTCTTTCATTCGTTCGTTCGTTCGTTCGTTCGTTCGTGTTGGTCGTTGCGTTGTGGTGAGTATGTGAAGTGGTGCACATACAATGCACATACAATGCACGTGGAACTCGAAGAATGAAAGGAGAAGGTGAAGTGGTCTAATGTGTGTTGGTTCGTGTAGAAAAGTTGCGCCGGAGGGGAAGTGCAACCGTGCGAGAGATTGAAGTCAGGTTTTTAACCATGTGGCACTGGAGTGTCGACTTCAGCCCCAGTGTCTGAGTGTATGGATATGGATGAGTTTCAGTGAACCTGACAACAAAGAAGTGAATCGACTTAAATTGAACAAGTCGCGTAGCGCTAGAAAATAGAACCACTTTGAGCCCGCTGCAGATTTTGTGATTGCTTGTCTTTCTGACGGAGAATGTCATTCACGTGAACTTTCTGTGGTTGCAAACCAGTACTTGTTGCTTACGCAAGGAAACCCCAGTATTCCAACGTGGTTGCAGCAGTGTGCGTGACGTGTTCGCCTCACGTCAGCGCATGCTTCCATTGTAGCTTGTTGAATCCAACATGCGAGCCACAATTGCCCGTGCATTTCCAAGACGGGCAATGCAACTCGCTAGAGCAGCGAGTATTGTACAACGCGCAAGATCAGCTGTGGTACCCGCGTCTAACTGCCACCGCAAGTTTGTCGCGAGAGCAACGCTGCACTACGACCAGACGACACGACCGCAAAGCACTTTGGCATACCGCAGTGATGAAACCGCAAATATCGCTCCCGACAAAGTTGGCTTTGCGGGAATTGATGGCTTGGTGTCACCAGAGATGTTCGAAGTCATGGTGGATCGCGCAAGTTCTGAAACTGTTGAACTACGTTCTTTGATAACCTCCGCCGGTGTCCCGAAAACCGTTGATGAAGCAAGGATTGCAATTGCGCGCATGGACAAGATGTCTGATGTTGTGTGTGGAGTCTCAGATGTTGCCAATTTTTGCCGGCACGTTCATTATTCTGAAAGATGGCGATCCGCGGCGGAAAAAGCAGTTGAACGAATGTTTGAGGTCATAACAGCCCTGAACTCGGACACTGAATTGTTCGCGTGCCTGCGGAAAATTTCCAACGACGTTACTGATCAACTGGCACAGGAGGAGCAACACTGTTTGCAGGACTTTATCTTGGACATGCAACAAGGTGGACTAGATACACATGATGTGACCGTGGCCGCCAAGGCCACAACTTTGCGTCACAGCATTGATCGATTAGCGTACACTTTTGAAGTAGGGTGTTCCGCACCTTTGGAGTTGGATTTGCCGATGCGTTTAGGCAGCAGTGTCCCGCACCTGCTGCCCATCGCTTCTAAGCACATCAACGACGACAACACTGGTTTTCTCAGGTTCCAGTTTCCGTGGGCACAGTGGGCGAATGTCCTATCCTCGGTCTCTAGCCCTGAGATTCAGAAAATATTTGAAGACCAGATATCCCGCGACACCCCAGCTCGCAATGACGAAGTTCTAACACAATTCTCAAGAGAATGTTGGGAGTTAGCGCGAATACTGGGTTACAACAGTTACTCAGAGCTCAAAGCTGAACGACACATGTTGAGTGATAGTGATACGATAGACGACATTCTCAATGCACTGAGCGAAGGCGTCAAACAAGCTGCACGCAATGAGTTGGTTGAACTACAACAAGCTTATGGTGATGACAATACTCCGCAGCACGTGCGGGCGACAGATATCCCTCGATTGATGTACAAGAAGAGTTTGGACAAAGAGTCCTCGTACAGTGGGGTATGAACATCCTCATCGTCAGCATCATGTCGAAGCTTCGTCGCCATCGAACCAATTTGTTTGCTGTTGCACAGGACAATTCTGAAATGCGCGATTTCTTGTCGTTTGAAGCTGTTTGTGCGGCGTTGAACGGTTTGTTTCAACTGAGATGATGTGGTGTTGTGCATCAACGTTACCGTGACCGGAGTATGCGCTGATATGTATAGAGTTATGTCAACGTGTCTTCGGAGTCACCATGGCCCACTCCCCGATGGCGCCGAATGAAGGATGGGTCGATACTGGGTCCATCTACAAGTTCAATATCGTCGCTCATGATGACGGCTCTGCCCCACTGGTTCTTGGAGACGTATATCTCGATTTGTTTCCACGCCAAGACAAGTATGCGAACGCGACTAACTGGACTATTCAAGGATCCCGTCAAGTAGCGAATGATAGTGTGATGAGTGGGGCCGGGAGTTCACTCTCTGGTTCTGTATCATTGAGCTGTCCGACGCGTCCAACAGCAAGCGCATTCCAGCGCCCTGTTGTTGCCATCGTCATGGATTGCCTCGATGTCAATGTTACTGTACGTCCTTGAGGTCGACATATTGCTGCATTCATTAATCGCCTTACTTTGATTGTGTGTGCAGCAACCGCAGATTCATCCTTCAAGACTACGTTCACTATTTCACGAGTTTGGACACGCCCTTCATGCTGTGTTCTCACGGTCCACGTAAGCTCCACTACCAGCTTTCTCTTGTTTGTTCTTATAATAAATGGACCAACACTACCAACTCTCTTGTAGGTTCCACAACCTTTCAGGTTCAAGGACGCCGACCGACTTCTCCGAGATCCCGTCTCAATTATTTGAGCGATTTCTCCGGAACCCGGAATACGTCTCGAAATTCTTCAGGTTCGCGAAATTTGATTTTGTCGAAGCAGACACTGGTGCTGATGCATACTTTGGCTCGCAGGCATTCCAAAACAAGAGAGCCCATGCCTGAGCATCTTGCACGTCGCATCTGCTCGGAGGGGTCCTCTCTCGAACATGTCGGCCTGCTGGAGCAAGTCTTGATTGTACGTGTAGTGTTTTCACCATACTCTCAGTGCTTGTGAACAAAACTCATTCAAGCTCATTCCATGTTCACTTGTCGTAGTCTAAGTTTGATCACGACGTGTTTGGTCCGACACCTCCATTTGAGTCACCGTCCCTTCTTCTTCAACATTGGCAGAAGCTCCACAACGATGTAGGTCAAGCGTTGCCGGTTCCGATGACGCCTTGGCGAAATGTGGGACTGGTGCGTTGTGCATGTTGACCAAGTAGCCTGCGCACTCGCCGTTTTTGCGGATCCCTAACATGAACACTCTGTCGTTGAAGTCTTCATACAGCGGAGTGTATTTCAGTTATATCGTCGCAGACGCTGCAGCCGAAGCATTGTGGGAGAAACTTTTCGCTGGCAAGGACGGATGGTCGCCCGCCGACTGCCCAGAAACTCTGCGTCGTGCTGGAGACAACCTGCGATACCAACTGTTGCAACCAGGCAACGGACTCCCTGCGCTCCAGACTTTGATGGATACCTTGCTTCCACACCACAATGGCAACGCCGAAAACAGACGTGCTCTGGCAAACGTACTACAAGAAGCCGTCGCGAGTGCGGCGCGGTAGAAAACAGGTGGATGAGAAGAGTTGTCAACAACAGAACTGAAAAGTAACTTGGCTGCTCACAAACGACATTGCATGGGCAGCTGTTGAACTTGTTCTTCCTTGTTCTGCAGTCCTAAAGATTTTAAATATGCTCGGTATCGCCGATATCAATGCCATCTTCAAGGGACATTTCCCCGTCGCTGGCGTTCAAAATACCATCGGGACCGTCCGACCAAGCGGATTCATCTGCACCAATAGCGTGACAAAAATGGTTACCTCAAAAAGTATTCCGCAAGCTCAGGGTGAAAAGCACAAATATACCTTCATCGATGTCGTAATGATGTTCGATGGCGCTAACGTTGGACAGGCCTTTCGAAAACTGACTATGACTGATTTCGCCATCAATCTCAGCAGAAGCCCTTATCGGAGAATGGTCAATCGTGGTGTCGTCAGGATCGTCTGACACCAAAGCAAAACCGCGAAGATCACTCATCCAAGTCCCAAAACACAAAGCAAGTCGACAGAAAAATGTTACTACGACAGCCACCACCTTGTCTGATTGTTGACTCGTCCATGTCGCCCTCATATCCGTCGTGACTGTTTGAAAACATGCTTTGTTCGTGCTCAGTCAAATCCGGATGTTGAGACTCGCCCAAGTACGCGCGCACATTTGCTGCATTCTATTTACCAAACAAAGTTATGGTGAGCGCAACTGCCATGCCCGTGTCGATACCACCAGCACGCACACACCTTGTACGAGGCACTCGAACGACGGGCAGCTTCAACTGCCGCTCGCGCGTGAATAGATGACACTTTTCTGCTTGGTGGTCCGTCCTGGAGGTGGTCGCGCCACAGCAACAACAAAATTCGTCACGGAGCGATCAATACGGCCAACGTACAGAGCAATGGCTGCGTTTCCATTACCAGAAGCGAATGCTTTCCGTGTTCATTAATCCATGACTTCAATATTGCTTTTTGTAGGTTGAACAGGAGAGTGTACTTCGCAAGCGAGATGCTGCCGCCGTTGAACCGCATTTCGCCGGCCAATATTTTAATGCCCTGTGGACTTTCAAGCGTGTTCCGTAGTTGCCGCTCAGCAAATTTTAGCCTATTTCGCACTTGTTTGTTGCGGATCTTGGACCTCTGGTGAACGATTTTTCGCCGCACAGATCGCGCGTTGTGTTTCCGAGACAGTGATGGGCTGGAAAACAATGCGCAACACAGCACGAGTGCGGGCAGAGAAGTGAGGACGACTTAAACAATTTTCAACATAGCCTCCCGCAAGTCAACTAACTGTTTTTCGAAGGTCAAGGTTGCAGGGCGCGGCACCTCCTTAAGCCGTCTCGCAACGAGTGCCCATGATCGTCCTATGCAAAGAGGGCCCACGTGAAAATAGGCACGTTGCATCCCGCCAAAACTGGTTGCAACAAACAAACCTCTCATACTCTTTCCATTGATCGCGACCAGTGTGTCGCCGACAGACACCAATCCAGAGGCCTCCAGTTGGAGAGGTTGACCAGTTCGCTTGTGTCGTTTGAATGACCGAATACGCAACGGATTGTGCTCCGTCAACTTCTCGTCCCGTACGCCTGTTACCAACGCCGACGGCAAGAATTCCAATCAGCAACACACCAACACACAAGTAAAAACACGTCAATGCCATTGCACCTATTGTTCCCCATTCTGCCGTGAAAATGGCTCCAGCGGGTCCCTTCTTAAGCACGACTTCAACTTCTTCGGCTTGCGACCATGTATCGTACAATTCCAGTGGAAAATAATGCTCTACTTCTTCGATACTGAAAGTTTGACCTGTGTCTTTGTCTTTTACCAAGAACTCATCGTCTCTTCGCATTGGCGACAGGACGCCGCTTAAATCCTCCTGTGAACTGAACCCACCACGAACCGTGGTGTCGGTGGTCAAGTTGAGCAACGAACGATTGGTAGCGAACGAAGAAAAAGGTGATGAAAGAGGCCGTAATCGGCGCTTGATTTCGTCGGTTTCCAATTTCGTGATGTTGCGGCCAAACTTTTTCTTGAGCTCAACCTTGATATCGAGGTATTGCAGTTTCCGGTTCGGATCCATCTCGACCCATGGGCTTGGCAGTGCAATCAGTCTTTTGATTTCACTCAACACTTCAGCATCCAATCTTGGATGCAAAGGAGATGGGCGGTCGTTCTCCTCGCCACTATCGGTGCCAGGGTCGAGGTCATCGACCGTACCATGACCGAGGCGGAGATCCACGCTATCCGCTAAGCTAGAGTTCTCCATTGCGTGAACGCCGCAAACGTCAGCTCGGCGGTAGTATCATCATCATCGTCATGAAAGTCGCCCAAAAATGGGCATGCGACCAGGCTAGTATCCAATTCAAGGCATTGCAACTTTGTCAAACGATGCAAAGAAACTTGTCAAACAACTTTGTCGTCCATGAACAGAGGCACCAGTGAGCGTCCCATCAATCATCTCTTTGTCTCTCCCGCGTCAACACAACGTGAGACTGGTTAAGCGAACCAACCCACCAATCAACCCACGACTAACTTGCCGACCGTCACCAGCAGTCCAACCAACAGTCAGCAATCAAACACACGAACTAATGAACCAACGAATGCACCAACCGAAGCACGACCGAAACTACAACTGAAAGAACGAACGAACCAACGAACCAACGAACTAACGAACTAACTAACGAACAAACAAACTCCATCGCCGTCCAAAGAACCAACGAACCAACGAACAAACGAACCAACGAACCAACGAACAAACACACAAACTGCATCACCGTCCAACGACAACGCCGACTGACCAACCAACGAACCAACAAACCAACGAACCAACGAACCAACGAAAGCACAAACGAACGAACAAACGAACGAACGAACGAACGAACGAACAAACGAACAAACGAACGAACAAACGAACTGACTAAGTGAGTGGGTGAGTGAGTGGGTGAGTGAGTGAGTGAGTGAGTGAAGGCCAGCTCGCGCGTTGGTGGTTGGAACCGAATGAATGACATCCACGGAATGAATGGATACATACATACATACATGGATACCATGCGACGACAATGACACTTTGATCACGGCATCGCGTTTTGTTTGTGTTGCCACACCGCGCGGTGGCATCTTTGACATTACTCGACGTAACTGACCTTACTTTTGGTCTTACGAGGTATGAATGCGATGCATGATGTAGAGTCAACAACGAAGATAGTTTGTAGTTGTTTTATTATGAGATAAAATGCAAGCTGGGTGATTGGAATCCTTGTACAAGCCAACGGGAACCTTCAACGTATTCCATTCCATAGAGCTGTACTTCTGTTACCATTGTTATTTGTTTGTACATACTCGTTTCTCGAGTCGCTCGTGTGCTTCGCGTTACTATTGCTATTCGTTGACCCTTGCTATGATTGCGATGACAAAAGTGGGGCACATCCAATTCTATTTATTTGCAAGTGCCAGCTCCAGAATCAGCGACTGCGGTTCCAGTCGAGCCAATTGTGCATTGTACTGTCACGACAGTGGTATCGTCGTTCGCAGAGGCTGGCTTGCGGGCGAAACGAAGGTTGACAACTTCACCTTCGGAACCAGTCACCGTGGTTTGAAGTCCGCCACCTTCCGCGCATTGTACGCTCTGGAAGCGTTGTGGAGACACAGGTACCCATTTTCCAACTTCGCCAAGGAGGCCCCACGTAACGGTCTCGTCGGTTGAGCTCTCGCAGTTTATTTCAGGAGCAGCGTGCAGGACTTGAAAGTCTGCCTTGCCACAGGCGGCAACTTTGAGCGAGCTTGCGCTGTGCGCCACCGTCGGTGCGGTGATGTCTCCGCACTCCGCGGTGTTTGTCGACCAAGTGAAGAAAGACTCCGCCCCACTGGCACGCACTGCGGTTGGCAATTCTGTCGAGAGTGACAATTGGAAGTCAGAAGCCATATCCATTGCCAAAATATGGGCGACGGTGTACGTGTCGCCGGTGTCCGCAGATGATCCCTTGGACGCAACATTTGTGTACGTGGCGTACAGTTCACCCTCTGGACCATCGGTGGAGATGCCGGCTCTGGCTGAGAAATAACTGTCCACCGGTGTTGCCGGCCACGACGGTTTCAATAGGGTCCCGTCCTCGTTGCAACTGCACATGATCAGAGATTTGTTGGTCATCCCGACACCATCGCCTGGGCTGACAGGACCGGCCGACAAAGTCGCGAGCGCTGCTTCGAGAGCAGGATGATCCTCACGCACGTAAGGAAAATGCTTTGGGTCCTGTGGAGTATACTTGGACGGGTACCCCGGCTCGTCAGAACTGCTCCAGAAAACATCTTTAGACGGAGCCAATGCAAGCGCGGCCGCCAGCATAGAGGATGTGCCGATGTAGGCATTCACGCTGAATGAACGATCGTGGGTCAAGTCAACGTAGTAATCGTCCGATACTCTGATTTGGTCCACCACGGGGACTTCCACAGACGCCAATGCAAATCGAGCGTACGCCATACAGTATTGGATGAAAATGTCATTCTTCGCTGCACCATTGCCCATCTGCAGCAGCCACTCCCGACCCAACGTGGCGGATTGCAACGTGGCATTGAGACCCTCCCACTCGTTGTGCAACCAATCTTGCTCATACACACTCAAACCCCATTCCTTGGAGCTCTTCATCAGGAAGTCCCAGAAGGCCTGTTCAGTGGGAATGCCTTTTCCGTTTTCGGGCTCGAGGATGAAGTCGAAATCGCCCCCGTTCTGCTTGGCATAGTCTGTGTCAACAGCCCAGTAACGATTGTGTCCCACAACGGGCCACTGGGTGTACTGGGTGAAGTTGGCAATTCCGTGAGGGAACGTGTCTGGGGTGGCGGTCCAGTTTTTCACTCCCCCTCCAACACCCTTGTAGTACCACCAGCTGTCCAGGAGGATGTAACGGAAGGGAATACCAACGTCAGCAGCGGAGTCATGGACTTTAATGAGAGCCTCTTCCTCGGACGTCGCGTTGGGTCCGTGGTTGTAGTACATGTACGCCCCGTTGTCTGTCGATACCCCAAGCTTTGACAATGAGAGGTCGCCGTTGGAACCATCCCAAGGTGTACGGGAAGCTGCCTGCGTCTTGCCGTGGAACTTGAGCAAGCAGTCCCCGAACCCACGCACGGCGTCATTCACGCCGGTGCCGACGAAGGCGGCTGTCGCAAACTCGAAACCTTCTGGGATGGAGTCAATTGAGCCCATCAGACCAAACTCCAACACGGATGCATCATCAGATGGGCTTGGCTGCGACCGCTGCACCGACGACCCAGCAAGAAAGTTCTGCCACGGGGAGAGTACCATGGCGTAAGACTGGTCGGCGTCGAACAGCACCGTGGGGCCGCCCATCGTGCCACCCACTAGTTGGGTACTCTTGCTCCACTCTCCGAAACGGGTTCCGTTTTCCATTCCTCCAACCATCTGGTCGAAGTAGGTCAAGTAGCCCAACTTGAGTGACTCCTCGCTGGGCTCTAGCACCTGCCATGAAGGAAACGCTGAGAGAACTTGCTCCTTCGCTACAGCAATGATCGGGTCCGTCGCAGTGTTAGACCTCGCGGTGGTATGATTTTGCAGGAACACTACGAGTGGCAAATCCGGGGTGTAGTCCCGCACAATTGTTGAGAAGCAGACCTCTTCCGATGTCGAGTCTCGCGTGCCGCTTGTACACGTGAAGTCTTGGCGCAGGTCGTGAAAGGTGCCCAGTGCATCCTTCCCTGTCGACTTCTCGGTGTGCCCGAACGGTTCTAACGTTTCCCCAGACAAGCGTGTGGGGCCCGACTCGAGCCACACTTTGCCGCCAACACTGAGTGCATACGTGGATATATTGTCGCCAACTTGCACAGAGAGCAAGTCTGACTGCAAAGCCAGTGTCGCGGGCAGGGACGACGCAGCTGCAAAAGCAGCGGCCACGGCCGAGCTTCTCATATTTGAAGGACGAAAGAGACCCCGCGTCAGAAAATCGAAGGGGCAGAACGGATTGAAAACATACCTCAAGTAATTCCACAAAAGCCACTTCTTGCCTTCACCAACGTACGCTCTCGCTCGCGGACGTTGCGTTGACCTTCCCATGCCTCGCCATGCAATGTCGTGCCAGGTGGGCATTCATTTGAAGCTGGTAAATACAACCTTGTCTCAACCAAGTATGACCAGCAACCCCACCAGTCATGCCAACAAAAACACCAACACAACCCGATACCATAGTCGGACGCGTCCACGACTCAATGATGCGCTGTGTCGTCGCTCGAGCTCGATGGCCGATCGCCGATCGCCGATCGCCGATCGGCCATCGGCGATCGGCGAGCCGAAGTCAGTCGCCGCGACTGCCGAAGTGCAGTACAGTGTGCATGATTATAAACTCAACGCCGCAACAACAAACAACGACGAAAAATCAATCGAAAATCCGAAAACCAAAGCGACAACGACGACGACGAACGACGAACGACGAACAACGAACGACGACGACGACGACGAACGACGAACGACGAACGACGAACGACGACAACGACGAAGATCTTTCTTTGTTCCAAGAGATCGGCAGACGTCTTTGATTTTGGCTACTGCACAGTTGATTACCGATCCGTTTATTATATTTTGCAGTGTCATAAAAGTCAAGAATGCATTTAATGAATTTCTGTTTTATGTATACAGTACTACTTTTCAGTGGCGAAAGAGTGCAACGCAGTCATTGGATTGCCACTGAGTGGTGAGTGGTTGTTCTCTTTTTGTCGCGATTTGGTGATTTGGTGATTTTGGTGATTTTGTGATTTTGTGATTTTGTGATTTTGTGATTTTGTGATTTTTTATTTCTTAAATTCGAAGATACTAACATTCATTTTAATACTAAGTGCACTACACTGCACATTGATACTAAATTGAAACACAATGTACAGTCATCAATTAGAAATATGAAATTTCAAAAATGCTGTTCGTGCACATTCAACGAAAAGATGAAAAGGAGCAAAGAAAGTCAGCGAACGAACGAACGAACGAACGAACGAACGAAAGAACGACGTCGCTCTTCTATAGTATGGCTATAAACACTGAATCAGTAAACCGTACATTCCACTTCACCCCACTTCCCCACGGCCACTTTCCCTATCCCACACTGACTAACAGTTATAATTCACAGGAATACACAAATGTACAGTTAGTTGATTTTACAGTTCGTTTTTCAGTGCACCGCGGCGACCGACCAGCGCGAGCGAGCGAACGAACGAACGAACGAACGAACAGTGAGCGTTGAGTGAACGAACGAACGAACGAACGAACGAACGAACGAACGAACGAACATCGCTCACTCACTCACTCACTCACTCAGCCGAACGAACGTTCGTTCGTTCGTTCGTTCGTTCGGCGTTGGAGGGCTCATAGTCATTCACTCACTCACTCACTCTCACTCACTGCAATGTCGGAGAGATTCGTTCGTTCCTTCGTTCGTTCCTTCGTTCGTTCCTTCGTTCCTTCGTTCGTTCCTTCGTTCCTTCGTTCGTTCCTTCGTTCGTTCCTTCGTTCGTTCGTGCATTCGTTCCTTCGTTCCTTCGTTTGTGTGATCCTTCGTTTGTTTGATCCTTCCTTCGTTTGCTCCGTCGGCGTTCGTTTCGTTTCGTTTCGTTTCGTTTCGTTTGTGCGTTTGTTCCTTCGTTTGTTTGATCCTTCGTTTGTTTGCCCCTTCGTTTACTCCTTCGCTTTGCGTTCGTTTGTGCGTTCGTTCGCTTTGCGTTCGTTCCTTCGTTGTTGGAGTTTGCGAGTTTGCGAGTGTGGAGCGTTGCTTGCAGTATTGGAGTTTGGGAGTGTGGAGCGTTGGAATGATGGAGGTTGGCGTGTGGGGTGTTGGAGTTGTTGGTGTAGCTAGTAGTCGTTCATCGTTGGAGTTTGGAGTTTGGGAGTTGTAGTCGTCGGTCGATCATGACATGTGGCTGCTCGTTTGCGTACATCTTGTAAAGAACGGAGGTGACTGTGACCCCTCACGGCGCTTCGACAAAGTGCAGTGCAGACGTTGTGCTTTTGTGTGTGTGTGTGTTTGTTCGTCTGTCTCTCGCGTGGTGTTTTTTTTCTCGCAGCTTTTCCTCCTTGAGCTTGTCGTGGACGTCTGGCTCCGCGGCACCCTGCGCGTTTTGTTGGCGTCGGCTCAGCTGCAGCCACACACTTGCAGTAACGTTGGTTCCAACACGACACCGCGCCGGAGGTTTGTGACTCGTCGAACACAAACTTCCGTGGACTTCTTCGGCGTGGCGCAGCATGTCGGGCTTCGGTACCAATGACGGTTTGGACGATGCAGATCAAGTTGCGCTGCTGCAAAATATCTTCGACGACATGAAGCCCGACGGATCGGGCAAAGTTCCTGTTCTACCTCTGGCCGAGCGTTTAGCGGCACTTGGACTTCCGGAGCAAGAAGTGCGAAACTTTGAAGAGCGTTGCGACCTTCTCGAGCTCGACAGGGTTGCCTTCAATGACTTCGTGGAGTTCTTCCGCGATGCAGATGACGCCGATGAAACGATGGACTCACCACAAGACAATCAACGATATTCAGCCTCCTCCTTACCGTCGCCGCACCACACGTCAGATGTCATTACACCGACACGTGGAAAACGCGGCAGTCTTCACCGTGTTCGAAGCATTCACATCATGGCGTCTAACCAGCGCCAAGGGCGCCGTCCTGTGAAACGAATGGACTCTCATGGTGTGCTTGTGGCTGAGGACGTGCTCCACTTGATGCGCAGCAACAAGATGAAGCGACAACGTGTCGAGAAAGCTCAGTATCTTCTAAACCAATTGCAGCACCGCCTTGAATTGCTCACGGATGAGCTGAACACTATCGACGAAAATGATACGTCCCATTCTGAACGAGAGCGTATTGCAATTCGTCGAAACCACGAACTGCAGGCAAAAGTGGACGCCTTGAAGAAGCAAATTGCAAAATACAACAGTAGTCAGGAGCAGCTAGAAAGCGACCTGACCCAGCACAAGCAAGCCATCAAGGCGCTCACGTCTGCAGTCGATGAAACGAAGAAGCTGCGCACCACATTGCAGCGTCGACGCAGTACGCTGGCGCAGGAGGCATTGAAGCAGCAAGAAGCCAACAGCAGTCAAGCCCAAAAGTTGCTGAAGGCCCAGAAGCTGTACCTGCTGGCGGAATCTGAGCTGCAAACACGTTCAGATGAAGTGGAAGATCTCAGAGCAAGCATCGCGCACCAGCAACAAAGCATCGATCGACTGCAGAAGAAGATACACGAGAACGGAGTGACGAAAGTCTCTCTGCAAGATTCGCTGACGGCGCTTCAAACTCGGTCTCCGCAGCCGAGACGCCGCATGAAGCGATCCAAATCGGCATTTAAAGCGACTAAAGACGTGAACCCGAACGTGCGCAAGCTTCGCGAACAAACTCAGCAGCTCTGCCGCCGCATCGGCCAGATTGAAGGAATCGAGAGTCGTGCGACCAGGGACACTTTCGCCGAAGAGCTACTCATCGAGCTGAAGCAAGGTTCACAGGATATGAAGCCGAAGGTGCGAGCCAGTTACTGTGTGACCCTTGAGTTTTTGTGAGTGCGAGTCAACTTAATGTGTGGCGTCCGTGTGGTAGGTGATGACCCCAAGAAGGTATTCCAGCCTGCAGCGAGACAAGTCCATGGCTCGCTTCAAAAAAATGATGGTCCACAAGGTGTCCATGACCAATTTGACCGCGATGAGTCAGTCGCTCGTTGAAGAGGAGAACAGCGCTGACGAAGACGACGAGGAGGACGAGGATGAGGACGAGGACACGCCGCCACCACAGTTGACACGGCATGAATCACAACAACTGCTCGTGCAGCTGCTGAGTCAGGCAGTGAAGCAGTGCGCAGCCGATTCCAAAAAACGCGAAGATGAAATCAACAACGCAACGTGAGCCACTCTGCTGATTGGTCTGGTGTCTTACTGTGATCTCACCCTCGTCTTGACACTGTGCCAACTAGGACGAAGGTTGGATCCGACGGCCCAGAAGTCGAGGAAGGCGGCTTTTTGTGCTCGAATTGTGAATATGCAAATGCTTTCTTCCGCTTAACTTGTCGTCGCTGCGGTACCCGGCGGTACAAGTACATTGGCGGCATGGAACGGACCAGATTAGCGGCGCGAGCGCGGTATGTCGACGAAAAGCTAGCCAAGCGTGGGGACAACCGATTTTACCTCGCCCACAAAAAGGGGTTCGAGTGGCATCTCCGAGAGTATCGGATTGAAGTTGATGGGTTCGCCTGCGAGGCCAACAGCAAATCTAAAGGTGCTTTTTCGCCCGCGAAGGCACACGAAGAGCGCAAAAAGCAAAAAGGGCAGCGTCAAACAAGTGCTGTCCAACGTCGAGTTTTGTGAGTGTTGCATTGAACATCGCATAGCTACGTTGCGCCCCGCCACGCAGGAGACCCCACCGCTTACACCGTGTGTTGGCTGTTCGCAGGTTCAAACGACTCAAATATGGAACCATGGTGGACATCCGCTGTGACAAGCGCACAGTTGAAATTGCACTTTCGCCCAACATTCCACCGACTTTGATGCGCAGCATGCTCATGGCCGACTTCGAGCGAAAAGTGCACCGGGCGTTGGAAAAGAAGAACTCTCGTTTGAAAAATCTGCCTATCAACGACGACCCTGATGTTTCAGAAGGTGACAACGATTTGCTTTCAAAAATGCCGGCGTTGGAGGAGTATGGAGAGGTACGATTTCAGAAGCATGGCTGCACTGGCTGGTGTGGATCGGACAACAGTATGCCTCACAATATGTTGACGCTTCTCGCAGGTCGTGGTGAAACGTTTCAAAGCGGCCAACGAAGCGGATGCAAAGAAATGCGTGTTGATGATGACCAAGGCCCGAGATTGCTGGGCAGCGCAAGAATTTTTGAGACGCGAAGAAGCAGAGCGATTGCGGAACTGCGCATTGTGGCTCGAGATCATTTTCAAGAAGTACAAAAACATCCTCACAGACATCCTGCGCAACGAAGAGAACGGCAAGATGGTCCTCACTGCTGAAGCGCGCATTGTTCGGGACAAACGGCTCCGCGGACTCGGCCAGGTGCCAAAAGACGGCCAAAAGCGCTTTGGAGACGAAACTATCGATCAATGTGACACGGCACTTGCCGAGGCAAAGGTGATTAACATGCTGCAGGAAGCGACAGAAGGGCGTGGTGGCAAGCAATTCGACAAGGTTTATCCCCCGTACATGGAGCATCAAACAAGAGCGCAAGTCCATGCCCAAATCACCCCTGTGAAGCCGTTGCCGAAAGCGAAGAATGGTGGTCGCTCCCCACCCAACCAAGCTCGAAGGCGCAGCAGCGGCTCAAAATCGCCCATGAAAGAACCTCGACATTCTGCCAGCCTAGACGCTGTCGAGAAGATGACTGTGAAGGGTGTCCTTGCAAATGCCAAGAAGCCCACCAAGGCCGCGCGCGACAAGGCTGCGGCGCCTGCCTCGCCTGCAGCGCCTGCAGAGGTCAACTCAAACTCCTCAACACCTACACATGCCGATGTGTAATAGATGACAAATTACTTGTTTGTCGCGTGCACTGGTAAATTATTCGTTTGTGAAGAACTTTAGTTTGCACTCAAAGCAACAAATGGTGCACGTAATCAGTCAATTGATCGTCAACGGCTCTCAGTGTTTTGTTGTTTCTTGCTTGAAATCACGTACTTTTCAACCATCGTTTTATGCACCGCCACTTTTGTCAGCAGCTGGCCCCGCGTCATTCTGAGAGGCGTCGTCCAGCTCCTTGAGCATGCGTGTGAGCGTTTGCAGACCGTCGCAGGCAGCAATATGTTTGGCATCACAGGCCCGCGTGAGATACTTTTTCGCCAATGAATGGTCTGGTTGCCTCATCCCGACTCCATACAAGCACATGAGACCAAAGTTGGCACAAGACGCGACGTGGTTCAATTCACATGCGCGGTGGAACAGGCCAGCAGTTGTGGCCTTGCTCTGTTGCGTTGGCGGCTTTACTTCGTTGAAATTTTGGGCCAACAAATTACAAGCTGTACCATGGCCTCCGAAGCAAGCCACGGTGAGATAGTCATTTGCCATGCCCTTGTCGACTTCGATTCTATTCGCTGCGCTAACTTGTTCCTGACCGCCGTCCGGGAATCCGAAATTCCTGAGAACCCCAGCCGTGAAGCAGGAATTCACATGTTGATGCTGACATCCAAAATGCAGCAGTTTCATTGCATTTCCAGCATTCTGTTCAACCCCCACTCCCCGTAAGTACAAGTTTGCGAGCTTAGAACAAGCGGTCAGCGCTTGTGGGGCGACTTTCTTCGACGGAGTGTCCAACTTTGTTGCCGCGCTGGCGATGGCTTCAGCTGCATTTCCACACGTGAAGCGGTACATAGATGCCAAAGCTTTACATGCATCTGCGTCTCCATAGCGGCACCGTTTCTCTACTTTATGCACTCTTTCTCTCTCTTCTAACTGTTTGCGCTCTTCGACCAAGCGATTGATCTTGCGCTCGTCCATGGTGGCGACCGCGGCCATTTGTCCAGTTCGGTGGGCTGAGTTCGAATTTATCGTTTCATCCAAATTTCTTGTTTGAGCGGCACAGCAATCAAAAAAGGGTGAGTATTTCCATACATATTGCGTGGTACTCTCAGCATTCTTGCTGGTGCTTCAAGCAACACGCCCGTGCCATCTTCGAGATTCGACACAGTGCGAGTGCTACTAAGTCTAGCTCATTCTACCGCGCCACCGCCTCCACGGTCATCGTCACCGTCACCTGTGAACACAAGCTGTCGGAACCACACAAGTGACGCACTAAGTCCAATGAGCGGGGCTATCACCTATCACCTCAGCGGACCTAACCACACAAGCATACAGAGATTTCAGTTTTTGCGGTGACGCCGGCGGTCACGGGTTGTTGCCGTCCTTGACACACGCAACCCCAACCCCGTGCCGCACCTGATACCTGACACGTTCGAGCAAATGTGCCATCGTCATGCCACTATTTTAGCAGAACAGTCCTCAGTTCATTGTATGGACCATACCACGTCCAAATTCAATTCCACGGCAAACAAACAAACACACCACCAACCCAATGTTCAGAAATCCATGGTAAGTACTGAGTCTGTATGTATGCACTGCCTGTGACGTCTGTCTTGCCGGCAGCTTGCTTGTCCGGCAGAACGGACCACAAAGAAGAAGAAGACGACGACCACGCGGCGACGCGGCCGTCTGTGTGTGCGTGTGTCACCAACGACCAACGATGATGACGACGACAAACGAACGAACCAACTGTCGGTTGCGAACGAAGGTGCGGCATGCGCGCGTCATGTCCGACAACTGCCCGAATTCACATGGTCAACCTCTTAAATCACATTCAGTTCTTTGTACTACCGTAAATTCTGCACTCCGTTTCTTATTCAATGACACTGCGCATACCGTAATTTGATCTTCGGGGGTGGAGTATAATAACAGCGTTTGACTCTGTTTCGGGAAAGGCATCCAGCAACGGTGTACGTTTTGCGGTGGACGTTATGTGTTAAACGTACAGATTTCAATGATCCCGTTTACCAGTTCATTTCATCTAGACGAACTGCATGAATGTACGTTATAATAACCTCGTACATGTACATTTTTTGCACGAATTTGTCCAATTCACCGTGTACGTCTAAGTGTACAAATGTACAATGTAGTTTGTATGTGTGGCTGTATGTGCGTAAATCAATTTGTAATCAGTCCGATATAGCATGTGTACAATAAATGTACGGTGTTGGCCCCGGCGGCGTGCACGGGGGAACGTGGTGAGTTAGTGACACAGCCAGAGAGCTCTCTCACTCACTCACTTTAATTAAAGTTCAATGTATGTATACATTACTATTTTTGTACTTTTGAATGTTTCCAAAAACGGGAGATCAAAGTAAAAGTTTCTGGATCGCAGTCGGTCACAGCAGCAGCGACTATGATTATATGCGAACAATGCGAGCGATTTTATCCCTCTTCTAATGTAATTTTTCTGTGTACTAGTACAGATAGGTTCAGTACCAGGTACCATCTCAAATCTGACAGAAAATGAAGCAACGAAACGTTACAACGACAACGACGACGACGACGACGACGACGACGACGTTTCGTTGCATCGTTGCCGTTGTTGTCGTTGTCGACTTATTCTTACGTTTCGGTCGAGGACATGACCCACCGACTGAACCACGGCAACCACAGCCACGGAGACGACGCACTGAGTGCGTGCGCGGGTTGAATCGTTCAATGTTGTGTTGAGCGAGGAACGCGGCGAGATCATTTCCATCCACTCGGAGAAAGACATTTTGGGTTAGTGACGAGGAGAGCGCAGCTTGCACAGCAACTGTCAATGTACCTGTTGTATGACTTCGCGGCGCACATCTTGAGGTCGGCTTGGTGGAAGAGTGGTCGTTGATATGATGTGCAGGGTAGCTTATTCGCTTCAGTAGCGAGAAATATCAAACATGGACAACTTTTTATGGCAACAAAAGTTCCAGCCACATCTTGAAGGCGCGTGCTTTGAATTGCGGTGGGCGCCATGAGGCCCTGGCGTCGACGGGGGAACAATCGGTGACCTACGGTAACAGCAAATATCTAGATTGTCAACACCTACGGAGTCCCACGGCTCCGACCCACAACTGTCGCGATGGCTACCGAACCGACGCCAGTGCAGCTAGCCGCAGTGTTGAAAGCCAATGAATACCCCGTCACAATAAAGATGTACGACAGACCCAAGTTCGCCATTGGAGTTGAGAAGACAACCATCATTGAAGAATACAAATATGCAATCGAGGAGTTTACTGGCATTTCGTGGGAAGCTCTAGAGCTTGTCAAGGAGGAGAATGTGAAAGTGCGACTCCGCAACACAGACTCAGGATACGAACACGGCATCAAGACGGACACCGTGCTGCTATGCGTCCGCTGCCCGTTGACCACAGAGGATGTTCGAAAAGTATTCGTCACCGGCCGCGTTGCCGACTACCCTGCTCGTAAAGGTGGCTTGACCATTTCGGCAAGCGACTGTGCCCACACAAAGCGTCTTGACCTGACGGCAAAAGCATTTCTGCCAATGTTGCGGGCGGAAACTTGTAAAGTGAGAACTCTAAAGTTGAGCAACTGTGGTGTCTCGGACCTTGGCTGCAGCGACTTGTACGAAGGCCTCAGGCACAACAAAACGCTCAAGCACTTGGTCCTGAGTCAAAATTTTATTACCAATGACGGAGCTCTCAAACTTGCTGACGCTCTTGGGCGCAACGGTACACTTGAAACGTTGGACTTGAGCCACAACCCACACATCGGGGACGACGGAATTATAGAGCTGTGTGAAGTTTTAACTCCAGACCCACGCCAGCCCGACAAACCTTTGAATACAACACTGAAATGCTTGGATTTGAGTGGAACCGGGTTAACCGACGAAAGTGCTCGTCAACTTGCAGGAGTGATTCGCTTGAACACGTCCTTGCAGGAATTGAGACTCCGAAGTTTGCACCATGAGGACCCTGAAGACGAAGATGCAAGGATGACTGGCAGTGGGTTTTGGTCCTTGTGCGAAGCGATCAAGGGTGTACCATTGCCCAACGGTTCGTACCGTGAGTCGACGCTGCAAATCCTGGACCTTGGTCACAATCCCGGCGGTGTCACCGACAGCGCCTTACAGCAATTGGCCGATTCCATCAATACGAACAAAAAGTACGCCCATCGAGGCCGTTTTGTGCAGTGGTGCAACGTGTGTTGCATTGTGTATTGTTTACTTGTTCACTTGTTGCTGTGTCTGTGTCTGTGTACAGAATGAAAAAGTTACGCCTTGCGTACTGTGATATTAGCGATGGCGGCGCCAATCTTATTGCATGCGGGTACGTCAATAGATGGACTTGACTGACCTTTTGGGTCAGTGAGGTTCTTGTTCACAAAGGTACTCTGCATGTGTAGTCTGGAGGAAAATGAACGAGAATATCGACAGAGTGCTGACTCTGCCATTGAAATCATCCTCGTTGGTTTGTAGAGACCTCTGTGCGCCCCGCCATTGTTACGGCGTTGTCATCGTGTGCGACTGTCGACAGGCAATAAGACATTACAAGAACTTGATTTGACTGGTAATAGTGTGAGCGATGCGGTAAGAATGTCGTTGACATGAGTCACCGTTTCGGGTTTCGGGCTCATTCGCGAATATTGGCGTCACTCGCAGGCGATGAAGGCCTTTGCTCGAGTTCTGACATCTCCGAACAGCGGGCTCAAGTTAAATCGGCTGCTGCTGGCCTCGAATGCGATAAGCGACACCGGGTTGGTGTCGCTTGCGTTGGCGTTGCAGAGAAATGCAACTGCCTCGTTGATAGAACTCGATCTCAGCGACAACATGATTAGTGACGTTGGGGCTCGAGCAATGTGCCTTGCACTGGAGGTGGTGCGCAATTTGCAGGTTTGTCACATCTTTGCTGAGCTATCATCATCCGCACCAGACTGTAACAGCAGTCCAATTGTGTGTGTAGGTACTGCGACTGCGAGGAAATTTACTCTCTGACGTCGCCAAACAAGAAGTACGGGATATCTGGGTCAAGTCCGGTCGACGGACAATATGCTTGCATTTGTAGCGATTACATTCATGTGCACTGCAATTAAAATTACGTCGACCACAGGCGGCTTTGCAGAAAATTTATTGAGTGTTGAGGCACGTCCGCAACAAAAGCCTCTTGTGCAGACGACGTCGTCGTGCTATTGTGCAAAGCCTACATACAGAAACATTTATGTGATTCGGGAACAGAAACCCTCGTTTGAAGTATGCAGTCAGTGTACCTTTTCCACCAGTGGCAGATAAAACCGAGCACTGCCATCAATGGGCACCAATTCCATGAATTGGTCAAAGTCAGGCACCCGACATGCCAACTGTGTGAACAGCAGAGTCAAGGCCGCCCGAACAAACTTTGCGCAAAGCTCTCCATGAAGTGGCACCATATTGGTGGTGGAAGACTTCTGCCGCGACATTGGATTCCACTGTGCACATGTCGTTGCTACGTGCTCAACGTAAGCCTGCGACCTCTGAAAATGACTAGAAAGGCGGAACTGTGACATCGCAACCAACACTTTTTGCTTGTACGTGGCGGTGTCGAACAGTTCTTGCATTGCATCGAGGAGGAGGATTGTCTCCTGCCACATTGCCACGTCGTTGCCTAACAAACAATCCAACGGTCGCCACACAGCTGAGGCAAAGCCATCTTCCAAATTTTCCAGGCCGTCATCGTCATGTGCAATCTTCCCAATCAGAGCAGAAAATGCGCACGATGCCACGAAGCATACCGCCCCTGCGCACTGGCGTTGCTTTGCTAGAAGCAAGAGTTGGAGTGATTGCAACCACCCAGGCGTCCGCGACTCTGAATTGGAAACTTTTGCGCTGGTCAGTTCACTCAGCATTGCGGCACCCAAGTCGCTGGACAACGGCGCACGCGGGTGCAGTAACACAGCAAGAGCGTGTCGAAGGTGTGTCGCTTGTGGTGCTTGGGTCCCTTCAAATTGTTGGCTATCACTTGGGGAGGAACGGAAATTCGACGGCACACATTTCAGCCAATAATCCGCTGATTCGCGCATACAAGGACAAACAACTGATCGTAACCGAGTCCACAAAATCTGCTCGCCCTCACTTGCAGCCTCCTTGGAAGAGTGCGGAGCGTTCAAAGTAACCACGTATTGCGACAACAAGAGCTGATAGCTCCGCCGCAAAGCCTGTTGGCCCAAGTTGTGACCCGGGGCGCAGCACCAAGTCACAAACTCGATTACACAATGAGCTACATCGAGGGACGCCAGCACAACATCTTTAGTCGACAATATTTGTCCGACGTTGTGAGCGGCCCCCTTAAAGCTTTGTATGTGCAGCAAATTGCAAAAAATATCCACGATGCGCAATGCGACTTTGAGTTGCTTGTCGCCATGTGTACTTTCCTGCGATTCCAACCCCGCCCAATTTGCCTCCAGAGTTGAAGTGCACATCCCTTCCGCTCCTGGGCCATTGCTGAGGAGATTTTCACTGCTCATACGGCTTCGATGAAGCTGTCTCATTCTAAAACGTGATGTTGGACCGCGAAAATTCTGCGTGAGCACGTTGGCCACAAACCATACGCCATGCGATGTTGCGCATGCAACGCAGTACCAAAACAAAGTGGCAAACAACGGGATTCGGCCCATGTTATTGTCTCGAAAATCGTCTGCTGTGAGCAAAATAGTCATCATGTCACCACAGAAGTCCCTCAAAGCTTGTGGAGACACGCTCTTGAGCATAGAAATGGGACTCGTCAAAGCATCTTCGGCTAGTAATGTTTCGATCACGGCCAGCGGTTCAGTGGTTTGGCCCTCTTGAGTTTCTTGCTGGGATTGCGTGTGAGTGACAACAAGCAAAAAGCATCGCAACACCACGCGCGTACAAGCGCTGCGAGCCTTGAAAATATACGAGGGAGACGTGACTATTTCCGGCAACAAACGCTCGATGGCTTCCAGAAGGGCGCGTGCCTTCAAGGAATCTCGGGTGAACTCAGGGAATTGAACCAACTCGGGAATTCCTGCCATGATTTCCAAGTCTGCGCGCCGCAAACGCTGTAGGAGCGGTTCGAGCACATCAAAACTGATCAGCACAGGTTTATCCGACTTCAGATTCATGACCAAGAGGGGAACTGTGCTTGCAGCATGACGGCTGTCGGTCCAAGACGAAATGGTGAAGTCTCGGTGTGACAGTTTTGCCGTTGTGAGTTGCGCAAGCATTCTCAGATACGGAACCAAGAGTTTACTGCGCGGATTGCCCTCCATGAGTCGTTGTAGAATTGTGGAGACTGGTGACCACCCATTGATCAAGAACAACACAGCGACTATCTTGGGAGGGAGATCATGTCCCCAATTTTCCACCTGAATCGGCTTGTTTCGCTGGTTTAGTCCACCACAACCAATTAGCAATTGCCAGACAACCAAGCACATTGACAAAAGTATGAACACAGTACGTACCACCATCTTCAGCGCATCAGCTACGTTGACCGCTATGTATTCCGAAATGTAGGCCGACAACTGGGAATACTGCTTCAAGCGTAGCTCAAGACTTAAAAGCAGCACGGAATTGCCCGTTCTCCCTTGCTGCTTGCATTGTCGGGCTCTCTGCTCCACTACGGAGGACCAAATTTGCAGGTCGTGACTGTCACAAAGTAGGCAGAAAATGACGAGTCAAATACGCGCTGCTCATCCCTGCGCAAAAGTGCACGCACATTGATCTTTGCAGCATGTAGTAAATCTCCAGCAGGATGGTGTTCGAATATTTGTGCTTTTGTCGCGCTGCGGAATCCTGTCTGTCTGCGGGCTTGAACCATAAACCGACGGAAGATTGGGGCAACGCACTCCCAGACTCGCTGGACAAAAATTCGCGTTCCGTATTAATAACTATTTGCTGTGCGAGCACGATGTCCAGTGGCGCAAAGTGCGCAAAATTGAGCACGTTTCCATTTGATTTGTGATCACTGTTGGGTCTTGGGAGGTTCTTGTGGACATCCTCACGTTCGTCGGAACCCAGGTGATCACTTCCATCGCTGCCGGACTCAGCAGTCACATGACTTTTCAAGTCCAATGGCGCGTCTGAGCTCAGCCATGGTGGGAGGCTGCCTGTCAAAGCTCCCGAAATTGCTGATTGCTTGCTTTCGGTCCTAGAAACACCGGTATCGAGAACAAAATCCGACGACGCAACGACGTTGCCGGTGACGACAAATTGTTGGTGTATCGAAGCGGAGGATTCGCTTGCTGATTTGAAAGCCTGTGCAATTGCCCAACACGTCAGTACCAAGTCATGGAGACGATCAACAATCGCAGACTACAACGCAAGAGCGAGCTACTCACAGGTGTCGTTGGCAGCTTGACCTGGCTGGAGCTGCGGAGTCGGTGCGCTCGGGTATGCGTGTCATTTACATGGCTTGTGGACACCCCGTTGCAAATCCATGTATCTATTGTTTTAATTGGGTGAGTAAAGCACAGCAACGGTGCTGTCGACTCACATCCGTTGGCAGTGGTTGAATGTCTGACAGCCGGGTTCCTGGAGTGAGAAGCCATCCATTCCGAAAATAAAAAGTCCTCGACACGGTACGACCTAATTTTGGTCAGTTCCTGCTCGCGGGCAATGCTCGACGCTGTCATCCGTGTTTTGCCGTCAAATTTTGAAGGAGCTGAACGAAGGATGCTCTGCTCGTCCTCGAAGAAACCTGCATCGGCATTTCGCCGACCAGCACCATTTGGACCATTGTTAGAAGTGTGGAAGATGAACCAGTGGGGATATGTCCAAACTTCCATGCGTTTTGTGGTCAAAACGAAAAACCATCGCGGAGTCGGAGCGATGGCGATAACCTCCCTACGAAGTGAGTGTAATATGGGTTGGACTTGCCTACCGCCATGGGCGCGACAATTCAAAAAGAGACTCACCCGCCGTCCGCAAACGTATACTCAAAAGCTGACTTCGTAGCACAATGCGTCTGCAGCTACGTACAACGAGACTGGTCAAAACAGATGTTTGACAACCGACGAGCATGATCGCTGATATGGGAACGTGGACTCACACAACTTGAAGCGCCTCCCACAAGATCTTTGTGCGATTTCGCAGCAACCTTCGGCGATGGTAACTCGTTGTCTTCCGAATGCCTACGAAACGAGGACGCAGTTAACATACGCGACGAAGTAGGAACAAAGCAGTTTGCTCCTCTTGGCGATACACATACTCATGTTGATCTCCACCACCAGGGGATGATACTCTTGGCGCTGCTTTGGAAATGGACCCACTTTTGCTTTGTTCAGAGACACAGTGATGCAGAGTTTGAGGATGCCGCAACAAATAGCAGGAAATGCTGGTACGACTTCCAATGAGGAGTTGGACGTTCTTGAAATGATGCACAGCCCCCTCTGGCTCGTTGACATCTTCTTTGTGGTCATTGCAGAAGGGTAAGAGAGCGAGTATAGACACGCTGTCGTGTCGCCAGTATCTCCGAAAGAGCACATGGCGAAATCCTCCAGACACTGGATTGACATGGTAGCCACAGGCTGAATTAAGTCTCATGGCCTGGACACGTCAACACATAGTCTCCACAAATGAACAACATCTTTAAGTCAGCAGATTCGCACCATGCTGTACCTTCGAAGTGTCAAAACAATCACGTGCTACTTCCAGTGGGCCTTCAAAAATTTCGTGGGCAGATAGACCCATGCCAGCCAACGAAGTCGAGTTGAGAGCGAACGACGCAGACTCCAGGGGGTGAATCGGGGCCGTGGACCCGGTCGTTTCGGGGTTGGCCTGGAGTTACGCGCGCAAAATGAATACACAGAAGGGAATGATATGGGTTCATTGATAGCGACACAATACAAGCCACGAAGAATATACCATGATGTCACGGCCAGATACGCCGTCGAAGACAAAGTCGACCTCGTCATCCTCATCATCACTACTAAACAGAATCGATGATTCCATCGACCAGTTCGTTGCATCTGTTCCACTGGTTGCACTTGATTTAATGATATCCAAAAACGAAACTTGCACCTCATTGTCGGACATCACTGCAAGCCAAGGATGTAAAAATTGTAAGTCGCAAATGTGTCCATGGCCAGGAAGGACAACGTGCAGTTCGCAGACATGCTCAAAAGGCCCAGATTCACAGGAATACAAATTGATTGCACTTCCTTCGCAAACAGCAACTCGTCCTGTGTCAGCACAGACGGATATTAAAACTTCTTGCTCAGCAATTGCCAGCGACGCCAGCGGTAGCTGATACGCTCTGGTCTTGTTGCGGTGCGGAGCCTCGCTGCCGTCGTGATGATGGCCATGCTCAGGTGCCGTGGGTCTACCGTCGTCAAGGTTTGGGTCGCGCCGCCAATTATGATACGCACAAATGTATGTGACGTCTCTCTCTTGTTCCACAGTAACAATGCAATCGTAGAGCATACAGTGCTTGATTTTTAACACTGATGTATGCAACTGCCGGATTTGGTGAGTCACGGTGCTTGTTGTGCCAGAATACTTGCGAATGAAACCGCTCGGGTGGGCCAGCAAGTATGCACTTGTCAATTCATCCTGGCGGTACTTGCGCACGGGACATATCAAAGCATTCGACGTGGACGATTGGTTTTGGAAACGCCAACGTTCATTCTCGGCAGTGTTACCGCTACTGTTGGAAGAATTCTGCGACCCTGGAGCTGGGTCCACACAGAGCTCCACGAGCGTCTGCACGGGCAGTTGCGCAAGGAGTGGCATTTGTGCTCACTGTTGGGCCAAGTGCAGGCGCCCACTCAATCCTTATTGGTGGGGAATGAAGTTAGGTCTTTCTTCGTTATGCAGCTTTGCATTTGCAGGCAGAAGCCCACGTCAAGCATCGTGGGTGCTGAAATTGGCCACTGGTGTACACCTGTTAGGCCTCCTGGCAGACGTCCACGTCCGCGAAATGTCTCTGCAAATAATGCCGTGCTTGTTGATGTCTTAGAATTCCTGCCCTGCTCTGGCTCCTGCCTGGTCCGAATCAGACCCCACGAGCACATGATCGCACAGAATAACAAAGGACTCACAGTAGTCAGGCTCACTACATGAAGAAGAAGCAACTTCAAGCGACGAGCATCTTTGAACCCGCGGGACGCCGAGCGACCAGACAAGGGACAGGAGCCATTGAAAGAATGCGATGAATGGGCAGAAGAAGTAGCAAAGCAACAACAAGCGACAACAACAACAATTTCGATCCAACCACTACCACCGCCGCATGCCGTCACCACCACCATCATCACCACCATGGCGACACAATACGACGACGAGCGACGCCACAGACGACGGACGACGAACGACGAACGACGAACGACGAACGACGAACGACGAACGACGAACGACGAACGACGAACGACG
>ENA-OWNT01001098-OWNT01001098.1-seawater-metagenome-genome-assembly--contig:-NODE-1098-length-39329-cov-4.593906_pt1 | contig 39329 bp, 37 predicted proteins | sample MGYA00238136_ERZ651165 | MGnify/ENA primary metagenome ERZ651165 (study PRJEB26861, sample SAMN08777766) | seawater metagenome | isolation source: coastal seawater | place: USA: Florida | collected...
TCCAGTTCCTCGATCAGCGTGTCGGAACAGATCTCGGCGCGCAGATGCAGGTGGTGGCTGATCTTCAGCGCCCCCGCCGTGCGCATCGCCAGAATCTCATCGGCCAGCCCGCGCGCATAGCGACGCCAGCCGACACCACCCTTGCCCTCGATGGACCCCACCCGGATCGCATCGAACACCGTTGTGATGCCCGTCGCCGCCAATTCGGCGTCATGGGCGACGATGGCGGCGTTGTGAGGCCATTCGGCACTGGGGCGCGGGCGGATATGACGTTCAAGGTTGTCTGTGTGCAATTCGATCAGCCCCGGAACGACATAATCGCCGCCGCAATCCACCGCCCCGGCGGGCACCGCCGCGCCTTCGGCGATATCGGTGATTTCGCCGCCCTGCATCCGCAGGCTGCCTGTGATCTCCTGCTCGGGCAGGATCAGCCGGGCGTTGGCAAGGATCGTTTCATCTGTCATCACAACGCGACCTCTTCGAGGTTTGGAATAAAGGAAATACGGCCATGACGACCTATCGTCGATACGGCATTTATGTCGTCCCAGAGGGAGAGTTCTACCGCAAAGGGGCGCATTGGCTGGGATGGGACAGTGCAGCGGGGACTGTCCTGCCGCATCCCGTTCTGGACGGTCTGCCGGGTCCCGTGGACGAGATGACCGGCACGCCCCGGAAATACGGGTTTCACGGCACCATCAAGCCGCCCTTCCGGCTGGCCGAGGGCCTGTCCGAACAGGATCTGCACATCGCGGCCACGGCACTGTGCGCGCAGCTTGCACCGGTGCGCATTCCGGCCCTGGCCCTGCGGCGGCTTGGCGGGTTCGTTGCCGTGGTTCCTGACCAGCCGTCCGAAGCGCTGGCGCATCTGGCTGCCGAAGCGGTGACCGGGCTCGACCGGTTTCGCGCCGCACCGACCGAAGCCGAGCTGATCCGCCGCCGCAAGGCCGGGCTGAGCGACCGGCAAGAGGCGCTTTTGACCCAATGGGGTTACCCCTATGTGCTGGAGGAGTTCCGCTTTCACCTGACTTTGACGGGGCGGCTTGGCAGCGACGCCGATGCCGTGGCCGACAGGCTGTCGGCGCATTTCGCGCCGGTTCTGCCTGCCCCCTTCACCATCGACAGCCTGTGCCTGATGGGCGAGGACACGGATGGGATGTTCCATCTGGTCCACCGCTATACGCTTTCAGGATAAAGCGCCGACAGGGCGGCCTGAACGCTGTCGTCCAGCCGCCCGCCATTGTCGATCTGGGTCACGCGCAGGTCATCGGGCAGCGACACCTCGCGCGATAGGCGGGCGCGGATATCTTCGGGTGTTTCCCGCCCCCGGGCGGCCAGACGCCGGGCCAGCACCTCTGGCTCTGCCGTGATATGCAGCACATGCAGGGTCGGAAACGTCCCGGCCGCCGCCGCAAGCTGCGCCCGCGACAGGTTGGCCAGCACATCGACGCCCAGCGCCAGCGTTTTGTGAACCGAAGCCGGAATGCCATAAAGCAGCCCGTGGGCCGACCACCATAGGGCAAACCCACCGGCAGCACGGCGGGCGTCGAACTCTGCCGGTGTGACGCCTTCGAAATCCTCGCCACCGGCCGCTGCTGGCCGGGTGATCGCCCGCCTGACCCGATGGAAATCGGGATTGGCGGCAATCAGCGCCTCCATCACACTGTCCTTGCCGACCCCCGAAGGGCCGACAACGGCAATGAAGCGGCCCTGTGTCATGCGGCCACCGGGGTGAAACGGCTGACGTCGACCTCGCGGTCGGCGACGCGCGACCGGGCCTCAACATCGTGGAAGATGCCGACGATAGCCGCGCCACCTGCCTTGGCTTCTTCGATCAGCTGCAACACGGTTTCCCGGTTCGTGACATCCAGGCTGGCGGTCGGTTCATCCAGCAGCAGCGCCGGATAGCCATGGGCAAAGCCCCGCGCGATGTTCACCCGCTGCTGTTCGCCGCCCGAAAAGGTAGTGGGCGACAGCGACCAGAGCCGTTCGGGAATGCGCAGCCGGGCCAGCAGATCGCGGGCGCGGGCAAAGGCCGCGTCATCCTCGACCCCCAATGCGCGCAACGGCTCGGCCACCACTTCCAGCGTCGGCACCCGCGGTACGACACGCAGGAACTGGCTGACATAGCCCAGGGTTTCGCGCCGCAGGGCCAGGATCTGGCGCGGCTCGGCTCGGGTCAGATCCACGCCGCCAATGGTCACGCGGCCACCCTGCGCCAGATAGTTGCCATAGAGAATGCGCATGACGGTGGATTTCCCGGCACCGCTTTCCCCGGTCAGGGCCACGCATTCGCCCCGCCTGACGGTAAAATCCGCGCCTTCCAGCACCGGGATGACGGCGCTGCCCTGGTTGTGCAGGGTGAAGGATTTGGACAAGTTTTCGACCTCGATCATGATGGCTTCCTCAGACTTGCAGGACAGAGCTGACAAGCAGCTGCGTATAGGCGTGTTGCGGATCGTCGAGCACCTGATCGGTCAGGCCGGTTTCCACCACCTGCCCGCCTTTCATGACCATCAGCCGGTCGGCCAGCAGCCGCACCACCGCCAGATCATGGGTCACGATGATCGCCGAGAGACCGAGCCGCCGCACAAGGCCGCGCAATAGGTCAAGCAGGCGCGCCTGAACGCTGACGTCCAACCCGCCGGTGGGTTCATCCATGAACACCAGCCGTGGGCCGGTTACCAGGTTACGCGCGATTTGCAGGCGCTGCTGCATCCCGCCCGAAAACGCCGCAGGCCGGTCGTCGATACGACCCATGTCGATTTCCACCCGGTCCAGCCAGTCACCCGCCGCTTCGCGGATTTCGCCATAGTGGCGCGCGCCGACGGCCATCAACCGCTCGCCGACATTGCCACCGGCGCTGATCCGCATCCGCAGGCCGTCGCGGGGGTTCTGGTGCACAAAAGCCCAATCGGTACGCCCAAGCATCCGCCGTTCCGGTTCGCTCATGGTCACGGTGTCCTGCGGGCCGTTCACGCGGGTATCGAAAATCACCTCGCCCGTATCCGGGGCCTGGTGGCCAGCAAGGCAGTTCAGCAATGTGGACTTGCCCGACCCGGATTCGCCCACAATGCCCAGAACCTCACCGGGATAAAGGCAAAACGAGACATCGGTGCACCCGATCCGTCCGCCATAAGTCTTGCGCAGATTGCGCACATCAAGAAGAGGGGTCATATCGCGCTCCATTCTGTTGGCGCCTTGTCCATTGCGCGATCAAACGCAAACCAGCATCCGCCGCCTGGATGGGGCTGGCCTTGGGATTTGGTAATTTCGGTTTCGAGCAGGCGGCAACGCAGCAAGGTTGCCACGCCCCCATGAGCGACGAAAAGCGGCGTTCCTTCCGGGGCATGGGACAGGCAATTTCTGACCGTTCTTACGATGCGGTCTTGTGCCGCCCGCGCGGTTTCCCAGCCCCGCACCGAGGTGTCGGGTTCGGCAAAAAAGCGTTCCACTACGCCCCAGAACTCGTCTGCCGGCAGATAGCCCGTGGCACTGCGGTCATTTTCGCCCAGATCCGGGACGCATTGCACATCTAACCCCAGTCGCGCGGCCACGGGCGCTGCTGCATCCCGGGCCTTTTGTTCGATACTGCTGAAGACAGAGGTTACCTTGCCCACCAGATCGGACCTTGCGAAACCTTCGTGGCGTCGGCGTCCCACCTCATTCAATCCCCAATCAGGCACTGGCACATCTGGATCGATTTCGACCTCGCCATGGGTCAGAAAAATGGCCCGGCCGTTCATGCGGCTTCTCCGCGCCGATCGGCGCAATAGTCGGTGTCCGAACAGACAAACATGCGCCCGCCCGCGTCATCGGTGATGACCTCATCGAGATAGCTTTCGGTCGAGCCGCACAGCGCACAGGTCTGGTCGGCGCGGCTTGGGTCGAACGGGTAATCGTCGAAATCGAGGCTGACGGCCGTAGTGTAAGGCGGCAGCGCGTAGATCCGCTGTTCCCGGCCTGCGCCGAACAACTGCAATGCGGCACTTTCCAGTTTGGGATTGTCGAACTTCGGGATCGGCGACGGGTCCATCACATAACGTTCCTCCACCTTCACCGGATAGGCATAGGCGGTCGCGATTTCGCCATGCCTGGCGATATCCTCGTACAGCTTTACATGCATCAGCCCGTATTCTTCCAACGCGTGCATCTTGCGCGTCTCGGTCTCTCGCGGTTCGAGAAACCGCAGGGGTTCCGGGATCGGCACCTGGTAGACAAGGATCTGCTCCTCGGTCAGGGCCACCTCGGGGATGCGGTGGCGGGTCTGGATCACCGTCGCCTCGCGGGTTTTCTCGGTCACCGCCACGCCCGCTGTGTGTTCGAAAAACTTGCGGATCGACACGGCGTTGGTCGTGTCATCGGCCCCCTGGTCGATCACTTTGAACGTGTCGTCGGGCGTCAGGCAGGCCGCGCTGACCTGCACGCCACCGGTGCCCCAGCCATAGGGCATGGGCATTTCGCGGCTGGCGAAAGGCACCTGATAGCCGGGAACAGCGACACCTTTCAGGATCGCGCGCCGGATCATCCGCTTGGTCTGTTCATCCAGATAGGCAAAGTTATAGGCTTGATCGGTCATTCCGCGGCCTCCTGCTGTTGGGCGGCCATGGCCTCGGCCCGAATTTTGCGGATCAGTTCCAGCTCGGACTGGAAATCGACGTAATGGGGCAGCTTGATATGTTCGAGGAACCCCGTCGCCTGCACATTATCGGAATGATAGAGCACGAATTCTGCGTCCTGCGCAGGTGCGCCCATGTCATCCTCGCCCAGTTCTTCCCACCTAAGCGCCCGGTCCACCAAAGCCATGGAAATCGCCTTGCGTTCCGTGTGGCCGAAGACCAGCCCATAGCCGCGGGTAAACTGGGGCGGTTCCGATTTGGACCCCATGAACTGGTTCACGGTTTCGCATTCGGTCAGCGTGATGTCCCCGATCTCGATAGAGAAACCCAGTTCGGGAATATCCATTTCCACATCCACATGGCCTATCCGCAGCTCTCCCACGAAGGGGTGGTTGCGGCCGTAGCCGCGCTGCGTGGAATAGGCCATGGACAGAACGAACCCCTCGTCGCCGCGTGTCAGCGCCTGTAGGCGCAGGGGGCGGTCTGCCGGAAAGTCCAGCGGTTCGCGCGTCAGATCGCGCGGCACGGCAGGGCCGTCGGGCTCGGACTGGATCAGACCTTCCTGCGCCAGAAAGCCGGTGACATGCGGCATGTCCCCCGCCGCAGGCGCGGCCTTGTCCGCGGCGGGAACCTCGCCCCCTTCGGCGGCAAGGGCGAAATCCAGCAACCGGTGCGTATAGTCGAAGGTCGGCCCCAGCACCTGCCCACCGGGCAGATCCTTGTAGGTTGCCGAAATGCGCCGATCGCAGGCCATCTTGCCGGTATCAACCGGCTGCGAGGCCCCGAACCGCGGCAAGGTTGTGCGGTAGGCCCGGATCAGGAACACCGCTTCGATCAGGTCGCCGCGCGCCTGCTTGATTGCCAGCGCCGCCAGATCGGGATCATAGAGCGAACCCTCGGCCATCACCCGGTTCACAGCCAGGGCCAGCTGTTCCCTGATCTGGGCAAGGCTCAGCTCGGATACATCCGCGTCGCCCCGACGTTCCTCGGCCAGCCAGGCATGGGCATTGTCAATCGCCCGCTCGCCGCCTTTCACTGCTACATACATCAGCCCGCCTCCGTCACAGTGGTGCTGCGCGGCAAGCCGGCCAACCGGTCGCCACAGGTGAAATAACAATCAAACCCAAGGGGAAACCGCGCCCGGTTCGCCTGAAAGGCGGCGAGGTCCGGCAGGTTCAGCGCCGCCTCTGCCTTGATCCCCGGCCCGGTCAGGCGGGCGCCCGCAGGGTCCAGCCTGTCCATCTCGACGATCAAGGTGGTTGACCGGTCAGGATATTCCGGCGTGCCGATCCTGTAAGCGCTGACCGGCTGCAAGGCCTCCCATGTGCCGAGCGCGAAATCGGCATGGCTTGGCCCCACCAGCGGTGCCGCGCAATGGAAGGTGATCCATTCGCGCAGGGCGGGTGTGTCATGGGACGGGGCCAGATAAATCCCGGTTTCCGGGTCGCACAGGGTCACCAGCAACGCCCCCGCAGCGCGCGAAACCGGGGCAGGCGGAACCGCGCCACTGACCTGTTCGATCCGTCCCGGTCGCGCCATTGCCTGCAACGCGGCGCGGAACGCCAGAGCCGCTTCGCGCGGCGGATCGGCAAAGCCGCCATCCATTGCGGTCATATCCATCGTCATTCCCCCCGAACCATGGTGAAAAATTCCACCTTCGTTGCCGCAGCCCGTTCGGCGCGGGCGACCTTGGCCGCATCGGCCCCTTCGCGCAGCGGCGTCAGGATCGATGCCTCCAGCGCAGCTGCCTGCCCGTCTTCGGACAACGCGTCGATCAGCGCAGCGGCGCGCGCGGCGTCATGGCTGCGCCCTTGCACATAACCATGCCCGACAGCGCCCGAGGCCAGCCGGACCGAACAGCGGGTGACAGTCATTTCCCCCAGATTGAACGGCGCGCCGACCGATCCGGCGCGCCCGCGCACCATGACGGTGCCAATCTCTGGCGCGCGCAGAAGGTCATGGGCAGGGACCGGGCCCTGACGGGCCCAAAGTGCCAGCAACCGGTCATGGGGCGCCTTGGCCAGGGCCGAAAGCCGGGCCTTGCGCGCAGTGAGTGCAGCTTGATCAGACATCTTGCGGAGTTGTCCATTTTTATATACAACTAGACAAATCCTTACCTCAGGCCCTGAGTCGGGGCAACCGCATCGTGATGAAAGTTTGATGACACAATGGGCCGTAGCGCGATCTGGACCGCCATCCGCGACACGTTGATTGAGGAAATCGCTTTGGGCCACTATCAGCCCGGCGACCAGCTTCCGACCGAGGCGCAGCTGTCCGACCGGTTCGGCGTGAACCGCCACACCGTGCGCCGGGCGCTTGCGGATATGGCGGAAACCGGCACGATCCATGCCCGCCGGGGCGCCGGTGTTTTCGTTGCACATCGACCGACGGACTATCCCATCGGGCGGCGCGTGCGCTTTCACCAGAACCTTGCCGCGTCGGGCCATGTGCCGGGCAAACAGGTGCTGCATCTGACCACCCGATCCAGCGACCCGCGCGAGGCAGAGGCACTGGCGCTGTCTGCCGGGGCCCCTGTTCAGGTTTATGAAGGCCTGTCCTATTCCGACGGGCAGCCCATCGCCCTGTTCCGGTCGGTCTTTCCCGCCGATCGCTTCCCGCGGATGCTGGAAGAACTGCGCAGGCGCGCCTCGGTCACGGCAGCCTTCAACGCACATGGCGTGATGGACTACACCCGCGCCTCGACCCGGCTGACCGCGAAAACAGCCTCGCCCACGCAGGCCCTGCATCTGAAAGTACAGCCGGGGTCGCCCATTCTTCGCGCCGTCGGTGTCAATGTGGATGCCCAGGGGACACCGGTGGAATACGGTCGCACCTGGTTTGCTGGTGACCGCGTGACCCTAACATTGATCGACCAGACACTTTCAACTGGCTGAACACCGCAGGGGAACGCCGCTAGTAACCGGATCTGCGCCCCCTGCCCCGCGCGGCAAGCAGGGTGGCCGCGGCCACGATAGCCGCCGCACAAAGCGCAACGCCCAGCGCCTGCCACCCCATCCGATCAAGCAACGCCCCGGCAAAAGGCGCCCCGAGGAAGGCTGTCACACCGCCACATTGCGCCATGGCCCCCAAGGTCCGGGCCGAAGCGTTCTCGCCCGGGGCCGCGACCAGAACCGATGCCAAGGTTGCTGAAGAACTGACGCCACAGGCAAAGGCATAGATAAACAACACTGCGGACGCCCCCATGTGGAACATCCACAACGCGGCAACGGCGGCAACGGCAAACCCGGCCACAGCCAGAACAGGCCCGTTTTCTCGGCGCAGCACTGGCAAGATGGCCGCCGTCGCAAAGCTGCCCAACGGCACCATCAGGGGCACCAGACCAATCGCAGCCAATCCCCGTTCCTGCGCAAATGTGGGCAAGAAGGAAAAGAACCCCATGGACAAGAACACATAAAGACCAAAGGCCACCGCAAGGGACCAGGCGACATCGCGCCAGGCAGCTGGCTTGGTCTGAACCTCTTTCACAGGTGGCACAGCGCGGACAGCCAGGACCGGCAGAGACAACATCGCCACCGGCAGTGCGAAGATGGCCAGTTGCAGACCGGTCGGCAGGTGGTCCGGCAGAACGCCCGCCAAAGCGGCGGCAGCGGCAAAGCCCACCGGGACGACGCTGCCCCACAACGCCATGAATACCGGCCGGGCCGAACCGATGGGCGCATTCGCCAGCCAGGCCGGCGCGGCGATGGCCGCCAGAACATAGCCCGCGCCCTCTACCATACGCGCGGCCATCAGCCCCATGGGCCCCAGGGGCAGGACGAACAAGGCAGACCCCGCCACGATCAGAACCGCAGATGCCCGCAAACTGCGCAGCAAACCGAACCGCACCAGCGGACGCCCCAGAAAGGCGGCAAAAAGCGCGACAAACAGCGTAACCACCGAGGTCAGGAGGCCGCTGAAGGCCAGCCCGGTTCCATAGCTTTCAGAGATCCTGACAGCGTAGGGGGCGATTTTCCCCAGTTCCAGCCCGGTGGCGTATCCAAACGCCAGTACAAGACAGGCGTCAATCAGCGGGCGGCTCACGATTTGGGGGTCCAAGGGGCCATCCGGGGTGCCGGACTGGGCTGTAGATGACCGTCGGCGGCAACGAAACACCCTTCCATCTGCGGGTGGCTACGCGCTTCCTCGACGGTGAGAACAGGGGTGACACACGCATCGACATCCGCAAACACCGCCACCCAATCGGCGAAATCGCGGGTCAGGAACGTCTGGCGCAATACCTCTGTCAGCTCCGGCCAGAGTGTACGGTCCCCCTGCCCAGCGATGAAACGCTCATCCAGCCCAAGGGTTCGGATCATGTTGGCGAAGAAGACCGGCTCGATCCCCGCGACCGCCATGTAGCGGCCATCCCGGGTTTCGTAGGTGCGGTAGAACGGGGCGCCCCCATCCAGGGCGTTGTTTCCGCGCCCGTCCACCCAGGCGCCTTGCGCCATTCGCCCGTGCACGAAGCTGGCCAGATGGGTGGTGCCATGGATCATCGCGGCATCCACCACCTGCCCCTGCCCCGTGACCTGCGCTTGCCACATCGCGCAGATCAGACCAAAGACCAGATACATGCCACCGCCGCCGAAATCGCTGACCAGATTCAGGGGCGGGGTCGGCGGGCGATCTTTGTCCCCCATCAGGCTAAGCATTCCTGTCAGACCAAGATAATTCAGATCATGTCCGGCAAGGTGGGCCATCGGGCCGGTTTGCCCCCAACCTGTCATCCGCCCATAGACCAGACGGGGGTTCAGCGGCATCAGATCATCGGGCCCCAATCCAAGGCTTTCCATCTTGCCCGGCCGGAAGCCTTCTATCACGGCATCAGCCTGTTGGATTAAGGCGCGCGCAGCCTCTCTGCCATCTGGCGATTTCAGATCAAGCGGCAAATCGGTGCGCCCGCGATCCAGAAACGCCCCGGCGGCAGGATTCGGCCTGGCAGGTCCGGGGCGCGTGATTCGCGTAACATGCACCCCCATATCCGCAAGTGTCATCGCCGCGAAGGGACCCGGGCCAAGCCCGGCGAACTCGATTACACGCAGATTTTCAAGAGCTTTCATGGAGTGAATTTCCCGTCTTTTATACGGCCAGACTTATGATTGATCTAATGGTCTGACCATTATATACATGACCGCGAAAAGTCAAACAAAGCGGCAATTATGAGCACAGTGCAAAGACCCGTTCCGGCCCCGACAGCCGAGACGCTTCCCTTCTGGGAAGGCGCGAAAAGCGGTCTGTTGACGCTTGCCAAATGCCCTGATTGCGGTCGAATTCCCTATCCGCCGCGCCCGCGCTGCCCGGACTGCCTATCCGATCAGATGAATTGGATTACCCTGTCGGGCAAGGCCACGCTGAAAGGCTGGACCGACATTCATCTACCGGCGCTGCCCGGCCGCGAGCCGCCGATATGTATCGCGGAATGCGCTCTGGCCGAAGACCCCCGGACCGTGATCGCGATGTTGGATGAAACCGGGTCGGTCCGCGGATGTGCCCCCGACACGCCTCTGATCATATCCGCGCAGCAGGACAACAATGGCTGGGGATACCCGCAGGTCACCGTCGACACGGAGACCGGGGGATGAGCCAGAACATCGTTATCTCGGGATTTGGCTCGTCCGCGATTGAGCGCAAGTCCGATCGCAGCATCATCGCCTTCGCCCAGGACGCCATTCTTGCCGCACTAGCGGATGCCGGGCTAAGCCGTGACGACATCGACGGCTATATCGGCGCGCCCTTTGCTACGAATGCCGGTTCCCCCCACGCCGAAGGCGGGGACGAGGTCTCCGTCAAGACCATGGCAGCGGCGATGGGGTTCAAGGGGCTGCGCTATGGCACCGATCTGTATCGCCGCTATCCCGCCGACATGGTTGCCAGCGCCGCCCATGCCCTGATCGCGGGGGATTGCCGTTACATCGTCGGCGTTCGCGCGCTTTATAACATTCAGGGCATCAACTACGCGACGGCCGACGTGCCGGTGGCCTATGGGAATGACCAGTTCGTCAAGACCTTCGCCTTCAACATCGCCGGGGCCCGTTTCGCGACCCGCGCCCAACGCTACATGGCGCAGCATAACGTCAGCCGCGATGACCTGTATGAGGTGGTGGCGCTGGCCCGCCGTCACGCAGCCCTGAACCCACAGGCCATCTGGAAAGACCGCGCCGTTACCCGAGAGGCTTATCTGTCCTCTCAGATGGTTGCGACCCCGCATTGCCTGTTCGATTGCGACATGCCGGTCTGTGGGGCTGCCGCCTTCATCATGTGCCGGTCAGAGGATCTCCCTTCCGGTGCCACCCCGGCCTATGTCTCGGGCTGGGCCGGGTTCCAGACCCCGCGCATGGTCTTCGACATGAGCGGCCTCAGCCCTGCCGATGTTACGCAGGCGCAGCTCTACGACGGGTTCTCGTCGATGGTCTACGAATGGCTTGAAGGGTTCGGTTTCTGTGACGAAGGCCAGGCGGCTGCCTTCATCCGCGATGGTCGCGCCAATCTGGACGGCGACCTGCCTGTCAACACGTTCGGTGGCAGCTTGGGTGAGGGGCGCCTGCACGGCATGGGCCACCTGCGTGAAGCATATCTGCAAACCGCTGGCAAAGCCGGCAAGCGACAAGTGTCAGCGTCGGGGCCCTGTCTGGTCCAGATCGGTCCGTTCGACGACTCGGGTTTCGTGATGCTCACCCCAGAGCCACGCCGCCGGGTATCCCCGACGACATGAGGAGGTAACACAATGAAACTACGAGATTATCTTTCGATTCCCTATATCATCCAAGCGCAGCCTTTCGAGGTGAGCGAAGGGAATTGGGTTCGCCGTCTGGCCTATCCTGAACTGGGCGACTTCATCGCCGAAGGTCACGATGTCGAACAGGTCTACCTTGAAATTGAGCGCCTGCGCTTTGCCGAGATCGTCAAACGTCTAAAGGCCGGCGACCCGCCGCCGGTCCCCCGCGCGCCGCTGGAAACCGCTGACCCTGGCTGGTGGGCCGAATTCTTGGGCATTTCCGAGCTGGTCGAAGGGCTGCTTGACAAAGACGCCGCGGAACTCGCCAGCGCCTGACCCCTTCCCGGCCCCCCGAGGAGAGGGTCGAACAAACAACTTGAGAGGAGAAAATCATGCTTTCCAAAGAAGACAACGAAACCCTGGTCCGGGTCGGCCCCGGCACCACCATGGGCGACCTGTTCCGCAACTACTGGATTCCCTTCTTCGCCTCGAAGGATCTGGAAAAGGACGCCCAGCCGCAGACCGTGAAACTGCTGGGGGAAACCCTGATCGTCTTCCGTGACAGCGAAGGCGACATCGGCTTGGTCGACAATGTCTGCCCGCACCGCGGCGCACCGATGATCTATGGCCGCAACGAAGACTGTGGCCTGCGCTGCGTCTATCATGGCTGGAAATTCGACACCAAAGGCAATGTCACCGACATGCCCGCCGAGCCCGTCCGTTCACGCCTGAAAGAGCGCGTCAAGATCAAGTCCTATCCCTGTGTTGAGCGCAACGGCGTGGTCTGGACCTATATGGGCAAGGAAGACGAGGCCAACCGCCCGCCGCTGCCCAATTTCGAATGGAACATGGTTCCCGAGGAAAACGTCGTCGTCACCTTCCGCGTTCAGGAATGCAACTGGTTGCAGGCCCTGGAAGGCGAGATCGATTCCGCCCACGCCCCCATCCTGCATGGCCGTATCGACCAGGGTGGCTCGATCAACCAGTGGGTGGCCGCCCGCGACCTGCGCCCGACCTTTGAAACCGTCCGCCAGGATTTCGGTATGTCGATCGCATCGCGCCGCGTCGTGGACGATGAAACCCTTTACTGGCGCGTGAACCAGTTCGTCATGCCGTTCTACAGCATGGTTCCCCCGCAATCGAACGAGTTCTACGAACTGTCGGGCCATGCCTGGGTGCCGATGGATGATGAAACCTCGATCTGCCTGATGTTCTCTTACCGTCCGAACGAGCCGCTGCACCCCAAATCGGTCAAGGTCTTCGCCGAGGGCTACAAGGGCCGTGATGGCGGGCACCACTCGGTCGGATCGCATGACAACCAGGGCCCCGAGGTTCCCTATGGCCGTTACGTGTCGAAATTCCGCCGCGAAACGGGTTATCACTTCGACTATGAACTGCAGCAGACCAAGTGGTTCTCGGGCCTGCCGGGCCTGTGGGTTCAGGATGCCGCCTGCCAATCGGGTGTCGCCCGTGTCTATGACCGCAGCAAGGAAAACCTATGCACCTCGGACACCGGTATCGCCATGACCCGTCGGATGCTGCTGGAACTTGCTGGTGCTTTTGCCGAAACCGGTGAACTGCCCGAACGGTTCGACGACCCTGATCTGTACATGGTCCGCGCCGTTTCGCTGACCCTGCCGAAAGAGCAGAAATGGGTCGATGAAGGCGAGCCGCATATGAAGGCCGAGCTTGGCAAGGGCTTTGGTTACGACCTATGAGCACAGCTCCGGGAAAAACCAGCGGCGCACTCCAAGGGGTGCGCGTGCTGGAGATCTCCTCGCTGTCTGGCGCGGTCTGTGGGCGGGTGCTTGCGGATCTTGGGGCCGAGGTGATCAAGATCGAGCCGGCTGGTGGAGAAAAGGCGCGTTCCGACGCGCCTTTGATCCCCACGGCGAATGGCGAGGAAAGCGCAAGCTGGCTGGCCTATAATTTTGGCAAGAAAAGCGTCGTGGCCGATCTGGACACCGACGCCGGTCTTGCGGATTTCGGGCATCTGGCGAAGTCCGCCGACATCATCGTGACGGATTTCCAGCGCCTGTCGCTGGCGGACATGGACCGGCTGGAGCCGATCGCCCGCGCGGCCAACCCGGCCGTGGTCTGGACCGAAATCCTGCCCTTCGGGCGCGGTCACGAATATGAAGACATGGCCGCCACGGACACCACGTTGCAAGCGTTGGGTGGCCACCTGTATCTGAACGGTGAGGTCGACCGCGAACCTGTCCGCATCGGCCTGCCCGTCGGGCTGGTTCAGGCCGGGGCCGAAGCCAGCAATGCGGCGCTGATGGCTTATTACCATGCTCTGCGCACGGGCGAGGGCCAACGCGTGGACCTGTCGGTGCAGGAAGTGGTCATCTGGACCCTGTTGAACACCACCATGGCCTGGCAAATCCTGTCGCTGAACGAAATGCGCGGCGGTGCCATCCGCAAAGAACGCGCCAACCGGTTCTACACCCGTCTCGTCTGGCCCTGCCAGGATGGGTATGTTGTATTCGGCCCTGTAGGCGGCGGTGGCGGTTCGGCCCGGATCAAATCCTATGCTGCGCTGTTGAAATGGATGGCAGAAGAGGGCGTGACCGATGACATCCTCACCCGCCATGACTGGAACGGCGACGGCCAGTTCGCGATCCCGCAGGAAGATTACGATGCGGTGACCGAAGTGATCAAAGGTTTCATCGAAACCAAGACCTCGGGTGAGCTGATCGCGCGGGCGGTGCGCGACCGGATTCTGATGGCTCCGATCAACTCGATCAAGGACATCCACGAAAACGTCCAGTTCCGGGATCGCGGCCTGTTCAAGCCGTTGCAAGACCCCGACCGGGGATTGGAATTCGAACTGCCCGCAAACTGGGTGCGCATGTCGGAAACCGGATTGGCGGAAATGGCCCCCGCCCCAGCCGTGGGCGCCGACACCGCAGCCCTGCTGGCCGAGGTGAGCAAGGTAAAGGAGGCCTCATGACCAAAGGTATCTTCGAGGGCCTGAAGGTGGCCGATTTCACCTGGGCCGCTGCAGGCCCGATCGCCACCAAGCAACTGGCCGACAACGGCGCGACCGTGGTCAAGATTGAAAGCTTCAAGCACCCTGACTCGATCCGCCTTGGCGGGCCGTTTATCGACGACAAGCCGGGGATCAATCGGTCAGGCTTCTTCGCCGATTTCCACAGCTCGAAGCTGGGCATCGGTGTCGACATGAACCATGAGGACGCGCTGGAGATCATCCGCCCGCTGATCGAATGGGCCGATATCGTCGCCGAAAGCTTCCGCCCCGGCATCATGAAGAAATGGGGTCTGGATTACGACAGCCTGCGCAAGATCAATCCGCGCATCATCATGCTGTCGTCGTCGCTGTACGGTGCCGATGGCCCGTGGTCGCAGCACCCCGGTTACGGCGCACAAGGTGCGGCGCTGGCAGGTATTCAGCACATGACCGGCTGGCCCGACATGCCCCCCGCCGTGCCCAAGGGCGCCTATTCCGATTCGGTATCACCCCGCTATGCGCTGTCTGCACTGATGGCGGCGCTGATCCATCGCGAAAAGACCGGCGAAGGCCAATATGTGGAAATGAGCCAGATCGAGGCCACAGCGCAACTGGTTGCGCCTCAACTGCTCGACCTACAGGTGACCGGTCGCGAAGCGCAGCGTGCAGGCAACGTCAAGCCAAACAGCATTCTTCATGGCGTCTTCCCCTGCAAGGGCGAGGAACGCTGGATCACGCTGGAATGCGAAACCGAACCGCAATGGCAGGCGCTGGCGTCGCTTCTGGGGGATCTTGATGGTCTGACGAAGGCGCGCGCAACAGACTCAGAAGCCCTGAACGCACACGTGTCGCAGCTAACCGCCCCGATGGATGCATTTGAGCTGATGGAAACCTGCCGTCAGGCCGGGGTTCCAGCCGGTGTGGCTTATAAAGGGTCCGACCTGTTGGAAGATCCGATCCTGGAAGCGCGCGATCACTTCTGGCCGCTACATCACGAAGAGATGGGCACCCTGAAATACAACGGCCCCGCCTATCGCTACGACAAGACACCGGGTCAGCTTCGCTCGGCCTCGCCGCGACTGGGGGAGCATACCGACCAGGTCCTGAAGGACGTTCTGGGTTTCACCGCCAACGATCTGGCGGGGTTCCGTGACAAAGGCCTGCTGCAGTAACCCGGCGATTGCCCCCGGCGCCCAGTGCGCCGGGCGCCATGAATAAGAGGAGGAGAACCATGTCTGCCAAGGAAATTCCCGCCCGGGTCTCGCAGATCCGGTATGAGGCGACGACCATCGTGTCGGTCGAGGTCACGCCGCTGGACGGCACCAAACTGCCCACGTTTGAGGCCGGTGCCCATATCGACCTGATTCTGAAGGACGACCTGCGCCGCAGCTATTCGCTGTACAAGCCCTATACTGATGGCAAAAGCTATTCGGTGGCGGTACATGACGACCCCGAAAGCCGGGGCGGCTCGAAATACATCCACAAGACCCTGCGCGTTGGCGACAAGATCAAGATTTCAACGCCAAAGAACAACTTCCCGCTTAAGGAAGATGCCGAGAAATCCGTGTTTATCGCCGGCGGCATCGGCATCACGCCAATGATCTGTATGCTGACCCGGCTTGCCGAGCTCGGCAAGCCTTGGGAATTGCATTATGGTGCCCGTTCCCGCGCCAACGCGGCCTTCCTGAGCGAGATCGCCGCCATCGCCGACAGCGGCAAGGTCATTACCCATTTCGATGACGAAAAGGGCGGTGCGCTGATGGACCTGGATGCCATTTTTGCATCTTCGCCCAATGCGCATTTCTATTGCTGCGGCCCCGAGCCTATGCTGGCAGCCTATGAAAAAGCCAGCCGCGCGGTCGAGCGTAGCCAGGTCCATGTGGAATATTTCTCGGCCACTGAAGAAGCCGCGCTGGAAGGCGGATACGAGATTGTGCTGGACCGTTCGGGCATGGTGCTGGAGGTTCCAGCCGGAAAATCCATGCTCGATGTGCTGCTTGAAAACGGTGTCTCCGTACCTTTTGCCTGCAATGACGGGGTTTGTGGCACCTGCGAGACCGTGGTTCTGGAAGGACGCCCCGACCACCGCGACGCCATTCTTACCGATGAGGAACGCGCCGCCGGTGAGACCATCATGGTATGCTGTTCGGGGTCCAAATCGCCGCGACTGGTGCTGGATCTCTGATCCGGCGCTGATTGCTGAACTAAGACAGGCCGGGAAGCATCTACTTCCCGGCCTTTTTATATGCGCCAAGACAACCGCTTCTTAGGCGCGAACACCCATCAACGTGTTGGCGGCCCTTTCGCCGCTTAACACCGCAGCCTCGACCCCGGCATGGGCAAAGTAGTCGCCCGCCAAACAGATGCCTTCAGGCATTTCCCGGTGCAGCGCGTTCAGCGTGCCATAGTGACCAGGTGCGGCGATCGACAGACCCCGGCGATAGCGAAACAGTTCCACAAAGTCTGGATCAGGTGCCGCACCGAACACCTCGGTCACGGCCGCCACGGCCTCGGCCCTGATCTCATCATCGCTCATGTTGCTCAGCGGCGGGGTGTAGAAATACACCCCCACGGCCTCACCTCCGGGCGGCACAGCATCGGGGTGGCGGCGGCTTTGCAGCACACAGGCACCCCAGTTGCGCAGCTCGGTCGCGGGCAGCGCCACGCTGACCGGCGCATTCGGCCAGGGGTTCTGCTTGTAGCAAACCTGAACATGCGCATATTCGCTGTAGAGGCACTCTTTCAATGTGGTCTCAGACTCGGCTGGGATCAGCCCTCGCAGCAGTTTAGCCGCCACGCCCGGCTCGCACGACACGACGACCTTGTCGACATCGACGGTTTGGCCATTGGCGGTCAGGCGGTACGTGTCCCCTCGCTGGGTGATCTCCTCAATCGGGCTGGACAAATGCAGGTGCAGCCCCGGGCTGCCTTCAATCAGCCAATCGCAGATCTGGCCCATGCCCTTGGGCGGAACAGCCAAAGCCAGCTTGTAGAACTGCTGGATGATCGTCTTGAACATCGACATCGACAGCCAGTGCAGTGGCACCGCATAGAGAAACCCCATATAGGGATAGGTGACATAGTTGGTGCCCTTCTTGCCCAACACCCGTTCGGACCACGCTTCCAGCGTATCGCTTTCATCGTCGAACCGGGCCAGCTTTTCCCCGTCGAAACAGTCGCCCGCCCCTTTGGACAGAAGCTGTTTCACAACCCCCCAGGCGATGCGAAACCGGTCGCCCCAGTTAAAGACAGGCATCTTGAGAAAGCTCAAAACCTGATCAAAATCGACAGTATAGCGTTTGCCATCCGCGTCGATGACATGGGTCTTGGCGTCCCATCCGACCAGATCATCGTATTTGCCCAGCTCTTTGAGCACGGCATTGGTGCGCGGATAGATTCCGCCCATCAGAAACAGCGCGCCCGACCCCAGGTTGAACCCTTCCTTGCGCACCTGGCTGGTGCGCCCGCCGACATGGTCTTGTGCTTCGAACAGATGCACCTCGTGCCCTGCTTTTCGCAGTTTATACGCGGCGGTGCAGCCGGCAGGCCCGCCTCCGACAACAGCTACCTTCATGGCAGTCCTCCTATTGGATTGTAGCGGCTCAGCCCCTTAGACGGGCCAGCGGATAGGTTTCCAGAACCTGTTCAACCACCAGGCGCGCGGTCTCCGAACACGACGCGGTGCCCCCTTGACCATGGGGTTTAACCCCGTCGCCGACGTTCCACAGATTGGCAACCGGGGTCTCGTTTGGCAGATCGTACCCGGTGATTGCCCGTTGGGCGGGCCAGTCATGGGCGGTTACGTCGATTGCCTTGACCATGCTTTCGTCGAACCCCGGGAAATAGTCGCGGATATCGTCCAGGAGCAGCTTTTTCTCGGCCTCTTCATCGAAGGCACCCGTCGCCGGGCGCGGGACCGAGGCCGCGCAATACAGATACCAACCCGGCGGGCAGCGGTGCAGCGACGGGTCCGAAAAGTTGGCGGCATACACCATGCGCCGTGTCTTGGCGTATAGGGCCAGCCCCTCAAAGGTCGCCAACGCCGTTTGCGCAGCGAAATGCACGGTGATGATGGCCGCCGGGTCGGTCTTGTCCGCGACGTCCTGGGCATACCCCTCGGGGAAGGCATCCGCGCCGGACAACCGCACCGTCGCCAAAGGCCCGGCATTGCTGATGGCCAGGCCGGTAGACACGCTAACCAGTTCGCCCATGCGTTCGATCTCGGCGCCGTTCACCCGCTTTTCATTGTCGAAGGTCAGGCGTTTGACCGTGGCGTTCAGCCAGACCTCACCGCCATTGGCCGTGACGACATCTGCCATCGGCTCCCATACCTTGATGGTGCCCCCCGGCGGCAGGCCAATCTGCTTGTAGGCCGACCCTTCGGTGAAATAGAGCAGAAATACATCGGCCGGGAACAGGTCAGCGGTGGCCGCGAACATGGCGCCCAGAATATTGTCGACCAGATCATGGATCGTCTTGCTGCGCGTGAATTTGTTCAACCACGCGCGCGTGGACTGGCCGGGCTTGGGGCGAAAGGCCGGAACAACCCGGGTCAGAAACTTGAGCAGGCCCGGCACCTTATCACGCGCAAATGCCGCCAAGCCACTATCCATCGCGATTTCACGCTTGCCCCATATCAACGAGGTTTCCGGCTTGGGGATATACAGGTCCAACGACTTTCCGACGTCCTGCAACGTTTGTTCGACCATGCCGCCGCGTTCGATCACCAGCGCCCCGGTGTTCAGAAGGAAACCGTCCACATCCCGGGTCGACGCCCGTCCGCCGATCCGTTCGAGCGTTTCGACCACCAGCACCTTGTAACCGGCATGGGCCAACCGGGCCGCCGCGCTGATACCACCAGCGCCAGAGCCGATAATGATCGCATCAAATTGGGTTTGCATGGTGCCCCTTCCGTCGGTTGGCCTATTCTGTGCGGTCTGTGGGTGCTGCAACTTCCCGCAACAGGCGCGCCCGCGCCTCGTCCAGGTCCGGCACCCTTTCGCGGGCCCGCACATCACAGCCCGACATTTTGAACGGCGGGTTAAACACCTGATAGCTGGCCCCGGTTTCACCGACGGTTTGCAACAGACCACGATCCGCCAGGGCGGGATCGGCCATCGCCTCGGCCACCGTGCGATAACGCGCGCAGGGCACCCCTGCCGCCAGCATAAGGCGTTCGCATTCTGCCGCGGGTCGCGTCGCTGTCCAGACCTCGATATGCTGCATGATTTCAGCCCAGTTGGCCTCGCGCCCCGCTGCGGTGGCAAACCGGTCATCCGCGATCCAGCCGGGATTTCCCAAAAGCACCCCCAGACTGTCAAAGTTCTTCTGGCTAAGCGGCGCGGCGATGACAAAGCCATCGCTGGCTTTCAGAGGGCCATACACATGGCGCGGTCGCGCTTGCGGGGCTTGGGCGGCCTGACATTCATACACCATCAGCGACAGGATACTGTCCATCAAGGCTACATCGATCCGTTGACCCTCGCCCGTTTTCTCGCGCTGATACAACGCCGTCTGAACCGCGCCAAAGGCGTAGATCCCCGCCATCACATCCGCCGTGAACATGCCGGTGGGGGCAGGTCGGTCAGCCTCGGGGGCAAACCCCATCAAGGCCAGGTCAAAGCCACTGGCAGCATGGATCATTGGGGCATAGGCCGGTTGCTTTGCAGCGCGGCCTTCCTGCCCGAAGCCAGAGATCGAGCAGTAGATCAGACGCGGGTTAAGCGCGCGCAGCGCCTCATACCCCAACCCCAGCCGATCCATCACCCCGGGCCGATAGTTTTCCACCACCACATCAGCCGTGGCGATCACATCCCGGACCAACGCCAGGTCGTCCGGGTTTTTCAGGTCGGCGGCCAGGCTGTGCTTGCCACAGTTCAGATGGCCGAAATACCGGCTGTGACCATCTTCCATCGGGGGACGCCCGCGCATGGTGTCGCCGGTGGGTGGTTCCACCTTGATCACCTCAGCACCAATGTCCGCAAACATCCGCGTACAAAAGGGGCCTGCCATGACCAGGGTGAAATCGACCACGCGCAAGGGGCGGTCGGCGGGGTGTTCCGTCATGCCGCTGCCCCGTTCAATCTGCCATCATCGCGCGCGAAATGATGATCCGTTGAATCTGGCTGGTGCCCTCGTAGATCTGGGTCACCTTTGCGTCACGCATCAGCCGCTCGACACCTGTTTCGACAAGATATCCAGCGCCACCAAAGACCTGTACGGCATCCGTGGTTACCTTCATCGCGGTGTCGCTGCAAAACGCTTTGGCAACCGCCGCCATTTCGGCCAGTTGCGCGGTATCGCCCGCATCCGCCATGGCGGTTACCTTGTACAGCAATGCCCGCGCGGCCTCGATCTGAATGCGCATATCCGCCAGCAAAAACCCGATGCCCTGATGGTGCCCGATTGGCTTGCCGAACTGCACACGTTCTTTGGCATAGGCCAACGCCATATCCAGCGCCCCTTGCGCAACCCCAAGCGCCGAGGCACCGACGGTCGGCCGATTGTAGTTCAGACAGGTCATGGCGTTCTTGAACCCCTTGCCTTCCTCACCCACCAGCGTCTCGGCAGGCACGCGCAGGTTGTCGAAGAACAGATCGACACTTTTGATGCCGCGCAGGCCCATCTTCTTGGGGCTCTTGCCTATGGTCAGACCGGGCGTTCCAGATTCCACGATGAAGGTCGAAATGCCATCGCCGCCCTTTCCGTCCGAAGTCCGGGCGTAGATCATGAAATACTTCGCCTTGTCTCCTTTGGTGATGTAGGTCTTTTGCCCATTGATCACCCAATCATCGCCGTCCCGGTGGGCGGTGGTCTTGATCCCGGACACATCCGATCCGGTGCCTGGTTCGGTCATCGCGACGGCGGAGCAGATCTTGCCGGTTGCCACGTCGGGCAGGTATTTCTGGCGTTGCTCTTCGGTTCCGAAATGCAGCAGGGGCAGCACCACCGCAAAATCAGAGCTGCCAACCAGGTGCGAGATAGAGAAGGATGCCCGCGCGATTTCTTCTTTCGCAACGCAGGTCATGGTCAGGCTGCCGCCAGGACCGCCATAGGCCTCGGGCACCTGGATCTGCATCAGGCCAAAGTCGCCGAGCAGACCTTCGACGTGATCGGGCATAAGATCTTCTTCGTCGATCTTCTGCGCCAGTGGCGCAAATTCTTTCTGCGCCAACTTGCGAACTTCGTTTCTGAACATTTCAAGTTCAGCGGCCTGGTCCTGTGAATCGAGCATGTGTACCTCCTCCGGTTTCAAAAAGGGTTAAAGGTACTACCTTTTTGAGTCAAGTAGCCTCCGCTACCAGGTGCCCGCCCTTCGAACAGGCCGTTTTACCAGAGGTTGGTGTGAACCCGCGTCATATGGGCCCGCAATTCGATCTTTGCGGCCTCGACCTCGCCCGCCTGGACGAGTTTGAGAAAAATCTCTCTTGATGAAATCAGGGTTTTCGCGGGCATGTCGGCTACGCGATACCGCAAGAAGGTCTGAATCAGTTCGGTCTGGGAATCCACCGTGAAGATGATCGCGCTGTTGCCAGTCAGCGCGGCCAGTTCATGGTAAAATTGATAGGCGTTGTTGATTCTGCGCGGGATATCATCAGAGAGAGAGGCCTGTTTCGTCTCTTCAATCACCGTCGCCAACCGCGAAAAGTCAGGATGGCGATTGTCCTTGAATATGTGGTCCAGAACCATTTCCAGGATCATGATCCGCGCTTCGAACAGATCCTTGAGCGAGATCGCATCCAGCGTAATCAGGTCGCTTAGCGCCTGTGTAATCCGGCTGGCGGCGCCTTCCTGAATGAACGCCCCGCCTTTGACCCCCTTGCGCAGGGCGACGACACCTGCAATTTCCAGACTGCGCAGCGCCTCGCGGACCACGTTTCGGCTGACGCCCAGTTGCGCGGCCAGCTCCCGTTCAGGCGGCAGCTTGTCGCCCGGCTTCAGTTCGCCCTGCACCAGCTTGTTTCGTACGCTTTCGCAGACCAGTTCAAAGGTCCGATGCGATTGCACAGGTTTGAAAGGCACTGCCGCACTTTTCGGTTCTTTGTCAGGCACTGCGACGCTCTCCCGGAATTTTCAGTTACACTCTTATCAAGTCTTTTCGTTGCGCTCCAGAACTCTACCCATCTAGTTATTGCCCTATCCTGCAGAATTGGTAGAACCATTGTCATGAATTCGGAGTCCAACGTGACCCTGACCACCCAAATATCGGCTGTATCCATATTTGCTGCGGCATTGCTGTCCCTTCTCGAAGTCCTGACCGGACAGGCGCAGTGGGCCGTCGCTGCCATGGTGCTTGTCGGCGTATATGTTGTCTTGGGCCTGCCCAGGACCGGCCTTGCCGCCCGCCTGATGCTGGGGGCCGCCGTCGCCGCCACTGTCGCCTACATCCTACTTGGCCGACCGATAGACGCCTTGGCCGGGATCGCCAGCCGTGCGGCCTATTTGCCCGCATTGATCACCGTCCTGCTGCCGTTGCGCATTTCCGCCATGGGCAGCGCCATGGTCGAACAGGCCGGGCATTTCGTGGTTCATCAGCCCCCGTCGCGCCGCTTCGCTCTGCTGGCCACGGGGGGGCATGTCTTTGGCGTATTGCTGAATATTGGCGGCTTGCTGCTGTTGATGCATGTGGCATTGCGTGGCCCGATGGCCACGCCCGAAGATCGCATTGCGCAAATTCAGATTCGCCGAATCTCAAATGCTGTTCTGCGGGGTTTCGGTGCAAATCTGTTCTGGTCCCCGCTCGGTTTGGGCCTGAACATGCTGTTGACCATCGTCCCCGCCCTAAACTGGACCGAATTCCTGCCTTATGGCTTGGCGGCAAGCGTGATGTTCATCGGCTTGGGGTGGCTGTTCGATCGGATGCAAAGCCCATCCCGGAAAGATGCCCTCCCCAAGGGCAGTGCCGGGCACCCTTGGGGATTGCTGGGTTTGTTGGTGGTGTTGGGGGCTATCAGTGGTGGTGCCGCAGTTTTGGAAACCGCCTTCGGCCTGCCATTGCGGGGGGCCATCCTGATCATCGTTCCAGTCTTCGCCATTGGCTGGGCAATCATCTCTCGGCCGGTTGAATTTACCCTGCCTCAGGCAGTGGGCGGGCTGTGTAGACAAGCCGTGGCCCAGGCACCCGCCTCGGTGAATGAGGTTTCGATTATTGCTTCAGCCGGTTATCTGGGTCTTGTCGTCGCGCAGCTGATCCCGACCGAAGCCGTCGCCCAGTTTGCTCTGCTGACCGGGCTGGAGGGCCCGCGTCTGGCCAGCCTGCTGAGCCTGACCATCTTTGCGACCTCGGTCATCGGTCTTAATCCGATGATCGCGGCAACCGTCAGTGTCAGTGCCATTGTCTCCGCCGGGATTGAGATCGCGCCCAATCTGCTTGTGCTATCAACACTGACAGGATGGGCCCTTGCCCTGATCGTATCGCCCGCGACATCGACCGTAGCGATCGCATCATCGGCGGCGCACCAGCCCCCCTCGGTCATCGGCATGAAGTGGAACGGGCCCTTCTGCCTTGGCGTCCTGGCGGTTGCTTCGCTTGGGTACTTTGCGATCTGGTCTTAGACGTCACTGCCAGTGGCTGCGTTTTGCGACAGGATATAGCTGTGCAGGCGCTGCATATGCTTGACCATCTCATCAATGGCAGAATCAACATCCCGGTCCCTGAGATGTCCGAGAAACTTGTTCCGGGACGCAGCCACATCCCAGGTCCGGTCCGGTCCGATCTTGCGGATGTAGAAGCCTAGTGGCTCTGTGAAGGCGCTCATCACCACGGAAATCGCCCGGTTCTTCGTGGATTGCGCCAGAAGTTCGTAAAACTCTTCCGTCAGCTGTGACCGAAGATCGCTGCTGATATCTTCCCCAGCGGCGCTCAGCTCGTTGATATTCGCTTCCATCGCCGCGAAATCTTCTTCGGTGCCGCGTTCGCAGGCCAGGCGGATGATCTCCCGCTGCAGGATGACGCGGGCTTCGGTGTAGTCTTCCAGCGACAGACCACCCAGCGACAACAGATCCTCCATCGTCTGGGTGATCGGTTTGGTGTTGCCCTGCATCACCACGGCCCCGCCCTTTACGCCCTTTTGCAAGGACAGGACGCCGCCGATTTCGAGTGTGCGAAAGGCTTCTCTAACGGTTGATCTGCTGACTTCGAACTGTTCGGCCAGTTCACGTTCCGACGGCAACTTATCGCCCGCAGTCAACGTTCCCGACTGGATTTCGTGGCGAATTTGATCGCAGATCTCCTCGAAGGCCCGCCTGGTACGAACAGGTTTGAACGCTTGTTTTTCTGACATGCGACGCCTCCCTTTTTGAATTGATCAGACCATTCTATCTTTACTGTTTTCGTTCCATTTGCAACCAACTGCATGTGTTTCGCGCGGCAGATCCGTTCTGCCGCGCGAATATGTTTTCGCTAGTCGAACAGGGTTGTTGGCAACCACGTTACGATCTCGGGGACGAAGATGATCAGGGCCGCCAGGAAAACCGGTGCCAGAACGAAGGGCAGAACGCTCTGATACAGGCGGGGCAGCGACATCGTCGGCAGCTGGCTTTGCATCACGAAGATATTCATCCCGACGGGCGGTGTGATCATCCCGGTTTCAATCATGATCACCAGGAACACGCCGTACCAGATCGGGTCAAACCCGGCCTGTTCGATCAAAGGCATCAGGATCGGAACCGTGATCAGGATCATCCCAAAGGCTTCCAGAAAGCAGCCAAGTATCAGGTAAAACAGGCCGATCAGCAGCAGCAGAACGATAGGGTTGAGGTTCAAGCCATCGACCATCTCAACCAGGCCTTGCGGGATCTGGGTTAGCACCACGAAATAGGTAAAGATGTGGGCAGCACAAAGGATGATAAACAGCATCGCCGTGGTATGAACGGTGGCGAAAACCCCCTCGCGTGTGTCCTTCCAGCTTAGCCGCCGTGTGATCACCCCCAAAAACCACGCCCCGAAGGCCCCGACGGCAGCGGCTTGTGTGGCCGTCAGAAGACCCGCGTAAAGCCCACCGATCACTACGACGAACAACAAAGCGATTTCCCAGACCTGCGCCAGCGACCGGATACGGGCCAGGATGGTCATCCGTTCTTCCTTTTCCGGGGCCCAATTCGGCGAGATGCGCACCAGGACGACAACCACCAGAATATACAGCAGACACAGCATCAGACCCGGGATCAGGGCATAGCCAACGAAACCCACCAGCCCCATCGCAACAGCAACGGGCACTCTCAGGAACACGAGGACCACGAGGATCAGCATGCCAAGTTGGCCAATCATCTGAACACTCATTGGTTCAGTCCTCCAGAGTTTTGGTCGGGCGTTCGCCCGAGAAGAATGTCGTAGCGGTGACAAGCACGGCCAGGAACGACCCTGCCAAGATGGGCAACCAGATAAACCAAACAGGAATGCCGCTTTCGTATTTCACGTCGCCGAATTCCACCGACTCCCGGAAGGGGGCGACGATTGCGATGGCGATTAGAATGGCAAAGGCCAGCGTCAGAAGACGCCCGAACGCGATGACGACCTTCATGGCGCCTGGCGGCAAGGCCAGGTCGATCAAGTCGATGCGAATATTGCCTTCGGTGCGGAAAATCTCGGGCACGCTAAAGTAGATCACGAATGCCAAGCAGGTCTCGACAACGTCATAGACACCGCGCAAGGGCCGCCCGGTGATGGCGCCAAGGGCCACATCGTACAGCGTGATGCCGATGATTGCGAACATTGCCAAAGCCGCCCCGACTTGCAGGGTCTGGCTGGTCTTGGACAGAAAGCGCATGGGTTCTCTCCGATATAAAAGGGCCCACAGAGTTCCGCTCCGTGGGCCCAAAAACCGCGTTAGCGGTAGGCTTGAGATGCTGCAGTCAGCGCTTCCAGGAAGCCCGTACCATCGCGGCCGTCGGCATCCAGCGCAGCGGCAGCTTCATCGCGCAGCCCAGCCGAAATCTCGGCAAATGCTGCTGCATCCTCATCCGACAGGCTGCGAACGATGGCACCAGCTTCGATCATCTGCTCACGTGCATCGACCTCGCCTTGCGCCAGCAGACGGCCCCATTCACCCTGACCCTCCGGCCCGAAATGACGGTCGAATGCCGGCCGCAGTTCCTCGGGAATGCTGTCATATGCGTCTTGGTTCATGACAACGGCAAAGGTCATGCCGCCAGAAGCCAGTTCGATCACGTACTGGGCGCTGTCAAGCAGGTGGAACGAGCGCAGGCCAGCATAGCCGGTCAGAACACCATCAACGGTGCCGCGGGCCAAAGCTTCGGACATTTCGGTGGACGGAACGAAAGTCGGGACCGCCCCCAGCGCTTCCAAAGTGCGCGAATGGGCGGGGCCGGGGTGACGGATACGCTGATTTTGCAGCTGGTCGAGGCTGGTGATTTCATCGGCCGTCAGGATGATCGGGTTCGGCAGGACAGTGATGTTCAGCAGACGCACGCCGGCCAGTTCGTCGGACAGGTGGCTATCGGCCAGGTCAAGAACCGCAGCCGAAATCGGCGCAGCAACATCAGCGCCACCGCCAGAATCGATCACACCGGCCATGTCCAGCAGTTCCATGCGCGGGAAACGACCCGGGGTCAGGCCCAGAAGGGCAACCGAGATGTCAGCCACCCCCTGGCGCACCAGGTCAAACTGGCGCGGTGCCGGGCCCATTTGGCTGGCTTCGAACAATTCCAGGGCCAACTGGCCATCGGTTTCAGCGGCCAGCGCTTCGTCGATGGTGCGGAACAGTCGGTTCAAGTCACTGCTGGGCGGGGTGAACAGAGACACCGACAGGGTCGTCGCATGGCCGTCAGCATGGGCAACACCGCCCAGAACAGTACCAGCACAAAGCGCGGCCACCGAAAGCAGGCGCGCAGGCGCAGAAAGAAGATAGTTCAAAGACATCACAATTGTCCTCCCTTGGATCGTGATTGCTTGGAAATAAGCCCGGCATGGGGACGTGCCGGGCCTCGTGATTAGTCCTCGGCGATCCAGACCGCCTTGGTGTTGAGGAATTCCTCAACATGCTCGACACCGGACTCCCGTCCGTAGCCGCTCATCTTATAGCCGCCGAAGGGCACTGCGGGGTCCATCAGCTGATACGAGTTGACCCAGACACTGCCCGCCTTCAGGCGGCGCGACATTTTCGTGGCTTTGCTGATGTCGCGCGTCCACACACCGCTGCCCAGCCCGAAGGTCGTGTCATTGGCGCGGCGAACAACATCGTCGATATCGGTAAACTTCAGCGCCGACAGGACCGGGCCGAAAATCTCTTCCTGGGCGATCCGCATATCGTCATTGACGCTGCTGAAGACTGTCGGCTGCACGAAATAGCCGTTCTCCAGGCCACCGTCGTGAATACGCTCACCACCGGCCGACACCGTTGCGCCCTGTTCGCGCCCGATCTCAAGATAGCCAAGGACGCGCTCCATCTGTTCTTGCGACACCACCGGGCCAAGCTGGGTTTCCAGATCCAGCGGATCGCCCACTTTCAGCGATTTTGTGAAAGCGGCAACCTTTTCGATGAATTCGTCGTAGACGGCCTCTTCGACAAACAGACGCGTGCCCGCCGAACAGATCTGACCCGAGTTCAGGAACACCGCCATGGCGGCGGCGGGAACCGCCTTATCCAGGTTGGCGTCGGCGAAAACGATGTTGGGGGATTTGCCACCCAGTTCCAGCGCCACGCGCTTCACGTTCCCGGCCGAGGCTTCGATGATCCGTTGGCCCACCTGGGTCGACCCTGTAAAGGCCACCTTATCAACGCCGGGATGCGCAGCCAGATGCGCGCCTGCGTCACCCATGCCGGAGATGACGTTCACCACCCCTGGCGGCACGCCTGCCTCCAGGCACAGCTGGCCGAAATAGATTGGCGACAGCGGCGCTTGTTCAGCAGGTTTCAGCACCACGGTGCAGCCCGTCGCCAGGGCTGGCGCGATCTTCCACACGCTCATGCCGAAAGGACCGTTCCAGGGGTTGATCGCTCCGACCACGCCCACGGGTTCTTTCAAAGTATAGGCCAGCGGGTTGCCGGGCGCCGAATTTTCGATGGTGTGGCCATGAATTGCGGTCGCAAGCCCGGCATAGTAGCGCAGCAGACCGACCGAACGGCGCATCCCGGCCGAGGTGCGCATGATCGGGTTGCCCAGATCGAGCGAATCCAGCCGGGCGATATCTTCCCAGTGTGCCTCGACCAGATCCGCCAGCTTCAGGAGCACCGCCTGACGATCAAAGGGCGAGAATTTGGACCAAGGGCCCTCTTCCAGCGCATGACGGGCCGCCGCAACGGCAAGGTCGATATCCTCGGGGCCACCTTTGGCCACTTCGCGGATGATTTGGCCCGTCGCGGGGGTGTGGGTTGTGAATGTCTGACCCGACTTTGCACTGACCCATTCGCCGTTGATCAACAACTGCCCAGGTTTGGACTGCGCCATTGCGATCGTGTCCTGCAGGCGTTGGTCGTGAATTCCCATGAATGTCTCCCAGATGTCAGCCCCGGCATAGGTGCGGGGAAAGGCTGTGATGGTCAGGCGGCTTGGCGCGTGGCGTCGCGCTCTTCCAAAATGAAGGCGGCGGCCCGTTCACCGATCATCATCGCGGGGGCAGAGGTATTGCCCGCCACAATCGACGGCATGATCGACGCATCGGCCACGCGAAGCCCTTCGATCCCGCGCAAGCGCAACCGGTCATCAACCACGGCCAGCGGGTCTGTCGCGGGACCCATCTTGCAGGTGCCTACGGGGTGATAAACGGTCGCAACCGTTTCGCGCACATAGGCTTCCAGCGCCTCGTCGCTATCGACATCTTCGCCGGGAACAAGCTCTTTTCCAGAATAAGCCGCCATTGCCGGCTTGCGCATGATCTTGCGAATTTCCCGCAGGCCGCGGACCAGCGTGTTCACGTCATTCTGGTTGTCTAGAAAGTTGGCAATCAGCGTCGGCCGGTCCTTGGGCGACGCCGATTTCAGCTCGATCCGGCCCCGGCTTTCGGGGCGGCAGATGTTGATCAACGCCACGAACCCGTGCTGACGCGGAATAAAGGACGCAGCCGTTTTCAGGCCCATGAGGCAGGTCACTTGCACGTCGGGACGGTTCAGTCCGGCCTTGGTTCTCAGGAAACCGCCGACTTCCGCGACGTTCGAAGCAAAGACACCGGTCCGGGTAAACGTATAGCGCAGCGCCTGCACGGCCAGTTTCGGCAGGGTCTTCCAGGACAATGCCAGCGTTTTGCCCGAGATATCCTCGAACGCGATGCCGACGGCAGGGTGGTCCTGCAGGTTCTGCCCGACGCCGGGCAGATCGGCCACAACGTCAATTCCATGCTTTTGCAACTCATCCGCCGGTCCGATACCCGACAGCATCAACAGATGTGGCGAGTTGACGGTGCCCGCCGAAAGGATGATTTCTTGCGAGGCGTGAACAGTCTGGCGCTGGCCTTTGCGCTGAATGGTCAGCGAGGTCGCCCGGCCATCTTCGACATTGATCCGCTCTACCAGGGATTGATCCAGAACCGTCAGGTTGCTGCGCCCCAGGGCGGGATGCAGGAACGCGTGGGCGCTGCTCATCCGCATCCCGTTCTTCTGGTTCACGGAAAACAGCCCGAACCCATCCTGTTCAGGACCATTGAAATCTTCAACTGCCGCATGGCCAGCCTGTTCGCCCGCCGCCATGATCGCCGCAGAAATCACGTTGGGGGTGGGCACCGGGCCCACATTCAGTTCACCGCCGCGACCATGGTAGCTGTCGTTGACGTCCAATTTCCAGTTTTCATGGGCCGTGAAGGCGGGCAGCACATCCTCATAGCTCCAGCCAGCGTTGCCTTGGGCCGCCCATTCTTCGTAGTCCGACGAATGACCACGCATGTAGACAGTCCCGTTCACCGCCGAGCAACCACCGACAACACGCCCGCGCGGGCAGGGAATGCGCCTGTCCGGATCCGCTTCGGACGCGATGAATTCGTCCTTCCAGTTGTAGCGATCATCCGGCAGCAGGAAGATATTTCCGAAGGGCAGCTTCACCTTCAGGTTCAGCGGGAACCGCTTATCGGACTCGCCAGCTTCAATCAGTGCTACGCGCACACTGGGATCCGCCGAAAGGCGGTTCGCAATCACGCAGCCAGCCGAACCGGCACCAATCACCACGTAATCAAAGCTAATGTCCGACATGTCCCCTCCCAAGGCCCATTCTTTTAATGGCCGGACCATTAGACACATAACAGGGGGAGCATGTCAATTCCTCTGTCACGGCGCCCGAAGTCTGCGCAAACCTATCCTGCAAGTGGTTGATTTAGAGACAATATCTCAGATACCGGCAATCTCTGCGATGCGCAGACCGAAAACTCCTCCGGCATCCAGCCGATTCCAATCAACACAACTATAAGCTGATTTTCCTCCAGCCCCATCAACTGTCTGAGCTTGCGGTCCTGCTGATGTTCCACCGACCAATTCAGCATACATGTCCCCAAACCTTCCGCATGAAGGGCATAGGCCAGCGTCATGGCGAACAGGCCACCGTCGATCCAGGGCTGATAGCGTTCGCCGATGGTTTCCCAGGCACCCAGATCGCTCGTGACCACCAGAATACCTGACAACTGGTGACCAAAGGTCCGGTTTCCCGCCTGCATCTTGCGCACACGTTTCAGCAAGTCGGGGTCGGTATAGGCATGGACATGGCAGGTCTGCCGATTGCAGCTGGAAGGTACCTCGCGCGCAGCGAGGACAGCCCGCTGAATTTCGGCATCAGGGCGTGGGCCAGCCATGAAACTGCGCACGCTGTGGCGTGCCTGCACGAAGCCCAGGAAATCAATCCCAGAAGCGGCTTGGATCTGTGCTCGCTGCACGGTTTCGGCCCCGACCTGCACCCCATCCGCCTGTAGGGCGGTCAGGCTGGAAACCGCGGCCCGAATGGGGGCCAGCCCCTCGGGGGCATCAGCATTGAAAGCCAGATAGGCCTCCAGAACCCCTAGGGCCGTTCTGGCTGTTGTATCTTGCCCCATGTCGGCGAAGTATCTGGCAAGGTCGTGGGACAACCTGACAGCTCTGGCCCTGCCAAAACCCGGCTGGGCGTCACTTAGCGCCATGCCGTATTCAAGAAAATGCGCATCCGCCAATATACGCGCCGCGAAATGGCGGCGGCGAGAAGCGCCCATCAGATAGGACCATTTTCGGAAGCGCAGGGCATCATACGCAAAATTGCGGAAAAGACCCCAGCTGAGCGCAAATCGCCTGGCTGCCCCCAAAGGCGCATCTGCAACCGCGCGCCCGGCCTCTGTCTTAGGTCTTTGAACGCGTTGTGTCCCCGACATGCTGGCATCCCCCTTGCGCATTTCAGATTGGTAGAACCATTCTGCGATTGCTGTGCCGTAAGCGCAAGCCATGTTCTGATAACATGCTTGTTTTCTGATTATCTTCTGCTTGGCGCGTTGTATTTTATCGGCACTCCCATTCTTAAAAACAGTGCAGCCGAACGCGCGTTGCCATTTGGTCAAACAGATTTCCCCTTTCTGTTGGGCCAAGCCCCCCAGAACGTCAAAAGGACTGGCGAAAACCAGTCTGAGATCCTATACGACTCATATGAAAATGCGTGATCTCGAAACGGAAACTGGCGTGAACCGAGAAACTATTCGGGTCTATTTCCGGCACGGTTTGCTACCAGAACCATCGCGCCCCAAGCGCAACGTCGCCGACTATGACGAAAGCCATGTCGAGGCTATCCTGGCTGTCCGCAATCTGCAGAAGCGATCCGGGATGACGCTGCCGCAGATCCGTGACGCCCTGAGCGGCAAACAGATGAGCCGCCCGCTGGATGCAAGGGCCTTTCAGAACCTGGAAACACTGCTTGCATCGCGGGTTGAATATGACAGCACCGGAAATGTATCGCTCGACACCCTGACAGACCATAACCCGATGGCCCGCAGCGATGCGCATCTGATGGCCAACCACGGGCTTCTGACGCTGATTCAGGGCCAGGACGGACCGAAAGTCAGCTTGTCAGACGCCCGGCTGTTGCAGCTCTGGTCGCTGATGCGCGACGCCGGATTTGACGAGGAGCACGGGTTCTCCCCCGACATCCTGTCCTACTACCGCCACGCCGCCGAATACGTCGCGACCCATGAATCCCACCTGTTTCGCGAACGCGTGGAGGGCAGAATTGATGAAAGCAAGGCCGTGGACATGCTGGAACAGGCGCTGCCGCTGATGCTGGAATTCTTCGGCCTGATCCGACTAAAAAGCTTCCTCAGCAAAATCGGCCCTAGCGCCACCCAAGGATCCGAATAAGCGCGCGGCGCCCGAGAGGAGCGCCGCGCATGATTGTCGTTGGGGAGGAGCCGCCTATCAGGCCAGAGCTTCGACAATCATAGTCTTCAGGTCAGTCGCCGGGTCTTTCAGCGCATCGGCATCGAGCTTGGCATTTTTGCCAACCAGCCGCTTCGCCGCCATGAACTCACCCGGCATATTCACCGAGTCGAGCGCCAGGAACGTTCCATCCTTGAGATACCAGACCGAGAATTTCCGCGTGCTCATATCTCCACGCACGACGGCCTGATCAAACCCCGTCAACAGCCCAGCGGTTTGCAGTTTCAGATCATATTGATCCGACCAGAACCACGGCGCATCCAGGGCCGGGCCCGGCTTTCCGCAGATTGACGCTGCCGCGATCTTGGCGGTCTCGATGGCGTTGTGAACGCTCTCCAGCCGGCCTCTGTGACCATACTGTACGATCACCCGGTTGGCGCAGTCGCCAACGGCATAGATATCCGGGTCAGAGGTGCGGGATTGCTCATCGGTGTTGATCCCGTTTTCGCAGGTCAGGCCAGCCTGTTCCGCCAGTTCCTGATTGGGCAGGATGCCGATGCCAACCAGCACGATATCAGCGGGGATGACCTCGCCATCTTCCATCTCAACCCCAGAGAGCTGGCCGTCATCGCCGACAAACCCTTTCATCCGGGCGTTCAGCCGCACATCAACACCGGCATCGCGGTGGATATCCTGGTAAAATTCCGAAATCACCGGGCTGGTGACGCGGGCAAGGACACGATCCATAGCCTCCAGCACTGTCACCTTCAGGCCAATCTGGCGGGCAACGGCGGCCGCTTCCAGGCCGATATATCCGGCGCCCACCACAACCAGGCGCTTGCCCTCAGTTGCCAGGGGTTGCAGCTTGTCCACATCGGCCAGCGTGCGCAGGACCATGACACCGTCAAGATCAGCACCGGCAACGGGAATGACCCGTGGACGAGACCCGGTTGCGATGATCAGTTTGTCATAGGGCAGCACCTCGCCGCCGCTCAGCGTCACGGTTTTTGCCGCGCGATCCAGTGACACCGCGCTTTCACCCAGCTTCATCGTCACATTCTGATCGCCATAGTAGCCTTCGGGTTTCACATAAAGCCGCGCCTCGGGCAATTCGCCCTTGAAATACGCCTTGGACAAGGGGGGGCGCTGGTAGGGGGGCGCGTCTTCATCGCCGACCAGGGTGATCGGGCCTGCATGTCCCATCTGGCGCAGGGTGACAACAGCCGTGCCTGCTGCCTGACCAGCCCCGAGGATGACGATTTTCTGTTCGTTCGAGCGTTCCATAGTCGTGTCTCGCAATCTTTCACGTGGTCAGTCGGCTTGCGCCATCTGTATCCGCCGGCGACGGAGCCGCCGGCGGATGGTCGTCGGTAGGTTCGCCAATACCCGAAAAGGCTGGCTCAGGCCGTCAGCTTGTAGCGGATCGGCACATATTTCGGCCCGCAGACAAACTCCGAGTTTGCCATCTTCGGTTCTCCGGCCAATTCCACGCTTTCAAGCCGCGGGATCAGTTTTTCCCAGAATACCTTCAGCTCAAGCCGTGCCAGATTGGCGCCCACGCAAATGTGGTTGCCGGCACCAAACGTGATGTGGCGGTTGGGACGGCGGTTGATGTTGAAGGTATAGGGGTCGGGGAACATCTCTTCATCGAAGTTGGCCGAGAAGTAAGAGATGTAGAGCTGATCGCCCTTCTTGATCTGCTGGCCGTTCAGCACGTAGTCCTCATTGGCTGTGCGGATGAACTGCTGAACCGGGGATGTCCAGCGGATCGCTTCCTCGACGAAGGCGGGGATCAGCTTGGGATCGGCCTTCAGCTGTTCCAGAAGATCGGGGTTCTCGGCAAGATACCACATTGCAGTTGCGGTGGTGGCCGCCGCGGAATCGTGCCCAGCAGACGAGAAGATCAGGAAATACGAGATCATCGTATTCGGATCCATCGGGCAGCCATGCTTTTCGCCGTTGGCCAGGATCGAGGCGATGTCGTCCTTCGGGCAGCCGCGACGATCGGCGATCACCTCGGAATATAGCTTGCCGAATTCGTTGTTGACCAGATCCCAGGTCTTCACCACCTCGGTCGGATCGGTGGGATCGGCGCCGGGGCGCATCAGGTCGGGATCGGCAAAGTTGAAGAACCACTGAACCAGTTCCAGGATGCGCGGGTGGTCCTTACGGTCAATCCCGACGATGTCCATCATGACTTCCAGCGGATAGCGGAACGCCACCTCTTTGGCGAAGTCCATCTCTGGCGCCATATCTTCCATGACCTTGATCCAGCGATCGGCGCTTTCCTCGACCATCGGCTTGAACTTGCTCAGGCCTTCGGGCGTGAACTGCGGCGCGGTCAGGTTGCGGTGCTGGATGTGATCGTCGCCATCCATATGCACCAAGGTGCGCAGGATATTTTTCTGGCCGCCAGTATATTCCGCCACCAACTGCTTGCCGCTTTGCGGCACCAGTGTTTTGGATTCGATGGCCGAACGGAACACGTCATCGTTGCGCAACACTTCGCGCACATCGCTGTAACGGGTGACGATCCACATCGGATCGAACCCTTCCACATCGGCCAGGCCAAGCGGATAGTCCTTGCGCAGCGTTTTGAGTATTTCATGTGCCTGGTCGCGCTTGCCCACGCCGAATGTCAGCGGATTGAACAAAGGCGCGACAAGGTCGGCTGGGATCATCGTCTGAGACATTTCAACTCCATGTCTGAAGAGGCCGCGCGCCGGTCTGGCCGCGACACAGATTGCAGATAAGTAAAGAAGCGAAATCAATGGTCGTGCCCGATGGCTGTATCTTGCTCCACCAGGCACCACCCAGACTAGCAGCGGTGTTCATGTGATTTCTCCTCCCATCGATGCGCACGGCCTCCCTGCCATTTTGCGCAATCAACATACGCAAAATAGGCAGCGATTCTGGCTTTCGTCAACATGGTCACCGCCATTTCCTGCTTTTTGGGGCCATTGACCCCCGGCCCCGACGGCACCACCAAGAGATGCAGCGGGGTGCTTCCCCCGCACCCGTGAACTCACAGTCGTGATCAGACATTTGGCTTGCGCATTGTTTTTGTTAGCTAATATAAATCTGAAGCGGCCGCTTTTGACCTTGAACCGCCGGAGGATGATCAAACCAACCTGTCAGTTCTCAGATTTTTCGATCTGACATATGGTTCATCCTTTGAAAGGGCGTCACAGAGAATTCTATGATTCGTCGAATCAAAACACAGGATCAGACCTGTCGTTCAAAGTCGGTGAACACCTGAAGTCCCTGTATCTGAAGGCCCTACAGGCCGTTGCAAATAAAACAATCTGGAATAAGTTTTTTGTTTTCAACGCCTTGATGGGGCCATTTTCGGCTTTGGTCAGACCATTTCCAAAATGCGAACCCGTTTGCGTCTATGTAGTACGTATTATTATTGACAAAACCTCGGCTCCTCCCCTACCTTTCCCACTGATAGCGCCGCGCGAACACGCTCGCATTCCACAGTCAGATGCCTCGGGAGGGCATCGCGGAATGTTGGGGGCGCTGCCACAAGAGGGAGGAGCCAACATGATCGACCCGATGCTTTTCGGCGTGCGTCGACAACCTATTCAACTACCGAGAATCTGATCTGAAGGCCGCCCCCGCGGGGTCGGCTAACATTCGTTCTGTATGCACACACCGGACCCCTTCACAGCGTGAAGGGAGAGCGTCGGGCTGTGTCTGTGCAGTCCTAAACTTCACCTGTGAGAGCACCTGAACATGACAGATATCAAGGACCTGATCCAAACCCCGACCGGCCAGATGTTGATCGGTGGCAATTGGGTCAATGCCGCATCGGAAGAACTCATCGCTGTCGAGGATCCCTCGAACGGCGCAACAATCGCCCAACTGGCCGCCGCCACCGAAGAAGACGTGGATCGTGCCGTCGCCGCAGCACGCGCGGCCTTTGAAGGTGCCGCCTGGAGCCGTATGCGCCCGCTTGATCGCGGCAAGCTGCTGGAGGACATCGCGCGTAAAATCGAAGAACACGCCCAGGAACTGGCGCTGCTGGAAAGCTATGACAACGGGATGCCCGTGGGCATGGCAATGATGGTCAATCTTCCCGCCTCGGCCGAAATCTTCCGCTATATGGGCGGCTGGTGCTCCAAACTGGGCGGCAAGACCATTCCGGTCAGCGGTGATGGCCGGGCGTTCCACGCCTACACGCTGCAGCAGCCGGTTGGTGTCGTGGGGGCTATCACGCCCTGGAACTACCCGCTTGCGATGGCATCGTGGAAACTGGCCATGGCGTTGGCCGCAGGCTGTACCGTCGTCCTGAAGCCGTCGGAAATCACCTCGCTGTCCACCTTGCGTCTGGTTCAGCTGATGCACGAGGCCGGCCTGCCCGAAGGCGTTGTGAACATCGTCACCGGCTATGGTCAGACCGCCGGTCAGGCGATGGCGGCTCATAATGGCATCGACAAAATCGCCTTTACCGGGTCCACCGCGACCGGCAAGAAGATCGCCACCGCCGCCCTTGGCAACATGAAGCGCGTCAGCCTGGAACTGGGTGGCAAGTCGCCGTCGATCATCTGCGCCGATGCCGATCTGGCACAGGCCATTCCGTCCGCCGCCCTGGCCTGTTTCTTCAACTCCGGCCAGATCTGCTTTGCCGCGACGCGCCTTTACGTTGAACGCCCCATTTATGACGCCGTTGTCGGTGGTCTGGCTCAGGTCGCCGAAAGCCTGCCCATGGGCAACGGCCGGGTCGAAACCAACATGCTTGGCCCGCTTGTGTCCAAGGCGCAGCAGGATCGCGTCATGGGCTATGTGGAAAAGGGTAAGGCCGAGGGCGCCGATCTTGTTTGCGGCGGCGAAACCGTCGGGGACGAAGGCTACTACGTCAAACCCACGATCTTCGGCAACGCGACCAAGGACATGACCATCGTCAAGGAAGAGATCTTTGGCCCGGTTCTGACGGTGACGCCGTTCGACGACATGGATGAAGTCGTCAAAGAAGCCAACGACTCTGTCTACGGCCTGGCTGCGAACCTCTGGACCAAAGACCTGCGCACCGCACACACGACCGCTGCCAAGCTGGACGCGGGCTCGGTCTGGATCAACTGCCACGGCGTTGTCGATCCGTCGATGCCGTTTGGCGGGTTCAAATCTTCGGGCTGGGGCCGCGAGGTCTCGGAAGAGGGGATCAGCCTTTACACCGAAACCAAATCAATCGTCGCGGCGCTGGAAGACCAGCAGTTCGGCTGAGACATCACAATTTTCCAAGGAGAGAACCACATGAAACTTCAAGGTAGAACCGCCGTCATCACCGGCGCCGCCACCGGCATCGGCCGCGCCATTGCTGAGCTGTTCCAGAAAGAGGGCGCCAACGTCGTCATCGCCGATATCGTCGGCGCTCCGGAAGCCGCAGCCGAGATGGGTGGCAACACCATCGGCGTGGAAGCCAATGTTACCAGCAAGGAATCCATGGCGGCAGCAGCAGCAGCAGCCGAGGAAAAATTCGGTGGCATCGACATTCTGGTGAACAACGCCGGTATCTTCACCGGCCTGAACTACACCCCGATGGAAGCCATCGAGGAAAGCGACTGGCGCAAGCTGATGGACGTGAACGTCATGGGTCCGTGGATCTGCACCTCGGCCTGCCTGCCGGCTCTGCGCAAATCCGAAAATGGCCGTGTCATCAACATCGCCTCGGTTATCGCGCATCTGGGTATTCCGATGATGCTGCACTATGTCAGCTCCAAAGGTGCCGTTGCCGCAATGACCCGCGCCATGGCCCGCGAAATGGCTGTGACCAAAAGCGGTGTTCTGGTGAACGCGGTTTCGCCCGGCTACACCCATTCGGAAAACGCCAAGGCCAACACCGAGCAGCACGAAGCCTTCGAAGGCGTTGCCAGCTCGATGCGCCTGATCGATCGCGCCTCCGAGCCGATGGATATCGCCAATGCCGTGGCCTTCCTGGCCAGCGACGAGGGCGGCTACATCACCGGCCAGAACCTGATCGTCGACGGCGGCATCTTCTTCAGCCAGTAATCCCGAACGCGCCTCTCCCCTTTGGGGGAGGGGCGCATCCGGGCCAGCCTACCCGAGGTATTCTCATGCACAAATCCCCCGCAAATCGGCTTCTGGCCATTCTTGGGCCCGCTGTAATGGCCGCCCTGCCCGCGCACGCGAATGACGGCCTGATGTTTTCTGGCTACAGCGCCGTTACGCTGGGCATGGCTGGCGCCGGCTCAGCCAGCCCTTCGGATTCCCAGATCGGTGCCGTGAACCCGGCAGGCTTCGCCTTTCTCGAGGACCGTGTCGATATCACCGGCGCCGTCCTGGCGGTCGATATCAATTCGACCGTTCTGGGCTTGCCCTATAGCGACGATCCTCTTGTTCCCGCTGTTCTGCCCAGCTTTTCGATGGGTTTGAACGAGCGTCTGACCTTCGGCATCTCGACCTACGGGGTCGGTGTGATGCTGGACTATGGTCAACCTATTCCGCCTGCACCGGGCGTAACCAACGCCAGTGCCACCCTGTTCCAGGCTGTTGTGGCGCCCTCCCTGTCCTACCGCATCAATGAGAACCACGCCGTTGGTGCCTCGATCCTGCTGGCTGGCCAGTATTTCGATCTGACCGGGTTGCAGGCCTACGGTGTCACCGACCCCGGCGAGGCGACCTCTTTCGGGGTGGGCTTCAGCCTGGGTTATATGGGTGAGATCATGCCCGGCGTCCGCGTCGCGGCAAGCTATTTCAGCCAGATCAACATGGGGCATCTCGATGGCTACGAA